>CXWL01005408.1_pt1 | contig 20138 bp, 24 predicted proteins | sample 590931 | NCBI WGS metagenome assembly CXWL01 (sample SAMEA3498368, study PRJEB10139) | groundwater metagenome | biome: water well; material: biofilm material | place: Germany | collected 2015-04-27 | reverse complement strand
GGAAGGGCATGTCACAGGTTCAACAGCCTTCGTGCTCCGCCCATGGCTGGCACGGAGCCATGCATCATACTGTTGTCTCAATACAGGGTCACTGAGTGACTCGAAGGCCACATTGATTTTCCCTGACTTTTGCTCAGCCTTTGCCAGAAGCGTGGGACTATGGTGAAAGCGGTCGGGATGCCAGACTTGCAGTAAGAGTCGGTAGGCTTCCTTGACCTCTTCGAGAGTCGCGGAATCTTGAATTTCAAGAACGGTGTAATAGGTCTCCATATAGGATGCTCCAATACAATGGACATGGGCATCTCCTGCCTGCCCAATGAGAAAGAGAAAAGATCCAGAGCCCTATAATATCCCAGTGCAACAATCGATGAAAAGCATGGGCGAGCCCGCGTGATGAATAATTTGGAGAAGCATTACCGTCGGCTCTGTGGTATCTGTTTCTTCTATGCTTCCTCTAATTCCGCCAGGCTGGAGATCCTTGCTCAAAGAGGAGACGCGCAAGCCCTATTATCGCGCGCTCGATGCGTTTCTTGAAAAAGAACTTGCGGATGGGCAGACGATTCTGCCCGCCCGCAAGGACATCTTCAACGCATTAGCCGCCACATCGTACGACCAGGTCCGTGTGCTACTTGTGGGCCAGGATCCCTATCCGACTCCCGGTCATGCCCATGGCCTCTGCTTCTCCGTGCAGCCGACCGTCCGGCCTTTGCCCTTCTCGTTGCGAAACATCTATCGGGAACTCCATGACGATGTCGGATGCCGGATTCCCAATAACGGATATCTGGAACTTTGGGCCAGGCAGGGCGTCCTCATGCTCAATACGGTCCTCACGGTTCGGGCGCGCCAGGCCAATTCGCACCAGGGACGAGGCTGGGAGCGATTCACCGATCGTATTATCGAACTGGTTGCGGCGAAGCAAACGCGGGTGGTCTTTGTGCTGTGGGGGCGCCAGGCCCAGAAGAAGCGGACGTTGATCACACAACCGCACCATACCGTGATCGCAACGGCACATCCCTCGCCCCTGTCAGTCAGAAAGTTTTACGGGTGCCGGTGTTTCTCGCAGATCAACCGAGATCTTGCCGATGCGGGGGTGGCTCCGATCAACTGGCAAATCTCAGATATCTAACCGCCGGTCTGTCTTGTTCATTTGGTCTGTCTGGTCTGTCTCGTGTGTCTGGTCTATCCGGTTCATCTGGTTGGTTTCGTTCAACCAAACGCACAAAATAGACTGAACAGACCAGATAGACCAGACCAACCAGAGAGACCTGGCTCCCGCTCATTGACTCTTTCCCTCTGTGGCCTGTAGTGTAAGCGATGACGTACTGAGCCACGCCGACTGTCCCATCTCTCGCACTGCACTCCCTCCCACGTTCCCGTGCGTCTGATTCCCTGGTCTCCGCCGCTTCTACGCCAGAGTGCCCATTGGGGCAGGCTGAGGTCGAGGCTAAGGTTGAACGCCTGAACCTTGGCCTATTTCAGAGGGACGGACCTTTTCAGCTCTTGTTGGGATGTCATCAACAATCATGCACGAAAGGAGTGCAACATGAATCAAGAACAATTCAAAGCGTTTTGGATCCAACTGAAGGCGCCACTCAAAGCGAAGTGGGAGAAGATCACGGATGCCGATCTTCTGGAGATCGAGGGGAGTCTGGCCACGTTCACCGCGGTGCTGGCGAAACGCTATGGCGCAACCCAAAATGGTGAAGTCAACACTTGGGTTAATCGACGCTATTCCCATTGGTCGGGGAACTATACAAATGCATACGCGGACCCAGCGAAGGTAGCGTGACCGATTGCACAGGGGCGACTGAGATACAGGCCTACGCATGAAGAGCGTACCATCGAAAATTCTGATGGGAGAGAGGAAGGGATCAGTTTATGAAGAAGATTGTGATCAATAAGAGTTACGGCAACTTTTCCGTGAGTCATCAGGCGTTTATTCGATTGCGTGAGTTGGGCCAGCAGGACGCGCTCAAGGAGACGGATCTCGGCGCCTACTGGCCGTCGTCGGCGACGCCCAAAGAGCCAAGCCTCAATCAATGCGGCATACTGATTCCGCGCGATGATTTGAAGTTAGTCCAAGTTGTAGAAGAGCTCAATGGGGCTGCCAATGGCCATGGCGCAGAGTTGCGGGTGGTCGCGATCCCGGACGATGTTCGGTGGGAAATCAGCGCCGTGGGCGGGGTAGAGCACGTCAGCGAGGTTCACCGGACCTGGGNNGCCTGTCTCGCTCATGAAAACGGGCTAGGCCTTCTCCAGCAGTGGTTCCTGCGGCATGTCCGCAGTTCCAGTTAGCAGCAGCTTAGCGCGTTGAAACGCGTTGGTTCTTGCTTCCCATTCCGTTTTGTAGCCTTTCGATGAATCCTGGTCTTGCAGGCCACGGTCAAGGTGGTTGAACCCCGGAATCGAAAACTTACATGACCATTTGCCATTCTTGATCTGGCTGGTGACCAGGATCACTTTCTGGCCTTTGGAGTAACAAGTTTCTGTCATGGTTGGCTCCGACGAAGACCGTTATTTGGTTTGTCTGGTCTGTCTGGTTTTTTGGTTGAATGAAACTTCCTAGATGAACCAAATCAACCAGATAAACAAAACAAACCAGATGAACCCGTCCCGTGCACCGCGGCTGATTCTAGGCCGGCTTGACGAAGCGATCCGGTGCCAGCACGCTGTGCAGCGATTCCGTGACCGCGCGGCGGTATGGTGCTTTCTGTCGCAGTATGATGACGAGATCTTCATCGTCGATCAAAATAGACAAGTCCCCCTCGGTCACGAGCTGCCGATCCGGCGCCCCGATATTCATACGATATTGTGTCTTCCCGTCCGGGTTACGGTTAGGTCCGCTGACGATCTCTGTGAGCCCATCGATGAATCCGACGTGCCCCTCATGCCGATGCTTGACCTTCGTGCCATCAGGAATGCGGACCCAGGCTGCGGCTGTTCGTGGCGGCATGGACTTGATGGGCTTCACCGTGTTCGTGGTCATGGTCTCTCCCTGTAATCTGTTGAAGGTATGGTTTAGTATACGCTGAACACTGTATCACACAAGGGTTTGCCATAGCGACCCATGCGGCGGATCCCCAGCTCAGTCAAATCTATGCCCATCGGGATGAGGGGCACCATAAAAGGCTGAGTGATTTTCGTTGAATAATAAGGTATTCTTCGCGGCAACACGATGTCGGAGTCATAGCGGGCACAGCCCTTTGAACCATTGTATTGAGAACAACACAACGAGGCATGGCATGAAAATCCAGGTTGTAACAGCCGGGATGCTCTGTCTCGTCACCTTCACCACCAGCGCCTGTGTAACCAGGACCACCTACGAAGCCGCTATCGCTAATCTCGAATCGACGAATGTCGAACTGTACAGCACGAGAGCTAAATCGCAGCTGCTCATCGAACGAGTCAGAGAGCTTGAACAACAAAAAGTTATCCTTGCTAGAGAAACAGAGACAACCGTATTCGCACTCCTGCACGCCAAGCAGCAGGTGGAAACCGAGCAGCAACTTTCGCAAGAGAGGATGAGCAGGCTCAGCGACGCGATCAATCAGCTGACTGCTCAACAAAACAGGCTGCGGTATGCCCTCCAACGTGCAAAGGAAGAACAGCCTGAGTTGCAAGCAACCGTTGAGATGTATAAATCTCAACTCGGTGAGGTAGACGGCCTTAAAGCGCCACAGTCCACAGCTCTCGAACGCTCGAACCAACAGGCCGAGGTAGCCCTTGCCTCACCAACACAAGTTCCAGCTCAAACAGGCTCCACTCCCAAGCCGATAGTGACGGCACCGGCAGTATCGGCAGATCCGAATGCTGGCAACCCGAAGATGCCGTCGACGAATAAGCAGACTTCCGAACCAGTCGAAGATGACTGGCTGTCTATGTTCAAGGAATGGGTCGTTTCCCTCTGGCGATCGGTCTTTTCCTAAGAGGGTGATGCAAAAGCCCGTTTGTCTAAGAAGACCGTTATTTGGTTTATTTGGTTTGTCTTGTCTATTTGGTTGGACCACACTAGCCGGGTAAACCAGGTGAGCTAAAATCAACCAGATAGGCTAGGTCAATCAGACAGTCTTACTTGATCCCCTGCCCGCTTACGTGACCCTTTTGGAATGGTACCGAAGTTGGTCTTACTGCGGCGGTCGAGCGACTACGTTTCTAAAATGACCCCTCCAAGCTCGCTTGCTTCCCCTCACCTGGAAGGGCACTCATGTTGGTCTAAGTGCGGCCGTCGAACGAGGGTACAGATGCTCCCTCCAAGCTTGCTTGTTCTCTCCTTAGGGATGGAGGCTGATTGATCTTTCACTGCGCGCGTCCAACGAGGGGAGTCCGCGACCGCGCGTTGCGCGAGCACAGAAGATCATCAGGCTTCATCCCCTCCTATTGCTGAATCGCCGAGAGCAACCACTTCCCATTCTGGTATCGCATGAAGGTCCATACCTCGCCGGACTCGACCGGCGTCTCTTCGCTGCCTTCAACGAGATAGCCTGGCTCTCCTCGCCGCTTGGTCGTGGATACGGTGTAGTCACGGGCAGCCCAACGAAGCCCGATCGTCGCGTATTGCGTCGTGTCTTCGATCCAGGTTTCCCGGACGTCTGCCTGTACGAGCACCACATCCTCTACATGATTGGCGATGTCGAGACTGGTCTGTTCGGCCAAGGCGGTGCTGAAATATGACAGCATTTCAGGCGTGACGGATCGCCGTAATCCGGCCAGATCTTGACTGCTCCAGGCCGTTTGAACATCGGTCAGCAGTTGTTGAAAGGCCATCTTATCGGCGGAGGTGACTTCGCTGGCTACTGCGGTGGTCCGGAGGGTTGTGGCGGAAGGCTCTGTTAACAGACTGCTACTGACGGCGCTGCTCCGCGTGGTTCCTGAAAAGTCATGGACGGGTCTCCGCACTTTCAAGAAATAAAAGAACGCTCCGGCTCCCAAGAGCATGAGAATAAGGAGTATTCCGGTGGAGCTGGAAGCCCCGGCAGCGGTGCTGGTCGTGGCGGCTTCGCCAACCTGCTGACCAGCATCGGTGGTACTCGCGCTACTGTCTGTCGCCCCGAACAGTAAATGGCCGATATAGGATCCCGCGACGCCGGCTGCGAGACCAGCCAACAGGGGATTGCGCTGCATAAACGAGGGCTGCCTGGCAGGCGCCGGCTGGGCCATGGGAGCCTGGCTGCTGGACGCTGATGGTGGCGTAGCAGCGGATGGCTTCGGAGTGACCGACTGTTCAATAGGTTTCGCGCCGTTCTGTTCATAGGTACGTGATCCACGACTGCCCATGCTCCCTGGGGCGCCACTGCTCCTGGAGCCGCTGGAATATCCGCCACCATATCCTCCTCCTCCTCCTCGCGCTCTCGCAAAGGAGAGGGAAGGGAGTCCGATCAGAGCAATCACGATAATCGCGGCAATAAGTTTTGTTGGGTTCAAGTTACGCGTCCTTTCTATCAATGTCGCAGATCAATCATCCAGTCACCGTCATCCTAGCAGAATTGGTCTTACGAAAACCTAATATTCGAGAACATTCAGCAGAAGACCGTTATTTGGTTTTTCTGGTGTGTCTGGTTTTTGGTTGAACGAAACTAATCAGATAAACCAAATCAACCAGTTGTTTAAGGAGCGGCCAAGGCTGCCTCTTAACTGCGTACATCGAGCGACCGTCATCCATCGAAATGATCCCTCCAAACTTGTTTGTTCTCACTTCAGGGATGGGGGCTGACTGATCTTCCACTGCGCGCAGCTTTCTCACCCGCCCACCCGATGGCACGCCGAGACGTGCCATTAGCCCGAGCGAGGGCCTTCAAATCATCTTCATCTCTCGTTAAGGGAGTGGCCAAGGCTGCCCTTTACTGCGCGCATCGAACGAGCACCGTTTCACCGTGCGCGTTCTGCGAGCAAGAAGGGCACCTGGCCACTCCCTCCCCATCCTTCGGAGGCCGCGCGTTGCGCGAGCACAGAAGATCATCAGCCTCCATCCCCCTCTTTTTTTGTCTTGCCAGGATGTTATGATGGGCGCTGTTCCGCAGAGCAAAGGTGGTATCCATACTTTTACAAGGAGTTCAGGCCCATGAATTTGGCGCGTAACATCATCGGAATCTCGTTGATGGTTCTATTGTTCTCAGGGGTCAGCCTTGCTGCAGAACCGGCTGAAGTGGAAAAGTTCGTGAAGGCCCGTATTGATATTGGCGAGATGATGACGAACTATTTTCAGGGTGGAGGGATGTTCAAAGATGGGCAGCGTCCGTCGGCTGACCAGATGAAGGATATGGGTGCGGATATCCACACGAAACTCGGGAAGCTGTTAGCGAAGTACGATCTGACGGTCGAGGAATATCGAAAGCGCAGTCCGGAGGTTTTTGCCGATGATGCGTCGGTCAAGAGCTATCTCAACGAGCATCCGGACCTAAAGACACGATACGAAGCGCTTCCGCTGGATCGGATGGGGCGCGGTGGCAGCACCGGGCGAGGCTACTAAACTTGTCTATTTGGTCGGCTGGTTTTTCCAGTTTATTGGGCAGCAACTGTGACCACTTTCGGTCGAAGTGGTCGCGGCCTATGTGCGAGTTATGTGGAGTTCGTACCCGCCCACTCAATCGGAGCACGGCATGATTATCACAGATACCGAATCGGCTGATATCCACACTCCTACGGGGCTCATGCGTACGTATCTCTTTCGGCCAGTGGCTGGGGGGCGGTATCCAGGCCTGGTCCTGTTCTCGGAGATCTTTCAAGTGACGGGGCCGATCCGGCGCACCGCGGCGATGTTGGCGAGCCACGGATTTGTGGTGGCAGTTCCGGAGATTTACCACGAACTGGAACTGTCCGGCACTGTTCTGGCCTACGACGAAGCTGGCGCCGAGCGCGGCAATCGGCATAAGACCACCAAGACATTATCGAGCTATGACGGCGACGCGCGTGCGGCGCTGGATTTTCTCAAGGACTCATCACACTGTACTGGCAAGCTGGGTGTTATGGGGATTTGCATTGGCGGGCATTTGGCCTTTCGTGCGGCGATGCAGCCCGACGTGCTGGCCGCCACCTGTTTTTACGCAACCGATATCCACAAGCGCAGCCTGGGCGAGGGTATGCACGATAACAGTTTGGACCGAATCGGCGAGATCACGGGCGAACTGCTGATGATCTGGGGCAGGCAGGACCCACATATTCCCCGCGAGGGGCGGGCGCTGATCTACAACGCACTGAGTGATGCCGGCGTGCATTTCCAGTGGCATGAGTTCAACAACGCGCATGCCTTTCTTCGCGACGAAGGTCCCCGCTACGATCCGGCTACAGCCCGAATCTGTTACGACATGGCGCTGGAACTGTTCACCCGCAAGCTGGGAGAAGGTGACCGGCTCGCGGCTTCGGGGTAGGTTTGTCTGGTTCATCTGGTCTATTTGGTCTATCTGGTTTGTCTGGTTGATCGGACTGGAAATTCATTCAGAAGAACCAGACAGACCAGAAAGACCGGCCAACCAGACAGACGAGCCCGAGCGCGTTGCGCGAGCATAGGAGATCAACAGACCCCGTCCCACTCTCTGCTCCGGGAGCAAAGAAAGCTCCTCACGCCGTTGCGCCGCACCTTCATTGACTCCTCTTCACCCTCTCCATATAATGATAATGCCGCTCGATAGTTGATTTTGACAGCCTTTCCAGACACTTATGGCTTCCTTTACCAAGACATCTTTCCCTGGGAAATGGGACAAGATCCGCACAGAACTCTCCCACGCCTTTTCGACCAAGTCTGGGCCCGCGCTGTTCACGGCTGAGGAACTTGCGTTACTTGAACGGGTGGCCGATGCGGTGGTGAAACGAGGCATGGCTGCTCCTGCCACAGTATTTCTGGAATCTCTCGGCCCCATGAACTTTCTCGGAAGTCAGGCGCTGTATTTCCTAACCCCCATCGTTGAATGGGTCCTCCAGGCGAAAGAGGTTGAGCAAGTGGCTCGGTTGCTTGAACGTCGCGATACGATCTCTCGTCTCATCGCCATCATTGAAACAAAATCTGCCCCCAAAGCTCCTCCCCAGGCTCCTCAAGGAGCCTCCGTTCGATGACTTGCGGACGTGAAACGTTAAACGTGAAGCGCCTCCCGATTCGGAGTTTGGACGCTTCACGCTTCACGCTTCACGAACGACGCGGCCAACGCCAGGCTGATCGCTGATGGCTACTCAAGCGCCGGCAAAGACCGCCCATCCCCTCAACGTCATCGTCGCCACCGACTGTGGCAGCACCACGACCAAAGCCATTCTGATCGAGAAGGTCGGCGACGAATACCGGCAAACCTATCGCGGTGAAGCGCCGACGACGGTGGAAGCGCCGTTCGAAGATGTGACGCGCGGGGTGCTGAATGCGATTGCGGAAATTGAAGAACTCTCTGGCCGGAAAATCCTCGACGGCGACAAGATCATCACGCCTTGTCGCGATGCGAAGACCGGTGTCGATATCTACATTTCTACCAGCAGTGCGGGCGGCGGGTTGCAAATGATGGTGACTGGGGTTGTGCAGAACATGACGGGAGAAAGCGCGCAACGGGCCGCATTGGGGGCAGGTGCGATTGTCATCGATGTGTTGGCGTCAAACGATGGCCGATTGCCGCATGAAAAGATCGAGCGTATCAGGACGATGCGGCCGGACATGATCCTGATGTCCGGCGGGACGGACGGGGGGGCGGTCACCCATGTGGTCGAGATGGCCGAGTACATTTCGGCAGCGGAGCCGCGCCCTCGATTTGGAGCGACCTACAAACTCCCGTTGATCTATGCGGGTAACAAAGACGCGCAGCCGCAAGTGAAGAAGATACTGGGCGAGAAGGCCGCGCTGGTGTTGACCGACAACATTCGTCCGGTGTTGGAACGGGAGAATCTTGCGCCGGCGCGGAACAAGATTCACGACCTGTTTCTCGAACATGTCATGCAGCAAGCGCCGGGCTACAAGAAACTGATCGAGATGGCCGGTGCGCCGATCATGCCGACGCCGGCGGCAGTTGGCGTGATCATGGAAACGATCGCCAAGCGAGAGCATTTGAACTTGATCGGGGTGGATATCGGCGGCGCGACGACGGACGTGTTCTCGGTCTTCGAAGGGCTCTTCAATCGGACCGTCAGTGCGAACCTTGGAATGTCGTACAGTATTTCCAATGTACTGGCGGAAGCAGGGCTCGCGAATATCATGCGGTGGGTGCCCTTCACGATCGAGGAGCAGACGCTCCGTAACCGGATTAAGAACAAGATGATCCGGCCGACGACGATTCCGCAGACGCTGGACGAGTTGCAGATCGAACATGCAATTGCCCGCGAGGCGCTCCGACTCGCCTTGATCCATCATAAATCTCTCGCGACGGCTCTCAAGGGCATACAACAAGAACGGACGATCTCGGATGTGTTCGAGCAGCAGCAGTCCGGCAAGACGCTCATCGACATGCTCAAGTTGGATTTGATTGTCGGGAGCGGGGGGATTCTGTCCCATGCGCCGCGCCGCGTGCAATCGATGCTGATGATGGTGGATGCCTACGAACCGCTCGGGGTGACGAGGCTCTCGGTGGACAGTATCTTCATGATGCCGCATCTCGGAGTGCTCTCGACGATCGACGAGAAGGCAGCAACCGATGTCTTCGTCCGTGATTGCATGGTCTACCTGGGAACCTGTGTCGCGCCGATCGGGCAGGGGAAGGACGGGGACCGGTGCGCGGACTATGTCATCACTTTTGCCGATGGGCGAATCGACAAAGGGGTACTCGCATTCGGTGACTTGCGACTGGTTCCCTTAGCCGGTGATCAGAAGGCCTCGATCGCAATTCAACCGGTGAAACAGGTGAATCTCGGTGCAGGGGCAGGAGTCTCGATCACGCGAGAGGTGCAAGGTGGCGTAGTGGGACTCTTGCTCGATGGACGTGGGCGTCCGTTGCAGTTGCCGACCGATCACACGGCCAGAGTGGCATCGCTGAAGAAATGGTACAGCGCAGTCGGGCTATACCCAACTGCGAGTTAGGAGTTCTGAGTTGTGAGTTTTTAGTTGTTTGGATGGGACATTAACTCAGAACTCAGCACTCACAACTCAGAACTTTACCTATGCCTCATAGTTACACCCCAGGCTTAACCGTCACAGAGCAGGCAATGGTCCGCCGTCGGCGGATGTTGTCGCTGCCTGGCAATGTGCTGGTCACGACTGGGGACGTGGTTCGCGCGAACCAAGCGGTGGCTCGTGCGGAACTGCCTGGGAAGGTCTATCCGCTGAATCTCGCCAATCAATTGGGTGTGGCGCCGGATGAGATCCACGAATATTTGATCAAGAAGGCCGGCGATCCAGTGCAGAAGGATGAGATCCTGGCCGAGAACAAACCGCTCATCAAGTGGCTCAAGACGGAGGTCCGCTCACCGATCACCGGCGTTGTGGAATCCCTGTCCACGGTCACGGGGCAGGTGTTGTTGCGGGAGCCGCCGCGCGTGCTGGAGTTGCTGGCCTATGTCGACGGGCGCATCGTCGAGGTGATTCCGCAGCAAGGCGTCGTGGTCGAAACGAATTGTAGTTTGGTGCAGGGCATCTTCGGCATTGGCGGTGAAACCTGGGGCGAGATTGTGATCGCCGTGACGTCGCCGGACGAAGCGCTCACGCCTCGCCACCTGACTGCAGACATGAAAGGTAAAGTCGTCGTGGGCGGCTCCTTCATCTCGTCAGACGCCCTGGCTCGCGCAAAAGAGGTAGGGGTTGCGGGCTTGGTGATCGGCGGCATTCACGATAAGGATCTGCGCACACTGCTGGGCTATGACCTTGGTGTGGCCATCACGGGCACGGAACAGGTCGGCTTTACTCTGATTCTCACCGAAGGGTTCGGCGCTATCCCCATGGCCGAAAAAACGTTCGCGCTTCTCTCGGCTCATGCAGGACAACCGGCTTCTATTTCAGGCGCGACGCAAATTCGCGCCGGTGTCATCCGTCCGGAGATCATCATTCCAAAAGGCGTAGCGGACGGTCATGGCGCGGCCATTGCCCCACAGCGGGAAGGCATCCGGATCGGCGACCAGGTGCGCATCATTCGAGACCCATTGTTCGGCAAGATTGGCGAAGTCGCGAGTTTGCCGTCTGATCTCCAGAAGATTCCGACCGAGAGTGAGGTACGCGTGCTGGAGGTCCGCTTTGGCGATGGCAGCAGGACCATGATCCCGCGTACGAATATTGAACTGATTGAAGGATCGTAAATAGCGTGAGGGGTGAGGCGTGAGGGGTAAGGGGGTAGGGGTTAGGGGTAAGGGGAGTGCTGTGGCGCACTTCTTCTTTCTCGTTGCCTGTGTCATCGGCTTCTCTCACTCCGTCGTGTTGGCTCAGACGCCTCTCGCGCCGCCGCAAGATGTTCGTGTGTTTGATACCGCGAGCGATGGCGGCGGAAGCCTGACGGTGCTCTGGTCACCGGCTCCCGACGATAGTGCCGCAACCAAATATCAGGTCTTGCTCAGCGAGGGAACCACGGCGCCGGATCCGGCTACGATGAAAGTCGTGGCGGAGTTTCCTTCAAACCAACGCTATGTCCGTGAATCCAAGTGGCCCTGGTGGACAAGGCCAGCGACTGGAGACCAGCACCAGTTCATGCTGAAGAACGGGAGAGGGGTCGAGCTCAAAAATGAGACGATCTACTCCGTGACCGTGGCCAGNNCGAACTGGATCAACTGGAATCAGATGAATAATCTTCTGCTGGCGCTCCTGTTCGGTGGCATCGTGTTCTACGCCATCAGTACAGCCAGAAAACGGGAGATCTTCCTCCGGCGCATTCCCGGACTCGATGCAGTGGATGAGGCCATCGGCCGCGCGACGGAGTTGGGCAAACCGATCCTGTATCTTACCGGCGCCCACGACATGAGCGATCCCTCCACCATTGCCGCGGCAGTCATTCTCGGGCGCGTGGCCAAACGCACTGCCGCCTATGGGACCGACTTGCTTGTGCCGCACCGCGACCCAATCACCATGGCCGTCTGCCAGGAAATTACGAAGCAGGCCTACTTGGAAGCCGGGAAGCCCGATCTCTACAAAGACGATTCGAATTTTTTCATCACGTCGGATCAATTCAGCTATACCGCAGCGGTGGACGGCATCATGCTGCGCAAGAAACCGGCGGCGAATTTCTTTATGGGGTCGTACTTTGCCGAAGCGCTGCTGCTGACTGAAACGGGCGCGAGCACCGGCGCGATCCAAATTGCCGGGACTGACTCCGATCACCAGCTCCCGTTCTTCGTCACGACTTGCGACTACACCTTGATCGGCGAGGAGCTGTACGCCGCCAGCGCCTATCTCTCCAAAGAACCGGTTCAGGTCGGCACGCTGCGCGGACAGGACATCGGCAAGGCGCTCATCCTTTGCGTGCTCGGCATCGGGACTGTAATGGCCACCCTCGGAGTGATATTCGATGCGCAGTGGCCGAAATTATTTCTAGATCTGTTCAGGGACGTAAAATGATCTTTCTCCGGCGACAAGTCCCGCTCTTGATCACGCTCATCACCGGCATCGTATTCGCGGCGCAGTACTATGTGCCGCACCCGGCTTCGGAGCAGATGCTGACCTCCGTCACCAAGTGGCTCCAGATTATTGGGGGGTTCGCGTTGGTGCTGGGTGTCAGCAGTCTGTTCCAGGTCCATGCCGTCAAGATCCGGCGCAAAGAGGCGGGCTGGGGCTATAGTTTCGTGCTCTATGTCAGCATGTTGGGGACCATTGCGGTCGGATTTTGGTCGAACGGCAAGGAAGCTGTTGACGGCGCCATGACGGCCTTCGGATGGATCTATAACTTCATGATGGTCCCGCTGCAGGGGACGATGTTCGCCATTCTCGCCTTCTTCATCGCCTCGGCTGCCTATCGGTCATTCCGGGCGCGGAGCCGTGAGGCGGCGGTGCTGCTCATTGCCGCGGTGATCGTCATGATGGGCCGCGTTCCGCTCGGAGAATATCTGATCCCGATCAGTGGCGACTTGTCTCAGTGGATCTTGAATGTGCTGAATGCGTCGGTGCGGCGTGCGATCCTCATTGGCGTGAGCCTCGGCACGGTTGCGCTCTCCATCAAGATCATCTTCGGCATGGAACGGTCGTATCTTGGAGGGGGCAAGGAGTAGCGTGACACGTGAGGCGTTAGGCGTAAGGGGTAAGGTGCAGGACGAGCACCTACTTCTCCATCCCCTGACGCCTCACGCCTTACGCCTTACGAGAGCGTGGTAACTCTATGACGTTTGCTGAACGAATGTTGCGCATTGATAGGCGGATCATTTTTCTGGTGATCGGCCTCTGCACGCTTATCCCTCTGCTCTACCCGGTCGGGTTACCGATCAAGATTTCGCAAGAGGTCCGCGGGGTCTACGACCACATCGAGTCGCTCCCTGAGGGGTCCGTGTTCCTGCTCTCACTGGACTTCGATCCGGCGTCGAAACCTGAGCTGCATCCCCAGTCGATTTCCTTGCTGCGCCATGCCTTCAAGAAGAACCTCCGCGTCATCGCGATGACGCTCTGGGTCTCCGGCACCGGCATGGCCGATCAGGTCGTCACACAGGTCGCCCGCGAGATGGGCAAGGAGAGCGGAAAGGATTATGTATTCCTCGGTTGGAGCCCCGGCGGGACCGCTGTCATCATCAACATGGGGCAGGATCTCTATGGCGCCTTCCCAGCCGACTACAGCGGCAAACCCACGAAGGGGCTGCCGGTGCTGCAAGGCGTCGCCAACCTGCGCGATGTGAACTATGCCGTCAGCCTAGGCGCTGGCAATCCCGGTGTGGAAGCCTGGTACGTCTTCGGAAAGGACAAGTATAAGTTCGAACTCGGCGGCGGCTGTACGGGCGTCATGGCGCCGGGGCTCTATCCGTTGTTGCGGAGCGGGCAGATCAACGGTTTGATCGGCGGTCTGCGCGGCGCAGCGGAATACGAAATCCTTATTGACCAGAAGGGGAAAGCCATTGCCGGTATGGATGCCCAATCGGCTACGCATCTCGCCATCATTGTGCTGGTCATCATGTGCAATCTGTTCTATTTTTCATCGCGCAACAGAGCTAGACAGCAGGGTGGAGAGGTGGCCTGAGGAATCCCCTGTGCTCGCGCAACGCGCTCGGGCTCGTCTGTCTGGTTGGCCGATCTATCTGGTCTGTCTGGTTCTTCTGAATGAATTTCCAGTCCGATCAACCAGACAAACCAGATAGACTAAATTGACCAAATGAACCGGCATTCCTTGGACGCGCGCAGTGGGGGACTCATCAGGCCACCAGTTGAGTCGGGGAGGCAGATGTTGAATTCAGAGTGTAAAGGATAATCGAGTGGCGATTGAAATCATCATAGGGGCGTGGGTGGCGACGGGGCTGACCCTCTTCATCTTCACATTTCTCTATAAAGACAACCCGCTCTTCAAATTGGCGGAGAACCTCTACGTCGGCGTATCGGTGGGGTATACGATCATCAAGACCTACGACACCGTAGTCGTGCAGCTCATCTGGAGGCCGATCGTCGAGAACGGGGAGTGGGCGCTATTGGTTCCAGTTGCCATCGGGATGCTCATGCTCACGCGCTATGTCCCGAAAGCCGCCTGGATCTCACGCTACGCGTTTGCCTTCATTGTGGGCGTCGGGTCAGGGCTCGCGATCCCACGAACCATCTCGTCCTTTATTTTGAAACAGATCGAGGATACGGTCCGCCCGCTGCTGACGTTGGTGCCGGGAGAGGGCGTGACATTTACTTGGAGTCTCCTGAATCCTTCCAGCAGCCTGAACACCATCATTATTTTGATCGGCGTCAGCTCCGTGCTGTTCTACTTTTTCTTCTCCGTCGAGCACACGGGACCAGGCAAGGTCGTGGCCCGGACAGGAATTATCTTCCTGATGATCGCCTTCGGTGCAGCCTTCGGTTACACCGTGATGGCCCGCATGTCCCTCTTGATCGGACGATTGACCGATCTCATCGAGTTCACCGACCCCTCCTATGGCAGACCGAGCTTCTGGCTAGCAGGTTTGACCATCCTCATGTTGGTGGTGATGGCTCGCCGGTCCAGCAGTAAACAGTCCAAAGAGGAAGAAAAGTAGGTTTGTCTTGTTTGGTTTGTTTAGTTTGTTTGGTTGGACGAGACTAACCAAATCAACCAGACAAACCAAATGAACCAAACAAACCAGCCGCCGGTTGCAGCTTCGGTAAATGCTTCGTTACAATGCGCGCTTGCTTGAATCTCATTGCCCGTATGTCTGGGACAGTAGGAGCATACAACGCAGGATGCTCAAAATGGCCGTCCAGCAAGGCCACAGGCGAGTTGAAACCGGAGGCGTACCCTCAGGGGTACGTTGAGGATTTCGATGAGCCGAGAACGCCGCTGGCGGACTTTTTCAGCATCCTGCTAAGGAGCGTCATGACTACTACGACCGGTACCGCTAAAGACCCCAAACAGTACCCTGCCCTTCGCAACCTGCAATTCTCGCCGATCAAAGAAGGCGAGGAGCAGTACATGGTCTTGTGGGATCCAACGGGGCTGAGCAAAGAAAAGCTCGTGCTGCCGCTCAATTACTTTTTCATCATTCAGCATTTCGATGGCGAGCATTCGCTGGCTGAAATTGGAGCGCTCTATCTCAAACGATTCGGTGAGTTTCTCGTCCCCAGCAAGATGGATCAGCTGGTCTCCGACCTCAATGAGAAGCTGTTCTTGGAGGGTCAGCGCGCTGAGGACGCTCGCCGGTTGGCACGGGAGGCCTATCGCCAGAGCCCGCTGCGCCGCGCCGCCTTTGCTGGGCGGGGGTATGAGGCAGACAGTGCGAAATTGAAAAAACAAATCGATGGATTCTTTACGTCGAAAGAAGGACCGGACTTCAAACCGTCAGAGCATGCGGGGAAAAAGATTAAAGGCCTCGTCGCCCCGACCTACGACTTGAAACAGGCGGGGTCGATCTATGCCTGGGCCTATAAAGAGCTGCAAGATGCGGAACAGCCGGATCTGTTCGTCATCATCGGCACGGCCTCAGCCGGGTTGGACGATGTGTTTGCCGTGACGGATAAGGATTTCGAGACGCCTCTCGGAATCGTATCCGCCGATCAACCGATCCTGAGTCAGCTCAAGGCCAAACTCCCAGCCTTCTTTGAAGACGATCTCTGCCACCAAGCGGAACAGGCTATAGAGTTCCAGCTCCCGTTTCTTCAGGACATTGTGGGAACTAAGAAACCCTTTACCATCGTGCCGATCTTGAGTTCATTTTCTGCGGCGAGCCTGGCAGATCCGACCGTTCGCCACTCGGTCGACCAATTCTTAACGGGGCTCCGAGAGGTCCTCACGCAATTAGGCCGGGCCTACTGCGTGATCGCGGCGGGAGAACTCGCCCATTTGGGTATGCGCTACGGAGACAAGGCGCCTCCGACGGATTTCTCCTTTCATCGCTGCATGCAGTTCGACCTGGAAATGTTGAAGCCGGTGGAGGAGCGCCAGCCGGAAGAATTCGCCAATTACATCAGGAAAGAACAGGACCAGCGCCGGATCTCCGGCTTCTCACCCATCTATTCTTTGCTGCGGTTGATCGAAGCGGAGAGCGGGCAGGTCTTACGCTACGACCGCGGGATCACGGATCAGTACAATTCGACGGTGACGTACGCCTCGATGGCCTTCTTCTAGGCAGGCTGCTGAAACAGACTCCCAGCTGCGTTCTCACCTCGAACAGGTCCTCAACGTACCCCAGAGGGTACGCCTCCGGCCTGTTCTTCGGCTGCGGCCTTGCTGGATAGTCCATTTGAGCAGCCTGCCGGGAGACTCCTGAAAATTCCACCAACTTCGTTCTCGGTTCGTCACAATCCTCAACGTACCCCTCCGGTGCAGGCAGTGAGGGGGGGTGACTTCGCTGCGAGGTTTGTAGAGCGCGTTGGTTTGTCGAAAACGTTATGTCAAAAGCGGGACGATTGGTACGATTCCCAGACACTATCGCGCTCCATTAGATACGACCACATGACAATTTCCTTATCCCATATCGAACGCGTTCAAGCGCAATGGGCACTCAAAACCGGTATGTCTCTGGAGCGCCCTGGTTATGTTAAGGATTTAGCCGACAACTTGCTGCTTCGTAAGCTGAACCCAGAGACGGAGGCCGAGTTCGCTAAGGCCGATGGCTCCGAGTTACGTGATTCCGGAAACCGGCCAGCCAAGATGCGTGCCCTCGTCTCCTCTTCTGCCCTGGCGGTCAACTTTTTCGACTCGTGGCGAGACGTTTCGAAGGGACTGCTCTCCAACGCGCTCAAGCTGCCGGAGCTAATCACATCACTCCGGTTTGAGTATAAGTGTGACAAGGAAAAGTATCCTGTTGGCCCAGGCTCACCGAATCTTGACCTACTTCTGACGTTGGCTGACGGTCAGCGTATCGGCATCGAAAGCAAGTTTGTTGAGCCGTACCGAGGGAAAGACTATGACTTATTGCCAAAATATTTCCCCTCTGGCCTAGGCTACTGGAGCAACGCCGGGTTGCTGCGCGCGCAGGGTCTTGCCAACGAGATACGAGGGCGATGGAAGTATTTGGACGTTCCTCAACTCCTCAAGCACATGCTCGGCCTACGGAGTGAAAAGCCAGAGGCTACCGTCCAACTAATCTACGTGTGGTACGACACCGGCTTTGCTGACGCGAAGGCTCATCGCGCAGAAGTCGAACAGTTCAGCGATTCTATTGCCGGAGATGTTGTGCGCTTTAGCGCAATATCCTACCAGGAGCTCTTCAAGTCGCTACGGGAATCTAGCCCTGATTCATTTCCTCGGTGGGCTGCGTATCTCTCCGAGCGGTATTTCCCGGTTATCGAGGCTGTCTGAGTGGACGTTGACCCAGGATCATCTCGATCTGAATCGGCGTCAGCAAGGCTCGTGGATGATGTTGACCAACCCATCGAATGGCTTCTCTCCCAGGAAGTCCAATCACCTTCATGGCCAAAAAGATGGCAAAGAGTGCGGTGCGACCGATTCCGGCAGAACAGTGAATTAATGCACTCTGAGAAGCACTGGCATGCTCAATCGTTTTTGTAATGGCTACGTCTAATGGTTCGTGCGAAGGAACCCCGTAATTTGGTATCGGTAAGTGGATCACTTGGAAGCCGTGTGTCATGTAGAAGGCGGGAAGATCACGTTGTGTTTGTTCTAAATATTCGTCATCTTCCGCGAGAACAATCACGACGGAAATTTTCTGCCTTTTCAATTCGTGAAATAGCTCACCATCCTGATCATAGATGCCAAAAGGCATGGGGCTACCGAGGATGCGCCCAGGGAGGCCCAACGGGAACTCTGTGAAGGTCACCACGATTCACGCTCCAACTATCTGAAGTGGAGGGGAGAGTAGCATGGCTAGATCGCGTCCTTCAAACAGGGGCGAAGTGTTGCGAAACCAAATCTTTGCCCTTCTCAACAAGAAGAAGGTGTCTGCTGATGCGGCATTAAAAGCTCTTACGCAGTGCCAGACGCACATCAGAAACCGAATCGTTATCGAGGAAATCGGAAAGGAATGTGGAGTGACGTTGTCCGGCTTTCGTGCGGGCGAGCATCTGGAGTTGTGTTACGACATGAAACGGGGTCGTCATGATGTTGGATGCATTTCCAAAGGATGGAATGAACCAGGCTTTCGAGTCGGCGACATAATCGAAGTGCCAAAATGGAATAATGCCGACATGAAAGAGCATCTTTACGTCCTCCTCACATACTGCGCCACGCGGGGCGTGGCTGTAACCATTGAAGAAGCAGAGCACTCGATCGAATTACAGTTGGATTCCGTGATCTACTCAGAAGGGTTGAACAAGCAAGTATTTGAGCAGGTCCTTCAATATCTGCAAGAGTGCGTCGAGAAAGCGCACGAACTCATCGCGTGAATCGGTATTCGTGAATGGCTATTTTATGCCTGAAAGCATTCTAAAAGGTGTTGGTCCAATTATTGACGAAGCACTTGGCCTAACGAGTTGTGGGATTGGCAAGAAGCCTCACTACAAGCATAAGACAAGCTGTCGGAAATTGTCGGTATTACCGCCACCCGCTTTCGATGTGACAGCTCTCATCGAGAAGATTTACGCTCAAGTCGAATCCAATTGGAAGGAAGGGGCTAATCACAAGCCATCAACAAAAAACTGGCGCTTCGAACAGCGAACGAATATTGATGCGAGTAACGAAGATCCCGAAATCAAACTCGAAAGAGCCATAGTCAGTACCCAACCCCAGCCTCATGCTAATTGGGCCAATCAGACGCCTACATCATCGGGCTTTGTAGGCCCACGAGCGGATAAACACCGCAATATCGATCTGATTCATCGATGTGGGGATGGTGCCTATGAATTCATTGAGCTCAAGGTAAACAGCGATACTCCTCTTTATGCTGCTATGGAGATATTGCAAAATGCTGTTCTTTATATTTTCTCCCGTGAGAATGAACGGAGAATGGAGTGGGGATCAGCCAACCAAAATCCTTTACGCCAAGCAACGGTCATTCATCTAAGAGTCTTGGCTCTCTGTAGCTATTACGAAGGGTATAGCCTCGACTGGCTTGAAGAGAACATTTGCAATGGGCTCAAGGCCTTCCTGGCCGGACGAAAGTCCAAGCTCCAAATGGATTTTAGATTTGACGCTTTCCCTCCTTGGTTTGGTTCGAATCACGCCAAGGCGCTATGCAAGGATTTAAGTAAGGAGCAAGCTGATTCAATCCGAATGGCCGTAGACAATCGAAAGCCCGTATATTTGGCATGACAAGTGGAGTTGCGCCCTCCTGTACCTCCTCAATCTGAGACTGGATCAGCATAAGGGATCCCGGCAAGTCGTCCTTTACTGTGCGCATTGAGCGACCATAACTTTCTCATTTTTTCCGTTGAGGGCGGGCTAGATGGTCTCCCACTGCGCGTGTCCAACGAGGGTCTTCTGAGACCGCGCGTTGCACGAGCATAGGAGACCGTCTAGTCTGCCCTCTCAGTTCCTTCTGAGCGTGTAGCGTTCCGCGATCAAGTTTCTATAATGCTCCCTCCAAGCTTGCTCGTACCTCATTCCCGTGGAACGTCACCCGTGCTGGTCCCATTGCGGCCGTCGAGCGAGGCCCTTCTGAGGGCGCGCGCTCCGGGAGCAGGGGATCAGTGCGGGTGTCGTTCCACTCCGCTACTCTTTCACCGTCATCTTTATCGTAACCGGTACCAGAGGATTATCGAATTCATCGCGCGG
>CXWL01018448.1_pt1 | contig 20150 bp, 17 predicted proteins | sample 590931 | NCBI WGS metagenome assembly CXWL01 (sample SAMEA3498368, study PRJEB10139) | groundwater metagenome | biome: water well; material: biofilm material | place: Germany | collected 2015-04-27 | reverse complement strand
TACCGACGCTACCGCCAAGCGAGGCGTATCGGATGGTCTGGGCAACACGCTCGATGCCAGATACACAGACGGTGCAGTGATGATCTCAGGCCCTGAGGCCCGCGGATACGAACTGACCGGCCGTGTGACGACACCGGACGGACGAGGCCTGAGAGGAGCTCAGGTGACGATCATTGACGAAAACGGAGCGGCCAGAATGGTGACGACAAGTGCCTTCGGCTTCTACCGCTTCGAGGATCTTGCATCAGGCGAAAACTACACGGTCGGCGTCACCTCCAGACGCCACCGCTTCGCCGCGAGGATCATCAGCCTCAATGACAACCTGACCGACGTCGACTTCGCTGCCCAAGAGTAAGAAGTCAAAACGTCATCCAAACTACAAAGGCGGCCCAGAAACGGGCCGCCTTTTTTCGATTTCGCCCGTTTTTGTGTAAGATTGAGAGGAATAAAGATGAGTATTTACGATAGATACAGCCCGATCGACCTCGAAAAGATCAATACTTACGAGCTTGCCTCGCGTCCGAGCAAGGTGACGGTCGATGATTTTGCCGTACCGCCCGCCGAGGATGATTCGGTAGCTGAATTTCTTAAAAAACTACCAAATATCCTTGCCGTGCAGAGCCTTCGCGAACTTGCGGTGCGGATCAGGTGTGCTCGCGATCTGGGCAAGCCGATAATCTGGGGTTTTGGCGGCCATGTCGTCAAGACTGGACTGGCACCGATCGTGATCGACCTGATGCGGCGTGGTTTTGTCACGACGATCGCCGGTAATGGCTCGGTTTTGGTGCACGATACCGAGATCGCGATGGTTGGCTTTACGAGTGAGGATGTCGATGCGACGCTCGGCAAAGGCGACTTTGGAGCAGCCAAAGAGACGGGCGAGATACTAAATGCCGCCGCTCGAAAAGGCCGCATCGACGGCATCGGACTTGGCGAAGCGATGGGAAGGGAAGTCGCCGCACTCGATCCACCGCACGCCGATAGATCGATGCTGTGCGAAGCCTACAAACGGGCGATCCCGGTCACGGCTCATCTTACCGTAGGTGCCGACATTGGCCATTTTCACGCGTCGGCCGACGGTGCCGATCTCGGGGCCACATCGCATGCGGATTTTAGGCTATTCTGCTCGATCGTACGCGAGATGAGCGGCGGCGGCGTTTACATCAATTACGGCTCGGCTGTCGTAATGCCTGAGATATTTATGAAGGCCGTTTCGGTCGTCAGAAATCTTGGCCACGACATCGAGGACATCACCACAGCAAATTTTGATTTTGTTCAACGATACAGGCCGCTGACGAACGTCGTTCACCGGCCGACGGCGAACGGAGCGGGCCGTGGTTTTTCGATAACGGGCCATCATGAATTGACGATGCCGTTGCTGGCCGCACAGATCCTTTGCGGTGAATAACATTGGTAATGTCCTGATCGTGTGGAGTTCAATAAAATGACTTGGCGTTTCTTTGCGATCTTTGCGGGCTTTGCGTGAAAAAAAACCTGTTTCACGCAAAGCTCGCTAAGGACGCAAAGGTTCGCTAAGAAAAAACACCTGAGTTTAAGGCATCACGTAATATTTTTCCAAAACAGTATGAAACGAAGTATTTTTCTTTTTCTCGTGTCATTGTTCTTTACGGCGGCCGCTGTCGGCCAGGTAAAGCTCGATGAAGGCCAGTTTCGCGTCTTTGATGGCAAGGGAAATCCCGCGACTCTCGCCGACATCCTGCGTGCGGCGAATGCCAGCGATGCCGTCTTTCTCGGCGAGCAGCATGACGACGCGGTCGGACATGCGGTGCAGTTTGAGATATTCAAACAGATCGTCGCGGCAAACGCCACGGAGCGCAAGGTCGGCTTGACGCTAGAGATGTTTGAGCGCGATGTTCAGGTCATGATCGATGAGTTTCTGAACGGGCTGATCCCGGAGAATCACTTTATGCTTAGCACGCGGCCGTGGGGGAATTACAAATGGGATTACAAGCCGCTCGTCGATCTCGCCAAGGAGAAAAAGCTTCCCGTGATCGCCGCAAATGCACCGCGACGCTACGTAAATATGGTCTCGCGAAATGGCCGCGAGGCGCTGAATGGCCTGTCGAAAGATGCCAAGAAATGGCTTCCGCCGCTGCCGTTTGCCGAGCCATCGGCGGCCTACGCGACGAAATTCAAGGCGTTGATGGGCCCGAGTCCTGAGGCGCAGATGGGAATCGATAAGATCCTTGCCTCGCAATCGCTCTGGGATGCCTCGATGGCGTACGCGGTCGCGACGTTTCTAAAGAAGAATAAGAAAGGCCTCGCGGTTCATCTAAACGGCAGCTTTCATACCGAGAACCGATTGGGAACCGTGGATCACCTGCTCAAATACCGGTCAAAAACACGGGTCACTGTTGTGACGATCCGGTACGAGGATGATTTCAAGGCATTTAACAATGCCAAGCACACCGACCTCGGCGATTTTGTCATTCTAACGGATGCCAAGCAGCCGCGAAGCAAGCGAAATTAGCAAAGAAAAAAAGGAGGCCATCGAGCCTCCCTTCCTTAAATGGATAGCCGGCACTATTTATCCCGCGTCGCTGTGAATGGGATCGAGCCAAATTGCCCGCTGCTGAGCGTGCCCGACATAGTATCGCCGCTGATGGTACCCGAGACGGCAAAGTCGACCGAGGTGCCCTGCACATCGGCCTTTAGCACCGCCGAAAAGCTGGTTCCATTGATCTTACCATCAACGAGTGTTCCGCCCCCGAGCGGCGAAATTGTCGAACCCGTAAATGTGGAACCGCTCTGTGCGATCTCGACCGCGAGTTGAACGACCTGGCCGCCGGCATCGGCGAACATCGTCCATTTACCGTCGAGCGAACCAGCGTCAGCGTTGGCAGCAGCAGCGACCGGCTGGGTGATCTTGACGTTTTTCGGGTCAACGGTGATCTCGCTGAGACGTTTCGCGACCTCGGGCGTCATCGATTCCTGATAACGGCCGCCGAGATGTTTAGCCAGAAACTTCTCTGCAGCGGCGATCATAGCCATATTGTTTACCGGACGGGCAAAACCGTGGCCTTCGTCGGGAGCCAGAATGTACTCGACGGGGTAGTTGCGATCACGCAATGCGACGACGATCTGGTCGGACTCACGCTGCTTTACACGAGGATCGTTGGCACCCTGAACGACCATTAACGGCGTCTTGATCTTGTCCGCGTGGGCGTGCGGCGATTGGCGCTTCATTTGAGCCAGCCCCTCGGGCGTACGCGGGTCGCCCATTCGCTTGTAGAATGTTGAACGTATCGCCTCCCAATATGGCGGGATCGAATCGAGTAGCGTCTGCAGATTTGACGGCGGTACGATGGCAACCGATGCTGCGTAAACATCCGGCGTAAACGTCACACCCGCGAGCGCGGCATAGCCGCCGTAGCTGCCGCCCATGATGCCGACGCGTTTAGGATCGGCGATCCCTTGCTCGACCAGGTATTTTACGCCCCAGGTGATATCGTCCTGCATCTTTTGGCCCCATTCGTTGTTGCCGGCGTTGAGAAATTTCTTGCCGAACCCGGTCGAGGCACGAAAATTCGGCTGCAACACGGCATAACCTCGATTTGCCAGACACTGAGCATACGCATGATACCCCCACATATCGCGTCCCCATGGGCCTCCATGAATGTACATAACGACCGGCAGATTCTTGCCGGACGAGCCTTTTGGGATCGTCAGATAAGCAGGGATCTCTAGCCCGTCGGATGACTTGTACCGCACGGGCTTCATTGGCGAGAGCGCACCACGGTCAAGCTTTTCACGTACCTTATAGAGCGTCGATAGGTTTTTTGACTTGCGGTCATAGAGCCAAACGGTGCCGGGATCGACGTCGCTCGATGTGACAACGATGAACTTGGACTCGTCATTGGTCGCGGATTGGAACGCGACATCGCGGTCGCCGAGCGATTTCTTGATGTGTTTGTAATCGTCCTCAAACCGCTTATCTTTCCAATAGATCTTCACGCGGTCGTCGGCATACGTGGTGGCGACGATATCTTTTGTGACCTCAGAGAATGAGATGCCGCCAAAATCGACCTTGCCGAGCGGATCGCTTTCGACCTTTGTCACGGCGCCGGTTTCGGCATCCATCAGGACCAGTTCGATGAGATCGAGCGAGCCCTTATTCGTTTGCATATAAACACGCTTGTCGTCTTTATGAAAACGGATCGGGCCACAGGTCTCAAAGGCGTTGCAGTCGTAGATCTTGGTCGCTCTGCCGTCGGGGCCGATCTTCAGGATCTCGGTATCGCCATTCTGAGCGGCTCGGGTCGCGAGTCTAAGCTTGTCGGCATTATCAAAGACCATGCCCTGATAACGGTCGCGATTCTCGCTGATCAGCGTGCGTGACCCGTCGGAGATCCGTACCTTATAAAGGTCGTGCCATGCCTTATCGCGTTCATTGATGCCGACATAGATCGCGTCCGGATCCGACCGGGGAACGGCCTGGATCATTGCGCGAATACCTTTTGCCTCGGTAATGTTTCGTGCGGCGGGAACATCCGATCCTGCCGCCGGTTTGTCAGCCGGATTGACAACGTAGACATTAAAATTCTCATCGCCGCCTTTGTCCTGCACAAACAGAATGTATTTGCTGTCGTGCGACCAGAAATAGTTTCGGACCGGTCGCGCTGTGTCAGCCGTCATTGGCCGGGCTGCGGCAAATGCCTCATCGACGCCTTTTACCCAGACATTCATCGTGCCTTTGTAAGGTTTGATGAACGAGATAAATCTGCCATCGGGCGAGATCTGGGCACCAGCGTATTCCGGGTTGCCAAATATCAATTCACGGTCGAGCAATGGCGGCAGCTGGGCAGGAACCGAAGCTGAGGCCAGACAAATAAGCAAGAAAAGTGACGACAAAATGACTTTGTTTTTCATAGTTTTTAGTTTGATCGAATATCAAAATACGACCATAGTTCACTAAATGTTCAGGCGAAATCTCGCCATGATTCATGACTCCATGAGCGTTTCCTAAAGGAGCTTTCGTTCCAAAAACCTTGTTTTAATTCAATTACGGGCTCGGCCTGCCGGTGCATCAAGACCGTTACGACATCGAATCGATGCTTCATATCCCAGACGTCGAATATGCGCCTGTAAACCCGGGCCGTTCTTGTGATCTGTCGCTGCTTGCGAAGATCGACGGCTGTAATGATCGGTGTGAACTCATCCGATCGCCGCGTCTTGACCTCAATAAAGCACAGCGTGTCGCCATCAAGAGCAATAATATCTATCTCGCCGGTCACCTGCACGCCCTTGCTGTTGCGGCCGACCGGAACTCTAAAATTCCTAACAACAATGCGATAACCGTTATCAACGAGAAGACTTGTAGCGAGGAGCTCTCCTCGAACCCCTAGCTGGGAACGATATGTACCCTCGGTTTCCGGAATTTTAACTATCGAAAGATCTTCGCGCATTCGCCACTATTTCTTGATTACCAAGGTATGACTCGACATCACCGCCAGTTCCTTGATCATGGATGTACGAGAGCCGTTCATACCATTCTCGGGGTGGTAAATGTCCGATAATGCCACCTCATCTAATAGTTCTTTGACAAATCCTACCATTCCGGCGTTATGGCTGGATGAGTTTCGCGAAACAAGCCGCCGTTTAACAAGGGAAAGAAATGGGCTATACCAAGCATTCAGATTGTGCCTAAGGATACTGGCGAGTTTGTACCCGATACGCTCAGGAACTCGGATAGTATTAGAAAAGTTGCGAGTCCGATATCTCGACCCATCCGGCCATCCATCCCAGTACCCGGCTCCCCAGTCTTCGATGACGTAAAATCCGCCATTTTTCAAATGGCTATCAAATAGATGCCGAAAACTCATCCTAGCCAAGCTCGCGATGTGTGAGCAATCGTCAATCACAATATCAAAGCCATTCGGCGCATTTTCTTTGGCGATCCTGTCCAGCAGATCAGTATCCTGCTGTTGCCCAGCATAGACTCTGATCCGGCCAGTTGCGTCGTCAATAACCGGAGGAGTTAGGTCGAGTCCGACAATACTTCCGTTTGGAAAGTAGTCACGCCACATCTGCAGGGAACCCCCATCCAACACCCCGAGTTCAAGAAGCGTGATCGGCCTCTGACGTAAGTCACCAAACCATCTCTCATAATTATCGAGATACGCGACAAGTTGAGACTTATCCGTTTGATATCTGGAGCTAATTTGTCGGAGAGTTTCCATTTGCGCTTGGGGTCGATCATTTAGGCGTCAGGTTTTTGGGTCAAGCGAGCCCACCGCGCTTGTTATGCACGCCGCCCACGTTTATTCTGGTTGATGATCGACAAAATAACGGAACACTGTTTCTGAATTCTTATGAGATATCAGTATACCAAATTCTTTTTTTTAACTGCCATCGGGGTTCTTTTGCTTTTTGGGCCCGTTTCCGGACAGACGCCGAGTCCGACGCCATTTGTCCCGCCGCCCTTGCCGGAGATCGTCAATTTTAGCTCGCCAACCGTTTTCTCGTACGACCCGGCTGGATTGGTGCAGCCTTTTCACACTGAGAGTGCGAGGCGAAACTCGCGCGTTATCCCGCAGCCGGCGAATGCGAAGCTTCATGTGCCCAAGGGCTTTAAGGTCAATGTGTTCGCTGAAGGCGGCTTCACGTACCCGCGTTGGATGGTACTCGCTCCTAATGGCGACGTCTTCGTTGCCGATTCGCGGGCGAATTCGGTGATCGTACTTCGAGATAAGAACAAAGACGGTGTCGCAGACGAGCGATTTGTCTGGTCAAGCAGGCTTTCGCAGCCTTTCGGAATGGCGTTCCATAAGGGCTGGTTTTATGTGGCAAATACGGATTCGGTTGTTCGATTCAAGTACAAGAGCGGACAGACGTCGGCTGATGGCGACCCGGAACGACTTGTCGAACTGACCCCGGGCGGTTACAACCAGCACTGGACGCGGAATATTCTGTTTTCAAAGGATGGCAAGCAGATGTTTGTCTCGATCGGCTCCGCAACCAACGTCAACGTCGAAGCTGACCCAAAACGTGCCGCGATCTCGGTTTACGATCCTGACGGCAAGAATCACCGCATCTACGCCGGCGGATTGCGAAATCCGATCGGCCTCGCCTGGAACCCTAAGACGGGCGAGCTATGGACAGCGGTGAACGAACGCGACGGCTTGGGTGACGATCTGGTTCCCGATTACGCGACAAGCGTGAAGGACGGCGGTTGGTATGGCTGGCCGTATTCATATATTGGCAAGAATCGCGATCCACGAAGGAAAGAGGAAACAGATCTGGTCGATAAAACGATCGTCCCGGATGTGCTGTTCACCTCGCACGTGGCTGCGCTAGGCATTCAGTTTTACACCGGAAAGATGTTTCCGAAGGAATATCAAGGTGACGCTTTCGTCGCATTCCACGGCTCATGGAACCGCGCAAAACTCTCAGGCTACACCATTGTTCGAATTCCGTTTGACGCAAAAGGAAAGCTTGAAGGGAATCGATATGAGAACTTTGTTTCAGGCTGGCTGCCGGATGAGAATTCGAATGAGGTATGGGGTAGGCCGGTCGGCTTGTTGGTTCACTCGGACGGCTCGCTATTGATCGCTGATGACGGCGGTCGGAAGATATGGCGGGTTAGTTATGGGAAATGATCAGGCGACACGTTGATTTAGTCCGCTCAGCATTTTTCTAACTTCAACTACGTGGTTCGTGTAATTCTTGTGAACCTCATCGGCTAGAAGATGAAGATCCCGAGCGACCAGAGCATAGTATTCCAAGCGATTGTTTAGACCGATGGCCATACTGATAAGCTTTGCAAATTCCTGATCGCTGGATTTTGAGCAGCCTTCCGCGATGAAAGCAGGAATATCTACGCTTGTTTTCCGCAACGTATTTCTGAGTCCGAACAGTTCCTCTTTTGGGAAATCCGCGGTGATCTGGTACGTCAAAAGGGCCAGTTCGTGAGCTTTCTGCCATACCTTAAGGTTCTTGAAATCTTGCATAGAGATTTTTCGACCAGCTATCAGCCTTCAGCTTCGAGCTTCCAGTTCTTGCTGATAGCTGTTAACTCTTAGCTGGTAGCTGTACGAAATCTAAAACGCCGGTTCTTCATAAATACCATAAACATCACGCAACGCAACACATATCTCCTCGACCGTTGCGTATGCGGCGACGGCTTCGATTATTGAGGGCATTGTGTTTTCGTTGTCACTCGACGCTCGCTTTAGTTTTTCGAGTGCATTAGCGACCGCGCCGTTGTCGCGTGTTGCCTTGGTGTGGGCGAGGCGTTCGAGTTGGTGGTCGCGGATGCCCTCTTCGATCTGGAGGATGTCGAATCTCGATTCGCCCTCGTCCATTGTGTATTTATTGACGCCGACGATGACCTGATCTTTTCGTTCGACGGCTTTTTGGTATTGGTAGGCTGATTCCTGGATCTCACGCTGAGGAAAACCGGCCTCGACCGCCTCGACCATGCCGCCGAAACCGTCGATCTTTTCGAAATAATCCATACAACCGTCGATCATTTTCTGCGTCAGCGATTCGACGTAATAGCTGCCGCCGAGCGGATCGACGGTGTTTGCTACACCTGTTTCCTCCGCGATGATCTGCTGTGTACGAAGGGCGATCAATGCGGCTTCATCGGTTGGCAAAGCTAGAGCCTCGTCGTAAGAGTCGGTATGGAGCGACTGCGTGCCGCCGAGAACACCAGCGAGGGCTTGTATGGCAACGCGGGCAATGTTGTTGAGCGGTTGCTGGACAGTGAGCGAAACTCCGGCCGTTTGCGTATGAAAGCGCATCTGCATCGTACGCGCGCTTTGTGCTCCAAAGCGTTCCTTCATCGTCCGTGCCCAGACGACGCGGGCCGCTCGGTACTTGGCGATCTCCTCAAAGAAGTCGTTGTGAGCATTAAAAAAGAATGACAGCCGCGGTACGAATTCATCCACATCCATCCCCCGATCGACGCCGTATTGGACGTACTCAACGCCGTCACGCAGGGTAAATGCAAGTTCCTGCAACGCCGTCGCTCCCGCCTCGCGAATGTGATAGCCGGAGATGGAGATCGGGTTGTATTTAGGGACGTGTTTGGTCGTGTATTCGAATGTGTCAATGACCAGTTTCATCGCCGGTTTGATCGGGTAGATCCATTCTTTTTGGGCGATGTATTCCTTGAGAATGTCGTTTTGCAGCGTGCCTGAGATCTTGTTGAAATCGGCCTTCTGCTTCTCCGCGACGACCAGGTACATTGCCAAAAAGATCGGTGCCGGGGCATTAATCGTTTGCGAAACTGTCACCTGATCGAGCGGAATCCCATCAAACAGCACCTCAAAATCAGCCAGCGACGAGACCGCGACGCCGCATTTACCAACCTCGCCCTCGCTCAGAGGCGAGTCTGCGTCGAGGCCCATTAACGCGGGCAGATCGTACGCTACCGACAGCCCGGTCTGGCCGTGCTCCATCAAATATTTGAATCGTGCGTTGGTATTCTCGGGCGACGAGAAACCGGCAAACTGCCGCATTGTCCACAGTTTGCCGCGATAACCGGTCGGGTGAATTCCGCGTTTGTATGGGAACTCGCCAGGGAATCCGATCTCGTCGATCTGCTCGGTATCGGCCTCCGTGTACAGCCGATCCACGGGTTCGAGGCTGATGCCTTCGAACGATCGTTTTCGTTCGGGAGTTTTGTCCAGGACGGCCTTTAGGGTCGTCTCTTTCCAGCGTTCGACGCTTTTCTGAGCCTCAGTCACGGCTTTTGTTGCTTCGGTAGTGTTCATTCGAATCAAACCCAGTGGCGGTATTAAAGTTAGTTCTAATGATAAGTTAAGCGGTGATGCCACGCAATATCGCGACGAACTGAGCGTGGTCATCGATTGCAAATTACCGCCGCGACAGCCTACAATTGCCAAATGCAGTTTGCGAGGTTTACTCTGACCGGCTTTCTGGTCTCACTGTTGGTTTTGTTCTCGGCGTGCGGGGGTTCATCTGTCAGCACGGTAAACGGAGTGCGTCCGGTTGCCACAGGAAATGCGAACACGCAAAATTCAAAAGCTCCAAATACCAATGTCGAGGAACTCGGCTTGCTCGTAAATGTGCAGTTCGAGGTCGAGGACGTTGTTTGGAAGGAAGATGCGACTAAAAAGACAATACTCGCCGTGCTGCGTTTCTCACCTGCGGATGCCGCAAAGATCGTAGCTCAGGCGGAGACGTTTGGACAACCGATGCCTGGTGCGATCTCGCCTGAACAATGGTTTCCGAGCGAGCTTATAGCTCAAAGCGAGATGAGCGGCGACAACGTTCTCAAAGGGCAAACGTATTCGGCCGACGGATTTTTGCAGCCGCCGTATTCTAAGGGAAAGCTTACGAGAATCGAGAGTACGGACTATTTTGTCCTTGAGGCGGCTGCCAACTAGCTAGAGTTGATACCGTTTCAGCTTGCGGTACAATGTCGAGAGGTCGATGCCGAGTATTTTTGCTGCTGCCGCCTTGTCTTCACCCACTCGTTCCAATATCTCCAGCACATAACGTTGCTCTATTTCGTCAAGGGTTGCTCCGGCGGTTGATCTTGCGACGGCGGTTATGTCGAGCAATTTGTCGGGAAGCGACTCGACATCGATCGCGTCGTCGGCGAGGATCATTGCTCGTTCGATGGTGTGTTCGAGTTCACGGATATTTCCGGGCCATGAATAGGCGTTGAGAGCTTCCATTGCTGCGGGTGTAATGAGTTTTTCCGGTACGCCGCGGCTGCGCGATGAGCTGGTGACAAAGTGTCTGATCAGGACAGGTATGTCTTCCCGCCTTTCTCGAAGAGAGGGAACGTCGATCTCAACAACGTTCAGGCGATAGTAAAGATCTTCGCGAAAACGCCCGTCAGCGACCTCGCTTTCGAGCCTTCTGTTGGTTGCGGTTACGATGCGAGCGTCAAATGGCTGCGGCACGGAGGCTCCGACCGGCGTTACCTCATGTTCCTGCAAAGCCCTGAGGAGCTTGACCTGCAATGCAAACGGCATGTCTCCGATCTCGTCGAGGAAAAGCGTACCGCCCGCTGCCGATCGAAAAAAGCCGGGTTTATCCGCGACAGCACCCGTAAATGAGCCTTTTACGTGACCAAAAAGCTCGCTTTCGAGCAATGATTCGGGCAATGCACCGCAATTGATCGCGAGAAACGGCTTGTCACTGCGGTTGCTGTTGAAGTGTATGGCTCGGGCGACCAATTCTTTTCCCGTGCCGCTCTCACCCTGGATCAGAACACTCGCAGTAGTTGCAGCGACCTTATCGACCAGCTCGAAGACACGCTTGATCGCATCACTTTCGCCGATGATCTCGGGATAATGATTCTGCCGGATCAATTCGCGTCGGAGAAATCGATTCTCGCGGAAAAGGCGGCGGTGTGCGAGAGCATTCTTTACGGTCTGCAACAGGTCTTCGTTTACAAACGGCTTTGTAATGTAATCGTACGCACCTTTTCTAAGAGCAGCGACCGCCGTATCGACCGAAGAGAACGCCGTCATTATGATGACGATCGCCTCGGCATCGATAGATTTGATCTGATCGAGGAGAGCTAGGCCGTCTTTTCCCGACATCTTAATGTCGGTAAGCGTGAGGTCAATGTCGTTGGCGGAAAGTATCTCGAGTGCGGATTCGGCACTATCGGCTGTGAACGCACGATGGCCCAGGCTCTCGATCAACTGCCTTAAGATCGAACGCATCAGCTCTTCATCTTCGACGATGAGGATGTTTTCAGCCGCCATATACAGACCCAAAGTGCCTTGGTCGCCTTAGTTTAGCATACGGCTTTATTGTTACCTTTCATTCTGTTAGCATCTGAAATTATCTTGTTGATTCGATGCGGTTTACTAGGTCAATAGCTGCGATTTTGATGATGTTTGCGTTATCGGCCTTGGCCGGTGCGCAGCAGTCAAATCCGGTTGAGCGCCAGATCGCAAATCCCATAACCGACACACCCAACATCAACCCCGTCTCAGCCGAGCAAAAGATCGCAGCCCCCAAACCCAAAAAGAGTCCAACTGTCGAACCTGAAGGCGGTGACGGCGAGGTCGTTGTCTATTCCGACAAAATGTCGGTCGAGGGCGAAAAGGACAAACGCATCGTCAGGCACACCGGCAACGTAGATGTGCGGTACGGTATTTACCGGATGCAGGCCGACGAGATCACGATCATCGAGGCAGAGAATAAACTTGTTGCTAAGGGGAGCGTTATATTCGACCAGGGCGACGATCAACGCATTACCGGTGCGACCGCGATCTGGAACTACCGGACCAAACTCGGCGTTTTCGAAGATGCGACTGGTTTTACAAATCAGACAAATGACGGAACAGTGCTCTATTTTACGGCCGAACTCGTAGAACGCGTCTCGCTGAATGAGATCGTCGTCACGAAAGGTAAGTTCACGGCGTGTGATGAGGCGGTGCCCAAATGGAGCTTTACAGCCGACAAGGCAAGGATCAAAACGAACGATAAACTGCGGCTAAAGAACGGCAAGTTTCTGATCAAGGATCTCCCCGTTTTGATCGTGCCATTCGCTTCGATCCCGATCAAGAAACAGGATCGGAGTTCGGGCTTCCTGCTCCCGACAATTGGATACTCGCAGCGAAAAGGCCTTCGGCTTTCGACCGCTTATTATCAAACCCTTGGCGAATCGGCCGATGTCACGTTGCGTGCAGATGTGTATACATCTCGCGGCCTTGGGTATGGGCTCGATCTGCGGACGCGTGCAAATTCGCGATCGTACTTTAATTTCGGCTTCTACGCGGTCAAAGATCGGATCTTTGGAGCAAATGCCGACGCCGCCAATCCGGATCAAGGCGGCTCCATTATTTACGCAGAGGGCGTCCATTATTTCCCTAATGGATTCACGGCTGCGGCCGACGTACGGCTTACATCGAGCCTCGCGTTCAGACAGGAATTTTCGGACGGTGTTCAGCAGATAATCTCGCCGATCGAGGTCTCACAGGTCTTTGTAAACAAGAGCTGGGACGACTATACCCTCAACCTCTTGGCACGTTCGCAGGTCATTTCCATACCGAACGTCCGCGAAAAGACGCGTAATCTGCCGAGCATTAATTTTGATAAGCGTCCATCGATGCTTTCGTTTTTGAACGGCGTATATTTTTCATTTAAGACAAGTCTTGAGGGCGTAAGCCGGCGTGAGGAGGTTGACGATATCGCTCTTTACCGGCGCATTGCCGGCACTGATCCAGTAGTAACGCCTGCGATCGCTCAACGGTTTGATGTTTACCCCCAGCTTACCGTTCCGTTTCGCACTAAGTATTTTAACTTTACAGCGACCGGTGCGATGCGGGTGACCTATTACTCTAATTCTTTCAATGACATGCGGCAGGTCGTAAGTCGCGATGTGATCCGTAAATATGGTGAGTTTGCATTTGATGTAAGGCCGGTGGCATTTGCAAAAAACTTCTATGGCAAGGACAATTCATTCCGCTTTCGCCACGTGATCGAACCGTATCTTACCTACCGTTTTGTTAAAGGCATCAATAATTTTAACCGTGTCATTCGCTTTGATTATGTCGATACGGCCACTAACACCAACGAAGTGGAGTTTGGCGTGACCAACCGCTTTTACACGCGTAAATACACTGAGGCGATATCGGCCGCAAGCCAAAGGCTGCTCCAGCAAGATCACGGGCAAGCCATGAGTGGGAAGGCGATTCAGCCCTATGAGATATTTACGCTGAGCATCAGGGCCAAGTATTTCTTTGACAAAACCTTTGGAGGGGCTCTGATCGCCGGCCGGCGCAATCAGATCGAGCCGATCACGGCTCTGAGTTTTTACACATTTGGCGGCGTGCCTCGCAGATTCTCTCCGCTTAGTATTGACGCGACATACAGGCCGCAAAAGACCGTCTTTGTGAATTCGCGAATGGACGTCGGCATTGCAGGCGGCGGGCTGAGAGCAGTCTCCGCGACTGTGGGCTATGAAAAGCCGCTCTTTAAGCTCTTCCAAACATTTTATTATACGAGAGCCGTGACACTGATGCCGTCGCTTGCCCAGTATGCGAACGCGGACGGCAAGGAGGCAGGCACTCTGCGCGGATCACAATGGAGTCCGTCGCTGCTCGTCGGTAAACGCGATCTCGGATTATACGGCGGGATGTCCTTCTTTTTCGATTTCCAGAATCGCCGTGCCACACAACAGAATCCAATGATCAGCAGTCTTTTCACCGTAGGCTACACCTACAATTGCTGCTCGCTCGCCCTTCAGTACTACACCTTCAACGTCGGTGTCCGCAAGGAAAACAAGATCGTCTTCAGCTTTCGTCTAAACGGCATCGGCACCTTTGGCACGGAGCAGTTTGGTCAGGGGCTGCGGTGATCTCAACGATTATTCCTCATGATGGCGAAAAGCTGCTGTTCTGCCTTGAGAAAACCATCGTTTCTTAAGTTAAAGGTCTTTCTGTTGACGCTGTCGCTGACGTTGCCTCCGAGCGTTTTGATCACGTCGCCGGTTACTTCGACGACCACGTCTGTATGGCTTGCGAAATCATCCGGCAGATCGTCGTACGTTCGAGGCACAAGCCGCCACATGCAAACGATGTCGCCGAGTTTCGGTTTATGCTCGGTCAGGCGGAATAGCCAGAAAGGGGCGTTTGTCGTTCCGGCAAGCCGTTTCTTCTTGGCATCAACGATATATTTGTCATGCGAATCGGAAAACTTAAAACCGGTATAACCCGCCCGCCGCACAATAAACGACATAAACGCTGCCGACCAAGGAACGCCCGTGTCGTTGCCATCAAGGTCGATATTCAGTGCCTGCCAATAATCGCCAACCCGCCGGAAAAACGGATCTTCCGTCTCCTTTCCCTGGCCGCGTTCGAAGAATATCCACTCATTGACAGCCTCCTTCAACAGCTTCTCCCTCGCACTGCTAAGCGGCGCCCGCAAAAACCGCTTACTAACAAACCCCCGCAGCGTAACCCCATTCACCACCGTCTCAACCTCCCAAAACCGCTCGTCCGCAGGCGAACTCACAATGCTCACCGCCTGACACAGAGGCAACGTCGCAATAACATTGCCGTCGATCACTTCAGGAGAACTGCGTAGGTTTAGGTTATCGGTGTTTACTCTCATGATTGCGAAGAAGTATACGCCGGAAAGTTTTGATGTCAAGAGGCTGGTTCGAAACTCGGGTGCGGAACGCACTATCTATTGGCCAGATACACGTTTTGAGCGATGGAATTGTAGTATTCGACCGGGGCGAGGTTGTCGGTCAGAACCGGTTCGATCTGTGGGATATCGCCTGTGTAGCGATGGGCGAGGAGCGCGTTGAGAAATGGGTCGGATGAATCAGCGGCGGGCAGTTGGTGTGATCTAGAGGCGACGATGATGAGGTTTTGGAGTTTTTCGTCGGGGTATTCGGAGCGAACCTTGTAAACCTGAACGGTGGGGAAAACGGCTCGATACGTCGCCAGCTCGGCACGGAGGAATTGGCCCGCCGGGCCGCTGAGCGCCGAGCCGAGATTAAATATCACTACACCGCCGTCTTTAAGTATTCGATGCAGATGAGTTACGGCTTCGGCGGTGGTCAGGTGCGTTGGCACGGTGAATAGCGAGCCGAATGCGTCCATCAGGATCGCATCGTACTTCCCGGCATCGGCGCGGTTGATGAACATCCGTCCGTCCTCGTGAAAGATCGTCATCCGCGGATCGTCTTTCAGCCGGAAAAATCGCCGGGCGATGTCGGTCATTTGCGGATCGATCTCGACGACATCGAGCCGTGCGTTTGGGTATTCGCGCAGATATTCTTTGGGGAACGAGTAACCGGCGCCGCCTATGATCAGCGTGTTAGTGAGATCGGGTTTGAAATGGCGGATCAGGTGATAGTAGCGGCTGTATTCGAGCACCAGATCGTCACTGTCGATAAACGCGGCTGATTGGACGAAATACGGATCGGTCGCCAGAGCTCGAATGTCCTTTCCCGTGACCGGATCTTTCGTGCGAAACACCTGCACGCGGCTGTATTCGGTGTCGATATCGTGCACGTCACTGTTTGCCCGGAGCAGGTAAAAATTGGCTTCGGTCGCACCGACCCCAAAGACGAGAAGGACGATCGAGGTAACTGCGGTTTTCGAGATCGCGAGCGGCACCAGAATCAGCGACAGCAACAAAAGGCTCGCGGCGATCAGATAGAGCGTACGGACGCTGCCGACAAATGGTATGAGCAAAAATCCGGCGGCGAAGGTGCCGACGATGCTGCCGATCGTCGAAAGCGCGTAGAGCCGTCCGACCGTCTGACCAGTTTTCTCGACCGTCGTCATTCTGAGCCGAACCGCAAATGGCGTGACAAAGCCGAGGCAGACGCTCGCCGGTGCAAACAAAATGACCGCGGCTATCAACGCCTTTGTTTCGAGGCCGATCGTCATGCCGGCGATCATCGACAGGAAAACTTCTTTTATCAGAGCAGTTAGCGATATCAGTCCGCTGGCGGTCAGCAAAACGGCGGCGAGATATTTCACGTCCGGGCGTTTGTCTGCCGCGCGTCCACCGAGCCAATAGCCGAGGCTCAGGCTGGCGAGGATCACGCCGATCAGGCTCGTCCAGATGTAGGTCGATGCCCCGAGAAACGGCGACAGAATACGCGAGCCGATGATCTCAAACGTCATCACTAACGCCCCACAGGCGAAGACGACCATCTTTAGGGCTAGGCTATTGTACATAGTGCTATTGCCGTTGCCTTTAGGCAACGGTTAGCTCTCTCCATCTCTTCTTGGCTTAAGCCGACGGCAATCAAAAATGAAAAAAGGCGCCATCGTGGCGCCAATTTCGTTCGCATTACCCATTACTCAGGCCGCTATCGTTTTTTTTTCCTCTGCTGCACCTTCGGCATTAATAAACGTCAGCCACGGTGCTCCGCCCGGAGCCGGACGCTCGGCGTCGATGATCTTGAAAAATTCTTCCTGCAACGCCGCAGTCATTTCGCCGCGTCTGCCGGCACCGACCGTGATGCGGTCGACCGCACGGATCGGCGTGATCTCGGCAGCAGTGCCGGTAAAAAACAACTCGTCCGCCAGATAAAGTGCCGAGCGTTGGATCTGCGTCTCGACGACCTCGATCCCCATTTCGCGGGCGATCTGTACAACAGAGTCGCGCGTGATACCGGGCAATATCGACGCTCCGAGCGGCGGTGTGATCAGCTTGCCGCCGTTTACCAAAAAGATATTCTCACCCGACCCTTCGGAAACATAACCGCGATCATCGAGAGCGATGCCCTCCGAGAATCCGCCGAGCAAAGCTTCCATCTTGATGAGCTGCGAATTCATATAATTCGCCCCGGCCTTGGCCATCGCCGGCATTGAATTCGAAGTGATCCGAGTCCAGCTCGACACGCATACGTCGATGCCGGTTTCCAGAGCTTCTTCGCCGAGATATTTGCCCCATTGCCACGCCGCCACGTACGAATCGATCGGGCTGCTTAGCCCGTTGACACCAAACGACGGCTTCTCTTCATCGAGCCCGCGAATGATCAGCGGCCGCAGATAGCACGATTCGAGGCCGCTCTGGCGGATCAATTCGACTGACGCGTCGCAAAATTGATCGCGGCTAAATTGCGAGTCCATCCGATAGATCTTTGCCGAATTCACGAGCCGCTGCATGTGTTCCGTTAGGCGAAAAACGGCCGAGCCCTTTGTCGTTTCGTAGCAGCGAATGCCCTCAAACACGCTTGAGCCGTAGTTCACGGCATGCGACATCACGTGTATCCGGGCGTCATTCCAATCGATAAACTTGCCGTTCTTCCAGACCTTTGGCGAGATCTTCATCGTATTAACATCCTTTGAGCTCATAATTTTCCTGGTACCGATCGGGCTTCTCTTTCGCAAAGGTTCCCAATGCCAAAATAATGTCTAATTAAATATAATTCTAAATATCTAAAGGTTCTAAAATCAGCAAGCAATCTAAAATTGTATCCCACGCCCATCAGGCGTGCAAGAAACCTCTCAGGAACAAGCGCCCCGGTAGTGGACTAGTCCATTACCAGCGCCCCGGTTGGCCTCGCTCTCGATCGATCGCTGCCGCGTTTGTTCATAAAATCTATTTCGTGCTATCTTTCGCTTGTTTTCACATTTGAGCAGGAGAGCTTAGTTGAAAGAAACTACAAAAGACCTCACCCCGCCATATGGCAAGTATCTAATTCGGCTGACAAGGCCGTTCCCGAATTTCGATTTTTCTTTCATAAAGCCGGTTCGTCAAGAGGCGGTTGCGTCGCTCGGATTAAAGCCGGGCGATCGTGTTTTAGATCTTGGCTGCGGACCGGGCGGGAGTTTTCCTTTTTTGGTAAAAGCTGTCGGCCCGACGGGCGAAGTCGTCGGCGTGGAATTGAGCCCAGAGATCAGCATTAATGCCAGAAAACGTATCGAAAAGAACAATTGGCAGAATGTTCAGGTTATCGAGGCGGCGGCCCAGGATGTTGAGCTTACCGGAAAGTTCGACGGAGTGATTATGTTCGCCGCTCCGGACGTTTACGCTTCCGAAGCAGCTTTTGAGAATATCCTACCCTTTCTGAACGAAGGTGCTCGGATCGCTGCATTTGGCGGAAAACTCTCAAACGATCGCGTCGGCGGCATTTCGAATCCCGTTCTGAGGATGCTCTACAAACTCTCCTTCAAAACAACTCCGGGTCCCGACTACGAACCCTGGGAAATATTGGCAAAGCATCTCGACCAACTCGTCGTCCGGGACTATTTCCTCGGCACGATGTTCCTTGCTACCGGTTCACTGATACGATCTTCAACCAGCGGCAGTTCGCAGTTCGCGATTTGCGTTTGAAAACACACGGAAAGCGGAGCGTAGGAATAGGCAAACTAATGCGAGAGCGATGATAATATCGGGCCAGCCGGACTGTGTGAACCAGACTGCCCCGGCCGCGACAAAAACTGAGATATTCGAAGCAATATCGTTACGCGAGCATTCCCATACCGAACTCATATTTACATCGTCGGATCTGTGCCGAGTAAGCAGGTACAAGCAGATCGAATTACCCACGAGAGCGAGCAAACTAACCACGCCCATTATTTCAAAAATAGGAACTGACGGAACCATCAGCTTGTAGATCACCTGGCCAAGGACGACCAGAGCGGCGAGCAATATCAGCGAACCTTTGACCAAAGCGACCTGTGCTTTGGCCCTCGCGGCTCGATAAACAGCGTAAAGGCTAAGTCCGTAGGTCAGCGCGTCGCCAAGATTGTCGAGCGAATCCGACAAAAGCGCGGTCGAACCCGCATAAATACCCGCACCGACCCCCGCGACAAACATCACCACGTTAATACCGAGAACGATCTTTAACGTAGCACTCTGCTTCTCCCGCAAAGCCTCGATCGCACAATCATCTTCACAACAAGCGCCCATAGCGAATCACTGATCTAAGATTATGCTTGTCTGTCGCCGTAAGCAATTGTACGGCGGTCAGATCCATGCTGTTCTCTTAGTTTATGCGTTCGAGAACACCCGGTTGCGGCCCGTCAAACTCTTGGTAGCGTTTCTTGTCCTTCTCGGTAAAATCGGCAATAAGTTCGATATGAGAGCAATGCACACATGCTCGGGCATTCACTTTCCGGTTGCCGCCTCCGAAGATGCTCTTTAAGAACGATGTGTCCTTAAGAAGAAAAGCAACACCACCTCCGCCTCCCGTGTCCATCAAAGACCCATCAACCACAGCCGTCGCCCCGCATCTTACACATTCCATAGTATCTTCACATCCGACGGAATTATAGAGCCAAAAGGCGAAGCAGGCTAATCTGAGCCCGACGAATTCGATTTTTGTGAAAAAGACCTCGTGATTGAATTCACTAACTAACACATCTCTAACAGCAATTAGAGGCTTCGCTCGGCATCGGGCGAAGCCTTTTCTTAGTCGGCGCAGCATGCGGAGCATGCGAGATAGCGCTAGCTACAGGTGCAGCGAAGCGGAACCTGTAGTCGAGTCACAAAACGATCGTCCGAGCGTGTGGAACACGCGGCATCCGCGCCGGGATCGATGTCGCGTGTTGCACACGCTCGGTGTTCGCACTTCCCTCGTTCTACACATTTCGCCTTCGGCTACATGTGTAGCTAGCGCTATCGCCGTGTGCTCCGCACACTCTTTTCCCGTCTCCCGTCTCCCGTCACCGATCCGCTATCGGCGGATCGCTGCATTATCGGCGGAATGCGACGTT
>CXWL01113584.1_pt1 | contig 20158 bp, 13 predicted proteins | sample 590931 | NCBI WGS metagenome assembly CXWL01 (sample SAMEA3498368, study PRJEB10139) | groundwater metagenome | biome: water well; material: biofilm material | place: Germany | collected 2015-04-27 | reverse complement strand
GCCGACGTCATCCTCGGCATCCGGCCCGAGCACATTACCGACGCGGAAAGTGCGCGCGGCGGCGCAACGGCTGCCGGCTACCATCCGACCGAGGCGAACTGCACCATCGAGATGACGGAGCCGACCGGTCCCGACACGCTGGTGTTCGCCGTCGTCAACGGCGTGCGCATCACTTGCCGCACCCACCCGCGCGCAGGCGCGCTGCCGGGCAAGGCGCTCGCCCTCGCCTTCGACCTGTCCAAAGCCGTGTTGTTCGACCCGGCTACCGAGCAACGCATCGCATAGCTATAACTATAAAGAGACATATGAAAAAAGTCTTCACCGCCATGTTGGCGGCCAGTGCGTGCCTTTTCGCAGCCGCGGTCCAGGCGCAGGATTACCGTATCGACCATCTCGAGCCGCCATTCTGGTGGGCCGGGATGAAGCACCAGAAGCTCCAGCTGATGGTGCATGGGAAGCGTATCGCCGACCTCGATCCGGTGCTGGATTATCCGGGCGTGCGCATCGATGCGGTGACGCGGGTAGCCAACCGCAACTACCTGTTCATCGACCTGACCGTCAGCGACCAGGCGGCTCCGGGCAAATTCGACATCGCGTTCAGGAACGCGGGCAACAACATCAAGTACAACTACCAGCTGCTGGCGCGCGAGGCCGGCTCGGCGCAGCGGGTGAGCTTCAACAGCACCGATGCGATCTACGAGGTCATGCCGGACCGGTTCGCAAACGGCAGCACCGCCAATGACAGCCTGCCGGCGATGGCCGACAAGTTGAATCGCGCGAGCGGCGCCGGCCGCCACGGCGGCGACATCCAGGGCATCATCGACCACCTCGACTACATCGCCGCGATGGGATTCACCCAGCTGTGGCCGACGCCGCTGCTGGAAAACGACATGCCGACCTATTCGTACCACGGCTATGCGGCAACCGACCATTACAAGATCGATCCGCGCTACGGCAGCAACCAGGACTACGTGCGCCTGTCGGCAGAAGCGCGCAAGAAGGGTATCGGATTGATCCATGACGTGGTGCTCTCGCATATCGGCCTGGGACATTGGTGGATGAAGGACATGCCGATGCCCGACTGGACCAACCACGAAGGAAAATTCGTGCCGACCGTGCACCACCGGATGTCGACGATGGATCCATACGGGTCCCAGGCGGACAAGCTGAATTTCACCCACGGCTGGTTCACCAACGAGATGCCGGACCTGAACCAAGCCAATCCGGTGGTGGCGAATTTCCTCATCCAGAACAATATCTGGTGGATCGAATACGCCCGCCTTTCCGGCCTGCGGATCGACACCTACGGCTATTCGGATGCCGAGTTCCTGACCGAATTCTCGCGCCGCATCCTGGCCGAGTACCCGCACCTGAACATGGTCGGCGAAGAGTGGCACAAGGCGCCGGCGGTGGTGTCGCACTGGCAGCGCGGCAAAGTCAGTGCGGACGGCTTCACCGGTTCGCTGCCAGGCATGATGGACTTCCCGATGATGTACGTCATGCGCGCCGGCCTGGCCCACACCGAAGACCAGGACGGCTTCAAGGACGTGTACGAAACGCTCTCGCAAGACCACCTGTATCCCGATCCGGCAAACCTTGTCCTGTTCGAGGGTAACCACGACGTTCCGCGCATGTTCAGCGTGGTGGGCGAAGACCTCGACCTGTACAGGATGGCGCTCGCGTTCACCATGACGATGCCGCGCATCCCGCAGTTCTATTACGGTACCGAGGTGCTGATGACCAGCACCTTCAAGGGCCGCGACGATGCCAGCTACCGGNNACGACTTCCCCGGCGGCTGGGCCGGCGACAAGGTCAATGCGTTCACCGGCGCGGGCCTGACACAGAAGCAGCGCGACGCGCAGGCATTCGTCGCCAGGCTGGTCAACTGGCGCAAAACGCAGCCAGTCATCCATCACGGGAAGATGATGCAATTCGGTCCGGAGAACGACACATGGGTCTACTTCCGCTACGACGACAAGAAGAAGATCATGGTCGCGTTCAACAAGAACGCAACGCCGGTCAGCCTGCCGACGGTGCGGTTCCAGGAAATGCTGAACGGCGCGAAATCGGGCGTCGATGCGCTTACAGGAAAAACCTTCGACCTTTCAAATGCCCTGGCGCTGCCGGCGCGCTCGGTGGTCATCCTCGAGATCTGACATGAAGCGCACGATTCTCGCCATCGCCGCATCGCTTGCGCTCCCGCTGGCGGCGGCCGGACAGGTACCCGGTGTCGACGCCTACTTCGATGCGATGGCGATCACGGTCGCGCCGGGGCAGCAATCGCAGTTCGTCGCCGGCGACAACCTGGCCGGCTACTTTGCGGGAAGGACCCAGAGCGCCGCCAAAGGTGAAGGATATGTGACCCGCGAAGGCACGCTATTCCTTGACTACTCAAGTAGCGTCGACGGCGTACCAAACGACCGCACCCACTCGAGCGAACAGGTGCTGCCTTACGGTCATAGGGTTCGCTACCCGGGAGGCGCCACCGAAGAGATGGCGCTGCTGTCGAAGAAGCTTGCGCTGGCGATTGCAGTCACCAGCCCGCGCGCTGCGATCCTCGCGATCGCCCCGCTGCTGAAGACCGCGGGCGCTGTGCACCAGGACGGCGATGTGGTTATCGTCGACCCCGCGCCGGGCGCCACGCAGTTCGTCGCGTTTGCTGCCGACCGGCCGTTCCGCCTCGATGCAAAGCTGGTACTGCGCACCTTGCAGCCTGCGCAGTCGTTCACCGTGGTGGTTGGCTTCGGGGCCAGCGCGGACGAAGCGGCGCAGCGCGCGCGCCAGCTGGCGGGCGCCGATCCAATCCGCGCAGAGAAAATCGCACGCCACGCCGCGCTCACCCGCAGCTATCTCGCCACCAGCGACGCCGAATACAACAAGGCCCTGAACTGGGCGAAAGCGTCCGCCAGCATGTTCGTCGTCGAAGAATTCGGCACCGGTATCTGGGCCGGCCTGCCGTGGTTCCGCGATAACTGGGGCCGCGATACCTTCATCGCCCTGCCCGGCACCCTGCTCGTTTCCGGCCAGTTCGAGCAGGCCAAGGCAGTGCTGTCGAACTTCGCCCGCTACCAGAACCTGCGCGAGCCGCGCGACAAGGAGTACGGCCGCATCCCGAACCGGGTGTCGGCGACCGAGCAGACCATCTACAACACCGTCGACGGCACGCCGTGGATGCTGCGCGAAGCGCTGGAATATATCCGCTACACCGGCGACAAGGCCTTCGCGGCGCAGATGTACAAGCTGGCCCTGCCTTACTTCGAAGGCGCGATCGCCAACTACACCGACCAGCAAGGCCTGCTGTCGCACGACAGCGCCGACACGTGGATGGATGCGCGCATCGAGAACAAGCAGCCGTGGTCGGCGCGCGGCCCGCGTGCGGNNTGGCCGCCAAAGTGCAGCACAGCTTCCTGTCGATGTTCTGGGACGGCGCGCTGATGGCCGACCGGTTGCGCGAAGACGCCAGCCGCGACACCAAGGTGCGTCCCAACCAGCTGATGCTGGTCTCGATCCCGTTCGACGACTTCGTACCGCTGGACGTGCAGGCCAAGGTTACCCGGAACGCGGTCTCGCAACTGCTCTACCCTTATGGCATCGCGTCGCTCAGCCAGGACGACATCTACTTCCATCCGCGCCACGAGAATCCGGCCTTCCATCACAAGGATGCGGCCTACCACCAGGGCACCATCTGGGGCTGGAACGCCGGTTTCACGGTCACCGCGCTGAACAAGTTCGGCTACCAGGACCTGGCGTGGCCTCTGACGCAGAACCTCGGCCGCCAGATCCTTGGCCTCGGCACGCTGGGAACAATGAGCGAACTGCTCGACGCCCTGCCCGACGCGCACGGCAAGCTGAAGCCGTCCGGCACCTACGCGCAGTCGTGGAGCGTCGCGGAATACGCGCGCAACGGTTATCAGGATTACGTCGGCTTCAAGCCTGACCTGCCGGCCAATACGCTGGCGTTCACCCCTGCCATTCCGTCCGGGTGGACTTCGTTCTACGCCGTTCTCCCTTTCGGCAGCGGCGACGCGGTGGAGGTCGATTTCAAGCGGCTGCGCACAACCGGGCGCTGGCAGTTCCGCCAGAACGGCGCAACGCCGCGCACGGTCAGTTTCAACTTCCTCAATCCGGACAAGAGCCGCTCGCAGCTTGCGTTCACGCTAGCACCGGGCAAGACTGCATCGCTCGTCGTCGGCGCAGGCGGTGCGGCACTGAACGGGCGCGCGCTCGCGGCAGGTCCATCGCAGCCGTCGTTCGCCAACGTGATCGGCAAGCTCGGATTCCGCACGCCGGCGCAGTACGGGCCCGAACACTTCCCGATGCTTCGGTCGAAAGATGTCCTCAAGGGCGTCGTCGAGCGCGGCGAATATCGCTAATGGAACACCCATGAAAAACACCCGCTGGCTGATTGGCGCCGCACTGATCTCCGGCGCCGCAATCGGCGCCGACAACGGGCCGCTGCCCAAGGACCTGTATATACGCGGCGCATTCAATGGCTGGGGCACCGACAACGTCCTGGCCTACAAGGGCAAGGGCGTGTACGAAACGCAGATCGTCATCAGTCCGGGCAACCACGCGTTCAAGGTCGGCTACAAGGACTGGACCGCCGAATGGGTGATCGACCCTGCGGCCAGCGTGTCCGTGGCGACCGACACCGACTACAAGATGGATACCCATCCCGGCCCGGAAGACTACCTGTTCGTCAAGCAGACCGGCGCCTACCGCTTCAGCATCGACGTCTCGAAGCCGTCAGCGCCAGTGCTGCGCGTGGCGCGCGTGGCAGCCGCGCCGGTCGCCGCAATCGATCCGCACAAGGATCACCAGCCCGTTGTATCGGTTGCCTACCCGACCTTCGACGGCAGGCAGGAAACCGCGCGCTTTTCAGTGAAGGACGCCGGGGCGCCGCTGCGCGAGTATGCGCAATCGAGCACGATGCAGCTGCGCGACCCGGGTCCCCAGTTCGTCCGCTACCAGGAGGCAGCCGACCTGCCGACCGTGCGCAGCGGGAACCTCGCCTTCGATGCGCTGTTCGCGCTGGCGGGCGCCGAGATGAAGCAGGACTCGGTGCGCGAAATCAGGGACGGCAACTACAACGGCGGCGCCCCGATTGCCTGCGACTGCTTCGAGACCGGCGAAAAATGGCATTACGTGTGGACGCGCGACCTGTCGTACGCGGCCGACCTTGGCCTGGCGATGCTGGACCCGCTGCGCGTGATGCACTCGCTGGACTTCAAGCTGTCCGGCTACCGGAAAGGCGTCGTCAATCCCGCCCAGGTAGCGGGCAGCGCCGACGGCCTGCAGATCATCCAGGACACCGGCAGCGGCGGCAGCTGGCCGGTCAGCACCGATCGCGTCACGTGGGCCTTCGGCGCCGAAGAAGTGCTCAAGACGCTGCCCGCCGCCGAGCGCAAGGCGTTCGCGGCGCGCGCGCTGCTTGCCCTCGTCAACACGATCGAGAACGACCGGCTGGCCGCATTCGACACCACGGACCGGCTGTACACCGGCGAACAATCGTTCCTCGACTGGCGCGACCAGAGCTACGCCGCGTGGATCACCAGCGACCTGGCATCGATGGCGACCTCGAAAGCGCTGTCGACCAACGTCGGCCACTACAAGGCGCTCACGCTGGCAGCCAGGCTAGCGAAGGAGCAGGGCCAGGACACGCTGGCGAAGAAATACAACGCCTGGGCGCTCGACCTGCAAAGGGCGATCAACCAGCGGCTGTGGCTTGAAGACGAAGGCCTGTTCAGCAGCCTGACCGCGCCTCATTTCGACGGCGCGCCGATGCACAAGTTCGACTGGCTCGGGCAAGCGCTGGCGGTCGTCACAGGCGTGGTCTATGGAGGCCGCGCCCGAACCGTCGTCGCCCATTACCCGCACGGCCCGATGGGCGCACCGGTGATCTATCCGCAGCAGCAGGGCATGCCGGTGTATCACAACCGCGCCATCTGGCCGTTCGTCACTGCGTACGGACTGAAGGCGGCGGCCATGACCGGGAATGTCAGCGTGGCCGACGCGGCGTACCAGACGCTGATGCGCGGCGCCTCGCTGAACCTGTCGAACATGGAAAACCTCGAATGGCTGACCGGCCAGCCGCTGCTGCTCGACGAAAAGAATCCGTCCCTGATCGGCCCGGTCATCAATTCGAAGCGCCAGCTGTGGTCCGTCGGCGCCTATCTCGGGATGGTCATCGAGAACGTGTTCGGCGTTGCGGCCACCAGCGACGGCATCGAGATCCGCCCTTTCATCACGGGCAAGCTGCGGCGTGACACCTTCGGCCAGTCGAAGTCGATCACGCTGAACAAGCTGCGGCTGCGCGACAAGGCGATCACGTTCACGATACAGCTGCCGCCCGCGCGGCCTGGCGATGGCTTTTATCTCGTCGACAGCGTGACCATCAACGGTACGAAAGCCTCGAGCGCGGTCCGATGGGAACAGCTCGCGGTCGACAACGTCATCGACATCCAGCTTGGCGCGCTGGTTCCGGGCAATCAACGGATCCGCCGCGTCAGCGCCGATCCATACACCGAATCGAACGCGGTGTTCGGCCCGCGCGAGCCGGAGATCGCGAACCTCGTGCGCGGCGACGGCGCACAAGCAAGCTTCGATATCGCCGGCGGCAAGAACGGGGCCGGCACCGTCTACAACGTGTACCGCGATGGAAAGCCGATCGCCACAAGTGTGAAAGCCGGCGCGTGGACTGACCGCAGCGCCAGCGCCACCGCCACCGCATGCTATTCAGCCGAGGCGGTGTTCCCCGCGTCCGGAAACCGCAGCCATCACAGTGCTCCGAAATGCATGGGCGCCGCCATCGAGATCCCGGTCACCGATGCGCGCGTTGCCTCGAATGTCGCCGTCAGCGGACCTGATGAGCGCTTCGCTGCCCCGCACCTGAAGGACTGGGGAAAACCGGCCGACACCCTTGCGGTCCGCGCCATCAAGGTGCCCGCAGCCGGCGCCTACCAGGTCCAGGTCCGCTATCACAATGGTGCGAACCAGATCAACCTCGGCATCAGCGGCGGCGTCAAATGGCTGGCCGTAAAAGACGGTCACGGCCGCGTGGTGGCCCGCCATGTGATCCAGTTGCCGCACGCCCGCATCGAGCAAACGAATACCCCGCTGGTGTATTCCACGCCGCTGCAGGTGCGCCTCCCCGCCGGCGAATATTCGCTTGAACTGAGCGATTTCTATAACATGAGCTACCTGCAAAGTAACAGCACCTTCAGTGCGGCAGGCGGCGCGGATGGCGCGTCGAACCGCTTCGATATCTATGGCGTGCGCCTGTTGAGGATCAAATGAAAATGAATAAGATCTCCGCGCTGACGGTATCCTCCATCCTGCTGATGGCAAACGCCGCCGCGACCACTGTGCGCGTGCACTACGACGCCGGCAAAGGCAAGATCGCCGTCGTCGGCGACAAGGGGCCGATGACATGGTCCAAAGGCGCGGCCGCGAAAGCAGGCGCCGGCCAAGTCTGGAGCTATTCCTGGCCCGATGAACTGGGCGACGTCGAAATGAAGCCGGCGCTCGGCGACAAGGTTTCGACCGGCGGCACGTACAAGCTCGCCGCCGGCAGCACGCTCGACATCTATCCTTTCTTCGGTGCGCCGTTCGGGACGCTGTCGATCATCCAGGGATTCGAATCGCCGCAGCTGAAGAACAGCCGTTCGCTGCGGATCTACCTGCCGCCGAGCTATCGGGAGAACACCGCCAAGCGCTATCCGGTGCTGTACATGCATGACGGCCAAAACCTGTTCGACGCAAAGACCGCGGCATTCGGCGTGGAATGGGGCGTCGACGAAACCATCAACCGCCTGGTCGCCACCGGCGTGATGGACGAAGTGATCGTGGTCGGCATCGATAACACGCCGGATCGCATTCCCGAATACACGACGTGCTGCGATCCGAAGCACGGCGGCGGCAAGCTCGATGCCTACGAGGCCTTCATTGTCAACACGCTCAAGCCATACATCGACAAGACGCTGCGCACCTTGCCCGGAAGGGCCAACACAGCGATCATGGGTTCGTCGCTGGGCGGCATCGCGTCGGTGGTGATCGCGCAGCACTATCCGGATGTCTTCTCCAAGGCGGGCGGAGTATCAAGCACGTTCTGGTGGAATAACAAGGCGCTGGTCACGAAGACCCCTGCGCGCGTGCCGGTCAAGTTTTACATCGATGCCGGCACCAAGGGCGACGGCCTCGAAGACACGGTGCTGATGCGCGACGCGATGCTGGCGCAAGGCTACACCGCCGGCGTGGACCTGTTCTACTACGAGGCCGAAGGCGGCAGCCACAACGAAAAATCGTGGGCCGCACGTGTCGATAAACCGCTGACGTGGTTCTTCCCGTGGGGTAGCACCAGGTACTGACGCGCTCAGGATGCGGGGCAGTCGTACGAGTACAGCAAGGTGCCGGTATCTTCCGGCGTCAGGTGGACCAGTTCCTCGAACCGCATGCCGATTTTTTTCAGCACCGCATTTGAACCGGCGTTGCCCGGAGAGGTAATCGCCAGCACGCGCCGGATGCCGATCGACGCCGCAAACGCCAGCACCGCGGCAGCCGCCTCGGTGGCGTAGCCCTTGCCGCCGAACTGGGGCAGGAAGGCGTAGCCGATGTCGACTTCCGGCAGCGTGTCGCGCTTGATCAGGCCGCACATGCCGATCGGCGTGCCGTCCTGTTTGAGCTCGACCAGCAAGAGCGAATGGCCGAGCGCTGCCTGCATTGCGACCGGGCCTTCGGCAATCGCCTTGCGCGCAGCGTCGACCGTGCGGATGCCGCGGTCGCCGATGTACTCGATGAACGCCGGGACATTGACGACTTCCAGGTAAAACGGCGCGTCGTCCAGCGCCAGGGTGCGCAGGCGCAGCCGTTCGGTTTCCAGGATTTCCATCACGCCTCCCGTCCCGGCCAGCTGTCAGGGTCGCTCAGCAACTGGTACATCACCAGCGCATCGACATAGCCGAGGCGCTGGTGGCGATACGCCTTGGGCAGCGTGCCAACGATCGAAAAGCCGAGCTTCTGCCACAGCGCCACGGCCGGCTGGTTGGTGCTGACCACGTAATTGAACTGCATCGCCAGGTAGCCCAGCCGGCGCGCTTCGTCCAGGCTATGCTTGCCCATCAGGTAGCCGATCCCCCTGCCCTGCGCCGCATCGCTGACCATGTACGAGGCGTTGGCGACATGCGCGCCGCGGCCGGCCTGGTTGGGCACCATCCGGTACATGCCGAGCACCCGCCCCGCGTTGTCGACGGCGACGAAGCTGGTCACGTTCGGCCCCAGCCAATATTCCTCGCACGCGCTTTTCGGCGTGTGGGCGTCGAACGAATAGGTTTCGCCGGCCTCGAGGTAGAAGTGGAAGATGTCCCAGATCGCGTCGAGATCCGATTCCTGCGCCGGGCGAATGCTGATGTCTGCCAAGGTAATCCCCACGTATTCGAATGGCGTGATTCTAGCAGCGCGCTAGCGCCCCAGCCGGAAATTGGTGGCGGCGGGACGGCCCGGCAGGCTCAGTGTCGCGGCCGCGCGCGGCGCCTCGCTGACCACGATCCCTCGCCGCACCACCACCCGGCGCGCCGCGCGCAGCCGGATCGCCTCGACCGTGCTGCCGGCATCCAGCAGCACCAGGTCGGCGTGGCATCCGGGTTCGAGGCCGTAGCCTTCGAGGCCGAGGATGCGCGCCGGCGTCGCCGTGACTGCGAGGAAGCACTGGTGCATCGCCTCCTGCCCGGTCATCTGCGCGACGTGCAGTCCCATGTGCGCCACTTCCAGCATGTCGCCCGAGCCAAGCCCGTACCAAGGGTCCATCACGCAATCGTGGCCGAACGCGACGTCGACACCCGCCGCCATCAGCTCCGGCACGCGGGTCATGCCGCGCCGTTTCGGATAGGTGTCGTGGCGCCCTTGCAGCGTGATATTGATGAGCGGGTTGGCGATCGCCGCGACGCCCGCTTCGCGGATCAGCGGCAGCAGCTTGCTGACATAGTAGTTATCCATCGAGTGCATCGAGGTCAGGTGCGACCCGGCCACCCTGCCCTGCAGGCCGAGGCGCTGGGTTTCGGACGCCAGCGTCTCGATGTGGCGCGACATCGGATCGTCCGATTCGTCGCAATGCATATCCACCCGCAGGCCGCGCCCGGCGGCGAATTCGCACAGCAGCCGCACCGACTCCGCGCCCTCGGCCATGGTGCGCTCGAAGTGCGGGATGCCGCCGACCACATCGACGCCCATCGCGATCGCGCGCTTCAGGTTGGCGAAGGCGGTCGGGCTGCGCAGCACGCCGTCCTGCGGGAAGGCGACCAGCTGCAGGTCCAGGTAGGGCGCGACGCGGCGCCGCACTTCCAGCAGCGCTTCCACCGCCAGCAGGCGGTCGTCGCAGATGTCGACGTGGGAGCGGATCGCCAGCAGGCCGCGCGCTATCGCCCAGTCGCAGTACTGCATCGCGCGCTCGATCAGGGCGTCCTGCTGCAAGGTCGGCTTCAGCTCTCCCCACAGCGCGATCCCTTCGAGCAGGGTGCCCGACTGGTTCACGCGCGGCAGGCCGTAGCTGAGCGTGGCGTCCATGTGGAAGTGGGCGTCGACAAACGGCGGCGAAACCAGGTCGCCTTGCGCGTCGATCTCGCGCGCGCCCTTCAGCTGCAGGCCGGGACCCACAGCGGCGATGCGGCCATGCTCGATCGCGATATCAACCTGGCGCCGGCCGTCGGGCAGGCTGGCGTTGCGAATGACGAGATCCATTGCGGCTCCAGTAAGGGATGGGACGCTTCGATTGTAGCGGCTTCGGGCCGCCTGCGGCGCGGGAAATTGCGGGGCGGCAATCGATGCTGCAGTGCGGAATTATCTGCGGATACTTCCCAAAAATAAGGCTTTTCAAGGTTCAAAATCATGGATAAACTAGGGTTAATATTGCAGCGCACCATAAACGACCGAAAAGGAATCCCGATGAGTCCCCTTACCGAACAGTTTTCCGAAGCACGCAAGTTGCAGCTCGAGACGCAATTGAACTTCTTCCGCACGTTTACCGGCAAGGCCTTCGAGAGCGTAGAAAAAATCATTGCCCTCAATTTCGACGCCTCCCGCGCCTCGCTGGAGAAGTCGTCGACGCTGATGCGCCAGATGGTCTCCGTCAAGGACCCGCGCGACCTGTTCGCGCTGACCAGCCAGACCCAGTCCCAATTCGACAGCGTGCTGGCGTATGGCCGGCAGCTGTTCGGCATCGCAGCCGCTGTGACTGCGAATCCGAGCACGCCGGCCGCAGCGGCGCCGACGCTATCGCTGGTGCCGCCATCGACAGAGCCAGCGCCGGTCGCAAGCGAAGCGCCTGCAGCGCAAATGAGTTTCATGACGGCGCCCGAGCCAGTCGTCGCCAGCGAGCCCGCCGTGGAGCCGGATCCCATCGTGGAACCGGATCCCATCGTGGAGCCGGATCTCATCGTGGAGCCGGATCCCATCGCGGGGCCGAACCTGATCGCCAAGGCGGCTGGGAAGTCCCCCGAACTGCCCAAACCTAGCGCCGCGTCGTTCCCTGTGCCTTCGTCCTCGAAGCCGATCGCCGTCACGCCGGTAAAACCTGTGGAGGCGGAGCCGCCGCCTGCGCCGGTGTCGGACACGCCCGACATCGTGGCGAAGCAAGCGGCTGAGGCGCCATCTAAACCGGCCAGGAAAAAGTAAGGCCGTGGCTGCTGCGCCGGTTTGCCAAAGGTAGTAAATTAGCGGGCTTCGGCCCGTTAATTGTTTCTGGGCGCATTCCGGCAAGGATAGTCAATGAGTTTATCAAGGCTGATCGGCGGCTTCGTACGCCGGCATTGGCGTTCGTACGTGTCCTCGGCGCTGATGCTGGCCGGGGTCGCGGTCTGCACCGTCTGGGTGCCGCGCAAGATCGGCGTAATGATCGACGGCCTCGCCGCGCACCGCCTCGGCGCACATGACCTGTGGGTGCAACTGGCGCAGCTGCTCGGACTCGGCCTGGCGATCTACGTATTGCGGGTCGGCTGGCGCCTGCGCCTGTTCGCCGCCGCCTATCAGCTCGGGGTCGAGCTGCGCACCCGTTTCTACGCGCGCCTGTCGGCCCAGGGCCCGGCCTTCTACCAGAAGCAGCGCACCGGCGACCTGATGGCGCTGGCGACCAACGATATCGATGCGATCGAAATGGCGGCCGGCGAAGCGATGCTGGCCGGTTTCGACGGCAGCCTCACGCTGGTGATGGTGCTGGCGATCATGACGCTGGGCGTGGACTGGCGCCTCGCCCTCATCGCCCTGCTGCCATTCCCATTGATGGCGCTGGCCTTCTGGCGCATCTCCAGCCATATCCACACCGCGTCGACCGACTCGCTCAAGCGCTTCGCGGCGCTCAACGACCATGTGCAGGAATCGCTGTCCGGCGTGCGCACCCTGCGCGCGCTCGGCCTCGAGCAGCGCAGCGCCAGGCAGTTCGGCGAACTGGCGGCGCGCGCGGCCGACGCCAGCCTGGTCGCGCAACAATGGGAGGCCGCCTACGAGCCTGCGGTCGGCCTGGCCCTGACCGCCGCCGGCGTCCTCACGCTTGGCCTTGGCGGCTACCTGGTCTGGCACGGCGAGCTGACGATCGGCGCGCTCACCAGCTTCACGATGTACCTGGGCCAGCTGATCTGGCCGATGTTCGCGGCCGGCTGGGTGCTGTCGCTGATCGAGCGCGGACGCGCCGCGCTGGCGCGCCTGCAGCCGCTGTTCGACGCGCCCTTGACGGTCGACGACCACGGCAAGCTGGAGTCGCTGGCGCCCGGCCGGCTGGTGCTCGATAACGTCAGCTTCAACTATGCGGGCCAGGACCGGCCGGCCCTGTCCGGCGTCTCGCTGTCGCTGCACGCGGGGCAAACGCTGGGCCTGGTGGGTCCGACCGGGGCCGGCAAATCGACGCTGCTGCGGGTGCTGCTGCGCCAGGCCACGCCGCAACGCGGGCGCGTAGCCTGGGGCGGCCACGCGCTGGCCGACTACACGCTGGCCACGCTGCGCTCGGAAATCAGCTGGGTGCCGCAGGAATCGTTCCTGTTCTCCGCGACGATTGCGGACAACATCGCGCTGGGCCGGCCGGGCGCCACCCGCGCCGAAGTCGAACACGCCGCGCACATGGCGGCCATCCACGAAGACATCCTGCGCTTCCCGCAAGGTTATGAGACGCACGTCGGCGAAAAAGGGATCACCCTGTCCGGCGGCCAGCGCCAGCGGGTGGCGATCGCCCGCTCGCTGCTGGCCGACAGCTCGCTGCTGCTGCTCGACGATGCGTTGTCGGCGGTCGATACCGGCACCGAAACCCGGATTCTCGAACACCTTGAAGAACTGCGGCGCGAACGGCCCGGGCGCAGCGCCATCATCGCCAGCCATCGCTTGTCCGCGGTAGCCGGCGCCGACCTGATCGTGGTGCTGCGCGACGGCCGCATCACCGAATCGGGCGACCATGACGCGCTGATCGCCGCGGACGGCTGGTACGCCAGCCAGTGGCGCTATCAACAACTGGAGGCCAGCCTCGATGCACTCTGATTCTCACGCAAAAACCATGCGCACACAGGCCATGCGCGCGGTGGGGCTGCTGCGCCGCGCCGCCCATCCGGACCGCCGCCATCTCGGCTGGGCGATAGTCTGGCTGGTGCTGGCCGCCGGGCTGGAGGTGCTCGGCCCGATCCTCGGCAAGGCGCTGATCGACCAGCACCTGCTGCCGCACCACCTGGACTTGCCGCGCATGGCGGCCCTGCTGGGCGGGATGCTGGTCAGCGGCTGGATCGCCTCGGGCCTGCGCTACCTGCAGCTGGTGCGACTGTCCGGACTGGCGATGCGCTCGGTGCAGCGCCTGCGCGAATGGGTATACGGCCACGTGCTGCGATTGCCGATGGCGTTCTTCGACCAGGCCATCACCGGCCAGCTGGTCAGCCGCGTCACCAACGATACCGAAGCGGTCAAGACGCTGTACATCCAGGTGCTGTTCGTGATCCTCGACAGCAGCATCGTCCTGGTCGGCACGATGGCGGCGATGGCGTGGCTGGACTGGCGCCTGATGCTGATCGTGCTCGCGCTGGTGCCGGCGGTGGTGCTGATCGTCTGGCTGTACCAGCGCACCTCGGCGCCGGCGGTGACCCGCGCGCGCGCGCTGCGCAGCGACATCAACGGCCAGATGGCCGAGTCGATCGGCGGCATGAGCGTACTGCAGGCGAATAACGCCCAGGCGCGGTTCGCAAAGCGCTTCGGCGACACCAATCACGCCCATTACAAGGCGCGGCTGGCGGAACTGCGCGCCAATGCCTTCCTGCTGCGCCCCGCGCTCGACTTTCTCAACGTGGTCCTGCTGGCGGTGGTGATCTTCAGCTTCGGCCAGCGTGAGATGAACGCGGTGGAGGTCGGCGTGCTGTATGCTTTCATCAGCTACATCGCGCGGGTGGTCGAGCCGCTGATCCAGATTACGATGCAGTTCAGCGGACTGCAGCAAGCGGTGGTCGCGACCGCCCGGGTGGCGGCGCTGCTGGACGAGCCGGGCGCGCCGGAGCACGCTCCCGGCAAGGCGCAGGCGGCCGTGCGGGCGGTGGCGAGCGATGTGCCGGCGGTTCGGGTGCGCGACCTGAGTTTCGCGTATGTGCCCGGCCAGACGGTGCTGCACCAGCTCAGCCTCGATATTCCACAGGGAGCGTTCGTCGGCATCGTGGGCCATACCGGCAGCGGCAAGTCGACGCTGCTGTCGCTGATGCTGCGCTATTACAGCACGCAGGAAGGCATCATCGAGATCAATGGCCAGCCGCTGGCGGGCATCGACAACGACCGCTTCAGGGCCGAAGTCGGACTGGTGCCGCAGGATCCGTTCCTGCTGGCTGCGTCGGCGTTCGAGAATATCGACATGGGCCGCGGATTGTCGCAGCAGCAGGTGGAAGCGGCGGCACGCGCGGCGCATGCGCACGAATTCATCGCGGCGCTCGAGCAGGGTTACGAAACCTCGCTGGGCGAAGGCGGCTCGCGGCTGTCGACCGGGCAGAAGCAGTTGATTGCGATTGCCAGGGCGCTGGCCGGGCAGCCGCGCATCCTGCTGCTGGATGAGGCGACGTCGAATATCGACAGCCAGACCGAGCAGATTGTGCAGGTCGCGCTGGACGAGTTGCGCGGACGGGTGACGATCGTGGCGATCGCGCACCGGCTGTCCACGATTCGCGATGCGGACCGGATCATCGTGCTCAATCACGGGCGGATTGCGGAATCCGGCGCGCATGAGGCGCTGATGCAGGTCGATGGGGGCTTGTACCAGCGCTTGTATTTGCTGCAGCAGTTGGCGGCGTAGGCGAGAGTACGCAGCACGCGGCGACTGGCTCCAATGGATGCGCAGCCGGACGCCGGCGCGGCGTCTTTGCAACAGGCGGCCAAAAATCGACACAGGCCGCCAGGAACCGATGGCGTAGCGCCGCCCCAAAGCGGTATTCATCTGGCATTGTTGAACCGTTGTTTTTTTTGTGGAATCCGCAACAAAATCTTAAATTTCCTTTCTGCAACACGCATATAATCGGAGCAGCGTCCTGAAAAAAGGACCATCGGAATATTATTTTCCAAGGGAAATGATGGTGGCTGCTTTGAACCGCAATTCGCATCGCCGCTGCATCGCCGCGCTGCTGGCATCGCTCTCGCTGAGCGCCGGCTTCGTTGCGGCCGAGCCTACTCCCAACCTGGACCAGCGGCTCGACGAGATCCGCGAAGTGGGACGCTTCGTTCCGCGCAATGCGCTGACCATGCTGCAAAGGCTGGAACCGCAAGGCCGCACTGCCGGTACCGCCACCAAGGCCGAATTCCTTAACCAGTTATGTCTCGCCCTGCGCGGCGTCGGGCGTAAAACGGAAGCGCTCGCGCTGGCCGAGGAGCTGATCGCATTCGCCCGCCAGCAGCGCGACAATGTCGCGCTGGCGAAAGGCCTGCTGGCCAGGGGCCACGTGCTGTTCTCGATGAATGAACTGAAGGCGTCGCACCAATCCGTCTGGGAAGGCGAAAAGATCGCCGATACCACCGGCGATATGGCGTTGCGGATCGGCGCGACGATTTCGTCCGGCCACTCCTACGCCGAAGAAGGCAACTTCCCCGAGGCGCTGGCCAAGCTGCAGACCGCCGCCGCGCTGGCGCGCCAATACGCCCGTCCGATCCAGACGGTCATGGCGTTCAATGCGCTGGCGGTGCTGTACACCTCGATGAAACAGTACGACAAGGGATTCGAGGCGCTGGAAGAGGCTTTGCCGGTCGCCGAGAAAACCAATTCGCCGGGGCGCATGGCGAGCCTGAAGGACACCGAATACGGGCTGGCGATCAGCACCAACCAGCCGAAGCGGGCGCTCAAGGCGCTGCTGGCCGGGCTGGCGCTGGAACGCCAGATCGGCGCCGACCGGATGATCGCCACTTCGCTGGTGAACCTGTCGGACAGCTATCTCAAGGAACGCGACTACCGCAAGACGCTGAGCTATGCGAACCAGGCGATCGAAGCGGCGCGTCCGCTGCACGCCGACACCACGGAAGCCACCGCGCGCGTGAATATCGGCCAGGCCTACCTGGGCATGGGCCGCCTGGCCGAGGGCAAGCGCAGCTTCGAAGCGGGGCTGGCGGTGTATGAAAAATCAGGCGACAAGCCGGAACTGCAGGGCGTCATGATGGAGTACGGCCTGGCGCTGGAGCGCGCCGGCGACATGGTTGGCGCGGTGCAGGCCTACCATCGCGAACGCAAGCTGTCGGACGAATTGTTCGAGATGCAGCGCCAGAAGGCGGTGCTGGAGCTGCAGGAGAAGTACGAGACCGACAAGAAGGGCCGCCAGATCGAGCTGCTGCGCCGCGAGAACCAGGTCAAGTCCGCGGAGATCGACAACCGCCGCCTGCAGCAGCGCGTGTGGTGGCTGCTGGCGGTGGTGTTTGCGCTGGCGTCGGTGATCGTCGGCATCCTGTACCGCAAGGTGCGGAATGCGAATGCGCAGTTGCAGGTCAAGAACCTCGAGCTCAAGCAGCAAAGCTCGCGCGATCCGCTGACCTCCCTGTACAACCGGCGCCACTTCCAGGAATTCATGCGCACCCACCTGCATGTCGAGAAGCGCGGAGCGGGCGCGCCGGCGGAGGAAATTGTCGGCGCCCTGTTCCTGCTCGACGTCGACCACTTCAAGCATGTCAACGACGCCTACGGGCATGCGGCGGGCGACGCGGTGCTGACCATGATCTCCGAGAACCTGCGCGTGATCTTGCGCGAGACCGACATGATCGTGCGCTGGGGCGGTGAAGAATTCCTCGCCTTCCTGCCGGCGATCCCGCGCAGCGGCGTCGACGAAATCGCGCGGCGGCTGCTGGCCGGGATCTCGTCGCAAACGATCGACTACCAGGGCAGCAAGATCTCGGTGAACGTCTCGATCGGCTACGCGCCGTTCCCGCTATCGCCGGGCGAGCACCCGCTGCCGTGGGAGCGCGCGGTCAACCTGGTCGACATGGCGCTGTACATGGCCAAGGGGCACGGCCGCAACCGCGCTTACGGCGTGCGCGGCTTCGCCAACTTTGGCCTGACCTCGATGGAAAGCATCGAGCAAGACCTCGAGCGCGCCTGGCGGGCCGGCTTCGTCGACATGTCGGTTGTACTCGGCACCTGGCCCGAGCCAGTTCCCGCCATCACCGGCGAAGCGGCGAACGCCGGCTGACCCCGCTGGTGTCAGGTCTGACATTCGGACAAAATCCTGGTGTCAGGTCTGACATTCGGACATTTTTCACGCCGACTGATGTGACCCCGCTGGTGTCAGGTCTGACATTCGGACAAAATCCTGGTGTCAGGTCTGACATTCGGACATTTCTCACGCCGATCGATGCGGCCGACTCCGCTTGGCAGCCATTTCGTAGTCAAGAATGTTCGATTGCCAGGGCTGCCCTCGCAAATTTGTCCGATTGTCAGACCTGACACCAAAAATTTGTCCGATTGTCAGACCTGACACCAGCTTGATTATTTCGATTTAGCCGATTCCTGGATTTTTTCGCCGGCGCGCTCGACCTTCTTGCCCACTTCTTCGGTCGCCATGTTCAAGCCTTTGCTGGCGTCCGCCGTCGCTTCCGCTGTTGCTTCGGCGATCTTGTCCTTGGTCTGCTCGGCAGAATTCGCGGCCTGCTGCGCCGCCTGGTTGGCGCGGTCGAGCTTGTCCTGCACCTCGCGCGCGACCTTGTCGCCGGCATTGTCCAGCTGCTGTCCGGCCTTCTGCGCCGGTCCCATCGCTTCGTCGCGCTTGCTGCAGCCGCCTGCCGCGCCTGCCAGCGCCAGCACCAGCAATGCACTTACTACTGAAGTTGCTTTCATGATTTCTCCCCCGGGTTTTTAGTTGCCGTCAAGCATACACCTAAGTGCTGAAATTGCGGTTGACAGTTACAGTATGAATCCTGACAATAGCACGATCGTTCGATTTTTCAAGCAGTCCCACGCCCAGCCTCCCGAAAGCCAAGCCATGACCGAGCAAGCCACCAGCGCGTACCGAATCTGCCCCTTCTGCGAAGCCTGCTGCGGACTGCAGATCGACCTCGAACAGCAGCGCGTGATCCGCATCCGCGGCGACCAGCAAGACGTGTTTTCGGCCGGCTTCCTGTGCCCGAAGGCGATCGGCCTGAAGGACCTGCACGACGACCCGGACCGCCTGCGCACACCCCTCATCAAGCGCAATGGCCATTTCGTCGAAGCCAGCTGGGATGAGGCTTACGCCGAGATCGAGCGCCGACTCCCTCCGGTTATCGCCGCCGGCGGCCCCAATGCGGTAGCCACCGTGCTGGGGAATCCGACCTCGCACAAAATGAGCCTGATGCTGTACTTCCCGCGCCTGGCCCGGGCGCTCGGCACGCGCAACATGTTTTCCGCGTCCAGCGTCGACCAGGTGCCGAAGATGCTGTCGGTCGGCCTGATGTTCGGCACCTGGCTGTCGGTGCCGGTGCCGGACATCGAACGCAGCGATTTCCTGCTGATCCTCGGCGCCAATCCGATGGTCTCGAACGGCAGCCTGTGGACCGTGCCCGATTTCCGCGGCAAGGCCAAGGCGCTGCGCGCCCGCGGTGGCAAGATCGTGGTGATCGATCCGCGCCGCACCGAGACCGCCGAAGTAGCCGACGCCCACCACTTCATCCGCCCCGGATCGGATGTGTTCTTCCTGCTCGGGATCGCGCACGCACTGTTCGACGAGAAGCTGTTGCACCTTGGCCGCCTGGCCGAACATGTCGCCGGATTCGACCAGCTCGAGCCGGCGTTCGCGCCCTACTCGCCGGAGCGGGTCGCAGAACGCTGCGCCATTCCCGCGACTGTGATCCGCGAACTGGCGCGCACGCTGGCCACCACCCGCCATGCCGCCGTCTACGGCCGCATCGGCACCTGCACCCAGCAGTTCGGCACCCTGGCCTCGTGGCTGATCGACGTGATCAATGTCCTCACCGGCCATCTCGACGAGGAAGGCGGCGCCATGTTCCCGAAGGCGGCGGCGTTCGCTGCCAACACGCGCGGGAACCCGGGCGCCGGCCGTGGCGTGGTCACCGGCCGCTACGCCTCCCGTGTATCGGCCGCGCCGGAAGTCGGCGGCGAGCTGCCGCTCACCTGCCTTGCCGAGGAAATCGACACCCCCGGCGCGGGCCAAGTCAAGGCGCTGATCACGATCGCCGCCAATCCGGTGCTGTCCGCGCCGAACGGGCCGCGCCTGGCGGCAGCGCTCGACCAGCTGGACTTCATGGTCAGCCTCGACATCTACCTCAACGAAACCTCGCGCCACGCCGATGTCATCCTGCCCGGGCCTTCGCCGCTGGAAGACGCCCACTACGACGTCAGCTTCACCCAGTTCTCGCATCGGAATCACGCGCGCTACAGCGCACCGGTGCTGGCGCGCGCGAACGGCCAGCCGGATGAGTGGGAGAGCATGTTGCGCATCGGCGCCATCGCCAAGGGACTCGGTGCGCACACCGACATCGAAGCGCTCGACGACGTCGCGCTGGAAGATGAATTGAAGCGCTCCGTCGGCGATGCGGCAGGCCAGGTGATGGCGGCTCTCGCGCCACGACGCGGCGCCGAACGGATGCTCGACCTGGCGCTGCGCAGCGGGCCATATGGCGACCAGTTCGGGCGCGAGCCGGGCGGTCTCACATTGGCCGCGATCCAGGCCGCGCCTTCCGGCATCGACCTCGGCCCGA
>CXWL01003635.1_pt1 | contig 20161 bp, 17 predicted proteins | sample 590931 | NCBI WGS metagenome assembly CXWL01 (sample SAMEA3498368, study PRJEB10139) | groundwater metagenome | biome: water well; material: biofilm material | place: Germany | collected 2015-04-27 | reverse complement strand
TTACAGGGTGAGGTGGCATTACATCCTATGCGCGGTTGTTGCGTCTTTACCTTTGATGATCGGATCACTCGTAAGCCATTCTGCCGCAGATGAAATGTCTGTCGTTTCAATACTGCCGTATGCGCTGCATGTTCTTTTCGCGGGTATCTGGTTTGGCGCTTTGCCTGCTGTCTTATTAATAATATTTAGTAAGAACTATTCAGACCAATCGTTGGATTTGCTGAGTATTAATAGCTTGAAAAAGTTTTCTTCTTTGGCTTTGCCAGCTATGGTCATGATTATGGCCACAGGCATTATCGTTGCTGACCGCATGATCGAGGAAGACTACCATGCAATGGTTGCTAGTTCGTATGGTTGGTTATTAAACATAAAACTCACATTATTGGCGATGATTCTAATCATCGCCTTTCAAGCTCGTTCCAGATGGTTGCCTTTGTTGATTCGAGCTAATAATGGCGAAGAAACTCAAAGCGGCGGCCAACAAATGAAGCGGTGGGTAAGCGTTGAATTTGTTCTTGCTATGATCTTGGTATTATTGGCGACTATCGTATCTAATACCAAACCAGCAAAGCATGCTATGGTTGAGAATTGGCCCTATCCTTTTAGATTTTCAATCGATGCTACCTGGGAAGAACCTAATGTTCAGATTTTTTTCTGGATCGGTGTGACACTTTTCATATTGGCAGCTGGCTCAATCGGGTTAGGTATTAAAAGCAAATGGGATATAAAAAAACGCCTTGGTGTCCCATTTGTCTTAACAATGGCCGCCTTTGCAATAGCATTACCTAAACTGGCAGTGGTTGCTTATCCTGAAACTTACCAGAGTACGCCCGTTCCTTTTGACGCGATCTCTATCTCTAATGGATCGAAATTATTTTCACAGAATTGTACGACTTGCCATGGTCCGCAAGGTAAAGGCAATGGAATTATTGCAAAAACTTTTAATCCACCGCCCACTGATTTATTGACTGAAGCACACACGGCAAAACATACTGCTGGAGATTTCTTCCATTGGCTAACACATGGAATAGCTGCGACGGGTATGCCAAGTTTTTCCAGTAATTTGTCAGAAGAGGATCGCTGGGATGTTGTCAATTACATTCATGCCATGTCGCGCGGTTATAAAGCGCGCCTTCAGAGTCCTGAGATTGTTCCTGAGAGACCCTCTATTGGCCCGCCTGTTTTTTCGTATTTTGCAAATGATGGATCCAGTGGGGTTCTAAAGGATTTTCGGCTGAAGAAAAATGTAATGATCGTATTATTCACTTGGCCGCAATCACAGGAACGACTGCAAGAATTGAAAGCATCGTATGATAAGCTCCAGGAGCTTAATACAATCATTCTAGCGATCCCGATGAGTAATCTGGACAAACAAGAAATCATAGATATGGCAGCGGATATTCCTTATCCGGTTGTAACAGAAGGCTCATTAGAGATAAAAAATAGCTATACTTTATTTCGAAGAACGCTTACTAATCCGGATATATTAAATGAGGGCGTGATCCCGGAGCACCTTGAGTTTTTGATAGATCGCTTTGGCTATTTGCGTGCGAGGTGGATACCTGCTATCGACGAAAGTGGCTGGGCAGATATCAGTGTTCTGACACAACAGCTTGCTCAGCTGAATAGTGAAAAGGAAATTCTTCCGCCACCCAGTGACCATGTTCACTAATGCGGCGAAATTCTTTTCGCTTTGACCATTTTATTTTAATTAATACTCTGCGAGTAAATTGATGATAAGACAATTCATTCCATTAGCTTTGTTAAGCGCGATGGTGGTGTTGTCACAGCTTGCTTGGGCGCATACTGATGAGTATTTGGCTACCGTTGCACCGCATGGCGGCCAACTTCGTGCAGCAGGCCCCTTTCATTTAGAGTTGGTTGCCAAGGATGGTGAATTGACAGTGTATGTAACGGATCATGGGGATATACCAATTCCAGTGCAGGGTGGGCACGGTAAAGCAAATATTCAAGTAGGCAAGGATGGCGAGCGGAAAGCCGTAACACTTGTGCCAGAGAATGGAAATATAATGAGAGCAAGTGGTGCGTTTAAAATTACACCAGACACTTCAATTGCTGTTTTTATAGCAATTCCGGAATATGAAACGCAAGGCGCACGTTTTACCCCACTCGCGCCTAAAGGAGATGGTGGTAGTAGACATGACCAAGATCATTAATTAGAGTCTCCTCAGACAGTTAGCAAACATAGTGGCTATAGCCAAATTTTTCTTTGAGACTTTGAAATAGTTTTAAACAGCAACCAACCATTAATTGGCAATATTTATAGCAACATATGTGCAAAGGCAAATAAAAACCTTCGACAACACCATCCGATTCATAATCGGGACCTGATAAAAAAGGTTGTTTATATTTTCTATATCCTCGGAGTTTATATGTACGGTCCCTCCATTCACAACGTCAAACTTGAACACCAAACGACTCTGCGTCAAGAGGCGGAAGCTTTGATTAAAGAAGGCGCTGCTAAACCCATGCTGGGGTGGTTGCCCGGTATCAATGCACTGTCAATGCTGTATGACCTGGCCAGGGCTCCTGAAACAGCTGGCGATGCGCTCAAATTTCTTCACGAGTTGCAAGTCCACCAAGTGGAACTGGATCTGCAGCATGAACAGATGGAAGAGAACCGGAGCGAGCTGGTGGAAGAGCTGACGCATTATGTCGCGCTGTATGATTTCGCACCGGTCGGATACTTCACTGTTGATTCCAGCGACAAGATCATTGAATGCAATCGGGCCGGTGCTAGCCTATTGGGCGTCGCCTGCGCCGAATTGAGCGGGCGGCGTCTCGATAGCTTCTTGGCACCTGCCAGCGGATTGGTGCTACTTGCGTTGCTGAAGCGGCTACGCTCTGGCAGCTACAGAGAAACCTGCGCGGTGAAAATTGACAGTGGTGAAGGTGTTTCACGCGACTTGCAGGTCGTGGCTAGCCTCTCGCCAAGCAACGGATATTTGCTGCTGGTACTTATGGATACAAGCGATCACCAGGGGCTTGACCCGCACATTTGAGCCTTGCCGACACTATTGGCTCCAGCCATAAGGTATGAATGACCACTCAACAGTTATCAATTCTCTCGATCTGCCAAGAAGACCTGCAAGTGAACCGGCTGCTCGCTGTTTTGCCTGATGATGCTTTGAAGCGTTTATCGCCACACCTGGAAAAGGTAGAACTTCCCGCTGGCAAGGTGCTTTATGAGGAGGGCAGCGAATTGAAGTACCTCTACTTTCTGCTCGACTCGATCGTCGTACTGCTGTGCCAGATGGAAAATGGCACAGCTACCGAGACAGCGGTTATTGGCAACGATGGCCTCGTCGGCGTATCGCTGTTCATGGGTGGCACCACCTTGTCACAAGCGGTGGTGCAAAGTGCAGGCTGCGCGTTCAGAATTAAGGCTGCTTCAATGAAAACGGAGTTTGACCTGAATGGTGCCGTGATGCACTTTCTGCTTCTCTACATACAGGCGCTCATCACACAGGTAGCCCAGACGGCGGTGTGCAATCGTCACCATTTGCTGGAACAACAACTATGCCGCTGGCTGTTGCTGAGTCTGGACCGCCTGCCGGGTAACGAGTTGGTAATCACGCAGGAAGTCATCGCGGGTATGCTGGGTGTGCGAAGGGAAGGCATTACCGAGGCCGCCGGTATCCTGCAAAAGCTGGGACTGATTGCCTACCGGCGCGGACACATTACGGTGCTCGATCGTCCCGGTGTGGAAGCCAGAGTATGTGAGTGCTATGCCGTGGTTAAGCGCGAGTCATGCCGTCTGCTGCCGGAACGGCTGGCGATCTGAAAGCTGCCCATGGCCACTCTGCCTGGTATCAACCAACCCGCTAATCCACCGGCTAAAACGCGTATTGTCGGCATCGGCGCTTCGGCCGGAGGCCTTGCGGCGCTGGAACAATTTATGGAGCAGGTGCCGCCGGAGAGTGGCCTGGCCTACGTCGTGGTGCAGCATCTCGATCCTACGCAAAAAGCCCTGTTGGCTGAGTTACTTTAGCGGGTCACCAAACTGCCGGTGCGAGAGGCAGAAAATAGGATGCGCGTCGAGCCGAATTGCGTGTATATAATCCCACCGAACACGGAACTCAGCGTGGTTGACGGTGTGTTGAATCTGGAAAAACCCACCGAGCCGCGCGGTTTGCGGTTGCCAATCAACGTGTTGTTTTCTTCCCTGGCGCGCGACCAGGGTGACCGCGCGATCGCAGTGATTCTGTCCGGAATGGGATCGGACGGCACGCTGGGTTTGCAGGCGATCCGGGCATTGGGTGGTCTAACCGTTGTACAACAGCCCGATTCGGCACAGTTCGACTCGATGCCCAGGAGTGCCATCGCTGCGGAGTGCGCCGACATTATCGCAGCACCTGCGGAGCTACCAGCGCGCATTCTGGCCTATACTGCCCAGGCACCCAAGCCGCAGGAGCCGTGCGCCGCGGTCGCGGAAGTGATTGAAACATCAGCGGATTCACCGGTTTTACCGGTGAATCCGCTGCAAAGCATCTTCAAGCTGCTGCGGCAGCGAACCCGGCACGACTTTTCCGTGTACAAACCCAGCACCCTGCATCGCCGCATCGAGCGGCGCATGGCTATCCACGGGATCACCTCGCTGGCGCTGTACGCAGAATTGATGCAACAGAATACGCAAGAGATTGATTTGCTATTCAAGGAGTTGCTGATCGGCGTGACCAGCTTTTTTCGTGACCCCGCAGTTTGGCAGCAATTGGCGGATTTTACTTTGCCGGAACTGCTGACGCGGCAGACCACCGAGCAAAAGCTGCGCGCTTGGGTTGTCGGCTGCTCAACCGGAGAAGAAGCCTATTCATTGGCCATCGTATTCAACGAGGTAGTGCAGCGACTGTCACTACACCACGATTACACGCTGCAAATTTTCGCCTCGGATCTGAACCCGGATGCCCTTGCCATGGCACGCAGCGGGCTATACCCCGTCTCGATCAGCGCTGACGTGTCAGCGGAAAGGTTGGCGCGTTTTTTCAGTGCACACGATAAATACTACCGAATCCACAAGAGCATCCGCGATATGGTGTTGTTTGCGCAACACGATGTGGTGCTCGATCCGCCTTTCACCAAGCTCAACTTGCTTTCCTGCCGCAACCTGATGATCTACTTCGACGCCGCGCTCCAGCGCAGGTTATTGCCCTTGTTTCACTACAGCCTGCGTCCAGGCGGCGTGCTGCTATTGGGAAGTTCGGAGACAGTCGGACGATTCAAACAGCTGTTCACCCCGGTCGAGTCGAGATTGCGGGTATATTTGCGTCAAGATAACGCCTCCAACACCGACCCGGATCTGTTGGTGAAGTCGTTTCCTCCCCTGTCCAAGAATAAAAAGGAACTTCCAGTGCCCCACCCCACCCTTACTCCCCAACCCGCTCAGAATTTACAATCGCCCGCCGATCAGGTGTTATTGCAGATGTATGCACCTGCTGCCGTGGTCGTCAATGACGCCGGCGATATCGTCTACATCAGCGGGCGCACCGGTAAATACCTGGAACCGGCTGCAGGTAAGGCCAATTGGAACTTCTACGCCATGGTGCGCGAGGGTTTGCGCGCACCGCTTGCCGATGCATTGACACAGGCCGTCAGGGAAAGCGAGCCGGTACAGTTGCGCGGTTTGCAGTTACAAGGCGTGGAAGGGGTGCAGCGTGTCGATGTTACCGTGCAGGCGTTGCGGGACGCCGTTTTGCAAGGCATGATGCTGATCGTATTCCGCGATGTGGTGATGCCCTCGCCACGGCGCAGGAGGCGTAAGGGGAAAAGTCCGGTGGAGGCTTCTCATGAGTATGAATTGCAACAATATCAGGACGAAATCCTGAAACTGCGCGAGGAGGCGCACGCATCAAACGAAGAATTACAATCAATCAACGAGGAGTTGCAATCGNNTCGCGCTCGCCGAGAGCGATATGAAGAATCTGCTCAACAGCACAGATATCGCGATATTGTTCCTTGATCAAAAACTGAACGTTAGGCGCTATACCGAGCAGGCGTCGAAGATCATCAATGTCCGGGAAAGTGACATTGGACGGCCGCTTAGCGACATTACCACCATCTTGCAATACCCGACGTTGCAAGACGATGCGAAAGAAACGCTGCGCACTTTAATTTTTTCCGAAAAACAGATTTCCGCCGGAAATGACCGTTGGTTTTCTGTGCGAATTATGCCTTATCGAAGACTGGACAATGTAATCGACGGCGCCGTGATTACTTTTGTCGACATCTCCGCTACAAAGCAGTTGGAATCGAGCCTCCGCCAAGATTTGGATCAATGACTGTCCGATCAGATATCGGACAGTGCACATCAACAACGTATTGCAAGCTATTTGATTACATTGACAACCCGGTTGGACTACCAACCGGGTTGTCAATGTGTTGTCAATTTAATCAAATTAATCCGCTTGTCTTCTCAAGAAAGCTGGTATATCCATTGGATCAACACCGGATTGACGCATCGCTGCTACGGTGGCATTGCTTCTTCTACCTGTACGCATGACGGCTGGCTCTTCTGATGAATAAATTGAATCTCTGTCATCGGTTCCAGTACGGTTATGGATAACAGTCAATGGTGTATTCTGGCTCTGGCTGACTAAACTGCCAAGCCCGGTCGCGACCATGGTGACGCGCAAGTTATCGGCCATATTTTCATCAATCACTGTGCCCACAATAATTGTGGCATCTTCAGCGGTGAGATCTTTAATCGTATTCATCACTTCATGTACTTCGCGCATTTTCAGTGATTGACTGGCGGTGATATTTACCAAAATACCCCGTGCGCCAGCCAGGGAAATATCTTCTAGCAGCGGACTTGAAACGGCACGTTCTGCTGCAACACGCGCGCGATCAACGCCCATCGCTATTGCGGAGCCCATCATTGCCATACCCATTTCTGACATCACGGTCTTGACGTCAGCAAAATCGACGTTTACCAAACCTGGACAATTAATGACTTCCGCGATACCGGCTACTGCACCGTACAGCACATCGTTGGCGGCTTTAAATGCATCCAGCATGGAAATATCATTTCCTAACACCATCATCAATTTATCGTTAGGGATCACGATCAATGAATCAACGTGCTGCGAGAGTGCTTCCATTCCTGCCTTAGCGGCTATCAGGCGTTTTCCTTCAAATGCAAATGGTTTACTGACAACAGCGACGGTTAGAATACCCATTTCTTTGGCAACTTGTGCTACAACTGGCGCGGCGCCTGTCCCGGTTCCACCTCCCATCCCTGCGGTGATAAACAACATATCCGCGCCTTGGATCAACTCGGCAATCCGGTCACGATCTTCCAGTGCGGCCTCACGTCCAATTTCAGGATTTGCCCCTGCACCCAATCCTTTGGTAATACCTGTACCCAGTTGCAGTATTGTTGGCGCTTTATTTCCTTTCAATGCTTGCGCATCAGTATTCATACTGATGAACTCAACGCCTTGCATGCCATTCTGGATCATATGGTCCACTGCATTGCTTCCGCATCCACCAACACCAACAACCTTGATGACTGCCTCTTGAGTATCGTTATTCATGATTTCGAACATAATGTTTCTCCTTTAGTACATTGAAATTAAAGCCGCTTGACTGCAAATACAACCCTTGAAATTTCTAATTAAAAATTTCTTTGAAACCACCCCTTCATTCTGGAAAAAATCTGCTTGGCAGAACCTCCCTGCATTCTTGAACCCTGTTGATGCTGCATCTGCTCGATACCGGCCAGAATTAAACCAATACCTGTCGAGTACCGAGGCGTATGGATCACTTCCTTTAAATTGCCATGATAGTTGGGTAAGCCTAATCGCACGGGCATATGAAAGATTTCTTCGCCCAATTCCACCATGCCGCGTAATGAAGCCGATCCGCCTGTTATTACGATTCCTGATGACAGTAGTTCTTCAAACCCGCTGCGGCGTAACTCGGCTTGCACCAGACTGTAGAGTTCCTCCGCACGGGGCTCAATCACTTCAGCCAAGGTTTGTTTGGATAACTGGCGTGAACCGCGATTACCCACATCGGGCACTTCCACCATCTCTTGCGTTTCGGCAAGACTTCTTAATGCACACCCATAGCGGCACTTGATATCTTCAGCACTCTTCGTCGGGGTGCGTAATGCCATCGCAATATCATTGGTTATTTGATCGCCTGCAATTGGAATGACTGCGGTATGCCGGATTGCTCCATGTGTAAATACCGCGATATCTGTCGTTCCGCCGCCGATATCCACTAAGCAGACGCCCAGATCTTTTTCATCGTCGGATAACACGGCCATTGCGGACGCCAGCGGTTGTAATATTAAATCTCGAACTTCCAGGCCGCATCGATGGACACATTTCACGATATTCTGAGCGGCAGATACTGCACCGGTCACAATATGCACTTTCACTTCCAGTCGTATGCCGCTCATGCCTACTGGTTCTCGCACATCTTCCTGACCGTCAATAATGAATTCCTGATTCAGGATGTGCAGGATTTGCTGATCAGCCGGTATGTTCACTGCTTTTGCCGCTTCCATCACCCGTTCCACATCTTTTTCGGTGACTTCCTTGTCCTTAATGGGCACCATGCCATCGGAATTAAAGCCTTTGATATGACTGCCGGCTATCCCGGTATAAACCTCATGAATTTTGCAGTCCGCCATCAATTCCGCTTCTTCTAATGCGCGCTGAATGGCATTCACCGTTGTTTCGATATTGGCTACCACACCTTTTTTCAATCCGCGTGAAGGATGGCTGCCTAAGCCAATCACCTCAAAACCGCCCTCGGGAATAACTTCCGCCACGATAGCTACAATTTTAGATGTGCCAATGTCTAGGCCGACAATCAAATTTCTATTTTCTCTCGCTTTATTCATCTAGCTCCATCTCCCTGGTCTCACGTTTCTCTCCTCGTGCCGGATTTACGTGGTACATGCTGCATTACTTCAGGCATGCGAATAGCAAAACCATTTGGATAACGCAAATCCACATATGCCAACGGTTCTTGCTGATTTAGTCGAGCAATACTGTGGTTATATACTGAAACATAGCGGGTAAGTCTTTCCTCTATCTCATTTCGCCCTAACTCCAGGATTGTTCCGGTATTTAGTTGAATACGCCAAGCATAGCGTGGAGTCAGGTTTATCTCCGCAATATGCTGCTGTAATGGCACCAGTATTTTATTGAAACGCGCATATTGCTGCGCTACTTCGTACGCGCTGGCTTCATTGGGTCCGGTAAAAACAGGCAGATCCATTTCTACGGTAACCCGGAATACCTCGCCGTAAGTATTGACCAGTGCATGACTTCCCCAGTAGGCCAATGCCTGGTGCTCTTCCAGTATTACATTCAGACCATGGGGCCATTTCCTGTTTACTCTGGCATCACGAACCCAGGGTAATTTTACAAATGCCTCTCGCACTGCAGTCAGATTGACCGAAATAAAGTTTCCTTCAATTTCGTTTCTAACAAGTTGCTCGATCTGTTCATGAGTAATATTGTGTAATTCCGTATCATCTTTCTCTGCATCCTGAATAGCCTGCACATTGATTTCTTTAATTGGGAATAAGGGCGGCTTGATAAGCTGCAAACTGATTGCGTACAACACTGCCATCGCCACTAAAGCAAACAATATCTTTGCTAACAAATCCAAAGCGTGATGGTTATTCCACATGAGACAAATCCAATATTCTCAAAACCAGATCCTCAAACGAAATTCCAGCTGTCCTGGCTGCCATCGGTACCAGACTATGGCTAGTCATTCCAGGTGAGGTGTTCGCCTCGAGAAAATAAAATTGATTGGTTTGACTCAAAATCAAATCAACCCTTCCCCAGCCCTGACAACCCAATACCTGATAAGCCCGCAATGCTTGATTTTGGATTATCGATTCTAATTCATCCGGCAAACCGCTTGGGCAGAAATACTTCGTCTCATTCGAGAAATACTTAGCCTGATAATCATAAAGCTCACCGGCAATTTGAATTTTCACGACCGGCAGTGGTGTTTCTCCCAGAATAGCAACTGTCAATTCCGTTCCTGCTATGAATTCTTCAGCGAGCACCAGCCCATCATGCTGTGCAGCCAATTGATACGCTGCTGCCAAATCCTGCTTGTGATGTACTTTACTCAAGCCAATCGTGGATCCTTCCCGCGCTGGTTTAACAATCAGCGGTAATCCCAAGGTTTCAGCGACTTGTTCAAAATTACTGTCAGCTTGCAACAATTCATAGCGCGGCGATTGAATACCCGTTGCCTGCCAGATCAATTTGGTGCGCCATTTATCCATGGCGAGTGCACTGGCCATGACACCACTGCCGGTATAAGGCAATCCCAGCCATTCCAGCACACCCTGGATTGTGCCATCTTCACCAAAGCGTCCGTGCAGCGCGATAAACGCTCTATTGAAGCCTTGATGTAAAAGTTCTTCCAATGCTTGTTCTGCCGGATCGAATGGATGAGCATCGACGCTACTTCTACGCAGCGCATCCAGAACAGCTTGCCCGCTTTGCAGTGATATTTCACGCTCTGCAGAACGGCCGCCGAGTAGAACAGCTACTTTGCCGAAGTTATGCGTTATCACTACGTAAGTCTCCTGGCATCGCCGATGATCCGGACTTCTTGGCGCAACTCGATACCCGTTGCTTTCATTACTCTACTTTGCACCATCAGGATCAAGGCTTCAATGTCTGTTGCAGTGGCATTGCCGGTATTGACAATGAAATTGGCATGTTTGGGTGAAACCATGGCGCCGCCGATACTGCATCCTTTCAAACCACAGACTTCAATTAAACGCGCTGCATAATCCTCCGGGGGGTTGCGAAATACTGAACCTGCATTCGGTTGATTGAGCGGTTGACTGTCCACGCGTTGTGTCAGCAGTTGCTTAATGCGTTGCTGCGATTCTGATTGCTCCCCATGCGGTAACCTGAGATATCCGCCGGCAAACCATTCTGGTTCAATCGTGCTGGTTAATTCGTGTTGTAGTTCTACGCTACGATAGCCAATCGTGTACTCACCCGCTTGGCGAATAAATATATGTCCGCTGCGATTGATGATCTGCGCCTGCGCAACAATTTCCCAAATCTCTGATCCATAGCACCCGGCATTCATTGCCAATGCTCCGCCCACTGTGCCAGGTATCCCTGCCAGAAACTCTGCGCCGGCCAGATTATGTCTGGCGGCAAATCGTGCAACTTTTGCACAGGCCACACCGGCGCCTGCATAAATGAGTCCGCCGGACTGATTCTGCTCAATCAATTGCAAATCATTTAATTGTGCATGCAGTGCTACCACCGTACCGCGCAAACCGCCATCCCTAACCAATAAATTGCTGCCCAATCCGATGACAGTAATGGATTCATGTGGTGATCCTTGCAGGAAATTTGTAAAATCATCCAGATCTGCCGGGATGTAATAATGATCCGCATGTCCTCCGACACGCCAGGAAGTATGCTTGCACATGGGTTCATCGGAACGCATTTCACCACGCAAAACAGGCATGCGCGTATCACCGGTCACTAGATCGGTTACTGACATGGCAAACCTTGCATTTAGTAACAAACTGACCATTTCCCATTGATTCTCAGAATTCATAACCATTAACAACAATCAACTTGTTCCGGAATTGGGCAATATACGGCGCTACTTTTGCCACAGAACCGGCTCCCATCACCAGCACAACATCGCTATCTTGCACAATATTCAGTATGGCGGGTGGCAAATCATCCACTTCTTCAATATAAATAGGTTCTACTTTTCCCTGCACGCGAATTGAGCGTGCCAATGATTTACTATCCGCTGCAACGATGGGATCTTCGCCAGCCGGATAAACTTCAGTGAGCAGCAATACATCTACTTGAGATAAAACCCGGGTGAATCCCTCGAACGCATCTCGGGTACGTGTGTAGCGATGCGGCTGAAATGCCACTACTAATCGCCGACCCGGAAAGGCGCCGCGAGCTGCTTTGATGGTTGCTTCCATTTCAGCCGGATGATGACCATAGTCATCAACAAGCGCAAAGCTCTTCTGCGCGGATAATATAATTTCTCCATATTGTTGAAAACGTCTTTCCACCCCTTTGAATTCTGATAACGCTTTGACAATCGCCACATCCGGCACACCGATCTCGTTGGCGACCGCAATTGCTGCCAGTGCATTCTGTATATTATGTAAGCCGGGTAAATTCAGGGTGATCTCCAGTTTACGAGCTGAACCATTAACGCCGACCACGGCAGTGAACTTCATCTGATGATTAGCATACTGAATGTTGATGGCGCGGACTTGCGCATCTTCGGCCAACCCATACGTGGTAATAGGTTTCGTAATAGTCGACATCACTTCACGCACATTGGCATCATCCACACACACCACGGCCATTCCGTAAAAGGGCAGGTGCTGTACAAATTCTACAAATGTTTGCTTTAATCGATTGAAGTCATGACCATAAGTTTCCATATGATCTTCATCGATATTTGTCACCACGGTCAGAATTGGCTGCAAATACAAAAATGAAGCATCCGATTCATCTGCTTCGACGACAATGAATTCACCGCTTCCTAATTTCGCATGACAACCTGCAGCTTGCAGTTTTCCACCGATAACAAATGTGGGATCCATGTCTGCCGTCGCCAGTATGCTGGCAATCAAACTGGTGGTGGTAGTTTTGCCATGTGTGCCGGCAATTGCTATGCCACTACGTAGCCTGAGCAATTCCGCCAGCATCAATGCACGCGGAACAACGGGAATATTCTTGTTTTTGGCTGCAATCACTTCAGGGTTGTCCGGTTTGACTGCGGTCGAGATAACCACCACGTCTGCCCCGGCTATTTGCTGGCTTGTATGGCCAACATATACCTTTATACCCAGTCTGGCCAAGCGTTGAGTTACCTGATTGTCCATCAGATCTGAGCCGCTGACCTGATAACCCAGATTAACGAAAACTTCGGCAATACCGCTCATGCCCGCGCCACCAATACCAACAAAATGAATGTGTTTGACTTTATGCTTCATGCAGCGCTCCACTTAGTTCAATACAGGCCTCAGCCACGATTCGGGTTGCTTCCGGTTTTGCCATACTGCGAGCAGCTATTGCCATCCCGAGCAATTCTTCCCGTGTCAAATTTGCCAGCAATTCAGCCAGGTTCTGCGCAGTCAATTCACTTTGTGGCAATAATACGGCAGCGCCATGGCTAGAAAGAAATCTAGCATTACTGGTTTGATGGTCATCCACCGCATGCGGATACGGCACCAGTATGCTGGCGACGCCTGCTGCGCTTAATTCCGCAATGGTCAGTGCGCCGGCACGGCACAACACCAGATCACAGGCTGCGTAGCGCTTGGCCATGTCATCGATAAATGAAATCACTTCTCCATCCAGTTGCAGTTCTTCATAAGTCTTTTTAACTGCTTCCAGATTTGCTGTACCCGCTTGCTGCACCACCACGGGACGCTGATTCTCCGGTATTAATTTAAGCGCTTCCGGCACAGTGGTATTCAAGATTTGTGCACCCAGACTGCCGCCTACGACAAGCAAATTCAGTTTTCCTTGCCGTTCCAGGAAGCGTTTTTCAGGCGCTTCTATCTGTATTATCTCTGTGCGTACCGGATTCCCAGAACATATCGTTTTTCCTGGATCAGCCAGAATGGCATCCGGAAATCCGAGAAAAATTTTATCCGCTAGCTTCGCCAAAAGCTTATTGGTTAACCCCGCTACGGAATTCTGTTCATGGATCGCCAATGGCTTATTTAACAGTGATGCCATCATGCCACCCGGGAATGCCGGATAACCACCCATTCCAAGAACTACATCAGGCTTCACGCGCTGAATAATCCGGATACTCTGCCAGAATGCTTTGAGCAACCGCAGCGGCAGCATCAACCAGGTAGTCAGACGCTTACCCCGTAACCCGGAAAAACTAATTACTTCGGTTTCATAGCCATGTTGCGGCACCAGCTTTAACTCCATCCCTGCTTCAGTTCCTAGCCAAACGACGCGCCATCCGGCTTGCCGCAGATAATCGGCTACTGCCAATCCCGGAAACACATGCCCGCCGGTGCCGCCTGCCATGATCAGAATGGTATGCGTGCTCATACGTTTAACCCCCGCAACCGCTGACGATTTTCCCAATCAATCCGTAGTATTACTGCTAATGCAATACAATTTGCCGTGATACTGCTGCCGCCAAAACTTAGCAACGGTAACGTCAATCCTTTGGTGGGTAAAACGCCCATATTGACGCCCATATTGATCAATGCTTGCACACCGATCCAGATACCAATCCCTTGTGCTACCAATGCCGAAAAAGGGTTACCCAATTTTGCCGCCAGCCTGCCGATGACAAAAGTGCGCATGATGAGCCAGATAAACAATGCAATTACTGCAGCTACCCCAACAAACCCAAGCTCCTCAGCGAGTACCGACAGTAAGAAGTCGGTATGCGCTTCAGGCAAATAGAATAGCTTTTCGACACTGCCTCCCAAACCGACACCAAACCATTCGCCGCGGCCAAATGCGATGAGTGCATGGCTCAACTGATAGCCTTTTCCATAGGGATCCGCCCAGGGGTCCATAAATGCAACTACTCGGGCCATCCGGTATTCTGAACTCAAAATTAGTTCGTACAAACCAATTGCCAGAATACCGATCAGCGCAATGAATATTTTTAAACTGACGCCGCCCAGAAACAGGATAGACATAACCAGCACGGTTACTACAAAAAATGCGCCGAAATCAGGTTCCAGTAACAATAAAAATCCCACGATGGATAGGACTACTGTGATTGGAAGAAACCCTTTCAGGAAAGAATTTAAATCGGCTGCCTTGCGGCTGACATAGTCAGCGGCATACATCACCATGAAAAGTTTCACAAACTCAGAAGGTTGAATATTCACCACATAAAGTGAAATCCAGCGCTGGCTGCCATTCACTTCATGACCAATACCGGGAACCAGAACCAGCGCCAGCATCAAGACACTGATCATAAACAAATAGCTGACATATTTCTGCCATATCCGCATAGGCACCTGAAAGGTAATCAATCCCAACAGCAATCCGACAACCAAATAAGCGCTGTGCCGCAATAAATAATAACCGGCACGGTCGGCACCAAATTGCGCCTCTGCAATCGCAATGGAGGCTGAATAAATCATGATCAATCCAATACTCAGCAACAGCACAACCGACCACACCAGTGCCTGATCGAAATCGGCCAGAACCCTTTGCTTCTGATTGTTTGCTTGATAGATCATCAGTTAATGTTTTTTCTGTCCAAAACTAAAGAATTTGTTCTCAATATCTCTGACGGCCGCAACAAATACTTCTGCGCGGTGTATATAATTTCTAAACATATCGAAGCTGGCGCACGCGGGGGATAGCAATACCACATCTCCCGCTTGCGCCAGCAAAAAGCTTTTCTGCATAGCTTCTTCCATCGTAACTACAAAATGCAAAGGCACGCCGCAATCTTTCAATTCGTCAGCAATGATTCCCGCATCACGACCAATCAGCACCACGGCCCGGGCATTATTGGCAACCGCCTGTTTCATAAGTGAGAAATCCTGTCCCTTCCCGTCACCGCCGGCAATCAATATTACGTTCTGCTTCATGCCGTTTAGTGCCGCCACCGTTGCACCGACATTCGTACTTTTCGAATCATCATAGAAAGTAACGCCGTTAAACGCAGCAACCTTTTCCATCCGGTGCGGTAAACCACGAAATTCCCGTAGCGCTGACAACAGCGGATCCATGGATGTGCCTAATGCGCGACACATGGCCAATGCTGCTAGTGCATTGATAGCATTATGCAACCCATTGACAACCAGCTCGGAGGTTTTCATTAATTGCAAATCCCCTTCCATCAGCCACAAATCATCCCCATCGTGCATGATGCCAAAATCTGTTTGCGTAGGGGATTCATCCAAACCAAAAGTGATTTGCTTCCTGCCCGCCAATGCCATGGCACAGACACCCGGATCATTCCGGTTTAGAATCTGTATACCTTCATTACTCTTTTCATGTAAAAAAACTCTTGTTTTTGCCGCTACATAATCTTGCATACTGGTATAGCGATCTAAATGATCTTCACTCAAATTGAGTACTGTAGCTACATCTGCGTTCAGATTATGGGTTGTTTCCAATTGAAAGCTGGATGTTTCCAGAACCCAGGCTTGCGGCCAATTACCCGCATCTATTTGCTGCATGAGTGCATTCAAAACAGCTGGACCAATATTCCCCGCCACTTCAACGTTCCAGCCTGATTTCTTCAACATAGCACCAACCATTGCGGTTACTGTTGTTTTGCCATTCGATCCCGTAATAGCGATAACCTTAGGCTTTGGCATACCGCTTTGCTCAAGTGCCCAGGTAAAAAGAACCATGTCACCGATCACGGGTATGCCACGCTGTACAGCTTGTTGCACAAAAGGATCCGCCAACGGAACACCAGGACTCATTGCAATCATTTCGATGTCATCAAAAACTTTGTCTTCAAATTTTCCTTTGTACACCTTTATAGCTGGATGTGTTTCCATGATTTCTTTCCAGTGCGGCGGTTCCAGCCGGCTATCTGCTGCACGTACGGTTGCACCCTGGCGCACTAGCCATTTCACCATGGACAGGCCCGTTTCGCCCATTCCTAACACCAGTACTGTTTTATCTTGCAAAATCATCTTAATTTTAATGTCGATAATCCAATTAACACCAGGATGAAGGTAATAATCCAGAATCTGACTACCACCTGATTTTCTTTCCAGCCTTTTAATTCAAAATGATGATGCAGTGGCGCCATGCGAAAAACGCGTTTGCCCAGTAATTTGAATGAGGCTACCTGCAACATTACGGACAGCGCTTCCACCACAAAAACACCACCCATAATTACCAGCACAATCTCCTGGCGGACTATCACGGTGACGATTCCCAAAGCAGCCCCCAAAGCCAGTGCACCGACATCACCCATGAATACTTCAGCGGGATAGGCGTTAAACCACAGAAAGGCAAGCCCAGCGCCTGCCATGGCGCCACAAAATACGGATAACTCTCCCGCATTGGGGATATAGGGAATTCCCAGATACTTTGCAAATACGACATGCCCTGCCACATAGGCAAAAACAGCCAGTGCGCTGCTGATCATGACAGTCGGCATAATAGCTAAACCATCCAACCCATCGGTAAGATTTACTGCATTGCTGGTGCCGACAATAACAAAATAGGTCAATATCACAAAGCCAGTGACTCCCAATGGAATCGCTACTTCCTTGAAGAAGGGTACGATCATGTCTGTTTGCGCCGGTATCTCGGCAGTTGAAGCCAGATATAGCGCAACAATAATGGCAATCAGCGATTGCCAGAAGAATTTGACCCTTGCAGAGAGTCCCTTTGGGTTGCGGTGAACTACTTTCCGGTAGTCGTCTACCCAACCAATTGCACCAAATCCCAGAGTAGTCAGCAACACTACCCAGATGTATCGATTGCCTAAATCAGCCCACAATAAGGTGGTGAGTACAATTGACATCACTATCAAGGCACCGCCCATCGTCGGCGTACCCACTTTCACAAGATGCGTTTGCGGACCATCATCACGTACGGATTGGCCAATTTTGTAGGCGGTCAGCTTGCGTATCATCACCGGGCCAATGATGAAAGAAATAATCAATGCAGTCAGAGCAGCCAGCATAGTGCGTAAGGTAATATAACTAAATACATTAAAAGCACGGATATCCTGAGCCAACCATTGGGAAAGCGTTAGCAGCATGGAATCCTCTTGGGTTGTTCCAGTTGCCGGACCACTCGTTCCATATGCATAAAGCGCGATCCTTTCACCAACAGGGTGACATCATCGGCAAGCAAACTTTCGGTTGCATTGAGCAATTCGTCGATGGTGTTAAAATGCTGCGCACCTTTACCAAATTCTTCCGTTGCGTAAGCGCTGAGTTCTCCCAAAGTCAGCAATTGGTCAAGACCTGCATTGCGCGCATCTCTCCCAATCGTACGATGTAAATCAATGGCCGATTTGCCCAGTTCTCCCATATCGCCGAGCACCAGTATTTTTTTTCCTACAGCTGCAGCCAGAACAGCCAGAGCAGCACGCACTGACTCTGGATTTGCGTTGTATGTATCATCAATTAATAGTGCATGATGCAGCCCCAGCTTTTTTTGCATCCGCCCCTGCACACTTCGAAATTGTTCCAATCCTGCTGCAATCATTTCTTTACTGATGCTCAATGCAGTGGCTGCGGCTGCAGCCGCCAGTGCGTTATAGACGTTATGCACACCTGGCGCCTGTAACTTTAATTTGACGACGCCATCCGGCAATTTCAGCCGGATTTTGTTGACCAGTAAATCAACTTGATATTCGGCGCTTACCTGCGCTTTTTCCCGCAAACCAAAATCGACTATTTTACGTGTACCGGCACATTCACGCCACAATGGCGCATACTTATCATCTGCATTAATAACAGCCACTCCTTGCTGATCGAGCCCGGTAAATATTTCAGATTTGGCACGTGCTACCGCTTCAACAGAACCTAATCCTTCAATATGCGCAGCGCCTGCATTGGTAATCAGTGCTATGCTAGGCTTTACTAACTGTGTCAAATAGGCAATCTCCCCAACATGATTCATGCCCATTTCAATCACCGCATAACGATGTTGCTGCCGCAGCCGCAATAGCATTTGTGGCACACCAATGTCATTATTGAGATTACCTTCGGTTGCCAATACATAATCTGTCTGCGCATTGACTTCCGCATTGCCGTTTGTTGCCGCCTGACGTAGTATCGCTGCAATCATCTCCTTGACCGTAGTCTTGCCGTTACTGCCTGTGACCCCAATCACCGGTAGTGCAAAACGGCTCCGCCAGTGCGCTGCCAATTGCCCCAATCCCAAGCGCGTATCTTTGACATGAATCAGGGGTAATCCGGCTGGCAGATCAGTGCCGTCAATCGCTTGTTGGATCATCGCGGCAACGGCGCCTTTCTCCTCAGCATTACCAACAAATCTGCTGCCATCAAATTTTTCCCCGGTTAAAGCGATGAACAAATCACCCTCCTTAAGCATGCGGCTATCTGTGCTCACTCCGGTAAATAGCACATCCTTTCCGCTCCAGTCGGCGTGCAATACATCAGCAGTCTCCTTAACCGTCATCATGATTACACTCGCACTTTCATCGCTAAATCCTTCAGCACTTGCTGCACAACTTCCGCATCATTAAGAGGAATTTTCTGTCCTTTAATTTCCTGAAATTTTTCATGGCCTTTACCGGCAATCAGAACAATATCGCCACTATGGGCATTATCGATTGCTTGATAAATGGCTAACGCCCGGTCGGCCTCTATCTGATAGTTCTTGGCACCTGCACCAGCAACAATATCTTTAATAATGCTCAGCGGATCTTCCGTACGTGGATTGTCGCTGGTAAAAATGACTTCATCTGCCAGGCGCGTAGCCACTTCACCGACCATCGCACGCTTGCCTTTGTCGCGATCACCGCCGCAGCCGACAACACAAAACAAACGCGCATTTTGCCCGGCTGTTCCTTTCTTTTGGCTGGCGGTGCGTGAAAGCTCACGCAATGTGCACAACACTTTCTCTAGTGCATCCGGCGTATGTGCGAAATCCACGATAATAGTGGGTTGATCAACCCCTTCGTATTTTTCCATCCGGCCCGGAATGGGTTGTGTGCTCTGAAGTGACCGGATTGCATCCGGCAAACGAATTCCACTTGCCAGCAAAGTTGCAATGACAGCCAGCAAGTTTGATGCATTGAATTTACCCAGCAAACCAATTCTCAAATGTTCGTGATTATCCTCAAATTCAATATCAAACTCCATACCCTCGATATCAACCTTGAGATTTGAACCGTAGACCATTTTGAATTGATTAGAATAACGTTCTTCCGGATAGCGGAATCCATAGCCTATTGTTCTGATGGGTTTATTAGCGAGCTGGCGCGATAACTCTACACCCAATACATCATCCATATTGATGACCGCATACTTTAATTCCGGCCAAAAAAACAAACGCGCCTTGGCGGCTGCATAAGTATCCATATCCTGGTGATAATCCAGGTGGTCACGCGATAAATTGGTCAGTACAGCAATTGAGAGCGTTGTTCCGTTAAGTCTTCCTTGCACCAAGCCGTGTGAAGATACTTCCATCGCTACGCTATG
>CXWL01009386.1_pt1 | contig 20164 bp, 18 predicted proteins | sample 590931 | NCBI WGS metagenome assembly CXWL01 (sample SAMEA3498368, study PRJEB10139) | groundwater metagenome | biome: water well; material: biofilm material | place: Germany | collected 2015-04-27 | reverse complement strand
CCGCCATTACCGCCTTTTAACGGCGCACCGCCCAACGCCGGGCTCAAATGTGACGTACTATTCTGGAAAGTCGCGGAAGGTGCAATGACATATCCGGCTACCGAAACCAGCTTGCCGCGCACATGACTCATCGCGCCCGGATTAAAGAACACCATACTGCCGTCATCAATATTGGTTGGTGCACCGGAAAATGCCTGCCCCAATTCCTTGACACTCTGCTCCATCACAGCAATACCGGCACTCATTACTGGTATTGGAACTACAAACAGAAGGAAGCCGATGTAATGCGTAATACTGCGATGAACAAAACACACTACTATACGGTGCGGATTAACAGATTCACTCCCGTAATTCTCTTGATCAATTGAGTTCATTGTTTGTCTCAGTAGGTCAATACATACGACAGGTTTCTTTACTTACAAAAAATTCTAAGTATAATTTTAGCGCTGTCAATAAGAATTATCTGACATGCCAAAAATGAACATTTCAGGGATTCGACTCGAGCACGGTATTGTCGCTAAAGTAAACTGCACATCCGATTTTTCTCCTCAACCCATTGAAAATGAATTATATGCTTCTTTATATCGGATAAACAATCTCCGATTGATTGAATAACTCTTCGGCAAGAGGCATACAATCCACTTAATTTGTCCGCAATGAAAAATGATTACATGGAATCGAAATTCAATCAGCACACAATGAATTCCGGGTTTCAGCAATCTAATCACGCCGCCGAACTGCTGGCTGAACAGATAAAACTGCTTTACCAGCAAGCCCCTAAAGCACTCATTGTTTCACTGATCATTGCCGCAGCACTTACTTTTGTTTTCTGGAATCTGGTTGCAAAAATCTGGCTGGTGGGTTGGCTGGCAGCCATCTATCTGCTTACTTTCGCCCGATTTCTGCTGGTCAAATCTTATTTCCGCAAAAACCCGGCTATTACCGAATCACCTGTCTGGGGGCGCCGGTTTTTAATCGGCACATTGTTGTCGGGAATACTTTGGGGCCTCGCAGGAAGCATTCTTTTTATAAGCGGCAGCGCAATGCACCAGTTATTTCTTGCCTACCTGCTCGGCGGCATGGTTGCGGGTGCAATGGCCACCTTATCGTCGTACAAGTGGGCCTTTTTAGCTTTCTCAATACCCGTTGTCCTGCCTTTCACTTATCAGGTCATCACGCATGAAAGTGACATTCATCTCATTCTCGCGCTTACTTATCTGCTTTTCATTTTCGCGATGGGAAGCATTTCGCATCGGCTGCACCATACCGTATCGGATTCGCTTAAGTTCCGCTTCGAAAATTTCGACCTGTTAAAACGCCTGATCCAAGCCAAGGATCGCCAGAATACGATTAACCGGGTGTTGCAAACACAAATCGAAGAAAAGGACCGCTCGCAGCAAGCATTACAAACTGTCAAAGAGCAATTGGAACAACGGGTAATGGAGCGCACGGAAGCGCTCGCCTTAGCTAATGATGTCTTGCATCATGAAAAGGAGCTCTTTCAAGTCACTTTAGCCAGTATCGTGGATGCGGTGATCACCACCGATTCCAGCGGAAAAATAACCTATCTCAACCCGGTCGCGGAAATATTCACCGGCTGGCACAACCAGGAAGTAAATGGTATACCGCTGCAGGACGTTTTTAACATTCTGGATACAACCACCCGTGAGCCTGTTGAAAACCCGCTCGACAGCCACTCAAATAAATCCGGGAACATCAAAGGCCATCGCGAATGCCTGCTGCTCCGTAAGGACAAGCAAGAATGGATCATCGATTATTCCGTAGCGCCGATTCAAAATGAGCAAGAACATGTGATTGGAACTGTAATAACCTTCCGGGATGTCACAGAACAACGCAAGATAACGCAAAAACTCGCCTACCAGGCAACGCATGATTCGCTGACCGGTCTATTGAATCGCAAGGAATTTGAGGCCCGCCTCAGCAAGATCCTGGCATCGACGCGCAAAAATGACATGCATGCGCTGCTGTATCTCGACCTGGATCAGTTTAAAATTATCAATGACTCCTGCGGGCATAGCGCCGGGGATGAATTGTTGCGCCAGGTGACAGTTTTGTTCCAATCCAAGCTGCGCACACGGGATACGCTGGCACGCCTCGGCGGCGACGAATTTGGCATTATTCTGGAACATTGCCCGCAAAATGAAGCATTACAAGTTGCGCAGACTTTGCGTGAACTGGTGCAGAACTTTCGCTATCACTATCAAAACAAGACGTTCACGATTGGCGTCAGCATCGGATTGTTCCCCATCACCCACGCGAATGGAGGTCTTGCCCACGCACTCAATGCAGCCGATAGCGCTTGTTATGAGGCCAAAGATCAGGGACGGAACCAGGTTCATGTGTATCGAGCAGCTGATAAGCAGCAAAAACCAGGTGACATGCAGTGGCTGCCGCGTATACAACAGGCCATCGCCGATCAGCGGCTATACTTGTATTTTCAACCGATCCGGGCGATTTCCGGCAAAAATGGCTTGGAGGAACATGGCGAGATCCTGCTGCGCCTGAAAGATGAACACGGCCAATTGATCATGCCGGGCGCGTTTCTTCCCTCTGCCGAACGGCATGACCAGATGCTGATGATCGATCGCTGGGTAATACAACAATTGTTCAAGTTGCTCAAGGCGCACGCTCGCCAGCCATCCAATGCGGTTTACACCATCAACCTGTCCGCACAGGCGCTCGGAAACACGGATTTTCTCAGTTTTACAGTGGATAGCATCAAAGCCAGCAAAATAAATCCTGCCAATATCTGTTTTGAAATCACCGAACATATTGCACTGGCTGATTTAAAGCATGTCATGCATTTTATTTCAACCCTCAAGGAATTGGGTTGCCGCATCTCCATCGATAATTTCGGCAGCGGCGTATCGTCATTCGGCTATTTGAAAAACTTCCCGCTGGATTATCTGAAAATCGACGGACGGCTGATCAAAGACATGGCCACCGACCCAATTGATCATGCGATGGTCGAATCGATCAACCGCATCGGACATGTCATGCGGCTCAAAACCATCGCCGGATGGGTCGAAAATGCCCAGACTTTTCAACTCCTGGAAAATATGGGTATCGATTACGCTCAAGGATTCTGGCTCGCAAAGCCGAAGCTTTTTGATTCCGGTTCGGAGAAATCTTTCAATGCATCTCAGGAAGCAGAACCGCCAGTACATGACAACTAAGCGGCAAATCCGGCATGCTATTCATGTCGACACAAAAGTGGACTGCCTATCTAAAGTGTCAGCGAGTTCATGACTAAGGTTTAAGTCCAGAGGAAGAATTAATCTTTTCCGGATTTTTTAGTCTCTGGTTTCTTTTCTGTATACAGCTCGTACTTCAAGGACATCATCACTTAGAATACCTGCTTCTGTTAGTGAACGTAAATCGCGTAGCAACCCTCTCGAATTAATATAGGATGATCCTAATTCTTTAAAATCAGTATTTGAGACTGAGCTATGCAGGACCCATGTTTGACTATAAGTGTATGCAGGTATACGTCCATTTAGTGCTATTTTGAACCAAATTCTATCTAAAAAATCAGCAACTGACATTTGGCTTACATTCGGGAATGTAAATACTTCACCTTCGTTGCCTAATAGAGGTCGTGTATCTATGAATAAACCTTTTTTCAGTTTTGTAGGAGCAACATCAGGAGTTAAGGTACCGGCTATACTCAAGGCTCGCACTGTGTCTAGAATCTCATAGAGAATTTCTTTATCCGATCGTATGGAAGCGATTGTTGGTTCCTCAATTTGTTTTGATAATCTTTCTAATGCATCAGAAAAATCTGGCCACCATCGATCGAATAGCCTTAAAAAACGCACTTCATCAATCGGATTATCAGTATAGGAATTTATTTCCATAACAAGTCTAAATGTTCCCTCTCGATCTGACTCACGCATTTGAAATTGCGCTAAAGGATAATCAATTTGTTCTGGGCTAATCCCAAAAAGATATGGGATAAGACGCCCTTCAGATAAGCTTTTTGAGATCGCACCAGCTTCAAACATTAACCAAGGTGAATGTTGATTACTTGGAGTAACACAAGCAATTCCAACGTCACTGTTTGAGAGCCGTTCTGACAACTCAGTTGACCACCGCATTCCTGCTGTTATATCGTGTTCGGACATCCAGATAGTGACATTGTGTAATAAATCTGGCAGTAAATCACGTAAGCATTCAGCTACACCTTTACTCTGTAACCCAGACCAGCTCAAAAAGATTTGCAATTAATTATTCCTCAATATTTGTCTAGAATAAAATGAACTAAAAGTTCAAACACAAAGCTTATCAAGTTAAGTGATGACATTGAAGCTATTTATATTTTGCTTGCCTGATTTTCTCCAACACCCGTAAAACCATCTTCCTCGGTGCACCAATATTCAACCGCATAAACCCGCTACCTTCCATACCAAACAAAATTCCTGGGCTCATACCGACTCCCGCTTCGTGAATAAAAAAATGTTTGAGTTTCGCGTCGGTCCTATTCCATGCCCGGCAATCCAGCCATAACAAATACGTGCCTTCGGCTTTGATGACTTTGATTTCCGGCAGATGTTCGGCTAGAAAGGTTTCCACACAATCGCGCGTATCGCGCAGATAAATCAATAGCTCTTCCAGCCAGGCTTCGCCTTCGCGATAAGCGGCTTCAAAGGCGGCGATGCTGAACGGGTTGGATGCGCTGATATGCAGCGTGTTAAACACTTGCGTGACGGCATTACGAGTGGATTGATCGGGAATAATCAGCGCAGACAGATTCAATCCGGGAATGTTGAAGGTTTTGCTCGGAGCAACAGCGGTGATGATTTTTGCAGCGTGTTCCGGGAACGCGGCCAATGAGTAGTGTTGATTGCCGGGATACACTAAGTCGGCATGAATTTCATCGGAGAAAATGATCAGATCATGTTTTGCGGCAATATCCAATAGCCGCTCCAGTTCAGCGGGATGCCAGACTCGGCCGACCGGGTTATGTGGCGAGCAAAGCAATAGCAGTTTCGCATCCTTGGCGCAGTGTTCCAGGTGGTCAAAATCGATGGTGTAGCGGCCATTTTCCAGATGCAGCGGATTTTGGATCAGTTTTCTACCGGTTTGGGTGACGGCGGAGAAAAACGGGAAATACACCGGGGGTTGGATGATGACGGATTCGCCGGGTTGCGTAAACGCCATCACCGCCGCATTAATAGAGGGAACCACGCCGGGGCACAGAATAATCCAATCACGCTGTATGGCCCAGCCGTGACGCCGCTGCATCCAGCTAATCAGAGCTTCGTATAAACTATCCGGAAAAAGCGTGTAGCCATAAATCGGGTGAGCGGCGCGTTCTGCCAGTGCCCGGGTGACTGCGGGCGGCGCGGCAAAATCCATGTCGGCCACCCACACCGGAATGACGTCGCTTTTGCCAAACATGTTTTGCCGCCCGTCATACTTGACGCTGTGAGTTCCCTCGCGGTTGATTTCGTAGTCAAAATCAAAACCACTACTCAAGCAATCTTCTCCCAGATCGTGACTTCTGACAGCGTATGCTGGAATTTACGTTTGGTTTCGCGAATGACAAAAGGCACGGCTTGCGGGCCTTGAATCAAGCGGAAATGACTGCCCAGGATTTCTTTCAGGCCGTCCAAGGTGGTGAAATTCTCCCCATCGCGCTTGAATCCGCCGACCCAGGCTTCTTTTTTCGTGTGCTCGGCCAACCAGGTGTACGGCGATGTGATCATCAGCAAACCACCGCTATTGATGCGCGTGTGAATGCTGTTGAGCAGTTTGGCCGGATCGTACAAGCGATCGATCAGGTTGGCGGCAAGAATCAGGTCGTAACCGGTAAAAATAGGTTTCAGGTTGCACGCATCGCCCTGGAAAAACTCGACTTTATGTTTGATCGCATCCAGCCTCAAGTTGGTCAGTGTGCGTTCTTTGTAGGATACCAGTTCGCCTTCGTCTATCAGCGTGTAGCGCAGTATGCCTTGTTGCGCCAGTTGCACGCCTTGCCCGATGAAGCGCGCGGAAAAATCTATGCCGGTAACGTGATCGAAATCGCGCGCCAATTCAAACGTGGAACGGCCGGATGCGCAACCCAAATCCAGCGCCGTGCGTTTCGGCCGGTTACCCATCGCAGCGATAGCAATTTCAGCCAAGGCCTTGGGGAAATTGGGCACATCAAAATAGGTATCGCCATAATGAAATTCAGCATACTCCGACAGCAGTTTGTCGGTTTCATAGTTGGAACTTTGCAGAATCGCCGGTGTGTCGGTCACAACATAACGGAATCCCGCGTGCTGAAAGAAATGCCGGCGAAATGCATAGCGCGCGCTACGCAGTGTTTCATTGCCGCAAGCAACCCAGGAGCCGCCCTTGATGAGATTGTGCTGATTGTCAAAAGTGGGCGTAGTGAAGTCGTCATACAGCGTATGCACATCAAAACCGGCAAACGGATAAGTCGGTGTTTCGGTCCATTGCCAAACATTGCCGACGATATCGAAAAATTCGCCTTGCGGAAATTCCGTCACCGGGCAGCTGGATGCATAATAGTCCAGATGCAGATTCCCCACTGCCGGTGCGTTGAGCGGCACCTCGGATAACTGGGCGACATCGTACAACCGATACCATTCGTCTTCCGTCGGCAACCGCACGGGTTGCCCGGTAGTGGCAGCTTTCCAGTTACAGAAAGCTTTCGCTTCATGGTAATTGACTTCGACCGGCCAGTCCCACGGCATCGCTATTTCTTCGGTCATCACCCGCAAATACCAGACACCGTCTTTGGATACCCAGAAAGCGGGATGTTCAGCCAGCGTAAATTTTTTCCATGAACGGCCTTCTTCCTGCCAAAAACTCTCCGTGTGGTAGCCATTGGCTACTACAAAAGGTAAAAATTCCTGATTACTGACCAGATATTTGCTTGCTTGGAACGCGGAGATATCCGCGCTGTGCGAGCCGTATTCGTTATCCCAGCCATAATGCGAGTGATCAGTTTTGCTTTTGCCGATGGTCACCGTGCCGGCTGCAACCGGAACCAATTCATTGGATGGCGTAGTCCCGGATTTGCGGCAAGGTTGCCAATTCGGGTGCGGTTGCACAAATTCAAGCGCATGCTGGCGAATCAATACGGAAGAAGTTTCCAGATGGATGCGCTCATGTTCAATGCCCATTAGAATCGGCCACCAAGGATTTTCCCAGGAGATCGGCAAGCTCAGCGGCATCGTGGTAATCAATTTATCGACCACGGCGCGCATGGTTTTGCGATAGGCACGCACTTCTTCCACGGCAGGCCAATCATAATGCGCGCTATCCAGATCATCCCAGCTCATTTCATCGACACCGACAGCAAAGATCGATTCCAGTCTGGGATTGATGCGTTCGGTAATAAGTCCGGCGAGAATCAGTTTGTTGACAAAAAATGTAGCCGTATGTCCCAGATAAAAAATCAAAGGATGACGGAGTGAAATGGGTTTTTTATAGTAGGCTTCATCATTACGCAGTGTTTCAAAAAGCTGCTCATAACAATTCAGCGTGGCATGAAAATACGTGCGTATCTCTTCACGTTTCAAGTTGACATCGGCGCCGTCAAGTAATGGTGTTCTTTGAAATAAAGGTTGTGACATATCGTAATTTTTAACGGATTGTTCGGTTCTTTGGCCGGTATTATAACGCCTCAAACTTTTTAGATCATACCCAATCGGGATAAAAGTCATTTATCCTTGATCGATCGCGCTTAAAATGAAATGAAAATAATGGATGAAGCCACTTTAATTCTTGTCTGCAAAAAGCCCGCACCCGGTATCGGCAAACAAAGATTGGCAGCGAATTTAGGCAATGAAATGACCCAAAAAGTTGCTGAGGCATTATTGGCTTGTGCGCTGGAAGATGCTTGTAATTGGCCCGGCCCGGTAGTAATTGCTCCCGCCAGCACGGCGGATATTGAATGGGCGCGGGATTTTTCAGCACCGATTCCTTCTTCAGTGACAGTTGCCCCTCAGGTAGCAGGGAATCTGGGGCAGCGGCTGAATGCGCTGGATCAAACATTGCGTGCGCAAGGAATGAAACAATTGGTATTTATTGGCAGCGATTCGCCCGGTCTGAATACAACAGATTATGCTGCCACACGCACTGCATTGCAGCACACAGATATTGTGCTGATTCCGGCGCTGGATGGCGGCGTTGTGCTGATGGCCAGCCGTTGTGCATGGCCGGATTTATCCGCTTTGCCGTGGAGCAGCGATCAATTGGGCACCACTCTCATTGATGCTTGCTGTAGCGCAAAGCAATCCGTAAAAACATTGGGACAAGGCACAGATGTGGATGAAATCGGCGATTTTGTAAAACTGGTTAACTTACTCAAACACGATCAACGGCCAGAACGCCGCGCGCTACTTGAACTGACAAAAAATATTATTTCCACCCTGAAGATCGCCAATGCTTAATTTCAGTATCATTGTCCCTTGTTTCCATGATGAGGAAAAACTGACGTGTTTGCTCGCGCAATTGCAGAAATTACCGCACAAACCTTTGGAAATCATCGTCGTAGATGCTGCCAACAGTGAATCTTGTGCAGAAATCTGTGCTCAATTTGCGGCAAAATGGATAGCCAGCGAACCATGCCGCGGGCAACAGCTTCTAACCGGTGCGGCGCAGGCAAAAGGCGATGTTTTGTGGTTTTTACATGCCGACGCGCTATTATCAGCAGATCCATTGACGGCAATGACAAAAGCAATTGAGCAAGGCGCAACCGGCGGTTATTTCCGCTTTCGCTTTGCCGCACCGCGTTCTTGGCCGGCGTTTATCCTGGAACCACTGATTGCCTTGCGTTGCCGAATAGGTGTGCCGTATGGCGATCAAGGGATTTTCATCGCACGCCCGGTTTATCAGCAAGTGGGCGGGCATGCGCCGTGGCCGTTGTTTGAAGAAGTGCCTTTGGTACGCGCTGCACGCCGCTTTGGCAAGTTTTTACCGTTAACCGAGCCGATTTTTATCGATCCACGGCGCTGGCAGCGCGATGGCTGGTGGCGGAGAACCTGGCATAATCGCAAGCTGTCCTTAAATTTTATGTGCGGCGTCACACCCCAGGAGTTGGCTTCACGTTATCATTCTAAAAGTGGCTCTTGAATGACATAATGACGCTAACCATCCAATTACAAGGAATACCATGCAAGAGATTGTTCAAAAATATTATGGCGAAACACTGACAGGCAGCCAAGATTTGCAAACCAATGCGTGTTGCACGGATGCAGGCTTGCCAGATTTTGTAAAACCTTTGCTGGCGCGTGTGCATGCCGAAGTGCAAACACGCTATTACGGCTGTGGCCTGGTTTTGCCCGAGTTACTGCAAGGTTTGACCATTCTGGATCTGGGTTGCGGCGCTGGGCGAGACGTATATGTGCTCTCTCAGCTGGCCGGGGAAAAAGGACAGGTCATCGGCGTGGATATGACCGAGGAGCAACTGGCGATTGCGCGTCAACATGAAAAATATCACCAAATGGCTTTTGGCTACAAACGCAGCAACGTCCGTTTCCTGCATGGTTATATCGAGCGATTGCACGAGCTTGAATTGGCGGATGCCAGCGTGGATGTGATTGTATCGAATTGCGTCATTAATCTGGCTCCGGACAAAGCGGCGGTGTTGCGCGAAGCTTTCCGCGTCTTGAAACCCGGCGGGGAATTGTATTTCTCCGATGTGTACAGCGACCGGCGCATTCCGGTGGCATTGACCCAAGACCCGGTGCTGTATGGTGAATGCCTGAGCGGTGCACTGTATTGGAATGATTTTCTGCAGCTGTCATGCAAACACGGCTTCACCGATCCGCGCCTGATTGACGATCGCCCCATTGACATTAGCAACCCGGAACTGGCGGAAAAAACGGGCAACATCCGTTTTTATTCGGCGACCTATCGCTTGTTTAAACTGCATGATATGGAACTGGCTTGTGAAGATCACGGGCAATCCGTTGTGTATCGCGGCACCATTCCGCACCATCGCCATGCGTTCCGGCTGGATAAGCATCATTTCATCGAAACCGGCAGACAGTTTCCGGTGTGCGGCAATACCTGGCGCATGCTGCATGACACACGCTTTGTCAAACATTTTGATTTTTACGGTAATTTTGATCAGCACTTTGGCATTTTCCCAGGCTGCGGCATGGGAATTCCATTTGACGATGCGGCCCAAGGCGATCAGACAAGCGGGTGCTGTTGAACATGAATGCCAACGTCTTACCAACACCCCCATCGACTGAACATCGTTCGCGTTCCAAGCTGTGGTATGTCACGCCCGATGACAAACCGCGTGGCTTTATTCGTTCCCATGCGCTAGAGGAACTCTGGTTTCATACCGGCACCGCTTGTAATCTGGCTTGTCCTTTTTGTCTGGAAGGTTCCAAACCCGGCGATGACCGCTTGCAACTGATGCGTTTTGACGACGCCAAGCCATTCATCGACGAAGCGTTGTCACTGGGTGTCAAACAGTTCTCTTTTACCGGAGGCGAGCCTTTTATTAACAAAGACTTGATCCACATTCTGGATTGCGCGCTCCAGCACCGCCCCTGCATGGTGCTGACCAATGCTACGGAGCCATTGATTAAACGCTTACCGCAACTAAAACCCTTGCGTGAGCGGTCGAATACTCTGCATTTTCGCGTTAGCTTGGATCATTTTTCAGCGGAACAGCATGACAAGAACCGGGGCGAAGGTATGTTTTCAATGGCGCTGGATGGACTCTGCGCATTGCATGACATGGGATTCAGTGTATCGGTCGCCAATCAAGCCATCCCGGGTTTGGCTGGCAATAAAGTAGCCAAATGTTTTGCGGAAGTTTTTCGCGGCGCAGGATTACCGGAAAATCTGCCGCGCATCGAGTTTCCTGAGTTCTATCCACCCGGTATCACAGCCACCGCGCCGCAGATTTCGCACAGTTGCATGGTCGATTATCAGACCGAGTCCACACGCCGGGAATTTATGTGTGCATTCAGCCGCATGGTTGTCAAGAGTGAAGGCAAATGCAGAGTCTATGCATGTACGTTGGTGGATGATGACGCGGATTATGTGCTCGGCGCAACACTGGCCGCGAGTCTAAAAGTGCCGGTCAGTATGAAACATCATCGCTGTTATAGCTGTTTTCAGTATGGCGCTTCGTGTAGTGAAATGAAGCGATAGCCATGAAACGCCGCTGGGGGCTACTGATTCTGCTCGGCTTGTTGGTTGGATTGTTTTTTAGTTTTGACTTGGGGCGCTTTTTCACGCTGGAAATGCTCAAAGACCAGCATGAAGCATTACAACAAGCCTACCGGATAGCACCGTTTCTTGTGACCGGTATTTTCGCGGCAGTCTATATCGTGATGACTGCTTTGTCATTCCCCGGCGCAACCCTAATGACGCTGGCCGGTGGCGCGATATTCGGATTTTGGGTTGGTGTGCCGGTGGTCTTGGTGTCGGCCACGATCGGCGCCACACTGGCGTTCTGGACGGCGCGCTATGTATTACGCGATGCTGTGCAGCGCCGCTTTGGCGATCGCCTGAACACCATCAACAAAGGCCTTGAGCGGGATGGCGTTTTTTATTTGTTTTCCTTGCGCCTGGTGCCTGTCTTTCCATTCTTTCTCATCAATTTACTGATGGGATTGACCAGCATCCGCAGCACTACTTTCTTCTGGGTCAGCCTGGTTGGCATGTTCGCTGGAACCGCCGCCTATGTGAATGCGGGCACACAGTTGGCAGCGATCACGCACTTGTCTGACGTGCTGTCTCCGGCATTAACTATTTCATTGGTCGTGTTGGCGCTCTTTCCGTGGCTGGCCCGCTGGGGCATCGGGCTGATAAAAACCCGCCGCTTGTATGCACGTTGGACCAAGCCGTTACAATTTGACCGAAATTTGATCGTAATCGGCGCCGGTGCAGCCGGATTGGTCAGCGCGTATATCGCAGCGACAACGCGTGCCAAGGTAACCTTGATTGAAAGTCACAAGATGGGAGGCGATTGCCTCAATTACGGGTGTGTACCGTCCAAAGCATTGATCCGTACCGCCACTTTCTTGCAGCAGGCAAAAAACGCCCAATCACTGGGTATTGCACAGGCCAACGTTCAGTATGCTTTTTCGGATGTCATGGCGCGTGTCCGGCGCGTGATCAAAACAATCGAACCGCACGATTCGGTAGAGCGTTATACCCAACTGGGTGTGGAAGTGTTGCGAGGGAAAGCAAAAATGACTTCACCTTGGTCGGTGGAAGTCAATGGACAAACACTCACCACACGCGCCATCGTCATCGCAACCGGTGCCCGCCCGGTAGTGCCTGAAATCCCAGGATTGGAATCGGTGCGTTATTACACTTCCGATACCCTTTGGTCACTGACTGAACGGCCGGAGCGCCTGATTGTGCTGGGCGGCGGACCGATCGGCTGCGAGTTGGCGCAAGCATTTTCCCGTTTAGACTGCCAAGTCACACAAATCGTGCGTCGTGATTGCTTGCCGCGCGAAGACGCGGATGCCGTAGCGTTGGTTAAAGCAGCCTTGCAAGCGGATGGCGTAACCCTGCTGACGCAAACCGAAGCGCTACGCTGTGAGAAAGAAGGCGATGTGCAATATTTGACGGTGCACGGTACTGACGACAAAGAAATCAAATTGCCGTTTGACGCGCTGTTATGCGCCACCGGCCGGATACCTCGCACAGAAGGTTTTGGATTAGAGGAATTGGGTATCCCGGTTTCATCATTACGCACCATCGAAACCAATGCCTGGTTACAAACCATTTATCCCAACATCTATGCCTGTGGCGATGCCGCCGGACCGTACCAATTCACCCACACCGCCGCGCACCAGGCTTGGACTGCCTCGGTCAATGCGCTATTTAGTGATATCAAACGCTTTAAAGTCGATTATTCAGTGATTCCGTGGACGACATTCACCGACCCGGAAGTCGCGCGGGTAGGATTATCGGAAAATGAAGCCAAAGCACGCAATATCGCCTTTGAAGTGACGCGCTTTAATCTCGGTGATCTGGATCGCGCGATCGCTGACGAAGCGGCGCAGGGCTTTGTTAAAGTACTGACGGTGCCGGGTAAGGATCGTATTCTGGGTGTCAGCATAGTCGGCGCACACGCCAGCGATTTACTCGCCGAATTTGTACTTGCCATGAAGCACGGCTTGGGCCTGAACAAAATTCTAGGCACCATCCATACCTATCCCACTTGGTCAGAAGCTAATAAATATGCAGCGGGAGAATGGAAGCGTGCGCATGCGCCACAACTACTGCTTAAGTGGGTGGAGAAATATCATGCCAAGAGGCGAGGGAAAGAGAGTGCAACTGATTGAAGAAGGCGGGTTCGAGGTGTGCTCATTTTGATGAGTAAGAATTCTTTATTTGGGACTTGGCACCTTGTTTCCTTTTCATTCCAGTTTTGATCCAATAAAATTGATTCAAACTTTTACTTTATTTACTTTGGCTGCATGAATGATGCAATGATTCCCTATCCGATTTATGTAATCTTCCTACTGGATGGTTACTTGTCAAAACAGTTTTTTACTATTCGATTAATCAGATCAAATGTTGGTTCAAAACCATCAAAACTCACACTAAATTTTTCTAACTCAATCTTACTTGCGAATGAGTTCTTGTCTCCTGTAAAACAGTAAACAGTAGTATCGAAAAGAGTTGGGTATTGCTTATTCGCTTTCGGAATGACTGTGTCATCAAGTAAAAGCTCCGTAGATAAATAACAATACTCCTTTTTAGTCTTATGAGTAAATTCATCCCTATGAGCAGGTGTTACCAGAGTCATAACAAATACATTGCTTTTAGCTTTGTGCCTATAGAGTAAGAATTTATCAGTTAAATTATCCAATCTATTGAATTGCTTGTCTAAGGCAGCAATCTCACTAAATCCCGTTGTGTCATAATCAAAAATGCCAATTACTATATTCTCTATCGGTGTTTTAGATATGTGGTTATACATAAACTGATTAATCAAACTAGCACCAGATCCTATTGAACTGCCTTTATCTGATGTAGGATGTTCATTGAGAAAAAAGTCGTTATTAATTGATTTACTGTAGAGCTTTTCGTAGGCTAAACTAAAAAGTTTATTGTCGGTTTTACCTTCGAGAATAAGATAGGGTTTTTGTATATCTCTCAGTTTCTCTCGTGTTTCTGTTATTAATGCCAGTTCTCTAGTAAGAGTTTCATAAAGTTTAGCTAATTCGTTATTAATATCCAATACGCCTAATTCATCAGAAAGCAAATTTCTGTTTGATTCATCGATTTGAATTATTTCGGTATTAAGACTACCTTCCTTTCGATAAACTCTAAATTTTGATGCATTTTTATTTGATATTGAGATAAAGTGAAATGAATGACTTGCAACGAAAATTTGGGTTTTTTGGGAATACTCATCTGAGAATTGATCAGCTATTTTCTTAGATAATGAATATTCACACGAATTTTCTGGTTCATCAAAACCCCATATTTCAAGGTATTTCGAATTGTTAGAAATGTAATTTAGAATGGTAGGAATATATCTTAACCTTATCCCATCGCCTCTTAATCGCAAAGGAATGTCGTGTTCGCCTGATTTTGTATCAATAATTAACCTTTGAAATATTTCCGCAACATTATTAGGGAAGCTCAAACGACTAGATATACCAGATACAACTTCAAACTCATTGTTTAATGCGCTTGTTAACTCAATTATTGTTTGGTTAAATTCTGCTATTCTCGTTTGAAAAGTTTGATTTCGCTTTCTCTCTTCAACTTCAAATATCGTTTCTTGTAATTTGTTTAGTAAGTAAGTAAAGAATTGCTCATCTCTTATTGCTGGAACGTATGTAAATCGAATCCTATTCAGAAACTTTGTCAGAGAGGATCTTGCTGATTGAATTTTTCCTTGTTCAAGTTTTCCACGCCTAGCCAGAGCGTCAAAGTTGTCTTTGTGTCCTTCAATTATATTTCCATCTCTATCCCAAGATTTAGATACTGTAAATGTTACAGGTAAGGTTTTATATGTTCCTGGATTTTTTAATTCTAAAGTTATTTTTATGTACTGTTTCCCTTTCACACTTTCTCTTCTTACATCTTCCAATCGTTCTTTATTGTAGTCGTCTTGAAATTGGATTTTTGTTTTGTTAAAGAATGTATCAAGGGCTTTTAAAACATTACTTTTACCAATGTCGTTCTTACCTGAAAAAATGTTAAGATGATTAATGTTTTTTATTGAAACACCCTTCAATGACCTGAAAAACTCAATGTCAATTTTCGATATTATTATCATTGTCGGTAATGTTTTTTATACAGGCTGCTAAATTTAATATAACTTTTTATTTTATCAGACAAATCACTATCGCCGATGGAATTATTGATGACTACAAAGCACTCAAAAATGCTCAAAAATGGTGTCAGGTCTATAACTAAGAATCCCTATTCGAGCAGCATGCCCCCTTTCGGGTGCATGCCTTCGCGTCGGTCGGCGGCGAGTAACAAAAAATACAAATCCGTTTTGCCATATGAAAAATCAAGCGCGCAACACTTTAATGAATTCATCAGGCGATATTCCAGCTTGCTTTAGTATTCCACTCAGAGTTCCCGCTTTCAATTCGTGATGATTCGGTACGACACAGCCAGAGGAACCTTTACGAAGAACAATATGGCTGCCGCGCTGACGTACTACGGAGAAACCCAATCGTTCCAGCGCTTTTATCGCTTCTATCCCGGAAATGACGGGCAACTTAGGCATGTTCCGTTATATGAAAGGTTGTCAGCAGTGAACGAGCAGAGGTGGTCAATGGAAATTCTTCAAGGTAGAGTTCAGTTGCTTCAACCAAATTAGCCAGAGCCTCCTCAACGGTTTCTCCTTGTGTGGTCGTTCCTGTTTCAGGATTGAAGGCAACATACCCGCCTTCTGGCACTGGTGTTAATACGGCGGAAAGCTCCATGATTTTATCCTCTTAAGCGTGTTTCAAGAATTATACCTTACGGAAACAAAATCAAATTCTGTTTAAAAAAATGGCATCCGATCCATAACCAAGAATTCCTATCCGGGCAGCATGCCTTCTTTCGAGTACATACCCTTCTCGCCAGTCCACGGCACGCCCTTGAACTTACTCAAGCTTTAAAAATAACTGTCATTTCGAGCGTTGCGAGAAATCTATAGCACTGATCACCAAAGATTCCTCACTGTGTTAGAAATGACAAGCGCTGGTTATCCCGAGATTCCCTGGGCGTAGTTTTCCCGCTCCCGCTTCGCCGATTGTGGCAGCACCACCGGGGTCAGGTATCGGTTGAGGCTTGTTTACTTGTTTGATCATCTGGCTGCATTGAATTTACGTACATAACAACGCATTATTCTGGCAATTACTCTTGCCATTCTATTGAGAAGAGTTTTGTTGCGAGACTGCATCAGTAATCATTCTAATGCGTTCCGTTTCTTGTTGAGAGAGTTTTAGCGCTGCATCCTGCCAGTGCTCGTGTTCTTTGGCGGTAAGCCAATCTTTCCACATGATGCTAATGGTAAGCAGGGCCGCAATAGTTACCAATAAAATGAATGCTTGGGTTCCGCTCATTATCAGGTTTCTAATTCTTTGTGTTTCTCATTGTGATCGCTGCCTAGTTTATTCGTGATAAAACCCAGAGTGTCGTGGATTCAGTCCGGTGTTTTTGTGTTACTTGATAGATGAGGTACGATTAACAAGCTGTTGAAAAACTATCTGCGTTGCCGCTGCGGTGTTAAAAACAGGCTCAAAATGCTCATTTATTAAGCATAGTGAAGTTGTGTAGGATCTTCTGCTAGCACAACCATCCCAGAAATCCGGACCTGGATTCGGGCTAAAATCAGGAAATCAGAAACCGGATTGAAACCTCTCTGGCTGCGGATTTACGCAAAATCCGGTAGTGTCTCAGTTTGAATTTCGATCTGCTTGAACTTGTTTGCATCAATGCTATCATAGCAGCATGAGCAAACGACCTAAAAAAATGGATTTGAATCAACTAGCCAAGCGCATTGTAGATGAGGCTGGTGGCGAAGAGCCTATTGATCCCTCACCTGAAGACGAAAATAAAGCCGCTCAAGAGAAGAAGCGGCTAGATGGGTTAAAGGGCGGTAAAGTGCGCGCTCAAAAACTTACAGCCAAGCAAAGAAGTGAGATCGCAAGCCTTGCCGCAAGTACTAGATGGCACAAGGTTAATTAAGCAACTTCATCAAAAGGTATCTGTAGCTCCTCTACATCCAGTGTAAAATCGAGGACAATCTTTATAGGTACTGATGGATTTCTTTTTTCATTGTAAACATCCGCATCAGTTTTTAACTGAAAACAATCTCCAACTACCTGCGACCTTCTCTGAGCAAAGGATTTCTGGAAATGCTGGTGAGGCGCTTCAATGTCGTCCAGATCTGCCCATAAAGACTGAGTTTTATTACCTTGTTTATTTGTTACGGCGTGTTTAGCACGATATCTTCTTCCGCGCCTGTCTGTTCTATATTCCTCACGGAATACCTGAGATATATCTTTTGCAATTAAATCAATAATTGTTCTCGGGTTTGGCTTGTGCAGACCATTTCTGTATGCCCATGCAGCCAAATCATGAGGATCAATTATTGCACTGTCATTCACTTCTCGTTTATAGCGTTCTATATAATCTTTAACTGCATTTGAATATGCTGTCATTTTAATATCCTCAATTAGTTTCTATAAAACCCCATCCATCTGTTAATGAACCAGATATTGCATATGAACGAATCTTTACTTGATGTGCTCTTAAAAAATCAAATCTGTTCAAACGCCTCTGAAGCTGTCCAACAACTATCCCAACATGAACCCCTATTCTTTGTGAGAATAACTTTACTTTCTGTTCGCTAAATAACGGGAATACTCTATTGTAGAAGCTATCTAATTCTGCTTTTGGAACACAAAATTCTGCAGCAGCTAAATTTGCAACCTCTTCTTCTTCCTCAATTATTGTTTCCAGTCCCGCAGTGTCTATATCTAATTTAAATCCAGAATTTTTACCATGACCTTGTAAGATATGCTCAATCTCATGACGCAGAACAAACCAAAAATTATCAATTCTATCTAATCTTAAAGACAAGCCAATTACTGGTTGAGTTTCATCTAACCAGAAACATGCGCCGTCAATTTTAGATCCTGGGAATGGTTCAACAATTACATACTTAACTCCACACTCAAGCAATATTTTTGATACATGCCTTGATTCTTCCGGTGCAGATAACAAAGAATTTAATTTAGGTATTGCAGCTCTTAGCGCATTCTCATCATAATTCTTTGTGAGTTGGGTTGATGCAAGCATTTTTACCCTAAATAGCCAAGCAAGCTGCTGACCTGTTAATTCGTTAAGTGGATTAGTTTTTTTTGCAGAATGGCAAAATTCTAGTTTCTCATTAGGATGCTTAATATTAAAGAACTTCATAAACTGTTGTTCTAAAATATCAATGCTTTTTACTTCTTCGATCCAACCCCTTTTTATCATTTCTCTCACAGGGAATCTATCGTAAAGCACGGCTTTACGTACTACACAGTCACTAACTTCCTTTACTTTTGATAGTTGATATTGACTTTCAAGATTCATCCATAGTTCTGCACCAGTACCAAGAGCATTGCCTAGCTGGATGGCTGTATCTGGAGTAATTTGTTTTTTACCTCTTACAATGCCGCTAACAAGCGTTGTGGGTCGCCCAATAATTTCAGCAAGCTCTATTTGAGTCCACCCCCTTGCCTCTAATTCTTCTGCTAAAAAGTCTCCTGGTGAAAATACTTCAGCCGCCTTGCTCATCTCTATCTCCTAGTATCAGTGGTAGTCGATAATTGAGACTACAACAACCAACTTTCCTGATTCTCCTTTTTTATATTTAAATACTAAACGCCATTGTTTGTTAAGTCGCATAGAATGAAACCCGTCCAAAGTTCCTTTCAATTTCTCATAATGCAGTGATTTCATATTATAAAAAGCTCTCTCATCTTCAACTGCTCTTATAAATTGAATACGCATTCTATAGGACTTCACTATAGATCTATCAAATCCTGCGTCATATGCAGGATCTTCTTCTAATCTTCTTAATGAATCATCTTCAAAAATCACATCCATTCGCAAATTTTAACATATAAAATTTAAAAGTAAATATATATATTTACACTATGTGTAAATTTTGCTTTGCAATGCTTGGTATCTGCGATATAATTCATTATGAATTAAGATAAGAAGAGATCAGCTATGAATAAACTATCAATTGAAAAACGCGCAATGATACTAACGATGCTGGTAGAAGGTAGCTCAATGCGTTCAGTCTCACGCATTGCTGATGTTTCGATCAATACCGTTACTAAATTACTGGTTGATGCAGGTATTGTTTGCGCTGAGTATCAAGCAGAACATTTAGTTAATATCAAAAGCAAGCGCGTTCAATGTGATGAGATTTGGGCTTTCTGCTACTCAAAAGAAAAGAATGTGGCCCCAGAAGATAAAGGCATTCTTGGTTATGGTGATGTTTACACTTGGACAGCAATTGATGCAGATTCAAAACTAGCTATATCTTGGTTAGTAGGTCGTCGTGATAATGAATATGCAGAAGCGTTTATTGGCGATCTGGCAAGTCGTCTTAGTGATCGCATTCAGTTAACAAGTGATGGCTATGGATGTTATATCAATGCAGTAGAAAAGATGTTTGGTGGAATGGTTGATTATGCAATGCTGGTTAAAATTTATGGGGAAGAAACCAAAGGTCAAAAACGCTACAGCCCAGCATCATTCGTTAGTTCAGAAAAGCGTGTAATGGCTGGCAATCCTGATATCGAACATGTTTCTACCAGTTATGTAGAACGGCAAAACTTAACAATGCGCATGGGTATGCGTAGATTCACCAGATTAACGAACGGATTCAGCAAAAAGATTGAGAACTTAGCTCATGCAGTAGCATTGCACTTCATGCACTATAACTTCGTACGCATTCACAAGACACTTAAAGTAACGCCAGCAATGGCAGCAGGAATTTCAAATACTCTCTGGTCTATGAATGATGTTGTTTCACTGATTGACGCTAAAGAAGCATCGAAAGATAGAAGCCGCGGCAAATACAAAACAAAATAATTCAAACTGGGGGTATAAATAATTTTGTGTAAATGGTCATTTAGCAGGAAACTGCTTATATACTTTTTTGGAGTAAAAAATG
>CXWL01106220.1_pt1 | contig 20166 bp, 19 predicted proteins | sample 590931 | NCBI WGS metagenome assembly CXWL01 (sample SAMEA3498368, study PRJEB10139) | groundwater metagenome | biome: water well; material: biofilm material | place: Germany | collected 2015-04-27 | reverse complement strand
TCGTTGTTCCGCTGGCCCGCGAGCGTGGCCGTATAGGCAAAGGAAACGGGGTGGTCGTCGCCCAGGTCTGTGCCCAGCCTGCCAGCGCCGGCGGGCTGGACAGTGACACCACCGGCCATGGTGATGGGGGTGGCCCGGCTCAGCACTTCACCCAGCGCGATGGTGCCATCGTGGCAGCTCAGGCAAAGCATGGACGCCCCGTTGGGTTGCGCCATCGCCGCGCGCGATGTGGAGGTGCTGTACGGTGTGTATGTGGTGGCGGGGTTGCGCCTGTTCCACAAGGCGGCCGTTGGTGTGGCGTTGTGCGGCGTGTGGCAGAAAAGGCAAGTCTGCGTCTCTACGCTGGCCTTGACTGTTCCAAGGCCCGCAGCAGACAAGTTGTGCCGGGTGGCGGCAACCTCGGCGTGCGCGTTGTGGCCGAGGCCCGCCAGCAAGCCGATCACAAGCGCAGCCAGGATGCGGCGCACGCTCATGATGGCGCTCCAAGGAATTGAAACACCTGCACACGCTGGTTGTAGGCGTCGGCCACGTAGATCATGTTGTCCTTGCTGACAAAGATGCCGGCCGGCAACCAGAATTCGCCGTGCCCACGCCCCTGGTTCCCTATGCCCAACAGCAAGCTCCCGGCACCGTCGAAAACTTGCACGGCATGCAGCAGGCCGTCCACCACGTAGATGTGTCCCTGGCTGTCGGTGGCAATCCCTTTGTGGCGTGCCAGGTCGCCGCTGCCATCACCATGCCGGCCAAAACTTGACTTGAATCTTCCATCGGCGGCAAAGATTTGTACTCGAAAATTCAGGGTGTCGCTCACATACAGCAAACCCGCAGCATCGCGCCACAGCATGGTGGGAAAGTTGAATTGCCCGTCACCCGTGCCGCGCTCGCCGACGCTGCGCTTGAAGTCACCATTTGGGCCCAGCACAAGTACCTTGTGGGCGGCTGTATCGGTGACAAATAGGTCACCGCTCGAGTGGTCAAAAGCAATGCCAGTCGGCTGCTGCAGAGCCGCCGCCACGTTGACTTCTTGCGCATGGTCGGCCCCCACAGCGATGACAAAGATTTTCTTGAGTACGGAGTCGGTGACATACACCGCGCCGGCCGACCAATGGCCAATCCGACGGGGGAAGGCAAGGGGTTCCCGTCACGTCCACGCAGGATGTCGTGGCGCCCTGCCTCGCGGTCAAACCGGTGAACACCGCGCACGCCCGGGTCTGCCACGTAAAGCACACCGCCAGCGTCAACCACCGCCATCGGCCGCACCATTCGGCGATCTTCGGCGCCAAAGAGCACATCACCGATTTGTTGCCAGAAGCCCTTTTGAATACCCAAGTCCTGCGCACGAGAGAAGGCCTGCACAAAGACAACACGCGCCAGGTCGGGGGCATGGGGCCATACCAGCAATGGTGCGGTGGGCACCACCTTTGCCGGCGCGACGCAGGCCGTGGCCATGAGTACAGACAACAACGCAACAAGTGCACAGCCAACCCCACGAGGCATAGACAAGCCCAGCGGCCGTTGTGCAGCAGGCGTGCGTGGGTACCCGCTTGGGGGCGAAGTTGGCTCGCGGTTGTGGGGTTCGTGCACCTTCAGAACTCCCGCTTCAGTGTCCACAGGCCATACACGCGGCGCGTGCGCAGCGCGGCCTGCTGCTCTATGGAGCGGTTCACCGACAGGCTCAGCTGCAGTTGCCGGTAGAGCCACCGTGCCTTGACGGCGGTGAGTTCGCGGCGCCTGCGCACTGCGGTGCCCGAGTCAACCTCAACGCTCCACTCGGCTTGCAGGTCAATGCCAGAGGACATCATCGCGTGGTAGCGGATGTCGTGGCCAGCAAGGTTTACGTCTTGCGACGATTGTTCGTAGTCCACACGCTGCCGCCTCGCGCCCACACGCAGGCCGCCATGGCCCAGCAGTGCATCTTCCCACTGGAAAAACACATCCACATTGGTTCGCTTCAGCGGCAACGTCGTTTCGCGGCGGTCTTCAATCTCCACGCTGCCGCCGGCCCGGCCCAAGGTCGCCAATGGCCATTCCAGCTGGGCACCCAGCGTTGTGCTGCGGATGTTGTTGACTTCAAAAGTGGGTGTGCCCGCCGTCAGTCGAACGGCTGAATTGAACCAGCGTGCATAGACGCTGAAGCGGCTCGCCCAGGACCAGGTCAGGTTGAGGTTTTGGTCCAAATGGGCGGTCGCAAAACTGCCCCCGGTCTGAACGGCGTAGTCGGCGAGCACCGTTTGCCCATCAAGGATGTCGCCGGTGACCAGGCGCTGCATGCGCGTCTGCGAACCAATACCCGACACCTCGTAGTCGCGCCCTTCCACGAAGGTTTGCGTGCGTGCCTCGTTTTGAAGCGTCAGGCTGTTTGCCACGACCCGTGGCCTGTCCAGCGCCACGAAGTTGATGCCGACCAGCACATGTCGCTCCCCGGTGACGGGGGTCGTCAGTGCACTCGCGCTCTGGCTGCGGTTTTGCTGTCTGACGCCATAGCCTGCCTGTGCCAGCCCACCGGCGAGCGGGCGCCGATAGTCTGTCGACGCGGACACGCTTCGGGCGTCTGTTGCGAGCCCGGGCGTAGCGCCGCCTTCGCTGCGGGCGTCCAAGGATGCCGACAAGCCCGGGCTGGCCATCCAATTGCCGCCTGCCGTGGCAAAGCGGTTGCGGGTGCGGGCCGTACCCTGGCGCGAGTCCATGCTGTCGACCGTGATGAAGGACTGCAAGCCGGAAGAGTGGCGCGTGCGCAGATCCACCATGCCGCGCAAGTCCTTGCGGTTGGGTGGTGTGTAGTCACCCATGCCATAGGCCAATGCGTTGTAGCTCAGCACGTGGGTCAGATGGAATCGTTCATCAGCGCCAAACCGAAGGCGGGTGTCAATGCCGGCCGTCGTGTTGCGGTTGGTGGTGTGGGCGATGGGCAGGTCGGTACTTCCACTGCGGGAGTCCAGATACGAATCGTCAACCCGCAAATTGATGTGGCCCAGCCGCCCGATGGCACGGTCTGCGGTGAAGCTGCGGCGGTCGGTCGTGTCGTCAAAGACTCGGCCACTGCCACGGCCCGTGCTCTGTTGGCGAGTGGCCTCAAAGGTCAATGGGACGGGGGTGGCGGGTGCCAACAGGGCCAGTTGCAGACCTTGCCGAGTGTTGTGTTGCAGTATGACCAGAGCCGGGCCCAAGGTCACCGAAGGATTCACGCGCTCGTAAAACAAGGTGCCCGTGTACGGTTTGTCTCGCAAAAAAGTGGCGCGCGCAGAAAAGTCGTAGAGCTGGTTGTTGGCCGTGGTGCTGGCTGCAGGACCAGCGGCCTCCGTGGTCACGCGGGTTCGCTGCAACGTGAGCCCAAGGCCCAGGTTCAAGCTCACCAGGTTGGGGTGGTAGGCATAGCCCTGAGTCGCCAATGCAAAGACGATGGCCTGATTCTGGTCAGATTGTTCCGACGGGGGGCCATCGGCGCCGAGCGGGCCTGGGCGGGTCGCCGCCTGGTCGATGCTTTGGCGCAAGGACAGCGAACCGTCGATACGGGTCAAGCGCAGCGTCGCAAACTCAGGCCCCGCCGCCTGGCCGTGCACGTATTGGGGAAGGCTGGCCGCTACCAGCGCCAGCACCCGAACAGCCACCAGCAAGCCCCGTTGGCACCAGCCAACGGCCGATCTTGGCGTGTGATGGGGGAGCCCCATGATCAACTTCGCACGCCCGGCGTCCCACGCCTATGGTTTGCCACCCGCACCGGGGCTGTCGTAGTTGACGCCCTCCATGCGGCCAAATCCATAGACGTCAACTTTGTTCGGGCCAAATTGGCTGACAACCAAGATCAGGTACTCGATGCTGAATTTTGGGTCGGCAAAGCGCTTGAACAGCGCCACATGCTCGTAGTCCAGGCGCACCGCTGCCGGCAGATTCAGGCCATCCAGCCCAGGCATGGGCTTGCCAAAATCCATCAGCAGGCGGCCGCTGTTCTCAAAGATCTGCACGTTCTGGAATGCGGCATCGCCAACAAAGATGCGCCCGACCCTGTCCACAGCAACACCCTTGGGCCTTGCGAAGCGGCCCGGAATGATCCCGGCCTCGCCGTAAAAGCGCACATGCTTGCCGTCTGGCTTGAAGCGCTGGATTCTGAAGTTGCCGGTCTCGGTGACGTAGATATCCCCGTCCGGACCCACTGCAATGTTGGTCGGATGAAAGAGATCGCCCTCACCGGACCCCGGCTTGCCGAACTTGAAAACCAGCTCGCCTGTGAGCTTGTCCAGCACTTGCACCTGATGGTTCAAGATGTCCACCACATACAGCCGGTTGCCCACGATGGCGGTGTCGGTGGGGCGCATCTGGCCGGTTTTGCCGTAGGCACGAACAAAGCGGTTGTCGCGGTCAAAGGTGAGCACCTGGTCTGCGCCGGCATCTGCCACAAATTGTGTGCCGTCGCGGTCTACGGTGATGTTGATCGGCCGTTTCATGCGCCCTGCCCCGGCGCCGGGGTGCAACTGCACCGCCTTGCGGTCCAGGTCAAAGCTCACCAGCCCTGGTGCCCCGGTGTCAGCGACGATCAGCTTGCCCTCGTACAACGCGGCGCCATAGGGTTGGGCCAGGCTCAGCCCCGCATGGGGTTTGCCGGCCACGAAGTCGGCAAAACCGCTGCGTGACGGCCCGAGATCCCTTTCTGAAGACCAGGTGACCAGGTGCTGCACCCGGGGTGCTGCGGGTGCCGGGGGATACAGAAATGGGCCGCTTGCCGCTGAAGCTGTGGGTGCAAGGGCTGGCGTGGTGGCGCACCCTTGCAAGGTGGCCAAGAGGACCAGTAGACCTGCGTGGGCCCAATTCAGATGCCAGGGCCTGCTAAGGGCCCGTCCGGGAATAACTTGCACATTTGGCTCGTCTGCTGCGGGCGCGCTGCGGCGTTGCAAATGCTCGCGATGCCTATGGGCATCGCTGTGCTTTGCGCCTTGCATCGCATCCCGCATCCGACGGCCAAATGCACAACTTATCCCCGAACGGGCCCTAAGCATGTGTGATCCTGTTCTACAGCGTGGCGGCCTGTTGCGCACAAGGAGCTGGGGCCGGGAATCAAAGGAAAGGCCCCTTGGGCGGCAGCCTGATGAAGTGGCATCAGGCCAGTCGGCAAGGGGCCCCTTTTGGCGTGCCGGCGACATGCACCAACCCGCCGCAACGAGCACGTGAAGTGCTACTTGGCGTGGCAGGCGTTGCAGATGGCACTACCCGCAGCGGCCACTTTCAGCAACTTGGCCCCGTTTGTAAACGTGTTGTGCACGTCGTGGCAGGACGCACATTCCAGCTTGTTGCCGTACAGGATGGTCGCGGCAATTGTTCCGGTCTTGACGGTGGTGCCCGAGCCTACGGTCACGCTGGTGGTGGCGGGGTTCTTCAACGAGCCGTCGGCAGTGGCCAATGCGGCGTCGTAGGTAAAGCCGATGGGGTGCTCACCACGCAGATCAGGGCCGACCTTGTCGCCGGCGCCAATGAACGTGGTGCCCGTGGCGCCGCCAAAACTGTTGATGGCCACCGTGCCGTCATGGCATGACAGGCAGAGTTTGGAGCCACCACCCGGTTGGGCCATGGTCGCGTTCAGGGTCGGGCTGGTGTACAGCGTGTAGACGGCCGTTGAAAGCGCGTGGTTCCAAAGCGGTGCATCGGCGATGGTGGTGTTGGCCTTGTGGGGGGTGTGGCAGGGCAAACAAACCTGGCCGCCTGACCAACCCTGGCCCGAGAAATCGTGCGCCGAGCCCGTAATCGTGGCCGACATGGCAGCACTGGTAGCCAGTACCAAGCCTGCCATTGCAGCGCAGCGTACAAAGACCCGGGAAATCGTCGTGTTCATCATTTCCTCCAGCGGTAGTCGTTGTGGGGCTACCTGGTTGCACAAAAGGGCTCAAGGCCCAGTTGTGCATTGGAGGCTTGTGAAATATTGCCACATTGACTCAAGTCAACTTTCTTGAGCAGCTTTACTTGCCGTTACCCGGCGCACATGAAAGCCTATTGGTCGACGCCCAGCCGCACTTCTTAGTGCTTCGCAGGGGCCGGTCCCGTGGCCGTTGTGCCGACCGGCCCAAAGCGGTTGTTGACTTCCTGTCAGTCGGGATAGCGAAAACTTGAGCCAAGCGCACCAGGGGCGCACATTGACGCCGAGCAATTGTTCGGCCACAGCGTAGGTCGTTACTTCGGTCCAGAGCCAGACAGACCTCTAACGCGGCAGATCAGCGCAGCGCGCCAGGTCGGCGTCGTTCAGCACCAGCGGCACCACCGAGGTCTTGGCCTGCAGCGCCGACACGTCGGTGGCCAGGTAGTCGGCCTGCGCCTGCACATCACGCAGGCCAAAGCGCGCCATGTCGGCCAGCGACAAGAACCAGAAGTTCTGCGCCTTGCCGGTGATCTGGCCGATGACGGTGATGCACTCGTCCACCCCGGCGCGCTGAAACAGCGCGCGTTGGCGCTTGCGCACACCGGCAATGAGTGCGGGCACTTGCGGCAGGATCTCGGCCAGCAACTTGGCGCGTTCTTCTTCGCTCAGCGCCGTCTGCGTGGCCACCATGGCGCGGAAGTCGTTTTCCAGCTGCGTCGGGTCCATGAAGTTGGCCTGCAGCGCCGAGCCATGCCAGGCCACCACCGCACCGGGCTCGATGTGCCGCTGGCGCCCGGCCACAAACACGTAGTTGGCGCAGGACGACATGCACACATGGCGCACCCGCACGCCCAGGCCCAGCTCGGCCACCAATTCGCCCAGCTCCATGCCCAGCATCACGTCGCCGCCGCCGCTGTCCACCACCAGCCACTGCGGCCTGGGCACCATGGCGGCGTGCTGCGCCTTGAGGGCGTCTATGCTTTCGCGGCTGAAGTGGCCTTGGTAGACCAGCTCGGTGGGCGGCGCCGCAACCGCTGCCGATGCGGCCCATGCGGCCGGGCTGCCTGTGGCCAGCAGTGCCAAAGCAAGAGCGCAGCGCAGCCCTGCCACCGCGGGTGTCGGCGCGCTGGTGTGGGCATGCCGTGCAAACAGTTGAAGGGTGCGTGACATGCCGTGCCAGGCGGAGTGCTGCAATGAAAGCCTGCCCGCTTACACGCGGATGTAGAGCCGCCGCCGGTCCAGCCAAAGCGCCAGCGCGGCATACAGCAACAGGTTGGTCAGAGCGTACAAGAACGAGCCCAGGCGTGGGTCGCTGGCGATGCCGGCAAACAGGCATTGATAGACCCAGGGCAGCGGGCTGGTCCACAGCGGCGCGCCTTGGGCGTCCAGCCCGGTTTGCCAGCGTACAAGGCTCAGCACTCGTGGCACCAGGCCGCTGAGCACAAACACAAAGAGCGGGTTGCGGCCGAAGGGTTCAAAGAAGCGCGCCCACAGCGGCAGCGCGCGTGCCGCAGCCGGTGCGCCGTGCGGTGCAAGCGGCTCCAGCTGGTGCAGGCACAGCACCAACGTGGCCATGGCCAGGGCGGTGGACAGCAGCACGTAGCTCGGCGTCCAGATCTTCTTGTTGATGGGCAGCTGCAGCTGCCACAGGGTGGCCAGCACCCCAAACACCGTGGCGGCCAGCAACAGCCGCAGCAGCAGGGCTGTGTCCACACGCGTCTGCACCACCTGGCGCCCCACCCACCAACCCAGCAGCACCTGCGCGATGGCGGGCGCGGTGCTGGCCGGGCCTTCGGGGTCAAAGGGCAGGCCTTCGCCCCGGTACAGGTGGCTTTCGCCCAGCAGCGCGCGGTCCACGGCGGTGCCGAACCAGCCTTGCAGGCTGTACACGTCACCCGGCGCGCCCAAGGTTTCGCAGGCCACCCAGTAGCCCAGCAGCAGCGCGCCAGCCGCCCACAACACCGGCGCTGCGCTGCGCTGGCCCAGCCACCACACGATGGCCGCCGTAGCGCCAAAACACAGTGATATGCGCTGCAGCACGCCCATGATGCGCAGCGTGTGCCAGTCACGCAGCACCAGCTCACCGGCGGCGTCCCAGCGCACCAAGGGCGCGGCGTTGAGCAGCAGGCCAATGGCAAAGATGAGCAGCGTGCGCTTGACGATGCGTGGCCAGAACACCGCCGCGCCGGCTGCCTGCAAAGGTGGCATGACCAGCGCCAGCGCGTTGCCCACTGCAAACAGGAAAAACGGGAACACCAGGTCGGTGGGCGTGGCGCCATGCCAGGGCGCGTGCGCCAGCGGCGGGTGCAGCGCGGCCCAGCTGCCGGGGTTGTTGACGAGGATCATCAGCGCCACGGTGGCGCCACGAAACACGTCCAGCGAGCGCAGCCTGCCGTCCACGCCGCCCGCCATGGTGGCCTCAGCGCCGCACTGCGGTGGCGGCCGCCGCAGCCGCAGCCGCCAGCGCCGCATGCACGCTGCCGTCGGCAGCCGCCAGCAACTGCTCGGCGCAGGGCGCATCCACGCCGGCCTTGAGCATGATGATGGCGGTCTTGACACGCGCACCACAGGTGGCGAGCGCGGCTTGGGCATCGGCCTCGGCTGCCCCCGTGGCGCGCACCGTCAGCCGCAGCGCGCGCTGCACCAGCTTGGCGTTGCTGGCGCGCAAGTCCACCATCAGGTTGCCGTAGACCTTGTGCAGCCGCACCATCACGCTGGAGCTGAAGGTGTTGAGCGCGATCTTCTGCGCCGTGCCGGCCTTCAGGCGTGTGCTGCCGCTGATGACCTCGGGCCCGGTGTCCAGCACCACACCAATCTCACACGCCGCCGCCAGCGCCGCGCCGGGGTTGTTGACCAGTCCCACCGTCAACGCGCCCGCCGCACGCGCCGCCGCCGCTGCGCCCAGTGCGTAAGGCGTGCCGCCCGATGCGGCCAGCAGCAGTACCACGTCTAACGCCGTTGGGGCCAGCGCCAGCAGGTCGGCAGCGCCTTGTTCGAAGCTGTCTTCGGCGCCTTCCACGGCCACAAACATGGCGCCGTGGCCGCCTGCCAGCAGCGCCGGTGCACGCTCGGGCGGCCAGTTGAAGGTGGGGTGCAGCTCCACGCTGTCGAGCACCCCCAGCCGGCCGCTGGTGCCGGCGCCCACGGTAACGANNCCCACGGTAACGATGCGGCCACCCGCACGCAGCCGGGGCACGGCGGCGTCCACGGCCTGCGTCAACGCGGCGGCAGCGGCATGCACGGCCAGCGCGGCCAGGGCCTGGTCAGCCAAAAAGGCGTCCACCAGCGCGGTGGTGTCGTAGGTGTCCAGCGCGGCGTGCGCGGGGTGGGGTTGTTCGGTACGCAGCAGGGTCATGGGGTGGCCGGTGTCGGTGTGGATGTCTGGGCCGGTGTGGGGGCTGGGCTCAGGCGCAAGGTGTGCGCCGCACTCTGGTTGCCGGTTCGGTCTACCGCGCTCACGGCCAGCAGATCGGCGCCGTTGGCGGCCAGGCTGCGCTCGGTGCCGGTCAACACCTCAAAGCGCCACACACCGCCCACGCGCCGCCACACGGCCCACAGCGTGGCGGCTTCGCCGGCACCGGGCTCTATGGCGACGCGTGCACCACTGTGCCGAAGTGTGGGCGCGGGCGGGGGCGTGGCGTCCAGCCAGGGCGTGGCGGGCACCAGTGCGGGCTGCGCATACGGGCCCATCTGCAGCAGCGTGGCGATGCCGTCGCGGTCTTGCATGAGCGCAATCATGCTGAAGTGGATGTGGCCTGTGGACCCGCTGCGTGTGCGCTGCAGCAGCACCTGCTCCACCAGCTCACGCGCCGGCCAGGCGCGTGAGCCCAGCGCTTCGCCACGGGTGACCTGGCTGGTAAAGAGCCCAGGCCACACATGGCGGCGGGCGCGGTTTTCAGCGAGCCAGTAGTCCAGCAGCACCGGGAACTGCAGGCCCGCACGGTCAATCTGCCAATAGAGCTGCGGCGCCAGGTAGTCGAGCCAGCCGTTGTCAAACCAGCGCTCCACGTCGGCGTACAGCTTGTCGTATTGGCTGAAGCCGGTGATGCCTGGTGGGCGCCGGTCGGGCCGGCCCACGCCAAAGGGGCTGACGCCCACGCGCACCAGCGGCTTGATGCTGCGCACGGTGTTGTAGAGCGCCTGCACCAGTGCATCCACGTTGCTGCGGCGCCAGTCGTCGCGCGCCAGCGTGCCGCCACCCAGGCGGTAGCTGGCGTAGGCCTCGTCGTCGGGGAAGGGCAATTCCACGCCACCGGCCTGCACCGGGTAGGGGTAGAAGTAGTCGTCGATATGGATGCCGTCTACGTCGTAGCGGCGCAGCACGTCGGCCACCACGGCCAGGGTGTGGGCGGCGGCGGCGGGCTCGCCGGGGTCCATCCAAAGCTGGTCACCATAACGCTTGACCAGCGCGGGTTGCCGCACGGCCAGGTGCGACGCGGCCAGCGGTGACTTGGCCGCCGAGTGGCGCGCGCGGTAGGGGTTGAACCAGGCGTGCAGCTCCAGCCCGCGTTGGTGCGCTTGGGCCACCCAGAAGGCCAGCGGGTCATAGGCGGGCTCGCCCGCCAGGCCGGGCGCACGGCCTTGTTCGCCGCTGAGCACTTCGCCAGGGGGCTCCAGCGCGGACGCGTACAGCGCGTCACCCGCCGGCCGTACCTGCAGGATCAGTGCGTTGAGGCCCAGGGCCTTTGCGCGGTCGAGCATGGCCACGGCTTCATCACGCTGGGCTTGTGCGCTGAGGCCCGGTTTGCTGGGCCAGTCGATGTTGGCCACGGTGGCCACCCAGGCGGCGCGCAATTCACGCGGGGCGGCGGGCGGCAGGTCGGTGGCAGGCACGGCGNNGCGCCGGTGGCAGGGTGCAGCCTGCCGCCACCGCCAACAGCGCGGCCAGCGCCGCCACGGCCGGCCAGGACCCTGAGGTGAAGGGCCGGCGCATCACGGGGGGCCCCAGGCTGGGCAGCGTGGCTTCAGGGCTTGGCCTTTTTCTCGGCTTCGGCCTTGTAGCGTTCGTAGCTCAGGCTGGCCTGTTTTTCGCAGCGGGCGCGTGCTTCGTGGTCTTGCAGTTTCTGGCATTCGTTCTTCTGCATCTGCTGGGTCACGGCGTAGCCCTGTTGCGTGCTGCAGGCGCCAAGTACCCAGGTGCAGGCCAATGCGCAGGCCAGCGCCCAAGCGGTGCGGTCGGGGGTGTTCATCAGGCCATGCTACTGCGCGCTGCTGGCCGCTCGTAGAGCACGTCGGGGCAACGTTCTTCGTTGTCGGCGCCGTCGCTCAGGGCCACGGCCACAAAGCCCTGGCGCTCGTAAAAGTCACGCGCGTGCTGGTTGGCCTGGAAGGTGTACAGCCGCACCGGCAAGGCGGCATCGTGTGCGGCCGCCCACGCCAGCGCGTGGGCCAGCAGCGTGGCGCCCACGCCGGCGGCGGCTTGCGCCGGGTGCACGTAGAGCTGGTTGATCCAGTGGGCGTCGGCTTGGGTCGATACGGCCAGCACACCCACCGCGCGGCCGTGGCTTAGGGCCACGGTGACGCCGCCACCAGGGATCAAGTGGCTGGCCACCCAGCCACGCACGTCATCATCAGTGTGGGCCGGCGGCACAAACGGCATCAGCACACGGCGCGAGACGATCAGCAGCTCGGCCACCGCCGGTGCGTCGGCCAGTGCCGCCAGCCGCAGTGCCACGGGCACGCGGCCGTGGCGGTGGAGTGCAAAGTGCGCCTCCACACACGGCTGGCCGTCAAAGGTGGCGGGCAGCACCGCAAAGCGCCGCAAACCCAGGCGCTGCAGCAGCTTGATCGACGCCGTGTTGCGCAGGTCGGCCACGGCCACGACGCGCTGCACCGGCGTGTGCCGCAACAGCATCTGCAAGGCCGCCCCCACAGCCTCGGTGGCCAGGCCCCGGCCTTGCACGGCCGGCGTGAGCGTGAAGCCCAACTCGGCCAGCAGGCCTGCATCGCCATGCAAGTGCACGCCGATATCGCCGATGAGTGTGTCGGACTCGCGCTCGGCAATGCCCAGCTGAAACCACTGCCCCGGCGGGCAAAACGCGCTGGCCGCCATCTCCTGCAAAAAGGCCAGCGCAGCCACGTCGTGCATGGGCTTCCAGCCTTGCCAGCGGCCCACTTCGGGGTCGCTGCGGTAGTGCTGGAAGGCCGGCAGGTCGGCCAGCGCCAGGCGGCGCAGGCGCGTGCGGGCCGTGGTGATGGGCAGCGGGTCAGCCCCGGGGCCGGGGCCGCTGCTGTGAGCGCCTTGCGCAGCCATCAGTACGCCGGCTCGGGGGGCGGCACCTGTGCGGGCGGGGCCTTGGGCGGCGGCACGGTCAGCACGTGCAGCAAGGCGGCGGTTTCGGCGTCGGGCTGGCCGCTGCAATTGGCGGGCCGGTAGCGCATCTGGAAGTTCATCAGCACACGCTGCGTCTGCTTGTCAAACTGGCCCGTGGTCTCCACCACGTAGCCGTGTTTGGCCAGCGCTTTTTGGTACCAGGTGGCGTCGGGCGGGGCGGCGTCAAACACCACACGCTGTGCTTGCACGCGTGCCGCGTCGGGCCAGGGCGGTGTGATGCCCAGGTCGGCCAGGCGCCGCCACGGGAAGGTGGGGCCGGGGTCTTCTTTGTACGAAGGCGTGACCTCGCCGTGGCCCAGGATGCGCTCGGGCTTGATCTGGTGGCGCTTGACGATGTCTTGCACCAGCGGGATCAGCGTGTCGATCTGCGCGGCCGAAAACGGCTGGTAAATACGCTCTTTGTCGGGCCCGAGCTTGAAGCCCGGGTGCACGATCTCTATGCCTATGCTGCTGGCGTTGAGCAGGCGGTGGCCCTTCCAGCCACTGGCGCCCGAATGCCAGGCGCGGCGGCTTTCGTCCACCAGCCGGTAAATGCGGGGTGGGCTTTCGTCGGTAACCAGGTAGTGCGCCGACACCTCTTGCTCGGTCAATATTTTCAACGACCAGGGCAGGTCGGCCACCGTGTAGTGGATGACCAGAAACAGCGCCCGGCTGTCCTGGCCTTTGGCCGTGCGGCTGACGTCAATGGGGATGCCGCCATCGGTGGTGGCGCAGCCGGCCGTGGCCAGCGCCAGGGCGGCCAGGGCGAGCCGGGCGGTGTTCAGCAAGGCTGTCATGGGCCGGGGTTGATGGATCGGGCAGCCATCTGCGCCGCCGCATGGTGCGCGGGTTGCGGTAGCGCGTGCAGCGCGGTGCCCGCCGGCAGCGCAGCGCGCAGGCCGGCTTGCACCGCCGGGTGCAGCGCAAACACGCGGCCGGCCATCACCAGCGGGCGTGGTCCGTGGCGGTGGACCAGCGCCAGGCCCAGGCGCGCGATTTCGGCGCCGGCTTGCCGCAGCAGCGCCAGCGCCACCGGGTCTTGATCGGCAGCCTCGGCCACGGCCAGCGCCAGCATGCCCAGCTCGCCCCGGCTGGCGCCGTAGACCCAGGTGCGAGTCTGCGCCCATTCACTGCCGCCTATGCGCGCAAACAGGCGCTGCGCCAGGGGTGACTGCTGCCAGGCGCCGGGTGCGTCGTCCTCAGCCCGCCACACGTGGCACAGCGCTTGGCGGGCCAGCCAGTGGCCGCTGCCGGCGTCGTCGATGTTGGCGCCGCGCCCGCCCGCGCGCTGCAGCGTGCCCGTGGCGTCAATAAAGGCGGCGATGGAGCCGGTGCCGGCGTACACCACGTAGGCGTCACCGGCCGCGTGGCAGGTGAGTTCAATGTCGTTCATGGCGCGCACGGCCTTGGGCGACATGCCCAGCACCGAAGCCGCCATGGCCGCCAGCACCGGAGCCTGGCTGATGTCAAAACCCGTGAGCCCGGCCACCAGCGCGTGCACCGGGCCGGCGGCGGCCCGCACGCCCTGCAAGGTGGCTTCCGCAGCCGTGCGGCCGTCAGCCGAGCCCAGCTGCAGGCCCGACAAGGGCGGCGCCAGGCCTTGCGCTGTCACCACACCATCAGCCCCCGCCACGGCCCAGCGCGTGTGTGTGCCTCCGGCGTCCAGGCCGAGGGCGTTGCGTGGGGGGGTGGTGGGTGCGCTCACAGCGCCGATTCTGGCCGCACCGGGCTGCCTTGGGGCTGCGGGGCAATGCCTACGGCGCTGCGCCGTGCCGTGCTGCAGGCCACAGAATGGCGCCCATGCTCCGACACCTGGCCCCCGCGCTTTGCGCCTGGCTGCTGGCGGGTGCGGCGGTGGCCCAAGGGCTGCCGCCTACGCCGCCCGGCCCTGCGCCGTCTTCCACCCTGCAGCCCGACGCCCTGCCGCCCGCCGTGTTGGCCACGCTGGGCCGCCTTGGCCTGCCGGCCGATGCCGTGGCGGCCGTGGCCCTGCCGCTGCTGCACAAGGGTCCGCCGTGGCAGTACCGCGCCGAAGTGCCCATGCAGCCGGGCTCGGCCATGAAAGTGCTGACCACCATCGTGGCGCTGGACCACCTGGGCCCCAACCACCGGGGCTTTACCGAGCTGCGCAGCGCCGCGCCGTTGGTGGTGGGCCACTTGGAAGGCGACCTCGTCATCAAGGGCGGTGCCGACCCCGAGCTGGGTGTGCCGCAACTGTGGGCGCTGCTGCTGGACTTGCGCCAGGCGGGGGTGCGCCACATTCAAGGCGACCTGCTCGTGGACCGCAGCCTCTTTCGACCGGCACGCATCGACCAGGGCCTGCCGCCCTTTGATGAAGCGCCGGAGTTTGGCTACAACGTGATCCCCGACGCGCTGATGCTGGCCGGCAACCTGTTGCCCATGGAAATCAAGGCCACGGCTGACGGCGTGCTGGCCAGTGCCGTGCCGCCGCTGCCCGGGCTGAGCTTTGGCAGCCGCATGACACTGAACGACGGCATGTGCAACGCCTGGGACGACAGCTGGTTGCCCGCCATGGCCACCACCCGCAGGGGGCGCACGAAGATTGAACTGAACGGCGCCTTTCCGCGCGGCTGCACGCAGCGCACGGCGTTGCAGTTGATAGACCGCACCGAGCTCACCGAGCGGCTGTTTCGCGGCCTGTGGCAAGGCCTGGGCGGCACCTGGGCCGGCCACGCGCGTGAGGCCGTCGAGCCCGCCGGTACGCAGGTGCTGGCGCGCCGCACCAGCCGCCCCTGGGGTGAGGTGCTGCGGCACATGAACAAGACCTCAGACAACGCGCTCACACGTTTGCTCTACCTTCAGCTGGGTGTGGCCGAGATGGCCGCGCAGCCCGAGCGCAGCACACGCGAGCTGGCAGAGCAGCGTGTGCGCCAGTGGCTGGCGCAGCACGGCATCAGCGACGCCGGCCTGGTGCTGGACAACGGCTCTGGCCTGTCGCGCAGCGAGCGCATCACTTCGCTGCAGATGGCCAGTGCGCTGAAGGTGGCCTGGTTGGGCCGCCATGCCGCCGAACTGCAGATGAGCCTGCCCGTGGCGGGTGTGGACGGCACCCTGCGCAACCGCCTGAAAGACAGCCCCGCCACCGGCTGGGCGCGGCTCAAGAGCGGCACGCTGCGCAACGTGGTGGCGCTGGCCGGTTATGTGACCGACAACGTGGGCTGGCCCTGGGCCGTGGTGGTGATGGTCAACCACGACAACGCCAAGGTGGCGCGGCCGGTGCTGGACGCGCTGGTGGACAGCATCGCGCGGCAAGGGCCGCATGGTGCGGCGGCGGCGGCCTCGGCATCGACACGGTGAGCCGTGCTGCGCTTGCCTTGACCTGAGTCAGCGCAAGTCAATCGTGTTTCTTGTACCCTACAGGGTATCAGCCCTGCACACAAAAAGCCGCCATGCATCAGGACACCTACCCCGCGCTAACCCAGTTCATCAACCAGCAACTGGCGCCGTTTCGCAAGTCGCAAGAAGCCACGATGGCGGGCTTTGGTGCCATGGCCAAGGCCGCCATGGCCGAAGGCGCAATTAGCGAAAAGCACAAGGAATTCATTGCCCTGGGCATCGGCGTGAGCCAGCGCTGCCAGGGCTGTGTGGCCTTCCACGTGAAGGCGCTGCGCCGCTTGGGCGCCACCAAGGCCGAGCTGGACGAAGTGCTGGGCGTGGCGGTGTACATGGGCGGCGGGCCGTCGTTGATGTACGCGGCCGAGGCCCTGCAGGCCTGGGAGCAGTTTGGCGCTTGACGCCCTTAGACGCCAGAGTCAGGTGCGGCGCGGGGCTGGTTTCGGGCCGGCTTTGCGTCGCGCCGGCCGTGCGCGTGGCAAGGCCGGTGCAGCGAATGCAGGCGTGCTTTCGTGCGCGGCCAGGGCGAAGGGGTTGACCACTTCCAGCGCGCCAAATCTGCGGCCGGCTTGCAGGTCTTCGGTGTACAGCGTGTCGCACCCCGCTTGCAGGGCGGTCTGCACGATCAGCGCGTCCCAAACGCTCATACCGTGGGCCGCACTCAGCGTCATGGCCTGCAGTGCCGTGTCTGCGGTGGGCGCCACCACCTCCTGCTGAGCCAGCAACCGAAGGGCTGTTGCCGCGCCGTCAGCAGTAACGCGCTTCTTGCGGGTCAGCACGTTGTAGGTTTCCAGCAGCACTTGCGGGCTCAGCACCAGGCTGCAGTCAGCACAGTGGCGCGCCAGCACCTGGCGTNNCCGCGCCAGGTCGTCCTGGGCCAAGGCGTACACCAACAGGTTGCTGTCGACAAAGACCCGCATCGTCACTGGCGTCAGGGCTTGCTGTTGGCGTTGGCGTTGGCGTCGGCCTTGGCCAACGACGCCCACAGCGTGGGCATGCGTTCGGCCATGGCGTCGTCGTACATCGCTTCGCGGTTGGGCCACATCGGTAGCGGGGGCCCGGCGGTGGCCGCCATGCGGTCAGAAATGGCGATCAGCTGCGCCATGAAGGCGCCACTGTCGCTGGGCGGCGCAGCAAAGCGCTCAATCGCCTGGCGGCAGATTTCATTCACGCTGGTGCCTTGCTGCACGGCCTTGACGCGGGCGGCGCGAAGCAAGTCGTCGTCGATGGCGAGGGTGACATTGGCCATGGTGGATGCGGTTGATGATGTGCCGAAAATTGACACAGGATCAGTGTAGCACCGTTGCTGTGTGAATTTGCAGCCACTGCCTGACTCGGGNNTCGGGCGCCAGGTAGGCCACGCGCCAGCTTTCAAAGTCGCCAGTGGTGGCGGCTTCTATGGCGCGGCGCTTGGCCAGCGAGGCCTGCGCCTCGGTTTCAAACCCAGCCTGCTGGTCGGCGCTCCAGGGCAGCGCCAGCAAGTGGTCTCGTGTTTGCTCTGACTGTGCCCGCACAAACGCCGTGTACGAGCTGCCGTGGTCACGCTGCATGGCGGCCAGTACACGGGCAGAAGGCAGGCTTTCAGGCGCGGCGGCCGAGGCGCACGCCGCCGCCAGTGCTTCAGCGTAGGCGTGGCCGCCGTGCGCGGCGTCCAGCGCGGCCGCCAAGGGGGTGCATTCGGCCAGCAACTCGGCAGCCCAGTCGGTAAGCAGCACCTGGTGCCCGTCACGCTCCAGCTTGAGGCCGGGCTCACGGCCAAACGCGGCTGTGCGGTGCTGGTTGCGCGCCAGTTCGTCCGTCTCTTGCGGCGTGTCGGGCGGGCTGCCCTGCAGCAGGCAGTGCAGCAGGAACACGTCCAGGAAGCGCATGGTCTGCAGTGTGATGCCCACCGGCACAAACGGGTCCAGGTCCATGCAGCGCACTTCCACGTACTCCACGCCGCGCTCGCGCAGCGCGTGCAGCGGGCGTTCGCCGCTGTGGATCACACGTTTGGGGCGGATGGTGCCGTAGAACTCGTTTTCGATTTGCAGCAGCGTGGTCGCCAACTGGTTGTATTCACCGCCCAGGTTCTTGATGCCGATGGCCTCATACGGCGCATAGGGCTGCGTGAGCGCGGCTTGCAGAGACGCGCTGTAGGTGTCGAGGTTGTTGTAGCTGACGGCCAGCGTGCTTTGCGCGTCGCTCTGGTAGCCCAGCCGGCCCATGCGCAGACTGGTGGCATGCGGCATGTACAGCGTGTACTGGGAAAGCTGCTGCAGCTTGTGTTCACGCCCGGCCACAAAGTTGCTGCACACGGCCGGGCTGGCGCCAAACAACCACAGCAGCAAAAAGGCGTGGCGGCGGAAGTTGCGGACAAGCGCAAAGTAGTCGTCGTTGTTAAGCCCCGGCAACGACCAGTTGTAGTGGATGCCCGAGATGGTCTGCATGCGCCGCCCGTAGCGGTTGCCCAGGCCCACGCGGTACACGCTCTTGGCGCGGCCGATGTGGCTGCTGCCGTAGCTGCCGATGGGGATGTGCTCGTCATGCGGCAGCCCGCAGGGCATGCTGCCCACCCACAGTTGCTCGGCGCCCTGCGCGGCCAGCGTGCGGTAGACAAACTGGTGCGTGTGCGTGAGCTCGTCCAGGCAGGCCTGCACGCTGCTGTGCACGCCGGTGATCAGCTCCAGCTGGCTTTCTGAATAGTCGGTGGTGATGCGGCCGTGGGTCAGCGCCGAGCCCAGCGCGGCGGGGTGGGGCGTGCGTGCCAGCGAGCCATTGGCCTGGGTGCGCAGGCTCTCTTTTTCAATGCCACGGCGCATGCCGAGCAGTTGCGCGGCAGGCAGTTGGCGCAAGCGGTCGGCCAGGGTCATGCGGGGGTCTCTCACGGGGCAGCGGGGGGGCGAAGGGTACGCGGTCGGTGATTTTGACGCTTGGCGCGGGGCAAAGCCCGAGCGCACCCACCAGCCCGACACAACGCCGTCATGACGCGAGGCCGCTTTGAGTTGGCGTCACGGGGCAGCGTGGCTACCCTCTCGGTGGGTTGGGCCGTGCTGCTGCGGCCGCGGCAACGCCTGGCGTCCACCGGGCCGCTGCCGGCGGCCGCCGGCGCTCAACGTCTTGGTCAAGCTTGGGGTCGACGACCGCATCACCGTGGTCATGGCAAGGAGCGAGATGGGCCAATGTGAGCCCACCGGCCAGGCGAAGGTGCTGTCCGACGAGCTGGACGTGGATCGGTCGCAGGTAGCCATAGAACACAGTCCTGCGGACCGGATCAAAAACAACCTGGCCGCTGTGTTGGAAGGCCTGCCCCCCCTACGACCACGGCCTACTCCTGCAACTGGCCGGCTGGCTCACCGCCAAGGCCACGCGCGAGGCCGGCGCCTCGGCGCGCGCCATGCTGGTAGGTGCGGCCGCAGCGCTGGCTTGGGCAGGCTGACGCACCTGCGTTCGCGGGAATTCAAGCCGTGCCCGCAGGTGCCGATGAATTGCGGACCCAGCGTCACGCCGCACCGCCCGGCCGGTGACCGCATCGTGTGCGAAGTGACGCAGGATCTTGCCACGGCCACCGCCGAGTCCGAGGGTGCCTGCGCGCCCGTTGGCGGGGTGGATCAATGAAGATTGACGGCCAAGAAGCCTACAAACGACGAAAGCAAATCTAGCGGGCCAACACCGACGTCCACGCCCAGCCGGGCGTTTCGCAATCTGTGCCAAAGAGCGGGCAGTGTCAGGTGGCCGGTGCCGTGGCGGTGAAGGCGCCATCCCAGCATGATGGTGCACGACACCATCAGCAGGCCGGCAACGTATTGCACAGACGGGGTGCGCAACGACGGCAAGAACAGCATGGCCAGCCCCAGGGCGATCATGCTCCACTGCACTGCGGCAGCCAGTGTCTTGGTGCGCGTAGGCATAGCGCTACACCAGTTGACACTCGAACCAGTCCGCACAGCCACCGCCACCGCCACCGCCCCCTCCACCGTTCCCGCCCCAGTCCGCGTACTCTGCCCATGCCTCGTTGATGCAGTAGTCGCCACCCGTGGATTCGAACACCTGTTGAAGCTCGGGTTCCATGTCAAACAGGCTGGCACTGGCACCCAGTTCTTGCACCGGTCCTTGGTCCTCGGGTGGCGCTGTGTGCAGTTGCTCAAGGAAGTTGCCAATCCCCTCGCCGATCTTGTCCCATAGGCTCGGCGCGACGTTTTGGATAAGTGGCGCAACGATGTTTGTGCCCACCCACTGTCCTCCACTCCATGCCGTCAAGAGCGAACCGCCCACAAGTGTCGAAAACATAAACGTCGAAGCAGTCAGCGAGTACAGGCCGATGGGCGCCAGCCGTACCGCGATCCAAATGTCTCCGAGCGGCATGTCCAAAAACACTCCCGCATTCGCCTGCACGCCCAGCTTGGCGCCGTAGTTGGGGCTCACCCACTGCTGGGAGGACGTGCGCTCGAATTCGCGCAGTTTTGCAGGTGCGCTGCGGTTGACGGCCTCGTAGCACTGAACGAAACCGAAGTACTCGGCCGCCGCACCAAGTTGCGCACCCGTCACGCGCGTCGCCAACAGGTCATACAGCGCCGGTGCGCGCGGCGAGTTTGCAGTCGCGTTGACGTAAACCTGCGCAAGCAGCCGCTTGTGCAACGGCGCGAGGCCGACCAGGCGGTTGACGCGAGCGGGGTCGAGC
>CXWL01000360.1_pt1 | contig 20172 bp, 17 predicted proteins | sample 590931 | NCBI WGS metagenome assembly CXWL01 (sample SAMEA3498368, study PRJEB10139) | groundwater metagenome | biome: water well; material: biofilm material | place: Germany | collected 2015-04-27 | reverse complement strand
TTCTATCTCATCGAGGGCGCCGATCATAACAACACCTATCAGGTCGGTGGCGCAGCCTATTTCTGGCGGTGGGTAGAGTTTGTTCAAGCTGCCATCCGGTCCTAGCCCGCATTATTCATGAGCGCTTCTGCTGCAATCGCGGATTCGCTGCTACGACGCGCCTTCGGCTGGCAGGCTCGCGGCTCCGCATGCCCGTCTCGCAACGCGACTGCGCGATTTCGCGACGAACCGTCATGAATAGTGCGGGCTAGTCTGGACTCATGCGAGATGGGCGAGACACGCGGGAAAGGCGCAATCTGAAGCTCAGAAAATCTAGAGCTTCGTACCACGAATCCTCGCTGGTCTTGCTATTCCCGCTCGTCTCGCCTGTCTCGCGCGTCACGCCTGATTTCTTCAAGATTTGATTGGAGATCGCGCCAGCATTTGGTAGAGTGCCGTCGGTTGACCAGAATGCCTGCTCAGAGGGGCAGGGGGATGGCGGCCGAAAGAGACCTGTTCCTGCAATGTGGGTGAAGGAGGCCGGGCTGATGAGTTCTTTTCGTGTGTTGACGTTCAGTCTGCTGAGTTTGGGGATGATGCTGGCTACTGGCTGTGCGGGAAAATCCGGCACAGTACAGACGCAGGGGGCGAGCGACGCGAGGCCGGACGTTGACCAGTCTTCGGTGCTGGTTCTTACGGCGCAGCAAGATACGGCGCCGGACGAACTCCTCGATCCATTTGCCAGAGCCGACGAAGCAGCCGGCGAGGAGTACGATCCCTGGGAATCGTTCAACAGCAATATCTTCGAGTTCAACCGCCAGGTCGACCGATTTGTGCTCAAGCCGGCCGCGAAGGGGTATAACTTTCTCTTGCCGGACTGGGTCCAGATCGGTATCAGCAACATCTATTACAACCTGCGTTTTCCTCCGCGCCTCTTGAATAATATGTTTCAGGGCAAGTTTAAGGGGGCCGGCATCGAAGTCGGACGGTTCTTGGTAAACAGCACGATCGGCGGGGCGGGACTCATCGACGTGGCCAAAGACATGGGCTTAGAGACGCCCGAAGAAGATATGGGCCAAACACTCGGGTATTACGGTATGAAGCCGGGCCCGTATTTAGTGTTGCCGCTGCTGCCTCCCTTTACCGTCAGAGATTTCACCGGCTACGTTGGTGATGTGTTCTTAAACCCGATCAACTGGTTGGTTACCCCGCTCATAGAGGTCAAGAACGTTCCCTCGATCATCGCGCATAAGAATCGGACGACGACCAGCGTGATTCAATTCGGCGCCCGCGTAGAAGAGATCGTGAATGAGCGCTCGCGAAATCTTGAAAAATACCAGGGAGTCGAGGAGGCGACGCTCGATCTCTATACGGCTGTCCGTAATGCCTATCTGCAGAAGCGGGCGAAGGCCGTCCGAGAATGATGCTACTGGCTAGGGGTGCGTGGCAAGAGGCTAGGGGGGGAGTAAGATTTCCGGCCCATCATCCCCCTTGCCACGCGCCTCTGGCCCCTCGCCTGTGTCATAAGATGACACCCAGTTCCCGTCCAACCGTGGCAAAGGCAGCGCTGGCCCGTTCCAGTTGTTGTCTGGTATGGGCTGCTGACATCTGGACTCGAATCCGCGCTTGCCCTTCCGGCACAACCGGATAACTGAATCCCACGACATAGATCCCTTCTTCCAACAGCCGCTCTGCCATCCTGGTCGCGAGCGAGGCGTCGCCCAACATGACCGGGATGATGGGATGCTCGCCGGGAATGAGCCGGAACCCGAAGGCGGTGAGTTGCGCACGGAAGAAGGCGGCGTTCTCGCGCAGCCTGGTTCGCAACTGGTCGCCTTGGGCTACCAGGATGACGGCCCGTCGAGCCGCTGCGGCGATGACCGGGGGAAGTGAATTCGAAAACAAGTAGGGTCGCGACCGCTGCCGCAACAGCTCGACGATTTCTTGTCGTCCGGATGTAAACCCGCCTGCTGCGCCGCCCAAGGTCTTGCCCAATGTGCTGGTGACGATCTCGATCCGGTCCGCTACGCCGAAATGGTCTGGCGTGCCGCGGCCATTGCGTCCGAGCACACCGGTTGCATGACTGTCGTCGACGATCACGGCTGCATCGTACCGTTCCGCCAGCTCGACGATCCGATCGAGTTTCGCGAGATCGCCATCCATGGAGAAGACCCCGTCCGTCGCGATTAGGCGAAGGCGGCAGGCTGTCGCGTCATGCAGCTTGGCTTCCAGGTCCGCCATATCGGAATGCGCATAGCGAAGCTTGGTGGCCTTGCAGAGACGGATACCATCGATCAGGCTGGCATGGTTCAGGGCATCGCTGATGACGGCGTCTTGCTCGCCGAGCAGCACCTCGAAGAGTCCGCCGTTGGCATCGAAGCAGGAACTATAGAGGATGGTGTCCTCGGTACCCAGGAAGGTGCTGAGTGTCTGTTCGAGCTGTAGATGGAGATCCTGCGTGCCGCAGATGAACCGGACGGAGGCCATGCCGTAGCCATGTTCGTGCAGCCCTTCCATAGCGGCCTGTCTGATGTCAGGGTGGTTGGCGAGCCCCAGATAGTTGTTGGCGCAGAGATTGAGGACCTCACCTTGCGCCACGCGAATCTCGGCCCCCTGCGGACTGAGGATCTGCCGCTCGGATTTGTAGAGGCCCGCCGCGCGGATGTCCGCGAGCCGGGCTGAGACTGATTTCTTGAGTGAATGGTAGGCCATAACATTGTTTAGGCGAGAGGCGTGGGGTGAGCGGCTAGAGGATTCCCTCTCGAACCTCTTGCCCTTAGCCTCTGGCCTCTAGCCTTTCACGGAATCAACACTACTTTCCCGCATTGTCCTGAGTTGATCAACTCGAACCCCTGCGCAAAGTCTTTCATGGGAAAAGTATGGGTAATGATCGGCTTGATATTCAGCCCAGCCTGGAAGAGTCCGGCCAAGCGGTACCAGGTCTTGAAGAGTCGGCGACCTGTCACGCCGTACACACGGATGCCTTTGAAGATAATTTCGTTCGGCAGATCGAACGACACAGATCCGGTTGGAATGCCGAAGAGCGTCACACGTCCGCCGTTCTTCACGGCACTGAAGGCTTGATGTAATGCGATCGGGTTTCCGGACATTTCGAGGGAGGCATCGACCCCTTCCCCGGCGGTGATCTCACGAATGGCGGCGGCGATGCGATCGGCGGTTTCAGTTGTGGCGTTGAGCACATGATCGACACCGACCTGTTTGGCAAGGTCCAGTCGGTAGGCACTGACGTCCGACGCAATGATGATGGCGGCGCCGGCCGTTCGTGCGACGGCGGCTGCGAAGAGTCCGGTCGGACCACAGCCGGTGATCAGCACTGTCTGTCCCGTGAGGTCTTCGACTAAGGCGGCATCGACAGCGTTGCCGAGCGGCTCTTGCGCGCAGGCGAGTTCCGGTGGAATGGCGGGTGAAGTTTTCCAGAGCACGGCTTCTGGCAAGACGACGTATTCTGCAAACGACCCATCGAGATCGACTCCCAGGATGCGGTAGTTCTTGCATACATGCGCCTGTCCGGTACGACATTGGAAACAGTGACCACATGTGAGGTGCGACTCGGCTGCAACATAGTCCCCTCTCTTGACCAAGGTGACCTCGGACCCGACTTCCACGACCTCGCCGCACATTTCATGACCGATGATCCGTGGCGGGTGGATGCGGCTATGGGCCCAAGGGTCCCAATTGTAAATATGGGCATCTGTCCCGCAGAGCGACGTGGCGGTGACGCGGATGACCGCATCGGTGCGGCCTGGCTGTGGATCGAGACAGGTGCTGAGGGTCAATCCCGGTTGCGCCGATGTTTTGACAAGAGCCTGCATGGGTCTATTGTATACCAGCGATTAGACCCCGCCTACCCCTACTGGGAACACCGAGTTGCACCGGTGCGGCGAGATCGGTAGGATGCAGCCTATGAAGGCGCTGTACCATCGAAGCCTTGTGATCGTGGCAGGGATCTGTTGTGTCGCATTCTTGGATTCCGGCTCTCCCTCACCCGCCTATTCCGCATCATCCCCACAGACGGCTCCCTCGCCGGGTCCCACGAAGCGTTGGGCGCAGTTCGAATTAAGCCAAGCGGAGTCGATGGGCGATCCGCAAACCGGCAAGCCCGTGACATTGACGATTGTGTTGGGGGGGGTCACCTCCGGGACGACTTCGGTGGTGGCGATTTGTGAATCGATGGCGTTTCAAGCCCAAACGGTCACGCTTGAGCCAGATGCAGAGTCGATGGGGCTGAAGGGGACGGTGACGCTCGAGCCCATCCCGATGAGTCGGACGTCTGTGCCACCCAGGGCGGCGCGAGTCCAAGTGACCTTTGCTCGATCCCGTCAGGACAAACTCGAACGGCTGATGCGTCGGGTCGTGTATGTGACGATGGATCGGTCAGAACCGGTCGATGAGACGAGTGAGTTGCTCCCCGTACGCTCCGAGGAGTCAAGGGGCGATGATGTGGTTCTGGATGAAGTGCAAACGGCTGTGGAACCGATCTCGACGAGTGCCTTAGCCGAGGAAGATTTGGTTCCGTTTGCTTCTCCCGGGGAAGGCAAGGCCTACTGGCAGCATGTCAGCCAACTGATCAGCAAGAGTTGGGCTCGCCAGGTCCGCGGAATCCGGCATGCGGCGAGCAGCGAAACCGTGAAGGTCCGTTTCAAGATGTTTCCCAACGGCCGCGCCCAGCTGATTGAAATTGAGAAAGGTTCCGGCGCCCGTGAAATCGACGAAGCCGGAATTTATGCCGTGGTCCATGCGCAACCGTTTCTGCCGTTCCCCAGTGAACTGGGGGAGGACGCGGTGGACGTGCATATCCGGATGCGAACCGGTAGCCGGGTACGGTCTCGCGATGTGCAGGCGGTGGGGAATCCGTCAGCCAGCAAGCCTGATGTGTCCGGCCAGCCTTCGAAGAAGTAGCGGTTATTCCATTCAGGCCTTGTCGGTCATACCGATCGATGTGATCCCAAAGGAGTGTCGTATGTTGAAGCGAAGAATGCAGAGTTGGCGACTATGTGTCCTGTTCGGAGTGATGGTCTGGTTTCCGTTGGAGAGTCATGCAGAACCGGCTCGTTGGAATGTGGATCCTGAACATTCGTCGATCGAGTTTCGCGTCGCGCACATGCTGGTATCGAAGACGACGGGGCGGTTCATGGACTATACCGGGTTTATCGACATGGATGCCGAAGCCGGCACGGTGAAGGCGATTGAGGCCACGATCAAGACCGGGTCGGTGAATACGAATCACGAAAAACGGGATGCCCATTTGCGGAATACCGATTTTTTCGATGTGGAACATGCACCGACGATGACCTTCAAGATGAAGAGCTATAAAAAAACCGCAGAGGGTTATACGGCGGTGGGCGATCTCACGTTGCGGGGCGTGACCAAGGAAATTACCCTGGTTGGCCACTATAACGGGGCGGCGAAAGACCCTTGGGGCAATACCAGGGTCGGCTTCAATGCGGAGGGAAAGCTGAATCGTAAAGACTTCGGGATGGTCTGGAACAAGACGTTGGATAGCGGCGGGCTCGTGGTCGGCGATGAGGTTCAGATCAGGCTGGATATTGAATGTATCAAGGCGAAACCCTAGCAGGGATGGTTCGCTCGCGCGAGACGGGCGAGGGTTCGAAGTTCGAGGTTTTCGGAACTTCGAACCTCGAACTTCGAACTTCGGATCGCGCCTTTCTCGCCTGTCTTGCACGTCACGCACATCCTGTTCGTCGGCGTCTCATCTTCTGAGAGCAATCAATCATGAAGGCGATGGTTCTGGCTCGCACGGCGGATGTGGAGACCGCCCCGCTACAGCTTCGAGACCTTCCAGTGCCGGAGCCAGGCCCTGGGGAGGTTCTGGTTCGCCTCACCGTCTGCGGAATTTGCCGGACGGATCTGCACGTCATCGAAGGCGAGTTGGCCAATCCCACGCTTCCGCTCATTCCCGGCCACCAGGCCGTGGGGATCATCAGTCAGGTTGGCGTCGGCGTGAGTGAGCGGACGGTCGGCGAGCGAATCGGCATCGCCTGGCTGCAGCGCACGTGCGGCATTTGTGAATTTTGCACGAGCGGTCGAGAGAACCTCTGTGAGCATGCCAGGTTTACCGGTTATCAGGCCGATGGCGGATATGCGGAGTATGCGCTCGTTCCGGCAGCCTTTGCCTATCCGATTCCACCGATCTTTAGTGATGAAGAAGCAGCACCCCTTCTCTGTGCCGGGATCATCGGCTATCGCGCCTTGCGTTTGAGCGGCATCAAGCCGGGGCAACGGCTCGGTCTCTATGGGTTTGGCGCGTCCGCTCATATCGCCATCCAGATTGCCCGTCATTGGGGCTGTCAGGTCTATGTCAGCTCGTTGAAACCGGAACATCAACGTCTCGCACATGACTTGGGCGCCGTCTGGGTGGGCGGGGCGACCGACCGGCCGCCGGATAAACTCCACGGCTCGATTATCTTTGCGCCGGCCGGTGAATTAGTCCCGCCGGCTCTGCGTGCATTGGAACGCGGCGGCACGCTCGCTCTCGCCGGTATTCACATGACGACGATTCCCTCGCTCGACTACGATCGCGAGGTCTTTGGCGAGAGGGTCATTCGAAGCGTGACGGCCAATACGAGGCAGGATGGGCTCGATCTCCTGCGCGAAGCTGCTGCGATTCCGATTAAACCCAAAACCCTATTATTCCCTCTCGCTGACGCCAATCGCGCGCTGCAAGAATTGAAAGCCGGACGGTATTCAGGAGCCGGTGTACTCATTCTCTCGTAACCTACCAGAAGAAAGTGAGCATGGGCTTATGGTAGAGTTTTCCGCTATGCGTCAGATCGGTCTTGCCATGTGTATTGCTTGCAGCCTGCTGCTCGTCGGCCTACCGGCCTGGGCGCTGGAGTTTACCGCTGATCAAGTCACGAAGATCGACGGTAAGTCGCACAAAGCGGTCATCTATTACCGCGACCAGATGTGGCGGATCGAGCACCATTCGATGGGACCGGTCAACGTGAGCATCGTGCGCAAGGATAAGCAGGTCGTGTGGTTGCTGCTTTCGCGGATGAAGCATTTCAAAACGATGCCCTATAGTCATGAGCAGGATCTCAGGGTGAGCGAACGGCTGGAGGGGGAAGTTTCGCGGCAGGAGATCGGGACGGAAGTGCGCGAAGGCCATCCGACCGTTCTGTATGAAGTGACGNNGCTCAATTTTCAGCCGTTGGAAGATTTTCAGAAACAGGCAGCCCCGGAGCCGATTGCGCCGGGCATGTAATGCAGCAAGGAGGATGGAGCGTGCGAGCATTTGGAATCATCGTTGGTGTCGTGATCTCAGGATTGATTGGCGTGGGTGGGGCGGTGTATGCGTTGGATGTGTCCGACGTCGTCCGGGAATGGACTCCCGAAGGAAAGAAGCTTGCTGCCGAGCGGGCGAAGCTGCCGGCTCACGACGACATGGTCATGATTCCCGCGGGGCCTTTCCTGATGGGAAGCGATCGGAAGATCGATCGCAATGCGTACCCGGCGGAGTTTCCCCAGCGGAAAGTCTATCTGGATGCCTACGAGATCGATAAATTCGAAGTGACCACCGTACAATATCTGAAGTACACCCTCGCCAAAGGTTTTGCCCCGCTGATCGACTGGCAATATGACGGCGGTAATTTCCAGGACACCATGGTCAACCATCCGGTAATGCACGTATCGTGGGACGATGCCGCTGCCTACTGCGCGTGGGCTGGCAAACGCCTCCCCACCGAGGCCGAGTGGGAGAAGGCAGCCCGCGGGGAGGATGGACGGATATATCCTTGGGGCAACCAGCCTGCCGGTCTCTCGCGCGCGAACTTCGGTCGGACCGGCTTGTCAGGACCGGTGCGCGATCGCCCCGAGCGGCTACTGCTCTATCCGCCGATCATTTCTGTGGACAAGTACGACAATGCGGTCGGTCCCTACGGCACGTTCCAGATGGCGGGTAATGTGGCCGAGTGGGTGGCAGATTGGTTCGACCCCAAGTACTACGCGACTGCGCCGGATAAGAATCCCAAGGGGCCAGAGAAGGGAACGCAGCGGAGCTTCCGTGGCGGCGGCTGGATCGATAGCACGCCCAGCGTACGGACTACGCAACGCAACGGGACCGACCCGAACACCAAGATGAACTGGATGGGTTTTCGCTGCGCAAGAGATGTACAAGGTGACGGGCAAGCGCAGGAGGCGAAGCCGAACTAGTCTACGCTGATGGCTTCTGTTGAAGCAGCGAGCGAGTCTGCTCGCTGCATTCCTTGACCAGGATTCCCATCTTCGGGTGAGAGGGTTCGAAGTCGATGGGGAGATCGTAATGGCGGAGGCGTTCGCTGGCGGTCGGACCGATGGATGCCACCACCATCTTTTTGCAGGCCTCTTTGAACTGCGCGGTGGTGCCTTCCTCTTCGAGTAACTGCATGACATGATCGATCTGCGCGGCGTTGGTGATCAACATCACTTGAACGGTACCCGCGATGATCTCGCCCAGCACCTGTTTCAAGGGACCCCTGTCTTCCGGCAGCGCCCACCGGTAGACAGGTACGGGAAAGACGTCTGCGCCGCGTTGTTTCAGGGCTTCCAAGAGTTCAGGATTGGACGTGCCATATTCTTGCACGGCGACACGAAGGCCTTTGACGGGACGGTACTCGTCGAGCGTGGAGACTACCTCAACCCAGGTGTTCGGTTCCGGTACGGTAAGAGTCGGTGTGAGGCCGAGGGCCTTGAGAGCCCCGACCGGCTTGGGGCCACGAGCGACGATGGCCGTGTGCGTGAGCCCCGCGATGATTGAGGCCATGGGATGGCGCGAACGGAGAATGTCGAAGAGGGTTGTGGTGCCGATGCCCGTCATCAGGATGAGGATATCGACCGATCCATCGATCAGTTTGGCGCCGAAGCGCAATGCCGCGAGGTTGTCCTGGATGGGGATTTCCTGGAGGGCCGGAACCACGCGCGCATGCCCGCCATGATGCTCGATCAGCCGGGTCATCTCCCTGGCCATACGGCTTTCGAACGCTGCGACCGTCAGGCCAGAGAATCCCTGTCCGCTCATGACGATCTCTATTGGACGGGCGGCGTGATGGCGCAGCGGAAACCGGTCGATTCGTTCCGAATCGTCAGATCGCTGTCCACGCGCGTGAAGATGCGGACCGTGGGGGTCTCATTTTGCCATCCGGCACCTCGAATGACTTTCTTGATGCCGCTTTCAGGGCCTTGCGGATTTTTCGCCGGGCTCTTCTCGTAGTAGCGAGCGTCGTACCAGTCGTTGACCCATTCCCAGACGTTGCCGGCCATATCGTAGGCGCCGAAGGGGCTCTTGCCCAATTCATAGCTCCCGACGGGCATGAGGGTCTTTTCACCGATCCACTTTTGATTGAAATTGAGATGTTTCACCGTGGGTTCGACATTCCCCCATGGGAATCGTCGATCGGTCGTGCCCTTTGCCGCTTTTTCCCATTCGGCTTCGGTGGGGAGGCGCTTGCCCGCCCAGGCGCAATAGGCTTCCGCATCGAACCAATCCACATTGATCACGGGCCGGTCGGTCAGTGACTCAGCGATCGTGTTGCCTTGCCAGAGGTTTCGCGTCGGGTTCTTGGGATTTTGTGGAACACGATGGCCGGTGGCTTTGACGAATTCCAGATAACGACTGTTCGTCACTTCGAATTTATCGATAAAAAAGATGTCCACAAACACGTCATGCCGTGGGTATTCATCGCGCCCGCCATCCCGGTCTCCGTGTGGGACTCCCATCGGAAAAGAGCCGGACGGAACCACGACCATCGGCGCGCCGTCTTTACCCGTTGGTGGTGTGAGAAGCGCCTGAGGCGGTTGGTCGGCTGCGAAGACGAGCGAGAGGTTGAGCAGCGCACCGAGTACAGTCGAAACAAGCCGTAGTGGAATGGACATCGTGGGAGACTCCTTATTCAAGATCTGAAGAAGCATCGTATCATAGCCGGGTGAGGAAGCGCAGCCGTCAGCTGATCGAATTGTGTCCTCGTTCGTTGGGTTTTTCGTTGACGGAGGAGGAAGGGCTCCCTACTATACGGACAGAATTGAGGATGATTATGAGTGCTCCGCTCCATCGAGGATTGCGACATGTGGCGCTGCGCGTCACGAATCTTACGCGTTCGCGTACGTTCTATGAACAATTGCTGGGGATGAAGGTCGTCTGGGAACCGGATTCTGACAATGTGTATTTCAGCTCCGGTTCCGATAATTTTGCCCTGCACCAGATCCCGCCATCGGAGCTGTCGGCCTATCAACCGGTGAAGGGGCAATTGTTGGATCACATCGGCGTAATTCTTGAAAACCCTGAGGCGGTCGAACGGATGTATCGAGACGTCGAGCCTCGTCTCGCGCAGTTAGGCGGGCAGGTCGAGAAGCTGCCGAAGCAGCATCGCGATGGGAGTTATTCCTTTTACTTTTCCGATCCCGATGGGAATGTCATTCAAGCCTTGTTCGAACCCACCATCAGCAAGCTCACATGGGAAGTGACGAGTGATCGGTGATGTGTGATCGGTTGAATGACAGGCATAGGCCCGCTCCGCACCCATCACGCATCACGCATCACCCAGCACGACTATGAAGATCTGGGACAGTCTGCCGAAACATCAGTATCTGAGTCTCGCGCCCTGGGCCTGGGTTCAACTGGAAAGCGCCGAGGCTCCGGGGCCCTTTCCCTTTGTCGCAGGGGTCGCGCCGGAAGTCGTGGCCAGTCTCCAAGAAGCCCATAGCCTCCTGGCCAGCGCGATCGATACGGCCATCAGCGATGTGTTTTCTAAGCGGGCTCCGGTCGACGACTCCAATCGCCAGCGACGATTGGAAGATGCCTATGCGGAGGCGGTCAGCGCACGTCCCTATCTGCAGCAGCACATTCGCTGTGGACGGAAGCCGGATGGGACGTTTCAATGGGAGTTTCCGACCGACCCCTCCAAGTCCACTACGGTCACCAACGGTGGGCTCAGAATCTTCCACTCTGTGAAGCGGCAAGCCATTCCGATCGGGTTCGACCAGCGGCAGTTGGGGCCGGTGGTCGGCAAAGTTCTCGGGTTGTTGGACGGTACGCATCAGACCGATGAAGTGAGAACGGTGGTGTCAACCTCGGGGCGAGATGGTGAACGCCTGCTTACACGATTGATCGAATCTCTTCACCAGCATGAATGTTTGGTCAGCTCGAGCACTGCCTCTGTCAGATCCCGTTGGTTCGAGACAGTCCAGGATCAAGACATGGTCCATCTCGGTCATGCCGCCTTGCTGTATCGGCAACGGGACCAGGCGCTGTTGTTCGATCCCTGGTTGCTTCCCTGGTTTGCGGAATCCTCCATCCCGTCCTTGTGGGGATCGCTCCTGCCCAAGCCGGCTGCGGTGTTCTTAACGCATGATCACGACGATCATGTCGATTCTCGTACGCTGTTGCACCTGCCAAAAGACACGCCCATCATCGTGCCGAGCCGAAGGAATCGTCGAATGTTTTCCTACGATTACCTGTCGCTCTTGCGAGAATTGGGATTCGGTCGCGTGATCGAATTGGCCCATGGAGAACGTTGGGATTTCGAAGGAGGGGCCGTCTACTCTGTGCCTTTCTATGGAGAAGATCCCTGCGATCTGGAGATGCCGCGCAACTGTTATCTCATCGCCGATCGGGGCTATAACGTGCTCGTCCACGCAGACAGCGGGCCGACGAATAGCGGCAAGTCCGCTCTCAGGGACGGCGTGATCCAGTCACTCGTGCAGCAGCATGGCCCAATTCCATTGGTGTTTGCGTCACAACAGCAGTTGCTCGAAATCCGTGGCCATGCAGCCCATGCTCCCTTGTCGCATCCCGGGAAATGGCTCGATGTGGGAGAGAACGGCTATCTCACGAACGAATATCTTGCCGAGGTGTGCGCGGCGGCTCAGGCCAAGCTCTTTGTGTCTTATGCTACCGGCGGTGCAGAGTGGTATCCGGACCATCTCTCGTTTATGTTCAGCCAACGGAATCCCGCCCGCACAGCCCTGTTGACGGCCCATTGGGAACGGCCGGAAATGCTCAAAGATCTTCTTTCCAAGCACGGATGCGGGTATCATCACGGCCATGCATTGGATCTGTTCCGCCGCACGGCCGATGGGCTGGTGGAACCGATGAAGACCGGAGAGGCCCTGACGCCTCTGTCGCTCTACCGTCTCGACCATGGCGATCCGCCGTTTATGAAAGCCAGCCGCACCACACCGTCTCGATAACTCAATAAGGACTCACTATGGCCACGCGCAAGACTCAGAAGGCTCCAATCCTCGTGACCGGTGCCGCCGGATTCATCGGGTTTCATACCGCCACCAGATTGCTGGAGCGAGGCGAGCAGGTGATCGGGCTCGACAACCTGAACGACTATTACGATGTGCGATTGAAAAAGGCGAGGCTCGCGAAGCTCAAGGCCTTCGAGTCGTTTTCATTCACGAAGCTCGATCTGGCCAATCGGGCCGGGATGAAGAAGCTCTTCGCGAAGCAACCGATCCGGCGCGTGGTCCATCTGGCGGCGCAAGCCGGGGTGCGCTATTCATTGGTCAATCCGCATGCCTATACCGACAGTAACATCGAAGGGTTTTTGAACATTCTGGAAGGCTGCCGGCATACGAAGGTCGAGCATCTGGTCTATGCCTCGTCGAGTTCCGTCTATGGCGGCAATACCCAGATGCCGTTTTCGATTCACGATAACGTCGATCATCCGGTGTCCCTCTACGCGGCCAGCAAGAAGGCCAACGAACTCATGGCCCATTGTTACGCGCATCTCTACCGGATGCCCTGTACGGGTCTGCGGTTTTTTACCGTCTATGGGCCCTGGGGAAGACCCGACATGGCCCTCTTCATCTTCACGAAGGCGATTCTGGAGGGGAAGCCGATCGAGGTTTACAACCACGGAAAGATGCGACGGGACTTTACCTATGTCGATGACATCGTCGAAGGCGTGATCAGAACCCTAGATCATACGGCGACGCCCAACCCTGCCTGGTCCGGAGACAAGCCCGATCCCGGAACCAGCTCAGCGCCGGCCCGAATCTACAATATCGGGAATCATCAGCCGGTGGAACTGTTACAGTTTATCGAGGTGTTGGAGCAGGCGTTAGGCAAGAAGGCGGTGAAGAAGCTCTTGCCGATTCAGCCGGGCGATGTGCCGGCAACCTATGCGGATGTCGAAGACCTGACGCGAGATGTTGGATTTGCTCCAGCGACGTCGATCGAGGACGGCATCGGGCGTTTCGTGAAGTGGTATCGGGAGTTCTACAAAAAGTAAGGGGAGGGATGGCCGATCGGGAACTTCCTACGCCAAAGACATCTCCGGGGGTACCCAACTACGCCTTGCCCGCTCGAATCCTGTAAACTCGGCCACGGAGGCCTCAAACAGTACAGGCTTCGCCCTTGCAGTTCAGGAGCAAGGGCGCGGGCTGCGACGAGTTGTGTTCCACCCCCCTCCGATGATAGAGCGTAGGAATTCCCGATCAGCCATCCGAAATGGAAGGTGCGGAGAACGAAACGGTTCTTCTGGTAAGCGCTTCGACATTTGTTTCCTTTCGTGCATACCAACACAATTAGCTCACTCCCCATGCACTCACCATTGCGAGAAAAGCTTCTGCTACTTTCCTTCTTGCCATTGAGATATTTCCCGCGCAACACGCTAATTGCCCAATTCTCATAGCTTAGCGTGTCCTAAGTGGTTGTCCCTCTTAACTTCCGATGCTAGGCTGCAATCGTCGTGGTTGAATTGGGGGCAACAAAATGAATAAGCGCTCTTGCAAGAAAAAGTCGGGTTGGGAGACGTCAAGTTGGTGGGCACGCACACCCTTGAGCTATTTCGAACCCTTGATCTGCTTTACCAGCCAGGAAATCGACGAGGCCAATTGGAAGGAAGCGATATGGCAAGCACTTGGGATGGAAAAATTTTCCGACGTGACTTACAGAACAAAGGACGGTTTTGTCCAGAAGAGAGTGTGGGCCGCTGATATCAGCCCAGACAAGGCGGTCACTGAGGTCAAGCGAGTGGTCCCTGCGATTTTTGGACAAGAGGCAACGCTCCAATTAGCAAAACAGTTACGTGGGAAAGTGAAGCAGATTTTAGACTCCATTGTCGCTAAAACCGACGCGGTGGAACGGCAACGCGGAGGCAAAGAAGGGATCGCATGGATAGAACGGAGCAAGGAGAACGATGTCGTTTTCAGACTAACTGGACACCCGCTCGATTACACGAGACTGCCTTGGCAGTGCACCCACTTTGCTGAATATGAAGAAATCGTGCGAATGATTCGGAATGAATTTGGGATGTCCGATACGAGACATGCGGTGATCCATGGTACAGGTTTTCTCTGCTTCGATGATGAAGGTGAAGACGCAGCCAGAACTCTGTCATGGAATCTGATAGGTCTGGTCGATGTTGTTTTCAATCTTGAAAAAGCCATCCTGAAGAAGTGCCTCTGCTGTGAAAAGTATTTGTTTCATCTCACATATAGGCCCAAGAAATACTGCTCAGAGCCTTGCCGAAATAAATTTCACAACAATCGATGATTGCCGTGATCCCCGGACATCATGACCAAGACGCTAGCAAGACAGCATTTATGAGTACACTGACAGATGAGCAAGTCCGTGCAGCACGCCATCAAAAGGGGCCAGCCTGTGTGATTGCTGGGGCCGGAACTGGTAAGACCCACACGCTGACGGAACGCATTTGTTTTCTGATAGAGAACTTAAACATTGAGCCAAGTCGAATTTTGGTGGCCACGTTCACGAACAAGGCTACTGCTGATTTGTGCAATAAGGTTCTTCAACGACTCGGAGAAGCAACTCACCGTATAAGGATTTCCACGATCGACTCACTAATCTGGGATCTCGTACAGTCGGCCATATCAAAAAACCTTATGCCTCCCACACGATTGGTGGGCGACGCTCACCAACGGATTCTTCTTCTCGAAAGTGCCTGGGCGACGTTTGGCAAGCAGGACTCCTCCCTTGGCAAGGCGTGGTGGACTGAGAAAGCAGATGAGGCCGCTCTGGTCAATCTCATAGAGCTGTGCGTGCGTGCCGAGCTGTGCACCGCTGGTGAGAGGAAAGCCGCTTGGAGTTCTGTGCGAGCTCGACTACGAAAGCTAGAGCGCGCCCAGTATATTTGTCTTCGCCTTCCTACGATTCAGCAATTGAAAATGACGGTCAAGTTGTACTTTGACAAGCTACAAGATTTGGGGGCAATCGACTATGATTTACTTGGCAAGAACTTTCTACGTTGCCTAAAGCATCATAGGCAGTTTGCGAACGGATTGGCATCACAATTCGAAACGATCTTAGTGGATGAGTTCCAAGACACCAGCAGCGTGCAGGAAGAGATTCTTCTGATCTTGTCCGGTAAGCGACGCAATATTTGGGCAGTGGGCGACCAATGCCAGCAAATCTATGAATGGCGCGGTGCTGGTCCTGATAATCTCATTCGGTTCCTTAAGAGAACTAAAGCCAGGAAATACTATCTGACCGACAACTGGCGTTCAATACAGCCTATCTTGGACGTCGCCTTCTTCTTTCTACATCGTCGCGTTCCTGGCCTGAAAAAGACTGGCATGCTGAAACGGTTGCGCTCAGTGCGGGCTATTCATAGTGACCAGCAGAGCGCCGAACTCGTTTATTCTGCCACTCTTGAGCGAGCGCTTGGCTGGGTTAGGGATCTGCTGGATTCAAGGCAAGATCTAAGGCCCTGTGACGTTGCGATTCTTTCACGGAAATTGGATCAGAGGACTGTTGAGGAAATTCACGACAAAGCCGAGATGAGCGGACTGACTGTCCAGTTTCTGTCATCTCGCGCGGACCATGCTATGGAACAAGTTCTTGGTAGTCCGCCAGCTTTCAAGCCGGGCCGGGCTCTAGACAGCCTTTACAGCCACTACAAGGTTAAGAAGGTCGTGGCGCGTTCCCTGCGCAAGAGAGATTTTGGGATGCTTCGAACGCTTCGTCCTCTGGCGACCGCCGCTGACGCGCTGGACACCACCTCACGGGCTTTTACGCTGAAAGAGGCTTGGCCTGCGCTGAAGAAAACTCAAGATCGGGAAGTTTCAGTCACACCTGCCGTTGTCAGCCGACCCAATGCTATCCAGGTCATGACTATTCATGCGGCAAAAGGCCTAGAGTTTCCGGTTGTGCTTCTCATGAAGTTAGGGAAAGGAAGCGAGAAGTCTTTTCCCAATCCTAAGAGTTCAGAAGATTCTCGTCTCGTTTATGTCGGTGCGACTCGCGCACGTGACCTTCTTATCCTTGTTCACACCACTAAAAAACCTATTCGTACATTGTCAGCATTTGGCACTGGCTGCGTTTCCCTTCGGCAGCACCAAGGAGACAACCTATCGTCCGGGATTCAATCGCCAGCAATTTCTCCTCCACCTCCGGTCGTCGCTGCGACTCATCTCGATTACTACGAGCAATGCCCTTTAAAGTTTGCAGCCTATCATGAGGGGCGCTACCTGCCTAAGTGGTCGCCCGCTCAGAGCATGGGATCTCGAATGCACAAGGCTATTGAGTATTACCTGAAGGCTGGGATGAAGCGCGATGACCGGGAAATTGCCCAATGCTTTAGAGAAGGCTTTAGGTACGGGGATTCTCCCTTGCGGAAATTATCATCCAAGGTGGAAGCCCGAATGAAGTGTGGCTATCAAGAGATCATCCAACACATTCGAGAGACTTCGACACGAATTCTTGCGGTTGAGCAACGATACAGATACGTACAGGGACGTTCAGGGCAGGTGGAAGGAGTCATTGATGCCGTCATCGAACAACATGGCGGTATTGTTGCCCTAAAGGAATGGAAAGCTTCTAGTGGAGTCAGGCCGGAGAGAGAGCGACAATACCAACGTCAGGCCAGAGTTGGGGCAATGGCGATGGCGGTTCAGGGTTCTATGCCAATTCAGTTGATTGAGATCGTTCCGATTTTACGTCCAGAAAAAACGATCTCAATTCGTTATGACGAAAGTGTTGTCGATGAAAGTTGCCAAATGCTGGAACAAGTGTTCAAAGATCTTCGGGATAGGAATTACGAGCCCAAGAAAGGGAAGCATTGTGACCAGTGCGATTTTAAGCCTGAGTGCCCTGCGTGGGCTTAGACATTTTAAGAATCATCTGATTAAGTAACTTCAGAAGAGTTCCTCTGGGTTGAGTCCAGAAGTGCGTATAGCACAATCAATCTAGAGGTGCCAGGTTTCTGTAGCTGTAGGGGTGAAAGCGCCGCCCGGAGGCGGCACCGCTCTCATTCAAGGGCAGCCAATCGGCACAAAGCCTTGCCCGAACAGCTTCGAGAGCGTCACGTATCGCGCATTGTCGTAGAAGGAATAACTCGCGCCCCGTTGATTCCTGCCCGAAAGATCTCCGCCATACGAGGGATCCGCCCCATAGAAGAACCCGCCACGGGTTTTCTCGGTAAGATGGAGCCATTCCCCGTACTTTGCACAGACATCAGCCTGAACGGATCCTGTCGACGCGACGCTGGCATGCCAATCTTTGGCCCAATCGGGGACGGTCTGACCTCCTCCGGCCGTACCAGTCTGATTGTGGTCAGAGTACGGAGGGATATCGTAGTGAGGCGCCATCGCCACGGTAGGGCGATAGGTCGGCATGTCATCAAGAGAGGGCACGACGGAGAGAGGCTTGAGGGTCATCATGGTGCAGCCCGGGAGGTCTTTATTTGTGTAGAGGGTGCTCCCGTCTGCTTGAGGACATTGGCGCATCTGCAAGGGATCGGAGGCGACGGTGGTATCGGAGAATACCGGCGTGGAAGTCAGGGTGAGGACCGCGGAGGCGATCACGAACACCTGGGCTAGTTGCATAGGGCACCTCCCCTGAGACAGTGGAACAGACAGGAATTGCATCTTCATTCACCTTTGTAAAATGATACTCACCGATGGTGACGATAAGTTAGTCCACCGGAGACAAAACCGTCTATTCATCTTTCGAGGGGGTTCTGTTATCGGCTAGAATTTTGGCTGAGCGGCTTTGGTGGCCGATTTGCCGAGATGAGACGGAGGACATCTTCCGGGGTGACGCCTTCGAGGTTCGGCAGGATGTAATCAGCTTCCCCCAATTTTTCAGCAGGATAAGTCGTGGCGAGGGCCAGGACTGCCATCCCGGCTCCGTGAGCCGATTGAATGCCGGCCAGCGAGTCTTCGACGACCAGGCATTCTCCGGCTGTGATGAGGGGCGGGCGGGGTTCCTGAGCATTCAATAATTTGAGCGTGTGGCGATAGATCGCCGGGTCCGGCTTGCCGACCGCGCAGTCGTCTGCCGAGACCAGCACCGGGAAGTCCTGTTCGATAGCCGTATTGTGCAGGGCATGGTCGATTTGCTCCCGTCTGCCTCCTGTGGCAATGGCTAATCGATAATGTGCTGTGGTTCGTTTCACAAACTCAACGACGCCGGGGAACAGCGCAGGCTTGTGGAGGGCGGTATATTCCCGGAAGAGCGTTGCTTTCCGATCCATGATGGCCGACAAGACATTCCGGTCACAGGTATGATCGCGTACAGCGAGGAGTGCAGTGGCACAGGTCCGTTCATCCATACCCAGATACGTGCCGTAGTATTCTTCTTTCGTGAGCGAGAGACCGGACTCGGCCAATGCTTGCTGAAAGCAATGCAGGTGCGGCGTCTCGTCGTCGGCGATCACGCCATTGAAGTCGAAAATTATTGCACGGATCATGCTGTGGCCTCGGCCATTCGTTCGGTGAAGCCACTGTAGCGAAACCGTTTCCGTTGAACAAGCAGCTTTGCCTTGTTCCCTCATCGCGGCTAAGGTATTCTCCGGCCTAACCCGGTGAAACCTGAGGTATTCGAAGCCTCTCACGTGCCCAACCGATTTCCCCTATGACCGACTACGGCGTGCTGGCAAATCTGCTCGTGATCTTTTCAGTGTCGATCGCCGTCGTCTTTGTCTTCCATCAGTTCCGGCTTCCCTCGATCGCAGGATTCTTGGTCGCAGGCGCGATCATCGGCCCCCACGGGTTGAATCTGATCTCGGACATCGGCACGGTCCAAGTGCTGGCGGAGATCGGAGTGGTTCTGCTCCTCTTCACCATCGGCATCGAATTCTCGTTGGTGCAATTGGCGTCCTTGCGCCGCCTCATGTTTCTGGCCGCACCGATCCAGGTCGGCGGCGTACTCGTGATTGCCTGGCTCGGGGCCATGCTCGTTGGCCTGTCCTGGCAGCAGGGGCTGTTTTGGGGATTTCTTTTTTCTCTGAGCAGTACGGCGATTGTACTCAAGACCTTGGCCGAACGGGGAGACAGCGATTCGATCCATGGCCGAGCCACGATTGGGATTCTCGTCTTTCAAGACTTGGCCGTCGTCCCCATGATGATGCTCACGCCGATCCTGGCCAGCCAATCGAATGGAGGCGGGCTGGCGATTTTGCTCACCTTGGGGAAGTCGGTGCTCGTTGTCGTGCTCGTCATCGCCGCCGCCTGGTATTTGGTCCCCAAGTTGTTGGAGCACATCGTCCGCAGCCGCAGCCGCGAGCTGTTCTTGCTGACGATCATCGTCCTCTGTCTCGGCATCGCCTGGCTCACGTCACTCGGCGGTCTCTCGTTGGCATTGGGCGCGTTTATCGCCGGATTGGTCATCTCTGAGTCGGAATATAGCCATCAGGCCATGGCCGAGGTGCTGCCCTTTCGCGACAGTTTCAATAGTCTTTTCTTCGTGTCGATCGGCATCCTCCTGGACTGGCGGGTGTTGTTCACCCATCCATTGCCGGTGGCAGGGCTCCTGGTCACGATTCTGTTATTGAAGTTTATTGCCGGGGCCGGAGCGGTCTTGTTGGCGGAGATCCCTCCGCGTTCGGCGGTGATGGTCGGCATTGCCCTGGCCCAGGTCGGAGAGTTTAGTTTCTTGCTGGCGCAGCAAGGGCAGGAGACCGGCTTTCTGCGTGGGGATCCCTATCAGATCTTTCTTGCGGTCTCGGTGCTCTCCATGATCGTGACGCCGTTTCTCATGCAGTGGTCGCCGCACCTGGCCCGGCGCGTGGAGGCATGGCAGCGGCTTCGCCATTGGTTGCCGAGTCGCACCATTGCCCATGTCATGCAGACGGAAGGCAAGCAGATTCGGATGAAGGACCACGTCATTATTGTGGGGTATGGGTTGAACGGACGAAATCTCGCCCGTGTCCTGGGCGAAACGGAGATCCCGTATCTGGCCTTGGATCTCAATGGCGATACCGTCACTCG
>CXWL01002662.1_pt1 | contig 20180 bp, 19 predicted proteins | sample 590931 | NCBI WGS metagenome assembly CXWL01 (sample SAMEA3498368, study PRJEB10139) | groundwater metagenome | biome: water well; material: biofilm material | place: Germany | collected 2015-04-27 | reverse complement strand
TTCGAGGAATTCCTTGACGGTGTGGGTCTCCCCTGTCGCCACGACATAGTCGTCCGGCTTGTCCGCCTGCAGCATCATCCACATCGCTTCGATATAGTCGCCGGCAAACCCCCAGTCGCGCTTGGCGTCGAGGTTACCGAGGAAGAGATCTTTCTGGATGCCCAGCTTGATGCGCGCGGCGGCCTGGGTGATCTTGCGGGTCACGAACGTTTCGCCTCGACGCGGCGATTCGTGATTGAACAGGATACCGTTGCAGGCAAACAGATTGTAAGCTTCCCGGTAGTTCACCGTGATCCAGTAGGCATAGACCTTGGCTGCGCCATAGGGGCTGCGCGGATAAAATGGAGTGGTTTCCCGTTGCGGCACTTCCAACACTTTGCCGTACATTTCGCTCGATGAGGCCTGGTAGAACTTTGGCGTCAGTCCCGACTCACGAATAGCTTCCAGGAGACGAATGGCGCCCAGGCCGGTAATTTCCCCGGTATATTCGGGAATGTCGAAACTGACGCGTACATGACTTTGCGCCCCGAGATTGTAGATCTCATCGGGCTGAATGGTGCGGATGATGTGGTTGAGCGAACTCGCATCGTTCAAATCCCCGTAGACCAGTTTCAGTCGGGCGTTGGGCACGTGCGGGTCCACATAGATGGGATCGATCCGTCCGGTGTTGAAGGAGCTGGATCGGCGAATGATTCCGTAGACTTCGTACCCTTTGGCCAGGAGAAACTCGGCGAGATAGGAGCCGTCTTGTCCGGTAATGCCGGTGATCAGGGCTTTTTTCACGATCAGATCTCCCTATGAGTGTGTCTTGCCTAACGTGGTATCGGTTTTCGGCTTGCCGGCCGATCAGCCTGCGACACTACGGTGCAGCAGCCCCGCCCTCTGCCGCGGATGATTACACCAACTGTCTGTATGTGGTACGGGGGCGATTATGTCCTTGAATGCATCATGCTTGAGGAAAATACTTATCTCATTCCTGGCGATTGGGCAACAGGGAACGCATTATTTCGCGTTTCGCAGCAGGCTTTGCCAGGCGTGGAGCTGCTGACTCGCTCCCGCTTTCGCATTGGCCTGAGTGGACCGTAACTCAGCTTGCGTCCGTCCCTTGCTCAGCGCATCGATTCGCTCCCCGACGTCCCGATACAGGCTGTCTTCCCGCCGGAGCCAGCGATAGGCTTCGAGGGCTTCGGCGATCCGGCCGAGCGACTCAAGGGTGCGGCCGAGCACATAGAGGATTTGCACGACGTCTTTTGTCGACGCGCCCGGTGACTTGAGGGCGTTGCGAAAGGCCGTGACCGCGTCTTCGTATCGATCGCAGGACTTCTGAGAAAGTCCTATTTGCGCATAGGCTTTCAGGGCGAGAGCGGGATCGCTCGTGGCTTTTTCGAATTGCTCGATCGCCTGCTTGAAGAGGCCGGCTTTTCGCAAGGCGAGGCCCCGTTCGTACGCTTCGGCTGCGTGGTCGTTGAGGGGTGATTCAGGAACATCTGACTCAGGCATGCAGGCACAACTCCTTTAGCAACTACTGTTGAACTGGACTGGAATCAGCAAGTCCCAGACCCTGATATCTGTTTGAACATGTCTAAATGTATCAATAGATTAGGATTTGGCAAATCCAAGCCGGCGGCTCAGGTGACGCGCACTGTACACTCGATTGTCCGTAAAGCGGAGTCCCCACACCCAGAATTCCCCTTACGCTAGGATGCCCTGCTCTTATACAACTCGACAAAAGTATTGCCTGCCGATCGCCTGATGCGTAGTATGGACAGAGATTTTCTTATTCTGGAAGACCCTGGCGCATGGATATGCTCGGCGATCAACCGTTACGGCGACTGACCATCGGTGCCTATATTGCTGCTGCCGCTTTGCTTATGGCGCATGGCATCAATGCGTTTGTGGCCGCAGCGTTAGCCCTCCCCCCCGCGAAGGGCGCGGCTCCTCAATCGGCTCAGGCGGCTGTTCCGGTGGCGTTTGTGCCGCAGCAATGGGTGGATCAAATTCAGTCGAGCGGCCTCTTCCTGCTGCCCGCTGCCCCGCTTGGAATGACCGGTGTGCCGGGGACTGCTTCGCAAGCACCGGTACGGGCGGTTTTGGGCGTGGCGAACAAGCTCCGACTCTTAGGCGTCGTCTTAGGAAGTGAACGCGGTGTGTTTGCGATTGTCGAGGAATTGGCTACGAAGCGGCAGGTGCTCTACCGGTTGCACGATCAGATACCGGATTTGGGAGAGGTCAGTGCTATCCGTCGGGACGGCCTGGTGATTCGGAGCGGTGACCAGGAAGAGCTGCTGGAACTCTCTACGACCGACAAACCGCCGGTTCCGATTGTGGCAGTCGGCGCTCCTGTTGCAGCGGCGCCCGGAGTTCCCATTAAAAAAGTGATCGATCGACGAGAGGTTGAAGCCGCGATGGCCGACTTGCCGAAGCTGCTGACTCAGGCTCGTGCCGTGCCTTTTATGGTCAATGGTAGCCCCAACGGGTATCGCATGGACTACATCGCCCCGGCCAGTTTTTATGAGAAGATCGGCATCCAATATGGAGATGTGTTGCAGCGGGTCAACGGTGTGGATGTGCGTGATCCTTCCACGATGCTCAGTTTGTTCCAGCAATTGAAAAACGAACGAACGGTGAAAATCGATATGGTTCGCAACAACCAGAAGACCACCATGACCTTTGAGCTCCGATAAGTCTCTTCCGTACTCCTCGGGGCAGATTCCGGGCTCGTCGGGCGTCTCCACACACACCGTTCTTTCAGTCGTGAGCGTCTGCGTGGGCCCGCGGGGTTGCCCCGGATCCTCATCGCGGTTGCGCTCCAGATTTTCCCTTGCCAGCAATCAGGGAGAGACTGGATCGACAACAAAGATGTTCTTGTTTTACTTATGGTTAAACGAAGAAACTTGGAATTGATCTTGAAGCCGGTTAGTCTAAGGACATGGTCTCCTTATAATGGCGAGGCGGGGCACGGAACTCTGTGAGCGATTCCGAACAGCAAGTCACCTTCGGCAGGCCCCTCCTCGGGCGGATTCTCGGAGAGAAGTTTAATCTCCTGGATTCCAAGCTCGACGAGGCGTTGGCCTATCAGCGTGAGAAAGGCGGCCGCCTCGGCGAAGCCCTCCTCCATCTGCGCGTGCTGCGAGAAGAAGAATTGTTGGAAGCCTTGGCCCAGCAATTTGAGCTGGCGTGGTTGCCGCATCTGGAAGTCTCCCATATCGATCATGAGCTGATTAAGCGAGTCCCCATCAGCTTTGCCCGGCGCTATCGGATTTTACCCCTGCGCCATGAAGACGGTGCCGTTGTGGTCGCGACGACCGACCCGCTTGAGACGGTGGCGTTGGATGATCTGCGTCTCCTGTTGGGGAAACCGATCCGGCCGGTGCTGACTACAGGACTCGCTCTCTTGGCCTGCTTGAACCGTGTGTATGACGAGGCGGCCAGTCCAGCCGGGGCTGAACAGGTCATGGAGGACATGGCGGCGGCTGAAAACCTGGACCAACTGGCCCATGAGCTGGATGAGCCGCAGGATTTGCTCGACGCGACCGACGAGGCCCCGATTATTCGCCTGGTCAACTCGGTATTGTTTCAGGCGGTTCGCCAGCGGGCCAGCGACATCCACTTCGAATCATTCGAGCGCGGCCTCGTGGTCCGGTACCGGATCGACGGCGTGCTCTATCCTGTGCTGACACCGCCGAAGCGATTGCAGTCCAGCATCATCGCCCGCCTGAAGATCATGGCGGGGCTGAATATCGCGGAAAAGCGCCTGCCGCAAGACGGCCGGTTTGCCATCCGGACGGCGGGAAAAGACGTCGACTTGCGCGTGTCTGTGCTCCCCACCTCGCACGGCGAGCGTGTGGTCCTTCGTCTGCTCGAAAAAGAAAACCGTCTCCTGAACCTGACGGAGATGGGCTTTTCAACCGACCGGCTCTCGTCCATCCAGCAGCTCATTCAGCTGGCTCACGGCATTATCCTTGTGACGGGCCCGACAGGAAGCGGCAAAACGACCACGCTGTATGCCGCGCTCAGCCAGATCAATGCGCCCGATAAGAACATTATTACGGTTGAAGACCCGGTCGAATATCAGTTGCTCGGGATCGGGCAGATGCAGGTCAATCCCAAGATCAACCTCACCTTCGCCGCCGGCCTGCGTTCGATCCTGCGCCAGGACCCCGACGTCATCATGATCGGAGAAATCCGCGATCGTGAGACGGCGGAAATTGCGATTCATGCCTCCCTCACGGGCCATCTCGTCTTTTCCACGCTGCATACCAACGACGCGGCCAGCGCCGCGACGCGCTTGATCGATATGGGGATCGAACCGTTTCTCGTGGCGTCTTCGGTCATGGCCGTGCTCGCGCAGCGATTGCTGCGACAAATCTGCGCTGATTGTAAGAAGCCCTATAAGCCCACCCTCGATGAACTTGGCCGTCTTGGCTTGGATGGCAAGGGGCCCTTTACGTTCTACCGTGGCGCCGGCTGTCCGAACTGTTCGCAAACCGGGTATCGCGGCCGAACGGGCATCTATGAATTGCTCGTGCTTGACGACGAAGTGCGCCGACTCATCGGGGCGAAAGCCGACTCATCGGTGATCAAGCAGGCGGGCATCGCCAAGGGCATGATCACGTTGAAGCAGGAAGGCGCGATGAAAGTGGCTCAAGGCGTGACGACGACGGAAGAAGTGATGCGGATAACGCAGCAGGAGATCGAACTCTAGCAGGATGGTGGAGGTTTGAGGGTGAAGGCTGAGGTCGAGCAGAAGATGTTTGAGGCTTGTAGTTTCAGTTCTGAGGCCGGAACAGAACCGAATCTTCTCGCGTCCTGCCTCAAACCTCAAACCTCAAACACTCTGCGCCGCGCCGCTCTTGAGTATCTCGCGCGCCAGTCTTTCAGGAGTTGACTCGCCATGCCGGTCTATCAATACCGCGGGTATAAGAGCGACGGCGGATCCGCTGCGGGGATCGTCGATGCCGAGAGCGTGAAGGTTGCTCGTCTGAAGCTCCGCAAGGACGGGGTGTTTCCGACCGACGTGGTTGAGCAGGGGCACGCTGCCGGCCGCGGGTCGGCGCATGACCGCGTCGCCATATCGGCTCCCCTCGGAAGATCTCAGGTTCTGTCGGCAGCCGATTTGGCGATGCTGACCCGTCAGTTTGCGACGCTGTTGGTTGCCGGGCTTCCTCTGGTCGAAGCGTTGGGGGTCTTGATCGACCAGTCTGAAAAGAAGCCGGCGAAGGCGTTGCTTGCCGATGTGCGCGAGCAAGTGCGTGCAGGAAAAGCGCTCAGCAGCGTGCTGGAATCCTACGGCAAAGACTTTTCCCCGATCTATGTGCATATGGTGCGGGCGGGTGAAACGAGCGGCGCGCTGGATCAGATTCTCTTTCGCCTGGCCGAGTTTCTTGAAAAACAACAGGCGCTCCGGAACAAAGTCACCAATGCCATTCTGTATCCCGCTCTCATGCTGATTGTCGGCGTGGGTGTCCTGTTTTTTCTGATGACCTTTGTGGTTCCCAAGATCACGGCGGTCTTCGCCAGCATGAAAGCGGCGCTCCCCTTCCCGACCGTGGTGCTCATGACGATCAGCCGCTTCTGTTCCACCTACTGGCCGCTCTTGCTGCTCGCCGTGGTCGGCGGCGGGCTGCTTGTTCGGCGATTCATCCAGACCGAATCGGGGCGCACCCTTGCCGATCGGTTGATCCTTCGCATTCCCTTGATCGGCGATGTGGCGCGCATGGTGTCGATCTCCCGCCTGACCGGCACGCTGGCGACGATGTTGTCGAGCGGCGTGCAGCTGCTGGATGCCTTGGATGTCTCGAAACGCGTGATGAACAATCGGGTTTTGGAGGAAGCGGTTGAGGGCGCCAGGCAGAATATCCGGGAAGGCGAAACGATTGCGGACCCGCTCAAGCGCAGCGGACAGTTTCCGTCGCTCGTGACCCACATGATCGCCGTCGGGGAGCGCAGCGGTGAAATGGAAGAAATGCTGCGGCGTATCGGCCAGATTTACGACGGCGAGGTGGAGCGGGTCATCACCCGGTTTACATCGCTTCTGGAACCGATCATGATCCTGGTCATGGGCGTCATCGTCTTCTTTATCGTGGTGGCCATCCTGCTGCCGATCTTTGAAATGGGTCAAATGGTGCGGTGAGACGACGTGCTGAGAGCTGTGTATTGAGTGCCGATTGAAAGGGGTGAGCAATGAGACGGTCGACTCGTGTGAAATGTGTTGGGCGTGCATGCGTGAGAAGGTTCCTCGCCGCCTGCCCCCTCTTCCGTGCCCGGGAGGGTGAGCGCGGTTTCACCTTCATCGAAATCATGGTGGTGGTGGCGATCCTCGCGATCCTGGCGGCGCTCGTCGTTCCGCGGATCATGGGGCGTACCGACGATGCCAAACGGACGGCCGCGAAAGTGCAGATCCGGAATATCGAAGGGGCGCTCCAACTGTATAAGCTTGATAACGGCATCTATCCCACGAGCGAACAAGGGCTCAAAGCGCTAGTCGAGAAGCCGTCGGTGGGTGTGATCCCGAAGAAGTGGAAGATCGGCGGATATATCGACAAGCTTCCTGAAGATCCCTGGGGAAATCCTTATAAGTATCAGAGCCCGGCTCCGATCCAGCAGGGGCAATACGGGCAGATTAAAGCTGATTATGAAATCATGTCTCTCGGTACAGATGGCGAAGTCGGCGGAGAAGGCGTGAATGCCGATATTGCGAATTGGAATCTGGAAAAGGACTAGAGCATCCGCTGGAGGGTTGAGGTGAGAGGTTGGAGGCAGGAGGTTGGAGGGTAGAGTGTTCATGAAGGTTGGAGGTTGGAGGTTAGAGGTTGGAAGCGCCGGGCAATTGCCTCGCAGCTCCGACCTTCCTCGCCCGATTCCGCTCAACCTTGACCTCGATACTAGTATTCTCCGCTCCACCATGGGCTTCACGCTGTTGGAGATGATCATCGTCATGTTTCTGTTGGTGGCGATGTTGGGCATCGTGATCCCGCGGGTGAATCTGGGCGATGATCTCGCGTCAACCGGACGGAAGTTGATCGGAGGGCTGCGGACCCTTCAGGGAATTGCCATGAGCACGCAGAAACCGGTCAAGCTCTATCTGGACCTGGATCAAAATCAATACTGGGCGATGACCATCGAAGGGAAAGAGGAGAAGCCTTTGCCGGATGTCGCCTGGGCGACGCCGCGCACGCTTCCTGACACTATCCGTCTGGTCGATGCTTCTTCCGGTTCAGTCAAGCGGACAGCCGGTCGTCTCGACCTGATGCTGTACCCCAACGGTCGGATCGATGAAGCGGTTCTGCATCTGACCGATACCGGTAACAACGTGTTGGCCATCGTCGTCGAGTCCGCCACCGGAGCGATCCGCACCAGTGATGAACGCATTGAACCTCAGCGGCTGGCGTCTATTCCTGATCGGGTCAAGCCCCTATTGATACCGACGGCGACGGTGGCTGCCGGGAACCAGGCCGGCCCGATCAAGCCCTGACGTCATCACACCCCATGCGGCCCTACCAACCCCAAGACGAACGCGGATTTACTTTACTGGAGGTGCTGCTGGCCGTCGCGATTCTTGCGATCGCTCTCCCCGTGCTGCTTGGCCTGAGGAATTTCGATTTGGAACTGCAATCCCGATCCATGGACCTGACGACGGCCACGCTGCTGGCGCAGGAAAAACTTCTTGAAACAGAGCTCTCGGGCTCGTTTCCCATTGGAGAATCGACGGGAGAGTTTCAAACGCCGGCGCCCGGGGTCCTCTCGTCGATTACGGAGACCGATCGTGCGCCCGGTTATCGCTGGAAGCGCAGCATTATGCCGACGCCGCTGGAACTCATTCGCGAAGTCAAAATCCAGATCTCCTGGCCGCGTGGTCAGCAGGATGAAACATTGGAAGTGAGTACCTATGTCTTTGCCGGCCTCGCGTTTTAAACACGAAGGCGGATTCACGCTGGTCGAAGCGCTGTTGGCGATTGCGCTGCTTGCGACCTTGGGCGCGATTGTATTCGGGTCCTTGCTGACGACGACACGGGTCGTAGATGCCGGTCGAGCGGCAGCGTCTCGCGAGCAGACCATTCGGCGCATATTACGGCTGATGGCCGAAGAACTCACGGTCGGTGTCAAGGAGACGACGTTCCCCTGGGTCGGTTTGAACGGGACGCAAGACGGCCAGTCGGCCGATACACTGGCTTTTGTCACCAGGGGGGATGGATTCGGTGTGCAAGCCGCGCGCGAGAGCGAGATCCTGCGTGTGATTTACACGCGCGAAGGCGATCGATTGATCCGATTCGTCCGGCGTAATCTCTACGGGCTCACCGATGAATCGGTCGATCAGGTCAACCTGGCGACGAAGGTGAAGGGATTCAACGTCCGCTACTATAGCCGACAAGGCCAGGTGTGGCTGGACGAATGGAGCTCAACCGGACCGTTGCCGACGGCGCTGCTGCTGGAAATCACCTTCCAAGAGCCCGATGCNNCAGGCGAGAGTTATCGGGGAACTGCAGCGGGCCACCGGTATGGACGTGCGCGCAGCAGACTGGACGATCGGATTTCCGGCGGCGATTGAATGGCGGCAGATGACGTTGACCAGAACCGACTGGGCTCCCCTGCAGCTGGGTCTGGTACGGGCCCAAGTGGGGCTCTGGCGATTGCTGACCGGCGGAGTCAACCTGGATCTGACCGCGCAGCTCGACGAAACCACGGCGACACAGAGTACGGTCAAATTGACTGTGACCGCCGCCTCCTGGTCCATGACAGGCTCTGTCGCCATGGTCGGCAAGGTTCAGAAGCTCGATCTTTCGAAGGTGATTCGCCCCTATGTGACACGTGGCACCATGACCGGGGAGTTCACGCATCGTCTCGATGGCACCACGACCGCCGGACCCGCCTCATTCGGCGAGGGCACGTGGAAAGCGGATGCCAAGGATCTGTCTCTGGATCACATTCCGGTGGGCAATGGACGGATCCTCGCGCTGGCCTTCAGCAGCCTGTCGATCGCTCTGGCCTGCCGGGAGCAGATCTGCAACGTGACCGAACTGAAGGGCGACGGGATCGACGGGTCGTTTTCCGGGCAGGGAACGGTTACAATGCAGCAACCCTTACAACAGAGCCAGTTGGCGCTGTCTTTGACGGTGATTCCCGGTGTGGGATTTGCGGCCAAGGCTCCCGGGTTGGGCATCCCTCCCTTGCCGCCCGGGACGCCGTTTACGTTCAAAGTGATAGGAACATTGGCACAGGCCAGGGTGGCGTTGTAGAGTAGCCTGTGATCTTACGAGGAATTCCGACTGCATGAGTATTGCCACCGAATGTGTGGGCTTGGATATCGGCCAGACCGGCCTGAAGGCCGTGCGGTTTCGCCGCCGGCTGAGCGGTCGTGAAACGATTGAGTATTTCCACCAGCCTCTGCCGTTTGCGCATCCTGAAGATGTCGAGCCGGCCCGACGGGTGCAATCGTTGCGCGGCTTCCTTTGGCACAACGGTCTTTATGCCACCGATCGGTTGGTGACGGCGATCCCCTGCCAGGATCTGTTCGTGCGCACCCTCTCCTTCCCGTTCAAAGATGCGGAGAAACTGTCACAGGTCGTTCCGTTCGAAGTGGAAAATCTGATCCCCATGCCGGTGGATGAGCTGGCGATCGGAAGCGTCGTGCTTCCGCCCGGGCTCACCGCCGAAGGGATGTCGCGTATTACCAAAGGGTCGGACGTGCTGGTCACGGCGGCCCCGCGGGACAAAGTGGCCGAACACCTGCGCTTCCTCGCCCAGGCCGATATTGAGCCGGCCGCGATCAATGTCGATGCCATGGCTCTGTATTCCGTGACGCAATTCCTTCAACAGGAAGGCGGCCATGTTCCACACGATCTGGCCATCATTGATGTGGGCGCGTCCAAGACCACCATTTGTCTGGTGCATGAAGGGCGCCCGGTGGTCTTGCGGACGATTTTATGGGGTGGCAATCACCTGACTCATGCGTTGGCGGTGCGGCATGCGTGTAGTTTTGCCGACGCAGAACGGCGCAAACGCAGCTTGAATGTCCAACAGGTCGATGCCTGGCTGGAGCCGTTGCTCAAAGAATTGCGCGTCACCATCCAAGGTTACGAAGGGACCGAGCGCGGGCGTCTCACCCACTGCTGGGTATCCGGCGGAGGGGCGAAACTCAGAGAGATCGGCGGATATGTCGCGCATCAACTGGGGCTCTATCCGGTCGGCCCGCGGCAGGGGTTCGGGTTGAACAGCCCGCGCGCCTTTTCGATCGCCTTCGGGTTGGCGATCCATCCGAAACTGATCAGGCCGAAGTGGCGCTTCAAGCCGACGCCGGCTGGTCTCGCTCTCGATTTGAAAGCCGTCTCGGATGCGAACGCTCCTCAGTCCCAGACCTCGGCGCGCGACAAGCGGCTGGCACTCGTGGGTGCCGTGGTGCTGGGGGCGCTGGCTCTCGCGGACGGTTTGACGCATCTCTATTTGAAAGAACAACGAGTACAGCAACTGAAGGTGGCTCTTCAGGGCCACTATGCCCAACTCTTTGAGCCAGGGGCTGCGCCGGGTGAGGAATTGGATCAGGCCCGTTTTCGCATTGCCGCAGTCGACAAGGCGCTCGTCGTCGTCGATGGATCGCAGCAGCATGTGCTCGCCACGATGGCGGCCTTCATGAAACAGATGCCGGCCGGTGTCTCGGTCAAGATACGAGATTTGACGATCGATAGCCCGCTGGTGTTGCTCGAAGGCGAAACGACCTCATTCGAAGCCGTGGAGAAGATCAAACAAACCTATTCGGCCGGCGGGGTCTTCAAAGATGTCGCCGTGAGCGAAACCCGGGTCGGCGCGTCATCGAATCAGGTGGTGTTTCGGATGAGCGCGACGGTGGCGCAGCCATGATGCACCAATTACGGGAACGGTGGACTCATCTGGCTCCGCGCGAACGCATGATCTTGTCGGCCGGCGGCGGCGTGGTCGTTGCGAGTCTGTTGTTCGTGCTGGTCGTTGATCCCCTGCTGGCGACCATGGACCGCTTGGATCGCCAGGCGGCTAAAAAGCAACGAGAGAGCAGCGAGCTGGCGGCGTTGGGCGCCGACTATGCGAGCAAGCGTGCGCGATTGACCCGTGCGGAACAGCGGATGCCGGTGACCGATGCGGGGTTCTCCCTGCTGGCATTCATCGAGGATGCGGCGAACCAGGCCCATGTGCGTGAACGGATTGCCGGCATGCAGCCGCAAGTTCAAGCTTTGGCGCAAGGGTATCAAGAAACCGCGGTTGATCTCCGCCTGGACGGCATTCAACTGCCGGATCTGATGGCGCTCCTGCTGGCGATCGACCAGGCTCCGTATGAACTTCAAGTCAGGCATTTGCAAGTACGCCCGAAGTTCGATAATCCCGTCAATCTCGATGCCACTGTCCGAGTGGTCAGTTATGCGAAAGGATGATGAACGCGGCGTCGCGCTCCTTCTCGCCCTGCTCATATTGGCCCTTCTCGTTGCCCTGATTCTCGAATTCGATGGCGAGGCCCGGCGCGAATACCGTGACGCGGCAGCATTTCGTGACAACTTCAAAGCGCAAACGCTTACCCGGGCCGCCATTCAGGCCGCCCGCGCCGTCCTCCAGCAGGATTTTTTAAAAGATAAAAAATCCGGTGAATCGTACGATTCGCCGNNCTTCGAACTGCTTCAGCTGAGCCCTGATCTGGTCGATGCAGTGGTCGATTGGGTGGATCAGGATGAAAATCAGGAGCCGGCCGGGGCGGAGAGTCTCTATTATCAATCGCAGCGTCCGCCTTATCGCGCGGCCAATGCGCCACTGTCAGGTCCGGGCGATTTGCGGTTGATCAAGGGCTTTACACCTGAAATAACCGACCGGCTGTCGCGGTATGTGACGGTATTCCCTCAGGAAGGCGGCGCGCTGGTCAATCTCAATACGGCAGACTCCTTGGTGATTCAAGCTCTGGATCCGGCGATCACGCAATCCATGGCGACAGAAATTATCCAGGGACGGCCGTATAAGAAGAAGGAAGATCTCGACCGTATCGGGAGCTTTCAGGAAATCGGCGCCAAATTACGCGCGACTCAAAGCGGATACGATGTGAAGAGCGAGTTCTTTTCTGCCCGGCTGGCCATCAGCGTGAACGAGGTAACGAAGACCTCCTGGGTGGTGCTCCAGCGCGACGCGAATAAGGGTGAAAGCACCGTGAAGTACCTGCGCGTGTTCTGACCACCGGAGCCCTGTTTCCCATAGATCCGGTCAAGAGAATCTCATGTGCAGGAAGGCCGTCCGGCTCTGGAGCTGCTTCCCCCCTCGAATTGGGCATTGTGCAGCGCTTTGATTCCTGAGATACTGCCCCATCTGTAGCGGAATGCTGGATGGTTTCCCGCATTCCGACCTCCGTTCCCCACCCACAAGGAGTCGACGGTGAAGCGATTACTGGCCTGTTCGTTGAGTCTGAATCTCATCGGGGTGAGTTTGTTACTCGTCGGCTATGTCGGTCCGAGCGTGAAGACTTCCTTTATGCCGTCGGTCGAAGCGCCGGTGATCGGAACGCATACTCGCATCCATCCCCTGGCAATGGTGATCGGTTCGGTCAGCCTTGGCGATCAGGTCTTCGTGGCGCCGGCTGCGTCCGTGCGTGGCGATGAAGGGCAACACATTCACATCGGCAATCAAAGCAACGTGCAGGACGGTGTCGTGGTGCACGGGTTGGAAACCTTCGAAGGCGATCATGAGTTGCCGGAGAACGAAGTCGAGGTCGATGGTAAGAAATATTCCGTCTACATCGGAGACCGGGTGTCGCTCGCGCATCAGTCACAGGTACATGGACCGGCCAAGGTCGGCGACGATACCTTTGTCGGCATGCAGGCGTTGGTCTTTCAAACAGAAATCGGTGATCATGTCGTGATCGAACCAGGGGCCAAACTGATCGGCGTGAAGGTCGCATCTGGTCGCTATGTGCCGGCCCTTTCGGTTATTACGAAGCAGGCGCAGGCGGATGCGCTTCCAAAGATTACGCAGGATTATCCGTACCGGAATCTGAATGCCGGTGTCATTCGGGTGAATATTCAGTTTGCCGAAGCCACCCAGCCAGTTGCCATCAGCCGATAGGTTTGAGGATGGTGTCCTGTAGGTCGTGTCTCTCTTCAGGAAGTATGAGGGACCCGCTCCGGTAGGTCATCAGGACACAGGGCCGGCATCCACCCCCTCCCCGTCATCGATCTCAAAGACAAAGTTAACAATTCCGTAACACAGCCGTCACCGGATCTTTACCTTCATCCTGGATATTCCTGCGTGAGAAGACGATGTATTCACGTCTTCGCGAAGCCGATTCAACAAAGGAGGAGGACGCGTGCAGATTCGGAAACTAGCGCAACTATTGAAAGACAGAGAAGCGGCATGTTCACATGCCAACGTGCGTCGCGCTTCCGTCGTGTGCCTGGCATTCATGCTGGGTATTGGAAGTGGTCTGGATGCAGTGGCGGCAGAATTTGACGTCATGGGCTCACAAGCCGGTTCGGTCGCCACTCCTGTTGCCGACACAAGCCAGCGGGCCATGTCCGCCCAGCTCCTCACTACCCAAAGCACTAATCTCGAAAGTCTGCTGTTGGAAAAGGGCGTGATCACCCAGGATGACTGGATTCGCCTGAAAGCGGAAGAGGAACGGCGTACTTTCGAGCAGACGGCTGAGATGGGGATTGTTGGCAACCCGCGCTGGTATGAGCGCATCCGGATCAACGGGTACACCCAGTTCCGGTATTCCGCGGGACCCAGCAGTGACAAATTCTCGATTCCGCTGAGTGATAAAGCCGCCACCACTCAGTCACGCGAGTTTTACTTCCGGCGCATCCGTCTCGTATTCCAAGGGCAGATTTCTGAACGGCTGGCATTCTTCCTACAGGGGGCCTTCGAGGGAGATCAAGAAAAGCAAGATATGTTTAATAAGGAAATTATCGATGCCTACGGCGACTACTACCTGACAAAAGACAAGGTGCACCGGCTTCGATTCGGTCTCCAGCGAACACTGAACTCATTCGACACCTTACGTTCCAGCACCAATCGACAAGAACTCGACCGCCATGAATCGGTTCAAAGCGGCGCGCCTGGCGAACGTGACCTCGGCATTTCCTATTTCTGGAGTCCCCAAATCGCCCAGGAGCGGTTTGCCCAGTTAGCGGCCTATCACAATGGTCCCGGCGACTACGGGGTATTCGGCGTCACGGTCTACAACGGGCAAGGCCGCAACAAGGCTGAATTGAACGGCAACAAACATATCGGTGTGCGATTGGCCTATCCCTTTGAGTTGCCGAACGGGCGGCTTTTGGAAACCGGCGTCATGGCCTACCGCGGAGTCTTTTCAGTGAGCGGCGCGGGCGCTCCCACCAGCACCACCTCGGGAGCGCTCTGTCAGCAAGGCCTGAACAGGCAGGGCGGCTGCGACACGACCGATGAACGCATCACGGCCTATGTCTGGACGCCGCCGCAGCCCTGGGGTCTGCTCGCCGAGGGTACGATCGGAAAGAACGCCAAACGGAATGAGACCACCAACATCATTGAAGAAAAACCGCTGATCGGCGGCTATGTGCAAGGCTACTATACCTGGCGCTACTCGGATGTCGGCATGCTCACGCCCTATGTGCGCTACGGAGAATTTCATGGCGGCTTGAAATCGCTCACCGGCGCGGCCGACGGGGCATCGCGCAGCTGGAACTTCGGTCTGGTCTGGGAACCGGATACGCATTGGCGCTATGTTGCCGAATTCATGTTGAAGGACGGCCTCAACGAGACTCTGGTGCGCAATCAGGCGCAGAATGACTTCGACGGCAGCTTATTCCGTATCCAGGCCCAGTGGTTCTTTAACTGATCCCATCCTATCTATGTACAAAAAAGTGAGGACTCGATGATCACCTACGGACGACAACTACAGAGACAGCGCGCTTCTCATGGCGCATACAGCCTGGCCCTGGCGCTGGTTTTTTCCTTCGGCCTCCTGACGCACGAACGGGCCGCGGCAGAACTGGCCGCCACATTGACACAATCTGGAACTGACTCGATTGCGGAACAGTACCAGCCTGCTCCGGATATCGGTGGACGCGTGACGATCGCGGGATCCGATACGATGCAACCCCTCATGGCCAAGCTCGCCGCCTCGTTTATGGCTTTCCAGCCTAAGGCAAAGTTCGGCGTCGAAGGGCCGGGGTCCAGCGAATCCATCCGTGAATTCATGCTCGGCTTGTCTTTGCAACGCCGGGGCGATAAGGCCATCGGGCGAGGCACAGAGGGTACCAGCAGCAGCAGTCTGTTGGCGTCCTCCCGCCCGCTGACCGATCAGGAAGTGAAGGGGTTTGTCAGCCATCACGGCTACGAGCCGATCGGTATTCCCATCGCCATGGATGCGGTTGCGATGTACGTGCATAACGACAATCCGATCGGACGGCTGACCCTCGAGCAAGTCGACGGGATGTTCAGCTCGACTTTGAAGCGGGCCAAGGGAGAGCACCTCGCGACCTGGGGACAGGTAGGGCTCAAAGATCGCTGGAGCCAGCAGCCGATTCATATGTATGGACGAAACAAAAAGTCCGGGACTCGCGAATTCTTCCGGCATGTGGCGCTCGTGGATGGAGAGCTTCATGACGATGTGCAGGAGCAGCCGGGATCGGCCTCAGAGATCCTTGCGATTGCTCAGGACCCTCTGGCCGTCGGCTATGCCGGAGTGGGATTCCATAGCTCCATGGTTCGCATTGTTCCGCTTGCTTCCGGCGCCACTGACCCGGCGATCCTGCCGAGCGCAGAGAGTGTGTCCAGCGGGCAGTATCCGCTCGCGAGGCCGTTGTATCTCTATGTGAACAAGAATCCAGATGGAAAACTTGACCCTGTGGTGGGTGAATTCCTCAAATTTGTGAACAGCCGTCAAGGTCAGGAAACCGTGACCCGCGCGAATTTCTATCCCCTGACTGCCGCGCAGATTTCCAAGAATCTTGAAGTCCTGGGGCAGAATCTGTTGACCGCGCAGGCTGCCGTACGATGACATGACCAGCCGTGCTACTATCGTACGCCTGCCGCCTGTAATCCAGCAGGCGGCAGTGCGACATGAGCCGAGGAGAGACGATGCAGATAGGGATGAGATTCGCGGCAATCCTGATGGTCTCGCTCATGAGCGGATGCGCAACGGGTCCGCTCCCTCGCGCGGTCTATCAGGATCCCGCCACGATTATCAGGATTCAGTTTGATAGCAAGGCCGGCCAGGGCCACGGTCACCCTGCGACGGTCAGTCCCGATGCGATCCGGCATGTGCTCCAGGGGATGCGGGTCCAGTCGAGGAGTTCCTTCGTTCCGTCAATCCTTACCGGCGAAGCGTCTCTGGCTGCCGCTTTTTCAAAAGAGGAGCAGGATTTCCTGGGGCCCCATCTAAGCCGGGCGTTGGCGGAGGCCAGGCCGGATGAACTGGTCACGTTCTATCGACGGATTTCCACCCCGGCAGTCGGGCTGGCGATCACTTCAGGCGGCCTCTTTGTGCATGGCCGGCATCTGTATGTGATTCTGGCCAATAATCGCACAAAGCCGTCGGAAGGGATGAGTCAGAGTATCGTGTCTGAAATCGATCCGGTCGATAGTCCACTACTCCCGATCAGCCGCACCGCGTTTCAAGCCACGTTTGTGCCCGCGACATCCATCGTGCCGGAAGACGAGCGATGGGTCTGGCCGTACATCGATCAAGGCCGTGTGGTGGTGATCGACCTGGTTCAACTGGGGCGGGACATGCGGTCACCGGCTCCCCGCGCCGTACAGTGAATCCCGGCGCGCATCACTCGGCCTGTATTGCCGGGGCTGTCTCGATCACCGGAGCATACTTCATTCTCGATCCGGGCGGTTTTTAACCCTCCGCCTCATTCTTCATTGCGTCACACGTGGCGGTCTATCTCGGGACTATGAAGAGTCCGCGAGGCCTCCTTTCCGCCGTCTCGGACGAAAGAAATCGTGATCGGTCGAGGTGCAGGGAAGTTAACGCAGTTTTAACAGTGTTGTAACCTCAATAGTAACATTCAGGCGTACGGTATTCACCCATGAAGGGCGCGCAGCGCGCTGGATCTCACAGTGACAGAGAGAGAACTCATCCATGCCAAAACACACATCACTCGGATTCAATGTTGTGGCCCTCTTACTTGTCGTCAGTGTCACAGGAGGGGCGATCGAAGGATGGCTCCTCGAAGAAGCCTCTTCCGCATCCGCGACATTAATCAAAGTCGACGGGTCGAGTACGGTGTTTCCAATCACGGAAGCGGTTGCCGAAGAGTTTCAGAAGGAGACGAGAGGTGCGGTCCGTGTGACGGTTGGTATTTCAGGAACCGGGGGCGGCTTCAAAAAGTTCTGCCGCGGCGAGATTGACGTGCAGGATGCGTCGCGTCCGATCTCAACAAGTGAAATGGAGGCTTGCCGAGCCGGCGGCGTGCAATATGTTGAGCTGCCGATTGCTTTCGATGCCCTGACCATTGCCGTGAGCCCGCAAGCCACCTGGGTGGATTCCATTACGGTGGCAGAATTGAAAACCATGTGGGAACCCTCTGCGCAAGGCCGGGTGACCAAGTGGAACCAGATTCGTTCGACCTGGCCGGATCAGCCGTTGAAACTGTTCGGCGCCGGATCCGACTCCGGCACCTTCGATTACTTCACGGAAGCCGTGGTCGGGAAAGCCAAATCCAGCCGGGGCGACTTTACGGCCAGTGAAGACGACAATACGCTGGTCCAGGGCATCGCAAACGACAAACAGGCGCTCGGCTACATTCCCTTCGCCTACTACGAACCGAACAAGAAACGATTGAAAGCGGTCTCTATCGACGGCGGTCATGGGCCGGTGAGTCCGTCGCGCGAGACGGTCGAAAACGGTTCCTACCAACCGCTGTCACGCCCCTTGTTTATCTATGTGAATGTGAAGTCTGCCTCGAAGCCTGAGGTGAAACGTTTTGTCGAATTTTACCTGGCGCAGGTGCCGGTGCTGGCGCCGCAAGTGAAATATGTGCCGCTGCCGCCGCAAGCCTATGCCCTGGCTGGTGAGCATTTTAAGAATGGACGACACGGGACCGCGTTTCAAGGAGGCTCGACGATCGGGATGAAGATCGAAGAACTGCTCCGACGCGAAGCGAAACTCTGAGAGGCAAAGGAATGGACACGATGGATGCCCATATCGCCGAGATTCCAGTCGAGAAGCAGGCTATCCGCACGCGTCTCTCTCCTCGACTTGTACCCCGTCTCAAGGAGAAAGCGATCGAGTTGCTTCTGCAGTTGGCGGCTTTCACCTCGGTGGCGATTACGCTCGGGATTGTCGGCGTCCTGGCCTACGAATCGTTCCATTTCTTTCAGCAGGTCTCCGTGGTGGATTTCCTGACGGACCGCCAATGGACCCCGTTGTTTGCCGACGCGCATTACGGGATTCTCTCCCTCGTGTCGGGAACGCTTGTCACGACGGCGGTGGCCTTACTCGTGGCCATCCCGATGGGCAGCCTGATCGCTATCTATTTGAGCGAATATGCCTCGCGTTCGGTGCGCGAATTCGTGAAGCCGGTGCTAGAGTTGCTCAGCGCCGTGCCGACCGTTGTGTATGGATACTTTGCGCTGTTGTTCGTGACGCCGGCCTTGAAACAGATCTGGCCTGATCTTCCCGGCTTCAACATGCTGAGTGCCGGGCTCGTCATCGGTTTCATGATTGTTCCCTATGTCAGCTCCGTGAGCGAGGATGCCATGCGAGCGGTTCCCGTGTATCTTCGCGAAGGCGCCTTTGCCTTGGGCGCCACCCGCATGCAAACGGCGCTGCGCGTCGTCTTCCCCTCAGCCCTGTCCGGCATCACGGCCGCCTATGTGCTGGGCGTCTCCCGGGCTATCGGAGAAACGATGGTGGTGGCCATTGCCGCGGGGATGCAGCCGACGCTGACCCTGAATCCGCTGGAACCGGCGGCGACGATGACCGCGTATATTGTCCAGGTCAGCTTGGGAGACCTGCCGCACGGGAGCGTGGGCTATCAGACGATCTTTGCCACGGGGCTCATGCTCTTATTGATCACTCTTTTGTTTAACATTGCAGGCCATGCGCTTAAAAAACGGTATCGCCAAGTATATTAAGTCCACNNCCATTGGGGATCGGAGCCGCCATTTATCTGGAAGAATATGCCGCAAAAAGCTGGTTGACCGAGGTGATCGAAATCAACATCGCCAATCTGGCCGGCGTGCCGTCGATCGTCTACGGGCTCATGGCCCTCGGGCTGCTGGTCTATGAGCTGCATCTGGGGCAAAGCTTTCTGACGGCCGGGCTGACTCTGGGCATGTTGATTCTCCCGATGGTCATCATTGCGACGCGCGAGGCGATTCGTTCGGTGCCCCCTGCCGTGCGCGAAGCGGCCTATGCGCTCGGCGCCACCAAGTGGCAGACCGTTCGGGATCATGTCCTGCCCTATTCGATGGGCGGCATTCTGACCGGGATAATCCTGGCGCTCTCGCGCGCCGTCGGCGAGACGGCTCCCCTGATCACCGTCGGGGCCCTGTCGTTCATTGCTTTTCTCCCCCACCCGCCATGGCAGGGAACGTTCCCCTTTGTGTCGTTCGAATGGCTGTTCGATCCCTTTACGGTCATGCCGATTCAAATGTTCAATTGGGTGTCCCGACCGCAAGAGGAGTTTCACGTCAATGCGGCGGCGGCCGGTCTGATTCTGCTGGCGATGAGTCTGGCGATGAATGCGGTGGCGATCGTCATTCGGGCGCGGTTCAGAAAACGGATCCACTGGTGATGCCATGAAAGCCTTGGATGTATCGCAAACGGTGTTAAAAGCGGAGTCGCAGGGGCTCAATTTCTTCTATGGCCAGGCGCAGGCGCTCCATGGCTTGTCTCTCCCGGTCTATGACCGCTGTGTGACGGCGCTGATCGGTCCCTCCGGCTGTGGGAAAACCACCTATTTGCGCTGTTTCAATCGCATGCATGACTTGTATCCAGGAAATCGCTATGAAGGAGCCGTTATCCTGTATCCGGATCGGGTGAATATCGTGGGGCCTGAGGTCGATCCGATCGAGGTGCGGATGCGCATCGGGATGGTGTTTCAAAAGCCCAACCCGTTTCCCAAGTCCATCTATGAAAATGTGGCGTATGGGATGCGGATCAGAGGTGTGTCATCGAAAGACGATCTGGATATGGTGGTCGAGCGGGCGTTGCAAGAAGCGGCCTTATGGGGAGAAGTTAAAGA
>CXWL01111779.1_pt1 | contig 20182 bp, 18 predicted proteins | sample 590931 | NCBI WGS metagenome assembly CXWL01 (sample SAMEA3498368, study PRJEB10139) | groundwater metagenome | biome: water well; material: biofilm material | place: Germany | collected 2015-04-27 | reverse complement strand
GAATACAAGATGAACCTTGTCGCACCTGCGGCCGGCGAGAAGCTTATTGCCCGAGGACAGGTTGTCCGCCCCGGCAGGACCCTGATTGTGACCAAGGCAGAGGTATTCGCCGTCCAAGATGACAAGGAAACTCTTTGTGCCATCATGCAGCAGACAATTATGGTCATGCACGGAAAGACAGAGAAGTAGTGTCCGGTTTGGGTCATAAGCGAACATCATTCCATCGGCAGCTCCAACGTCTGCAATGGGTCGAAAGCGGTCGTTCGCCGGCGCGATCTGAGTAACCGCCATCGCTGCAAAGGCGACATTCGCTGCCAAGCACTGGTGGAGGAACTGGCGAACCAATAGGGCGGCCAATTGCTTGTTTTCTTTGAGTCCTTGGATTGCGGATCTATCGCCGTGATTTGCAACAAGATCGAATAGTTCGACAGCGTGGGGGCCAACCTGGGGCCAGTTTGAACGTACACGACTCCGAGCATGCCAACATGGTGCCGATGACGTATGGGCCCCGGCCTTCGCCGGGGCGACGGTTTTTAGGTTGGCGACGAAACGGGAAGCGAAGCTCGGCCTGTTGCGGTTTGGGGTGCAGCAGATCAGGTAGCTTGTCCGCAGAAGCGCGTGCGTCGGCTCAAGGCTTGGCGCCCAGTGCCTGGAACAGCGCGGCAGTGTCGGACAGACGTTGTGCCTGCGCCCGCGTGCGGTCCAGCGCGGTCTGCAATTCCTGGCGTTGCGCATCGAGCAGCGTCAGCTGGCTCAAGCCGCCGACCTCGTAGCGGCGCCTTGCCACGTCAGCGGCGGCCTGGGCATCGCGTTGCGCGCGGTCGCGCGCGGCAAGTTCAGCCGCATCCTGTTCGAGTGCGCGCAGGGCGTCGGCAACCTGCTGCAAACCCTGCAGTACTGTCTGGCGGTAGGCTGCCGCCGCGGCTTCGTACGCATCCTCAGCAGATTTCTCGCGCGCATGCAGCTGTCCGCCATGAAAGAGAGGCTGCGTCAGCCCACCGGCGATCGACCAGACGTTGGTCAGGCTGGACAACGCGATGCCTTCTCGGCCAAAGCTGCCGGTTAGCGTGATGTGGGGGAACAAGTTGGCGGTCGCGACCCCGACGTTCGCCCTCGCCTGGTGCAGCAGAGCTTCCGAAGCGCGAATGTCGGGGCGCTGCCTGGCCAGCGTCGATGGCAGTGTCAGCGGCAGGTCGGCGGGCAACATGAACGCGTTCAGGTCCGGCACCGGCCCCGCGCCTAGTGCCGGCGTGCGTCCCAGATAAACGGCGAGCTGGTGGTCGGCCTGCGCGAGCTGAGAGCGCAGCGGCGCTAACCCGGCGCGTGTCTGTTCGAGCATCGAGCGCTGCGAGAAGATATCGGCGCGCGCAATACCGCCTGCCCGGTAGCGTTTCTCGGCGATGTCGAGTTGACGTTCTTGTGCCGCTAAAATCCGCTGGGAGAGGTCGAGTTGCGCGGCGAGCGATGCGCGCCGTATCGCCGTGGTGACCACATTACCGGCCAGCGTCAGCCGTGCCCCTTCCAACTGGTATTGCTGGTAGTCGACCTGCGCGGCCAGCCCTTCCAGGGTCCGGCGGTTGGCGCCGAACAGATCAAGCGAATACGACACACTGACGCTGGCCTGGTACAGCGTGAACGGCGGCGGTGAACTGCTTCCGGGAAAGCGTATTCCAAACGCCGCGGGGTTGGTCTGCTCGCGTGTCGTGTTTAAGGTCGCGTCGACCTGCGGCCATTGCGTGCCTGCCTGGGTCAGATAATCCTGTTGCGCCTGCGCGAGTCTCATGCGCGCTTGGGCGAGCGTCGGACTGGCGTCCAGACCCTGCTGTACCAGGCGGTCGAGATCGACTGACCCGAAAGCCCGCCACCATGCTCCGCCGATCGAGTCGGTGTTCACAAAGCGCTGCGCAGCGCCGCCCGGACCTTTTGCCGCCACGGTAACCCCAGGATGCGACCCCGGCGTGTAGGCAGTGTCCGTTATCGGCGCCGGGTCATGAAAATTCGGCCCCACCGCGCAGCCGCCCAGGACGGCAGCGCACATCAGCGGCAGGCCAAGCGGACGAACCTTTGCCCGTCGTGGACTGCGTCGCGTCTTCATGGTTTGCGTTTTCATCGTTCACCCTTCTAATCCAGAGTGCGGCGGTACACCCGCACGGCGATGGCCATCACCACCACCATGAACACCATCATCGGCCAGATATGCGGCCACAGATCCTGCCAGCCAGCACCCTTGAGCATGATGCCGCGCACCAGGCGATTGAAATAGGTCAGCGGCAGCACGCTGCCGATTCCTTGAGCCCATTGCGGCATTCCCGCAAACGGAATCAGGAAACCGGACAGCAGGATGTTGGGCAGGAACCAGAAGAAGGCCAGCTGCACGCCTTGCAGCTGGTTCTGCGCCAGCGACGACAGCATGATCCCGACCGACAGGCTGGCGCCGACGAACAGCAGCGCCCCCAAGTACAGGGTCAGCGGGTTGCCGACGATAGGCACATGGAAGACGAATCGGGCAGCGAGCAGGATGATCGTCACCTGCAGCATGCCGATTGCCACGTACGGTACGATCTTGCCGCTCGTGACTTCGAGCGGCAGCACCGGCGTGGCAAGCAGGTTTTCCATCGTGCCGCGTTCGCGTTCGCGCGTGATCGCCAGCCCGGTCATCATGACCATCGTCATCGTCAGAATAACGCCCATCAGTCCCGGCACGACGCTGTACTGGGTGATCGATTCCGGGTTGTACAGCCGGTGCACCCGCACGTCGAAGGCGCCGGCGGCGGCAGGGGCGACGCCCGACAGCGCGCCGGTCATGTCCTTCTGTAATACGTTGGCCACTAGCGATGGAACGGCGGAAATCGCGCTGCCCACGGCGACCGAATCGGTGGCGTCGGCATCGATCCGCAGCGACGGGCGCTTGCCCCTGACCAGCTCGCGGGTGAAGTTCTCCGGAATGTCGAGCACGAACAGCACGCGGCCCTGCGTCAGCGCGCGCCGGCCGGCTTGCTGGTCGGGCAAGGTCTCGACGACATCGAAGTACTCCGAATTGCGCATCGCCCCGATGAAACTGCGCGTGAACTCGCTCTGGTCCGCGGCGATCACCGCGGTAGGCAAGTGCTTGGGGTCGAAGTTGATCGCGAAGCCAAACAGCGTCATCTGGATAATCGGTATCCCGATGATCATGCCGAAGGTGACGCGGTCGCGCCGCAACTGGAGAAACTCCTTGAGCACGATGGCCCACCAGCGCGAGAAGGAAAATCCTTTCCACATGATCAGGGCTCCTCGCCAGGTGCGTTGCCGTTCCGCCCGGCGTTTCTCATCAGGTAGATGAATGCGTCCTCGAGGCCCGTTTTGGCTTGCTCGACGCGCAACCCGTACTCGTGCGACAGGGCCTCGAGCGTGGCGCGTAGCGCGGCGCCGTCGGTACCGCTGACATGCATGGCCGAGCCGAAGGCGACAGTCTGTTCCACGCCCGGCCGGCCGCGCAGACGGTCGGCAAGGCCGACCAGGTTCTCGCCGTGCACTGTCCAGGTCGACAGTCCAAGGGAATTGGTGACCTCCTCGGCAGTGCCCTGGGCCAACAGCTTGCCCGAGGCAATATAGGCTAGCTTGTGGCAGCGCTCGGCCTCGTCCATGTAATGCGTGCTGACCAGCACCGAAATTCCGCCCGCCGCCAGGCGGTGCAGCTCTTCCCAAAAGTCGCGCCGGGCGCTCGGATCGACTCCCGCGGTCGGCTCATCCAGCAGAAGTAGTTGTGGCTCGTGCAGCAGGCAGGCCGCCAGCGCCAGGCGCTGCTTCCATCCGCCCGAGAGCGTGCCGGCCAGTTGGGCCGAACGGTCCGCCAGGCCCAGGTCGTCGAGCGTCTGCTGGACGACCCGTTCGCGCTCGCGCACCTGATAGATGCGCGCGATAAAGTCGAGGTTTTCCCGGATGCTCAAGTCTTCCCAGAACGAAAAGCGCTGCGTCATATAGCCGACCTGGCGCTTGATCTGCGCGCTATCGCGCACGATGTCGAACCCCAGGCAGGTGCCGCTGCCCGAATCCGGCGTCAGCAGGCCGCACAGCATGCGGATGCAGGTGGTCTTGCCGCTGCCGTTGGGCCCGAGGAAGCCGAAAATCTCGCCGCGCCTGACCTGCAGCGAGACGTCCTTGACGACGTGCTTGCTGCCGAAGCGCTTGTTCAGGCCGTGCACGTCGATCGCGAGATCAGTTGAGGAGGGGCCGTTCATCGCAAACTCACTTCCACGGGCTGGCCGGGATGAAGCTTCACCGCATCGGCCGGCTGCGCGCGTGCCTCGACCAGGAACACGAACTTGGTGCGCGTGTCGTTGCTGTAGATGTTAGGCGGCGTGTATTCGGCCTGCTCCGATACAAATCGGATCACCGCCGGTACCGGTGCCGCGCAGCCGTCGCACCGGATGGCGACGTTGCGCCCGATCTTGAGCGCACCGACTACTGTTTCCGACACGAAGAAGCGCACCTTGATGTTCTCCGGCGGCAGCATCCGCACCACCGGGCTGCCTGCCGGCACCCACTCGCCGCTGCGGTACATCGTGTCGAAAACCAGGCCGGCGCTGGGGGCGCGCACCTGCTTCTGGTCGAGCTTCCATTGCGCCTGCGCCAGCGCGGCTCGGGCTGCCTCCACTTGCGCCTCCTGGGCACGAATCTGCTGCGCGCGGCCGGGCAGACGCGCCACCTGCAGTTGCGCCTGCAGTTCGCGCACGCGCGCCTGCGCATTCGCCGCTGCGGCGCGCGCGTCATCGAGCTGGCTTTTCGGTATGCCGTCCGCACGGTACTGCTCTTCATCGCGCTGCAGCTGCAGGGCGGTACGCTGGGCGTCGGCGCGGGCTTGGGCGAGCTGCGCCTCGTTGACCTGAACCTCCGCCGGGCGCTTGCCGGTCAGCAGGTCCGCGCGCTGCGACTGCGCGGCCTGAAACTGATGTTCGGCCTGTTTGACGGCGTCGGCCTCGTTGTTGGACTCGAGCGAAAACAGCGCCGCGTTCGTCGCGACCTGTTGTCCGCGCTGCACTGCCAGGTTGGTCAGCTGGCCCGCCTGCGAAGACGCCATGTAGACGAATTCGCCTTCGACGTAGCCCTGATAGGTGTTGGCCGGTTGCTGTGAACAAGCGGTGGCAACCAGCGCCATGACCAGCGTGCCCGTCAATGCGAACACAAGGCGCTGCGGATGCGCAGCACGTCCCAACCAGAGCGCCTGGGTATTCATTTTTTCCTCGTGTGTGAAGGTGGGTTTTTCGCGGGCGCGCCGCCGGCCACGCCGTTCAACAGCAGCGCCGTAACGTGACTTTCGAGTTGCGCGCGGCTGACGTCGATGTTCGGATTGACGCGGTGCCAGATCCTGGCGGTGGCGAGCGGCAGCATTACCAGCCCCAGCATGGAGATAAACAACAGATCCGGCGAAATATCCGGGTTGATTTCGCCTCTTGCCTGTGCGGCGGCTATTTTCGTGCGAAAAGCGGCGATGGCGTCTCGCGGTAGGCGGCTGAGCGCGCGTTCGCGCAGCAATCCGCCTTCTTGCACGATCTCGCGCAGCCACAGCGAGGGCAGCCAAGGCGCCTCCTTTGTTACGGCCAGCATGCGCGACACGAGTCCCTGCACGAGTTCGAGCGCAGTGTCATGTTCCGGATCGGCCTGCGCCCAGACATGACCCATCTGCGGCGCCAAGCGTTCTTCGGCCACGGCATCCAACAGTTTGTCGCGCGTGTCGAACCAGTAGTGCACCATTGCCGACGTGACCTGGCCGGCGGCGGCGATGCGCGCGACCGTGGTATTGGCGATGCCACGCTCAGCGAAAAGCTCGATTGCCACGTCGAGCAATCGCTCACGCTTGTCGGGATCGATCGGCCGACCCGCGCCACGTTGTGGGAAAGGTTGGATGCCCATGGTGTCATGGTTCGTCAAGTGTTTTCTGTAGATTAATTAATGAATTAGTTAACTTCAAGGGTGGGGAGTAAAAAATACCTGCTCTGCGCTACGAACGTCGCGATGGCAGCGATAGCGGACAGTCGCGCGATTGACGGACGCCAGCTTCGCGGTGAGCGTAAATTCGGGTGCGGAAGGCGTCTGGCCTTATTCGATCCGCTTAAGACTTGGCGCAAGTCATCGTCCCCTTCTTATTGATTTATAACCAATCTGACCTAAAATAATTAAAATGTTCTATGCGAAGTGATGTTTGATAATTGGCTCATGCTGAGCACGCCGCTTTTTGCAACCTTCAGTTTTTTCCCGCCCCCGGCTCCGAGGTGCTGCTTAGCCGTAAATCCGGGCGCAAACATCAAAAGAGAGGAAAGAGCCATGCATATCGCGAAAGAAGATATCCCGGTAAAAATCGCGATTCCGGGTGCCACGGCCCGCCAACAGATCAATTTTGGGGACGCGACCGGATATGGCAAGATTAGCGGCGAGTATTTTTCGCTACCCGCAGGAATGGATATCTCTCCGCTTTTGCAAGGGCTGGAAGAAAACTTGTGCCAGGCGCCTCATTGGGGCTATGTCCTGAAAGGGACGCTCACAATCACCTATGGAGACGGCATGCAAGAGGTGACGCATACAAGCGACCTGTTTTACTGGCCGCCGGGACACACGGTGAAGGTCGAAGAAGATGCAGAGGTAATCTTGTTCAGCCCGCAGCATGAACATACTCATGTCTTGGATCACATGATTGAAAAGATGAACGGCTAATCGCAAAGGATTACGATTAGTCTGCACGGCAAAACCCCATGATGAAGTTCGCCTCTTCCGTTGTAGAGACTTTCGATTCATAGAGCAGTACAGCTACGTCCGCCCTTGCTGCATAGCAGCCGCTCGGTCGCAGTGCGCTATTTACAGCGAATCGTGATGCCCTGCCTTCCGTCGCGCGAGCGCTTCAGGTAGGTAATGACGCATTCCTTAATGGTATCGTCCAGCCGCCTTGACAGCGTGATGGGGGAATCGCTGCCATACCCGCAATCGAGCCACCTGCCCTGCTCCATTCCCACGTCGCCGAACACATAGCGAGTCGATTCGGGCTGGCCCTTTCTGTTGACCTGCTCGCCCCGCAACACCGCCAGCGATTCCGGCGGGCCAGCCGACATTCCTGCCGACGCCAAGTAAAGCGGATACTGCACGTACGGTGTCCAGCCGGGAGACTGTACGTGGATCGACGCAGGCGACAACTGTGCGGGACACTCGGGTGGCGGCACGGCGGCCATCGCCAATGGCGCAGCGGCCAAGAGGACGGCAGCGAGGCTGACTTGTGCGAGAAGTGATGTCGTCATGGCGGCTACTTGATCACGGAGAACGCGGCGGCGTTGTCCGACGGCGATTCGAAGGAGCCGTCAGCGTACACTTTCTTGACGTAGATGAAACGTTTGGAAATGAATTTCTTTTCCTTGGCGGGCCATTGATCGACATTCTTCGTCGCTTGCCGAGTTGGTGAATTGCTGGGCATCAATGAAAAGTAACCGAGCTATGGAAGCTCTAACTAGCATGCTGCTGACTCAATTGAGCCATTGACGGTGGGCAAGGAAGTGCCGAGTGCCACTCCCTCGCAGCCAAGTATTGTTGAGCAGATACACTACAACACTGCTTCTTCTCCCGCACTTCCGGCAACCGGCCAAGGCATAACCTCACGTCGAACAATCTCATCAATCCGCCGACACCAGCGCGATCGGACAGTGACGGCCAGAGCGAACCAGACGGCACGGCAACCGGCGCACCACAGCCCATCGGCAAAACGAACGGGCGCCAGAGCCGCCTGAATTTTTTCACGAAAGTGCTGACCTTCACCAGGCAAATTCGCGCCACCAGCGTCACCGACCAGGTCATGGGGGCGCTGCCGCACATCGACGAATGGGTGAACGACTGCTGGTACGCCAGCCACGCCGAAGCCGCGAAGGCCCAATCGGAAATCGAAATCGTCCAAGACCGGCAAACTGCGCGTGTCCCTGGCCCGGCTGCGCGAAAGCCCGGCCCGCCTGAACGTCGGCAGCTATACGATCAACCTCGACATGCTGGTCGAGTACGTCGAATCGCGCGAATGCATCGCCGGCGGCTGTCTGGGCAAGACCCAGAACATCGTGCGCTCGGTGACGAAGCCGGTGCAGATTTCCATTTCGCCGAAAAGCGGTTATGTCGGTACCCGCGAGGTCTCGTACCTGGATGCCAGGAATACCGAGCCTAACGCGAAAAATTACCGCGTCAGCTACAACGACCTGGTCATGACGGTGCGCCGCATGACGATCACCCCGACGTCGGGACGGGGCGACTGAGTCCCGCGATCCCGCTCAAGCCCGCGCCTCGCGCGCTCCCCCGGAACGACCGAAAAACCACGCGGACGGAGAAAAACCTCGTCCCGTGCGGCCCCTGGACATTACAATTCTTCCGGCCAACTCCATCGCATGCGTAACGGTGACGTTCCGCACGACGACGCAGTCATGTACACCGGACATCAGTCAATTACAGGATATCAATGAAATTTCGTCAAATTTGTGCACTCGTTTTAGCAACTCTTAGCGTACCGGCCATCGCTTCAACCGATTTCACCAAGGTTCAAAACCTCTCCCAGTCCGAATTCGCGGGCCTGGCCAAAGACTTCACGGCGGCCGCCAGCTACAAAGGCGTAGCACCGGCCGAACCGCTCGGCATCGTCGGCTTCGATGTGGGCGTCGAAGTGAGCTCCACCGAATTGCAGAATGCCGACGCCTGGAAGAAGGCCGGTTTCGATCGTACTTCCGTCTACATGCCGAAGCTGCACGTGCACAAAGGCCTGCCGTTCAACATCGATGTTGGCGCCAGCCTGATCGCGGTACCCGGCTCCGACATCAAGCTGGTCGGCGGCGAGATCAAGTACGCCATCATTGAAGGCGGCACCGCAACGCCGGCGTTCGCCATTCGCGGCGCCGCTACCCGCCTGTATGGCGTCAGCCAGCTTGACCTGGAAACCAAGAGCGTCGAACTGCTGGTGTCGAAGGGGTTCCTGATGCTCACGCCGTATGCGGGCGTCGGCAAGGTCTGGGGCAGCCTGACGCCGAATGTGTCGAACCTGAAAAAAGAGTCGCCTACGGCGAATAAGATTTTCGCTGGCCTGAACGTCAATTTCGGGCTCGTGAACCTGGCGGCCGAGGTAGATCGCACCGGCGAAAACCAGTCGGTAAGCGCGAAACTGGGATTCCGCTTCTAAGCCGCGTTCCACATACGACAAAGCCCCGCCGCAGCGGGGCTTTGTGTTTATCGAGGCATTCTGTTTGGCCTCAGAGCATTAACTCCGAACTGCCAGCCTGCGGCGACGGCTGACACCAACCGCGGCAAGTCCGAATCCCAGCAGTGCAAGCGTGGCAGGCTCGGGTACGACCTGGCCATTCGATCCGCCAGTGCCGCCCGACCCGATCGGGACGCCCTGGTCAAAGCCGCCGCTGCTGCCATTGCAGCCCGCGATGGAAATATGGTCTTGAATCAGCGTGACCTTGCCGGTGGCCGACAACAGACGTCCGCAGCTGATCGTCAGATTGCCGTCGCTGCTGATCAAGTCATTGGCGAGGACATTTCCTGCGAACGTAGCGCCGTTGAGGGTCGCCGCGCTATGGACATTCCAATACACTCCAACGTTCTGGCCCGTGCCGACATTTTGAACCAATACATTCGACGTGGTCGAGGTGATCAGCGTACTGGGAAACTGAAAAATCCATCGGGCGTTGGCATCGCCACCGCCGTCGAGAATCAGGTCTCCCATCAAATTGGCGGCCGCCGCCGACACCGTATAGATGCCTGGGGCAATGCTTCCGCCATTGAGAAATTGGTAGGTATCGAGGTCGCCGCCGGCGATCGTGAGGCCGGGACCGAAAGCCGAAAGTCTGACGATGGCCGCGTCCAGATCCAGTTGAGCCTGCTGCGCCAATGCGGTATTACCTTGCATTGATCCGGAGCTGAAAATATACCCGCCGCCAGCTGAGGTGCCTGGGGCCACGCCCAGATTTCCGCCGATGGTACTCACCGGGACGTTGGTCACCGCAGTCGCTCCGAGCACAGCGAAGCTCGCCAAAGCGGGGTCCAGTATGGGGTCGGCGAGCGCTGGAGCGGCGCCGAAAATGGCGGCAAGGCATAAGGCCAAGGCCGCGGACGACGCCAGCGGACGGGCGCCGGCGGAACGACGCGGAGTGTTAAATTCGGGCTTCATAATTGGTGTCGCCTTAAAATAGTCGAAACTTCACAGTTCATGAAGCTAGTCTTATTATTTAATAAGCATTATTCATGCCCGTGAAACATTTCCTCATTTAATCAATCACTTGTTAATTATTGTTTCCGCTGCCGCGAATAATGTGTAAAATTTCTCGACAGAAAGCGATGTACACTTTGTCTATGCAAGCTGCGTTGCGTCAATTTGCAAATTTCTCCGGTGCATCGAATAATAATTTGGACCGTTCACCTTCCTTGCGCCGGCGCCAGCTTCTGCTATCGATGCTGGCGATTGGCAGCGGCGCCTTGCTGCCGGCGACCGCCGGCGCCGCCGGACCGACTGTAACCGGATCGCCACTGAGCCGGCCGATCCCGTCTACCGGCGAAGCGCTGCCGGTCATCGGCCTTGGCAGCTGGGTTACCTTTAACGTCGGCAACGACGTCACCGCCCGCGCCGCCTGCGCCGATGTCATGCGCCAATTTTTCGCGGCCGGCGGGCGCATGATCGATTCCTCGCCCATGTACGGATCGGCGCAGGAAGTGATCGGCGACGGTTTGCGCCAAATTGGCAAGCCGGTGCGCCTGTTCTCGGCAGACAAGGTCTGGATCGGATCCGGCGCGCGCGGCCCGGAGCAGGTCGAGACCTCGCGCCGCCATTGGGGCGTGCCCGCATTCGACCTGCTACAGGTGCACAACCTGCTGGCGTGGCAGGAGCACCTGCCGACGCTGTTTGCCATGAAGGCCGCCAGGCGCCTGCGCTACGTCGGCATCACGACCTCCGAAGGCCGGCGCCATGACGATATCCTGAAAATCATGGCCAGCCAGCCGATCGATTTCGTGCAGGTCACTTACAACATCGCCGACCGCGAAGTGGAACAGCGCATCTTGCCGCTGGCGCGCGAGCGCGGCATCGCGGTCATCGCCAACCGCCCCTTCCGGCGCGGCGCGCTGATCGAGGCGCTCGAACGGCATCGGCTGCCGCCGTGGGCGGCGGAGATCGATTGCGCCAACTGGGCGCAATTCCTGCTCAAGTTCATCGTGTCGCATCCTGCCATCACCTGCGCGATTCCGGCCACGTCGAAGGTCGCGCATGTACGCGAAAACATGCAGGCCGCCAGCGGCCGGCTGCCCGATGCCGCACTGCGCCAGCGCATGGCTGACCATGTGGCGCAGCTGGTATGAGCGAGTGGTGGACGTATTCGCTGTCGGACCTGCTGATGTTCTCGGCGAAGACCTACCATCGCCTGTTCGAACTGTACAACCTTGCCATCTGGCCAGCCCACCTGGTTGCCGGCGCCGTCGCCGTGGCGATCCTGGCGTGCGTGGCGCGCAGCGGCGTTGCATCCGGCAGGGTCGCTGCCGGCATGTTGGCGGCCTGCTGGCTGTGGGTAGCCTGGGCCTATCACGCCGAACGGTATGCCACCATTAACTCGGCCGCCACATACTTTGCGATCGGCTTCGCGGTCGAAGCGCTGCTGTTGCTGTGGATGGGAACCGTGCGCGGCAAGCTCGCGCTGGCGCTCGTGCGCGGCGGCATCGGTCGCATCGGGCTTGCCTTGCTGCTGTTTGCCGTGGTGGGCTATCCGCTGTTGGCCCCGGCCAGCGGACGCCCATGGCGACAGATGGAAATGTTCGGCGTGGCGCCGGATCCGACCGCCATCGCAACGCTCGGCCTGCTGCTATTGAGCGCACGGATTCCCTGGCTGCTGTTGCCGATCCCGCTGCTGTGGTGTGTCATCAGCGGCACGACGCTGTGGACCATGCATGCGCCAGATGCCTGGGTGGCGCCGCTTGTCGCGCTGCTGGCTCTGCTGCCTGCCTGGGCTTCACACTCAAGGCGTGGGCGGGCAAGCTGACCGGCCAGCGCGCTTCCAATAGCATATACATACTCGCACAAGCGGGAGCGATAAACCCGAGTTCGTATCAGTGCGGTATCAGTTGGTTTCAGGCACGTTTTTTTGCTGCCCTTCCCCGTAGAATTGCATCTTCACTAATTGCTCTACTGGAAAGCGAACATCATGCAGACAACGATCGTGCCATTGCGTATGGCCATTATTGGAGGTGGGGTCTCGGGTTTGTCGAGTGCCTATTATCTGTTGCAGCAGGCCCGCCCAGGCGACCGTCCACTGCACATCGACATCTACGAACGCAAGGCCACACTGGGCGGCAATGCCGATACCGTCGTCGTCGACCTGGGCGACTACATCGATGGCAAAGGCCTGCCCCACGCCTACCTGCGCTGGGCCGATCTGGGCGTCAACGATGTAAACCTGGCGACCTACGTGAAGCTGAAAGCCATCATGGAACAGATCGGCTACCTCGACAAGATGAAGCCGCTGCAGGATACGACCAGTTACTTCAACCGCGACGGTACCCTCGCCTTGACCGACGACGAGGCCCTGCGCGATGGCGTCAGCGACCCGGCGTTCAACCTGGACAACGCCGGCAATGGCCTGCTGGCGCCCTTGATCAAGGTGGTGCACCGCAGCGCGCTCAACCTGCTCGGCAGTATTACACCGCAGTACACGGTGGGGCACTTCTTCGGTGCTTGCATCGCCCAGCCCGCGGCGATGCTGGGCAAGGCGGCAGCACAGCTGCAGATTCCCATCGACTGGGAAGATCCGCAACTGCAGGCGCGGGTGGCCCAGGTACGCGATGTGATTTATTATCCGCGCATCGCCGCGATGTATTTCACCGATGAGCGCGGTCCTGCCGCGCTGCCCCTGCAGTCGCCGTTTGAATACTATCGCCTGCAGGAAGGCGAAGGCGCCGGCGCCGCCGCGCCAGACCGGCGTTATTTCGAGCACGGCGCGCAAAAGTGGCTCGAAGCGCTCGCCGCCTGGCTGTTGTCGCGATCGGGGGACCTGGTACAAATTACCATTCACACAGAAACGTCAGTACGCGCGCAAGTCAGTTTCGGCCACGTGGTGCTGCACGGCCGGGGCAGCGCATCGGCAGACTACGACCTGTGCGTCCTTGCGACGCATGCGGACGATACGATGGGCTTATTGAATTTCGACGATGACATGAGCGTTTGGGGCCGCAAGATCCGCGGCGTCCTGTCGCAAGTGAGCTACACGCGCGGCTATGCGGTATGCCACACCTATGCCGGCCTCATGCCTCAAAACAAGAACATCTGGCGCACCTACAACGTGTTGCAGCGCGAGCCCAGCGACGTGAGCTTCCCGTACCGCATGAGCTACGTCGAAAACCTGCACCAGAACGACCCCGCCAATCCGCAATATTCGCGCGCCGGCTTGCCCTTGTTCCTGATTTCGCTGGTCAAGGCGCTGGACGAGATTCCGCACGAAACCATGCTCGACCGGGTGCGGCAAACCGACCGCGTCGCGCCGGCCATGCTGGTATCGCTGCCGAAGGCCACCCAGCGCCAATTGAACGGCGAGCCGCTGCGCACCGGCTACCGCACCACGCAGGACGTGGTGCATCCCAAGCTGGCGGGCAAGGCCTGGACCGTGTTCAAGCACAATGTGCTGAACGCCGAATGCATCGCTTCACAGGAAAGTATCAATTACTACAACCTGGCGACCGCAAAGACCATCGGCAATGGCGAACAGCCGCCCTGCGCGCTGCTGTTCGGCGGCGGCTGGACCCACGGCGCCGGCCTACAGGAGCAGTGCCTGCAGCAGTCCTCGCTGATTGCCGGCTGGATCCTGCCGGCCCTGCGTGGCGCCGTCAGCCAAGAGACAGCAGCTGCCCCAGCCGCTGTCGCCACAGCGGCATGACCCAGGCCAGGCCCGCCGCGTGGCTGGCCCGCATCAGGTCCTGCAGGGCGGCCTGATGCGATGGCGATGGCTGTTCGAGCCAGTCGGCGCTGCTGCGCGCGAGCGCGATATGGTGGCTGGCCCATGGGAACGGTTCGGCCTGGACGCGGGCGGCGAAGCCGTCGGCCAGCACGCGCGCTTCGCCTGGCTCGCCGTGCATCAGGCAGCTCTCGATAGCGCTGACATGGAAGCGGTAGACGTTGTGCGCCACGCAGCCCTGCTCCAACAGCGCCTGTCCTTGTTGAATCGCGCGCTTGCGGGCGTCTTCATCCGGCTCCACCAGCGCCAGCGTCGACAGGACCCAGGGTCCGATAAACTTGTGCAGTTTTTGCCGCTGCACCATATCCCATGCCTGCAATGCGAGCTCGTGCGCCTGGCCCGGCTGGCCTTCGAGCAGCAGCACACGCACCAGGCTTTCGTTCAGAAACGGCTCGAAGCGGGTCGCGCCGATCTTGCGCGCCAGTTCCAGTCCCTGTTCGATCTGGCGCCGCGCATCGAAGGCCCGGCCGGTCGACAGCAGCGCCCAGGCGGCAGTCAGGCGCGAGACAATCTCGGCTCGCCGGTTGCCGACTTTGCGGCCCTGCTCGGCCGACGCCAGGGCATCCTCGAGCGCGCCCTCGGTTTCGTTCAGGTAGATTCGTGCCGTGCCCAGCATGAAGCGGTTGGACGCTTCGATGTCGGCCAGCCCGTGCTGTTCGCACAAGGCCAGGCAGGCGCGAAACACCCCATGCGCGGTCACGATCCGGCCCTCGGCATAATACGAATCGCCAATGCCGCTCATGGCGCGCGCTTCGGTGTCCTTGCTGCGCGCGAAGCGCTGGGATAGCTCGTGCAACTGCCGGCTGCGCGCAAAATTACCAGCGGGGAAGTAGATATTCCCCTTCAAATAATACAGCTCGGCCAGGCCCTCGTCGACACCGGCGGTGCGGGCGGCAGCAATGGCCTCGTCGAGCAGGATTTCCTCTGCGCCCAGGTCTTCGAGCACGTTGAGGGCGGTCGCCAGTCCGATCACGGCCGCGACCCGTTGCGGCTGGTCGCTGGCCAGTTCCAGCGCTGCTGCAAACGCCTCCTTGGCGCGCTGGGTCTGGCCCATCTTGGCGTGACATTGGCCGCTCAACAGCTGCAACCTGTATTCGTCGCGCGGCGCGTGGTCGATGCGCTGGCAGATGCCGATGAGCTCCAGTGCCGCGTGGTAGTGATGGCTGGCGATGCGCTGGCCGATCACTTCGAGCAGCGCTGCCGGCGCCTGAGGGTGGCGCGCCTTGTCCAGGTGGCGGGCGCGCAGGTCGGGCGCCGCGGCGCCATAGCAACTGGCGACCGCCAGGTGGATCTCTTCGCGCTGCGCCGCCGGCATCGACTCGTAGATGCTTTGCATCACAAGATCGTGGATGAACATGTAGCTGTCGCGCTCCGTCGGGCGCACGATGTACTGCCGCACGCAGTCGAGCACATCGTGGTCGGGCTGCTGCAGCACATCGCGCAGGAACGCCAGCGAGAAATACTGGCCGATTGCCGAGGCCACGCGCAGGCCGCGCCGCTGCGGCGCCGGCAATTGGTCCAGCTTGGTCTGCACCAGGTTCTTCAGGGTGCCCGGCAGCGACTCGCCGCGCCCCGCCAGCAGCAGCTGGGTCAGGAACAGCGGGTTTCCCTGGGCCCGGGCCACGCATTGCGCGTGAAAATCCGGATCGGGATCGCTGGCGTGCCGCGCCATCGCCAGCGCTTCCGTGGCGCGCATGGTGGCCAGGTCGAGCACGGTGACCGGCAGTCCGTTCAAATACGGGCGCAAGGTATGCTCGAGCGGATCCTGCTCGAAGCGCGAGGAAAACAGCCAGATGAGGGGGGCTTCCTGCACGTCCGGAAGCAAGGCGACCAGCGTGGCAATCAGTTCGGGCGAACTCCAGTGGATATCCTCGAGCACCAGCAGCAATGGGCGCTCGACCGCCCTGCGCATGATCAGTTGGCGGATCGCCTCGACCTGGTGCAGCTCCCTGGCCTGGTGCGCCATCGCCCCGAACAGCGTGGCGACCGCGTCCGGTTGCGGCATTCCGAGAATGGTACGGTAATGCATCGCCAGGTCATCGGGCAACCTGATCTGCTGCATTTGCGCGGCAAGTTCCGCTTCCGACGGGATCGCGTCCGCCGGCAAGCCGAACAGGCTGCGCACCAGCTGGCCCAAAGGCGTCGCGTTTCCCTTGAAGCCGAAATCGAGCACCATCGCGGCATGGCAGGCGAACTGGCTTTGGACCGCGATATCCGTGAATTCCTGGATCAGGCGGCTCTTGCCGATGCCCGCTACCCCGCGCAGGTACAGGATGTGCCCGCACTGGTAGGCCAAGGTGGTTTCCAGCGTGGCCTTGAACTGCTGCACTTCGACATGGCGCCCGATCAACGGATATTGCGCCACGCGCAGGGCCTTGCGTTCGTGCGTGAGGCCCAGCAGATCGTCTACATAGCCCGACGGTTCGAAGACGAACTGCTCGCCCAGGTACGTGCCCAGGCTGCGTTCGACATACACCGAGGGCGTGCCGGGAGCCGGCGCGTTGGCATGCAGTAGTGTGCGCAAGCGCTGCGGCGCCGGCTCGTCGGGCGCTCCGAGCGGCCACTCGCGGGTGCCGATCACCAGCGCGGCGCAGCATCCATGCAACAGCTGGGCGAGGCCGATGGCGCACTGCAGGCAACGCACGGCATCGCTGCCGTAAGCGCGCGGCAGGCCAAAAATGGCCAGCTCCGGCTGTTCCTGCTGACCACCGAACTGCTCGATCATGGCTCGCACCTGCGCGGCCAGTGGCGCGGGCAACGGTTCGGCCATCAGCAACAGCAGCCCCAGCACATTGCGCCGCTCGACTTCCCCGAACGCGCCGGCGCCATGGCTGGGCACGGGCTCGGCCGCCGGGCGGCTGATCAATTCATGGAGGTCGCTGGTGTATACCCGCGCCAGGTGGCTGGCAGTGCGGTACAGCACGGCCTTGCCGGTTTCGGCGCGCTTGATCGATGCGATCGACACGCATAAACGGTGTTCCATGCACAGGTGTGCCAACGCTTCCTGGCTCAGGCCGCGCTGCTTGCGCAAGGCTTTCAGGCTCTCCGCATTCAGGAACACTTTGCCGTCCTGCACCGTCTCCTGCGCCTGTACCTCGCGTTGCGTCATCGCCGCCTTTGCACTTAAGAAATCGATGCAAATATATCATGAACAGAAGCGCATTTCAGCGGAGCTCAAGAACTGCTACTGTTTTCAGAACGAAGGCGCGATTACACCATGCGCCTGCGCCCTCCCCCTTTGTCAGGCCGAGTCGTGTCCTGTCCGGGCATTGCGGCGCACAGTTTGCGGCGGCTGGCCGAAGGCGCGCAGGAAAGCGCGGCGCATGCGCTCGCGGTCGGTAAAACCGGTTTCATCCGCGATCGTGTCCATCGACAGCCGGCCTTGCTCCATCAGCAGGCGAGCCGCCTCGACGCGCAGGTTCTCGACCGCCTTCGCCGGCGATTGCCCGGTTTCGGCCCGAAAGCTGCGGCTGAATTGGCGCGGACTCAGGCTCGCCACTTCTGCCAGCTCCTCCACCGACAGCGTGCTGCGCAGGTTCTGCTTGGCAAAGTCGATCGCCTTCTGAATTCGGTCCGATTTGGGATCCAATTCCAGCAGCGCCGAAAACTGGGACTGGCCCCCGCCGCGGCGCTGGTAGACCACCAATTTGCGGGCCACCGACCGCGTCACTTCCGCGCCCAGGTCTTCCTCGACCATCGCCAGCGCCAGATCGACGCCGGCGGTCATGCCGGCCGAGGTCCAGACATGCCCATCGATGATGAAGATCCGGTCCTCTTCCACCTTCAGGCGGGGATAGCGGTGTTGCAGCTCGCGCGCCAAAGCCCAATGCGTCGTGGCGCGCCGGCCATCGAGCACGCCGGCCTCGGCCAGCGTGAACGCGCCGATACAAGGGGCCGCAACGCGCCGCGAGGTTTGCATCGAGCGCCGCACGAAATCGAGCAGTCCCGGTGTCGACGGCTCGATCTGCAAACCAGCCCCGAAGATGACGGTATCGAAGGCCGTGTCGTCGAACGCTTCCGTTTGCACCGCGAACCCGGCGGAAGATTGCACCAGACCGCCATGCTCGGACAGCAGGCGCAGGCTGTAGACCGTTTCTTCGGCCACCAGGTTGGCGAGCTCGAAAACGGTGAGGGCAGCAAAGCCCAACATCTGAAAATGCGGGAAAATGACAAAACCTACGCTACGCATGACTTGCTCCAGCATGATTGATGGCGGACGCCGATGTCCTAAAACGATGTATATATGACCTATGAGACAAATGCAAGTCCGAATATGATTCCCTTCGAAGCTTTCGCATTGGCGATGGCAACCTGAAAGGGAAGAAATATGAACACCCAACTTGCAAACGGCACCGCCCTGGTAACAGGAGCATCCTCCGGCATCGGCGCGATCTACGCCGATCGCCTCGCGCACCGCGGCTATGACCTCATCCTGGTGGCACGCAACCGCGCGCGTCTCGACGGTCTTGCGCGCCGCCTTGCAGACGAGACCGGGCGAACCATCGAGGTGATCGTCGCCGACCTGAACGACAAGACCGACCTGGCGCGTGTCGAACAGGTATTGCGCACAGCCCCAAGCATCACCATGCTCGTCAACAATGCGGGCCTCGGCGCGACCGCGCCGCTGCTGGCCTCGGACGTCGACAAGATGACCGCCATGATCGACCTGAATGTGACGGCGCTGACCCGGCTGACCTACGCCGCGGTTCCCGCCATGGTTGCGCGCGGCGGTGGTGCGGTCATCAACATCGCTTCGATCGTCGCCATCGCGCCCGAAATACTGAACGGGGTCTACGGCGGCAGCAAGGCCTTCGTGCTCGCATTCAGCCAGTCGCTCAAGCACGAACTGGCCGACAAGAATATCCGCGTTCAATGCGTCGCGCCGGGTGCAACCGCCACCGATTTTTGGGAAATTGCCGGCACCCCGATCCAACACCTGCCGGGCGAAATCGTGATGCGCGCCGAAGACATGGTCGATGCCGCGCTGGCCGGTTTCGGCCACGGCGAACTGGTCACCATTCCATCGCTGCCCGACATCGCCGACTGGGCGGCATACGAGGCCGCGCGCCAAAAGCTGATGCCGAATCTGTCGAAGCAAGCGCCGGCAGCCCGTTATCGCAACGAGGCCGACCTTTAGCTGTACCGGTGAGCCACTACTTTTCACGCGCCGATCCCGCTCGGTCGCCGCGGCCGCGCAGCAATGCGGCGATGCGACCTTGTTGATCAATAATGCGGGTATCGCGCGTTTGACCACCAGCATTTGAATCCGCCGGAAATCGGCTGACCGGTACCAGCATGCGCGGCTTGTGTCGCTGCGCGTGCGGTCCCTGGTCGACTTGGTGGTCGTCCCCATTCGTCGGGCCCAGGGCGCAATGCTTATTTCGACGATTTGAATTTCGGGAAAAAGGACGGTGACGCTTCCGCGATGAAGTCGATGAAATTCCGCACGCGAAGCGGCATCTGGGTTCGCCGCTGGTAGTACATGTACAGCCCCTTGTTGGCCGTCGTCAACCGCGGCAGTATCGCCACCAGACTACCGTCGGCCAAAGCGTCGTTGATCATGTACTGGCTTAACTGCCTTATTCCAATCCCCGCCACCACGGCCGCCGCCTCGGCCTCGACGTTATTGAGACTCAGCATCGCCGGCACGTCCTGATACACGGTGCCGCCATTTTGTACGTTCACGTATCTGCCATGGGCGGCTGCTACAAACGAGTACAAAACGTCAGAACAGGAAAGGTAAAAGTGCGCTGTGCTTGCATCGCGCTGTGTCCGCACGCGCGGCATTTGTTGCCGTGCGTGCGGACCCGGGCGGTTTATTGGCCGAGCGGCCGGGGCGCCGTTAGCGCCCAGCCCTGCCCGAGGCCGCGACCTGGTCGAGGATGTGGCGCGGCACGGCAGCGTAGTGCTTGAACTCCATCGTGTAGGTCGCCCTGCCCTGCGTCAGCGAACGCAGCGTGGTCGAATAGCCGAACATCTCGGCCAGCGGCACCAACGCGCTGATGAGCTTTCCGCCGCCGCCAGGAATCTCGTCCATGCCCTGCACCATGCCGCGGCGCGCGGTCAGGTCGCCCATCACATTGCCCATGAACTCTTCCGGCGTTTCCACCTCGACCTGCATCATCGGCTCCAGCAAGACCGGATCGCCGCGCCGCATCGCGTCCTTGAAGGCGATCGAGCCGGCCATGCGGAACGCGTTC
>CXWL01087530.1_pt1 | contig 20182 bp, 17 predicted proteins | sample 590931 | NCBI WGS metagenome assembly CXWL01 (sample SAMEA3498368, study PRJEB10139) | groundwater metagenome | biome: water well; material: biofilm material | place: Germany | collected 2015-04-27 | reverse complement strand
TGAGAAGTGGCACAAGGATGCGGCCTTCGACAATCCGAAGCTGCTGTTCCTGAACCGCGAAGAGCTGATGCGGCACGAAGCGGCCGGCGTCACGACGGAATTGTTCCCGAAGACGATGGCAGTGACCGGCATCGAGATGCAGCTTGCTTACCACTTCGAGCCGGGCAGCATGCGCGATGGCGTGACCTTGTCGGTACCGCTGTTTGCGCTGAACCAGCTGCCGCGCGAGCGCGCCGGGTGGCTGGTGCCTGGCATGCTGAAGGAAAAGGCGCACCTGCTGCTTAAATCGCTGCCGCAAAAGCTGCGCCGCCATTGCGTGCCGCTGCCGGACTACGCGGCGCGCTTCTGTGAGCGTGTGCACGATGCCGGCAAGTTCGGCCGCGGCGACCTGGTGGATGCGATCATCGCCGACATCCGCGCCCAGACCGGCGTTGCGGTGCTGACGACCGACTTCAAGGCAGAGACCCTGCCGGCGCACCATTTCATGAACTTCAAGGTGGTCGACGAGCATGGCCGCCAGTTGGAAATGGGCCGTAACCTGTCCGCACTGCAGGATGAGTTCGGGCGGCTGGCGCGCGAGAGCTTCCAGAAGATGGCGGAAGGGAAGGCACAGGCGGGGCCGTTGTCTGCTGCTTCCATGCAGCAACTGTCGGGTGGCAAGCCGGGCGCGCCCGCTGGCGTTAAAGGGAATGCGCCGGCGTCCAAGGAGGGCAGGGAAGCGCCGCTCGCTGCGCCGTCCGTCCCCGCAGTCAGCCAGCACATTGGGCTGACTAGCTGGAGTTTTGGCGAATTGCCGGAGCTGCTAGAGATCGTCCAGGGCAAGCTGACCTTGATCGGTTTCCCGGCGCTTGTCGACAAGGGTACGCATTGCGACCTCGAAGTGTTTGACGACCCCGCAGTTGCGGCGCGGACTCACCGCATCGGCTTGCGTCGCCTGTTCGCCCTGCAATTCCGCGAGCAGCTCAAGTTCGCGGAAAAGAATATTCCGGGAATGCAGCAGATGGGCATGCAGTTCATGGCGCTTGGGTCGCAGGAGGAGTTGCGCGACCAGATCGTCCAGAAAGCGATCGATATCGCCTGCTTGCAGGAGCCACTGCCGACCGATGCGGCATCGTTCAACAAGCGCAAGGACGAGGGCAAGTCGCGGCTGGGACTGCTGGTCAATGAGCTTGCGCGCCTGGTCGGACAGGTGCTGGCCGAGTATCACGGCCTGCCGAAGAAATTGCAGAACGTGCAGCAGCAAGTCGCCGCCGATATCCAGGGGCAGTTGCAAGGACTGGTGCACAAGCGCTTCGTTGCCGAGACCGATTATGCGCAGCTGGCGCATTTCCCGCGCTATCTGAAGGCGATCAATGTGCGGCTTGAAAAGCTGCGTGCCGACCCGACCCGCGATGCACGCCTGATGGCTGAGTGGAACCAGTCCGCCAGCCATTTCCTGCGCGCGGCAAAGGATAGGCTGGCAGGCAAGAACACCGATCCGAAAATGGTCGAGTTCCGCTGGATGCTGGAAGAACTGCGTGTGTCCCTGTACGCGCAGGAACTTCGCACGCCCATGCCGGTATCGGCGAAACGGCTGCAGAAAGTCTGGGAGTCGATGCAGCGCTAGGCATCTGGGCAAACCGGCGGAGCAGGTCGTCAGCATCAGGCCAAATCGGCGGATGCGCCCCTTCGGCCGATCCAGCTCTCGACTTCGACACTGGCGTCTGCCGACAGCCGGGCACTCCTGGCCGGCCTGTAACTGCAAGTCGCAGGTCAACCAGGAGACGCTTCGTCAGCGCTGAAATTGCTGTTTCAATGCGTTCAAGCCATCCACATAGATCCCGTGGAACAGCTGCGTGACTTCCTCCTCGCTGACGCCGGCCGGGATGAAGCTGCCCGACCATTCGACTAGCGCGTTTTGCTTGTCAATCGCAAGTACACGCAGCCTCGACCGATAACTCGTTGCTGGAAACGGCGCGGCGATGATCGAGTAACTGTAGCAACGTTCCTTGTCGTCGAATGTCTCGAGGCGTTCGACGATCACCTCGCCGCTGGGCGTCTCCAGGCGCCTGACGCGCCCGCCTTCGCGCAGTTCACTGGTGGGAATATAGGGCAGCCAATCCGGCAACCCGTTAAAGCCGCCAATCAATTGCCACACTTGATCTGCGCTCGCGGGAATCTCGATGCTTGCAAGAGTTGATGCCATGTTATTGCTCATTGTGAAAATCGACAGGCAGTGGCGCGTCCAGGGCCACCAGCTTTTGTACTCGCATGTCGTGCCAGAATGCCGCTGGAATAAGCGCGTCCAGCGCGGCCATGTCCTCTACGATGCGTTCGGGTCGGCTGGCGCCCGGGATGACAGCAGCAACCGCGGGATTGGCCAGCACAAATTGCAGGGCGGCCGACTTCACGCTGACCTGATGGCGCTGTGCGATAGCTTTTATCTTGTCAACCTTGGCAATGATCTCCGGCGACGCCTTCTGATATTCGAAGTGCGTACCGCCGGCCAGGATCCCCGAGCTGTAAGGGCCGCCGACCACGATGTCGACGTTCTGGCGCGCGGCGGCCGGCATCAGGCGTTGCAAGGAGCGATCATGATCGAGCAAAGTATAGCGGCCCGCCAGTAGGAACACATCCGGCTGTGCTTCGTCCAGCTCAAGCGTGATTTCCAGCGGTTCCACCCGGTTGACCCCAAGTCCCCATGACTTGATGACGCCTTCCTCGCGCAGGCGGCTCAGCACGCGGAAAGCACCGGTCCGGGCAATCTCGTACTGCCCCAGCCATTCATCGCCATAAAAATCCTGCGCGATATCGTGGACATAGACGATGTCCAGGCGATCAGTGTTCAGACGCGCCAGGCTCGCCTCGATCGAGCGCAGCGTGGCGTCCGCACTATAGTCGTTGACGACCTTGTTCTTGCGCCCGAATTCGAACAGGCCGCCCTTTTCGCCCAGCTCGCGCGCGGCAGGATCCACCAACTCATCGAGGATCAGGCGGCCGACCTTTGTGCTCAGCAAATAATCGTCGCGATTGTGTTTTGCCAACGCCTGCCCGAGACGAAGTTCAGCCAGGCCGGCGCCATAAAACGGCGCCGTGTCGAAAAGGCGGATACCGTGGTCCCAGGCAGCATCGACGGTGGCAATCGCTTCTTGTTCCGGGATGTTGCGGAACATATTGCCGAGGGGAGCGGTGCCAAAACCTAATTTGCCTTGCAGTTTGCTCTTGATACTCATGCGGTTCTCCAGTGGTGGTGGTAAGACGGTAGAGCGAGTATAGGTTGACCAATTAAGACTGTCTAAGACATAATTCGACAGACTTAAGACAAAAGAGGTCTGATATGTTGGACTTACGGCAGTTGCAGTATTTCGTCATCGTGGCGGAAGAAGAGCATGTCGGACGGGCAGCGGAACGGCTGCACATTTCGCAGTCCCCCCTCAGCCGACAGGTTGCACAACTCGAGGAAAAGCTGGGTTTGACGCTTTTTGAGCGCACCCAGCAGCGCATTCGCCTGACGCGGGACGGCCGTACCTTCCTGGCTGAGGCGCAAGCGTTCCTGACCCATGCCAAGCGGCTCGAATCGCTTGCGCGCAGGCTGGGCAAGGGTGACGAAGGTGGCCTGTGTATCGGTTATATCGAAAACGCGATGCATTCCGGTGTGTTGCCCAAGGGGCTGCGGGTACTGCGCTCTTCCCGCCCCAAGGTTCACGTTGCGCTGTACAACATGCAATCGTCGGAACAACTGGAAGGGCTGCGTCAACGCAGCCTGGATATCGCACTTGTCTGCCATCCGCCGCTGGCCGGCGATCCCGATCTCGCATGTGCCCAGGTGCTGAGCGACCCGATGCTATTGGCGCTGCCGGAATCTCACCCGCTGGCATCGATGACGGAGCTGACCGCCAACGATCTGGCGGGACAGGAGTGGATCGCCGTCGGGCATCAGGAAAATCTGCAGCAGCATGACAACTTCGTCGCTGCCTGCGCGCGCGCCGGCTTCACGCCGAACATTCAAATGGTGGCGACCGAGCCGCTCACGGCACTGGGCCTGGTCGCGGCCAGCCTGGGCATCACCATGATCCAGCAGAGTTTGCGGCACCACGCGCCGGCCGGCGTGGTGTTGCGCGAGCTCGCCTGGTTCAGCTATCGCACGCCACTCTGGGTCGCCTGGCACAAGGTGAACCTGAGGCCACTGGTGGGGATTTTCAGGGAGACCCTGCTTGAGCTGGCCCAGCTGGAGCGGACGCAGAACTAGCGGGGCGCCGTGCCGTGCCGTGCCGATCCGTCAGGGCTTAGCCGATCAGCTTTTGGGCCGCGCGACAGCGCCACCACGCCGCCTCGTCGACTGGCAGGTAAGAGCACCGACCAGAAAATGGTCGAGTTCCGCTGGATGATGGAAGAGCTGCGCGTGTCCCCGGTACGCGCAGGGACTTCGCACGCCAAGGTCCGGCTAAGTTGCACTGCTCGCAGCTAATATGGACGTAAGAGGCGGCGCAGCGCCAACCAAGGCTGGGGAAAGCCCGGCCTTGCAGCGTTGCACCCCTCCCTCATGCACGTCAATGCTTAACGCTGCTGCCTGCTCCTGTCGTGGTGGAGCTCATGCCTGGGTGCCATGCCTCGCCGATGCCTCCCACTGTCTGGTCCGTTCCATAAAAGGCGTGGATCTGGTTGGCCCAGCCGACGTCGCTCATGTCCGGCCAGCGGTCGGGGTCAAAGCCAGGCGCGTTGGCGAGCCGCTGCTTGTCCACATTCAGGACGAAGCGCTTGTTGACGGTATCGAGGTGCAGCGCTTGCCAGGGCACGGCGAACAATTTTTCGCCCATGCCGAGGAAGCCCCCGAACGACAGCACGGCGTATGCGACCTGGCCGGTACGCATATCAAGCATGATTTCCTTGATGTCACCCAGATTTTCTTCCTGTCCATTGACTACACTGTCACCGATGAGGGTGTCGGTACCCATCAGGGCGGGGCCGGGGCCGGAACTGCTTTTATAGATGCCGTACTTGTCGCGATCTGCGTAGCTCATCTGTTTTCTCCCGTTAGATGTCGTGATTTCCTCCCCACCGAGGGGATGGGATGCTGACGATGCTGAAGTGAGTCGTCGTCTCACCTGTCCAGCGTAGGGTGCAGGGGCTAACTGCTTTTGATGTGTGTCAATCGTGCCGATGCGATCGTGGTGCGCGTTATTGTTGCGTTTCTGCCCATGTGAGCGATAACGCACAGAACGCGTATTTCCTGATTGCTACTCTAATGAAAACCTGGAGGCATTTCATGATGTTCATTAGCGCACGCTGCAACAACGCCGGCCCATTGGGCAAACCTATTCCTACCCGTTCGCTCGCGGCGACGCTGCTGGCACGCCTCCCGGTACTGTCAAGGCTTCGATGGTAAAACTGGTACAGCCCTGGTTGCGCAGCCTGCTGCGCAACGCCAAGAAACAGCAGCGTACGACGGCGCGCGCGGTAAAGACGCTGCTGGCTGTTCCAAAAGTCAAATTTAAGCCTGCTACCACGCCGGCCGCGCGCAAGACGGGGTCGAAAACCGTTGCCGGCGCCCCTGCAGCCGGTACGCTGGCCGGCCAGTGGCTGAGCGATCATTACACCGGCCTCGGTGCGCATGGCGTGCTGCGCACCATGTTGTATTGGCTGTATCTTCCGCCGCTGGTTCCGCCGCAGGGCATTCCGCTGCTGATCATGCTGCATGGCTGCGACCAGACTGCGAATGCGTTTGCCCAGGGCACGCGCATGAACCTGATTGCTGAAAAGCAGGGCTACGCGGTCGTCTATCCCCAGCAATCCACGGCGAGCCATCCCAAGGCGTGCTGGAAATGGTATGACCGGGCAACCCAGGAGGGCGGTGGCGACGTCGCGCTGATTGTCGGGATCGTCAATACGGTTGCCGCTACCCATCCCATCGACCGTTCACGCATGTATATCTGCGGTTTTTCAGCCGGTGGCGCCATGGCGCATATCGTCGCGCTCAACTATCCGGGCCTGATCGCGGGACTGGGCGTACATTCGTCGCCGCTGTTCGGGGCCGCGCGCGGCGCGGTCGCCGCCATCAAGGTGATGCTGCAGGGAGACGCGCGCCGCGCCGGGCCGGCGATCCAGGAAGTGCTCGACCGGCAACCGGGCTTCCCCGCGATGCCGACCATCCTGCTCCATGGCGAGTCCGACCGGGTGGTTCGACCGGTTAACCAGTCCCATCTTGAACAACAGGTACTGCTGCTCAACCGCGTGCCAATGGGAACGCCGGTCGATGTCACCACGCGGGACCGCAGCAGCCGCACGTTTGCATACCGCTTGCGCGACGTGCGCCTGCGGCGCAAACTTCTGCTGCGGGTCGTGCAAATCTCGGAACTCAAGCACGCCTGGAGCGGGGGCGATGACAGCCTGGCGTTCAACTCAGGGCCCGGGCCGGCCTCCAGCAAGCTCCTGCTCGACTTCTTTTCCCGCCACAGCCGGGCTGGCAGCGTCTAGATCCAAAGTCAAGAGCGCACCGCAAAAAGATAGACCTTGCCAAACTGTCCCCTGAATAGTACTGTATATTCATACAGTACTTTGGCGGTTGACCATGACTTCTCTACACCCTATTGCCGCGCCGGAAGCCTTGCATCCTTCATTGTGGCTGGCTTCGCAACTGGCGCATTCAAGCGCCCGCTGCGTCGACACGGGGCATCCCACCCTGTCGGCGCAACTACCCGGCGGGGGCTGGCCGACAGGCACGCTCAACGAATTATTGCTCCAGCAAGCAGGTATCGGTGAGCTGCGCCTGCTGCGCCCGTCCCTGCAAACGGTGGCCCGGCGCCGCATCGTGCTGCTGCAGCCGCCACACCCGCCCCAGGCACTGGCGCTGGCGGCCCTGGGCATCAAACCATCGCAACTATTGTGGGTGCGTACCAGCCGCAGCGCTGACGCACTATGGGCAGCCGAGCAGGTATTGCGCAGCGGTAGTTGCGGTGCGCTCCTGTTCTGGCACAGCCATGCGCGCGGCGAGGCACTGCGCCGGCTTCACCTGGCCGCGCAAAGCGGCGAAACCCTGTTCTTCATGCTGCGGCCGCTGGCTGCCGGCCAGGATGCCTCGCCGGCGCCGCTGCGCCTGAGCCTGCGCCCGGCTGCGGGCGGCATGGAAATCGGTTTCGTCAAACGCCGGGGGCCGCAGCGTGATGCGCCGCTGTTCCTCCCACTTACACCTTCTTTACTGCAACGCCATGCGCCTCTGGATCGGCCTGTACCTGCCCCAGCTACCGCTCGAGGTCTTCTGCCCGAACTGGTCCAGTGACGACGCCGGCAGCGTCGTCCTGGAGCACGAGCGCGTGCTGGCCGCCTCGCCGCTGGCGCGGGCGGCCGGGGTGCAGCCGGGCATGCGGCGCGGCGGCGCGCTCATGCTCTTGCCCGAGGGGCGCCTGTACGAGCGCACTGCCGAACGCGAAGCTGACGCCTTGCATGCGGTCGCCATGGCGTTGCTGCAATACACGCCGCTGGTAGCGCAAGCCGAGGAATCGACGCTGCTGATCGATATCGGCGCCAGCCTGCGCCTGTTCGGCGGCATACGCGCGCTGTGCCGGCGCATCCGCGACAACATGCGCGCGCTCGGTTTTACGGCCGTGATCAGTTGCGCGCCTACCGCGCGCGGCGCCTGGCTGCTGGCGCGCCATCAGGGCGGCAGGGCGCTGGGGATGCCGTCGCTGGTGCGCCAGCTCGACCGCCTGCCATGCACCTTGCTGCCGCCGGCGCGTGCGTTTGCGGCCTGGATCGAAGGCATCGGCTGCTTCAGCCTTGGCGAAATGCGGCGCCTGCCGCGTCCCGGCCTGCAGCGCCGTTGTGGCCGCGCGCTGCTTGACATGTTCGACGCCGCGTACGGCATGACCCCCGAACTGTTCGACTGGATCGAGGCGCCCACCACGTTCCGCGCCCATCTTGAATTGTTCGACCGGGTTGAGAATGCCGAGGCGCTGTTGTTCGGCGCCCACCGTTTGCTGCTGCAGCTGACCGGCTGGCTATGCGCGCGGCAGCTCGCCGTCGAGCGCATCACCCTGCAGCTCGAACACGAGCGCGGAAGGGTGGCGCGGCCACCCACCGTCATCGAGATCGTGCTGGCTGAACCGACATGGCGTGACGAACACCTGGTGCGGCTGCTGAAGGAAAGGCTGGGCAAGCAGGTGCTGGAAGCGCACGTGATCGGCCTGTGCCTCGAAGCGTTGCAGGTGCAGCCGATGGCGCCGCCGAGCGAGTCGCTGTTTCCCGAGCCGGGTGGCAGCGAGGAAGACCAGCTGCGCATGCTTGAGTTGCTGGTCGCCCGGCTGGGGCCCGAGAATGTGCTGCAAGCGGCGCCGCAAGCGGACTATCGGCCAGAGCTGGCCAATGCCTGGGTGCCGGTACAGAAAAAAATCCGGCAAGCGGCGCTGGACGCGCAGATGCCGCCCGATGTGCTCAGCCTGCCGCGTCCTGTATGGCTGCTGGCCAAGCCGATCGCACTGCTGATGCGCAACCACCGTCCGTTTTATGGTTCGCCGCTGAGAATGGCGTCGACACCGGAACGCATCGAAGCAGGGTGGTGGAGCCAGGCGCATGCGCGTGATTATTTCATCGCCGAGGGGCAGGACAATGCGCACTACTGGGTATATCGCGAACGCATAGCCGGCATGGCTGAAGACGCCGCGCCGCGCTGGTACTTGCATGGGTTGTTTGCGTGACCAGACTTTGAATTGGCCCACGGTCGATGGCTGGCTTCGACGGACGCATAACGAGGGTGTTTACTCCTCGTCGAATTCCTCGGCCAGGTTTTTCCAGCCCTTGCTCTTGGCAAACGCGCTGAACTCTTCCGGCGCTTCCAGCACGATCAGTTTGCGGTCCTGCAAGCCGGGATCGCTGGGTCCGAAGTCTGGGCCTTTGTAGCCGAGCGTGCGCAGCTGATCAATTACTTTGCCGGCCAGCACGCCATCCTTGTACAGGCCAGGCTCGACCGGTGCCGCAAAGTCCACGTACACGTCGATAATCCCGTAGCCCTCGTCGAAGATGCGAATGCCCTTGACGTCATGGGAACGGCCGGTGCTGTCCACGGCCTTGAACGGTCCGCTCAGCTGGATGTCGGTATCGGTAGTCATGGAAGAAGCATACACCATCGATGCGCGTCGCATCGCCCGACCCATTTCCGTGCGCGGCCCCGCCGCGGCGCAAAATTTTTTTCGGCAGAGGACCTCAAAAATCATATTTTTCTTGCCCTTGAAATGGGCGAACGCTGCCATAAGATGGGGAGCAACGGATGCTCCACGGAGGTCCGTCAACTTATCGCTTAACCTTACAAGGATACTTATCATGCGTACTTTTGACCTTGCCCCTCTCTATCGTTCCGCTATCGGCTTCGACCGCCTGGCCCAGCTGCTTGAGCAGCGCGCCGACACCCAGCCTAGCTATCCTCCCTACAATATCGAACTGGTCAGCGACGACAAGTACCGTATCGTGATGGCACTTGCCGGCTTCGACCGTTCGGAAGTCGAAATCGTCGCCGAGCGTGACACCTTGCACGTCACCGGCCGCAAGCAGAAGGATGACGCCCAGCGCACCTACCTGCACCGCGGCATCGCGGCACGCGATTTCGAACAGCGCTTCCAGCTGGCCAACCACGTCAAGGTCACCACGGCATCGTTCGATAACGGCATGCTGACCATTGAACTGGTGCGCGAAGTGCCGGAAGCGCTCAAGCCGCGCAAGATCACCATCGGTGGCGGCGACGCTGCCATCAACCATGGTGACAACGTGCAGGCACTGGAGCAGCGCCAGGCTGCGTAATCACGGCAGGACTGAGTAGGAAACAGGGGCGCTCGCGGTCGGAGTGCCCCTTTCCACACCCGGCTTTAAGGAAGCATTAAGTCTGGTGCTGCACTATGAACCTATCGGTAAACCTTTTCAATCCAGGAGTACGTTAAATGCAAAACGTCGGTGCCACTACTGCCATCAGCGCTAAGCGACTCATTCTGGCCCTTGCCGCCGCAGGCGTCATCGGCGGAGCGGTTGGTGCGGTCGCAGTCAATCACAACAACGCGGTAGCATCCGCCGCTGCCGGCAGCGCTCCCGCAACCGTCGCAGCGCCCGCCCTGCCGGCCGCCATTGGCGCGCCGACCCGGCTTGCGGCCGGTGTCGTGCTGCCGGACTTCACCCAGATCGTTGCGCGCATGGGGCCTGCGGTCGTCAACATCCAGGTCACGGGCACCACCAAGACCAGCGCCGGGCCGAATGCACGCCTGCCGCGCGGCCATGAAAACGATCCATTCTTTGAATTCTTCCGTCGCTTCCAGGATCCGCGCGCTCAGCGCGGCCAACGCGACGTTCCCGTTTTTGGCGCCGGTTCCGGGTTCATTATCAGCCCGGACGGTGTCATCCTGACCAACGCGCACGTGGTGCGCGATGCTTCCGAAGTCACGGTCAAGCTGCAGGACCGGCGCGAATTCCGTGCCAAGGTGCTGGGTTCCGATCCGAAGACCGACGTGGCCGTGCTGAAAATTGAAGCCAAGAACCTGCCGGTGGTGCCAATCGGTAAATCGAGCGACCTGAAGGTGGGCGAATGGGTGATCGCGATCGGCTCGCCCTTCGGGCTGGAGAGCAGCGTGACCGCAGGCGTGGTCAGCGCCAAGGGCCGCTCGATCGACGAGGGCAATGTGCCGTTCATCCAGACCGATGTGGCCGTCAACCCGGGCAACTCGGGCGGTCCGCTGTTCAACACGCGCGGCGAGGTGATCGGCATCAACTCGCAGATCTACAGCCAGACCGGCGGCTACCAGGGCCTGTCGTTCGCGATCCCGATCGACGTGGCCTACCGCATCAAGGACCAGATCGTCACTACCGGCAAGGTGCAGCACGCCAAGCTGGGCGTGACGATCCAGGAAGTGAACCAGGCATTTGCCGATTCGTTCAACCTGGCGTCGCCGGAAGGCGCGCTGGTGTCGAACATCGAACGCGGCGGCGCGGCCGACAAGGCCGGCCTCAAGGCAGGCGACGTGATCCGCAAGCTCAACGGCCAGCCGATCATCGCGTCGGGCGACTTGCCTGCCTTGATGAGCACGTCCAAGCCGGGCGACCGTGTCACCCTCGATGTCTGGCGCGATGGCAAGATCGTGCAGATCCCGGCGACCCTCGCCAACGCCAGCGACAAGGTCGCCGCGGCCGAACCTGAGGCGGTCGAGATCGCCAACTCGGGCAGCAAGCTGGGTCTGTCGCTGCGCCCGCTCGAGCCGATCGAAAAACGCCAGTCGGGCATNNTCGGTCGCCCAGGTACGCGACGTGGTGGGCAAGTCGACCAAGTCGGTCGCCTTGCTGATTCAGCGCGGGAGTGACAAAATCTTCATTCCTGTGCGGATCGGGTAAGTTCGTTCGTCGTCCACCGCATTAATCGAGAAACGGGGAAGTGATGCGGCTACTGCTGGTGGAAGACGATACGATGATCGGCGAGGTAGTGCTCGACCTGCTAAGGGCCGAGCACTACGCCGTCGACTGGGTCAAGGACGGCGAGATGGCGGACACCGCACTGGTGCAGTCGCAGGCCTACGACCTGGTGCTGCTGGACCTTGGCCTTCCGCGCAAGGACGGCATTGAAGTGCTGCGCTCGATGCGCGCACGCAAAGACCAGACCCCGGTGCTGGTCGCCACTGCGCGCGACTCGGTCGAACAGCGTATTGCCGGCCTCGATGCCGGCGCCGACGATTACGTCCTCAAACCCTACGACCTCGATGAACTGCTGGCGCGCATCCGCGCCTTGGTGCGCCGCTCCGCCGGCCGCGGCGAACCGGTTTTTGAATACAAGAACATCACCATCAATCCCGCCACCCGCGAAGTGCAGGTCGGTGGCGCCATGGTCACCTTGTCGGCGCGCGAATGGGCCGTGCTCGAAGCGCTGATCGCGCGGCCGGGCGTGGTGCTGTCGCGGCCCCAGCTCGAAGAAAAGCTGTACAGCTGGCGCGATGAAGTGAGCAGCAATGCGGTCGAAGTCTATATCCACGGCCTGCGCAAGAAGCTGGGCAGTGAACTGATCCAGAACGTGCGCGGGGTCGGCTACGTGGTCCCGAAACAATGAGGGTATCCCACTCGCTGCGCGGCCGCCTGCTGTGGTTCCTGCTGGCAGCCATCTCGATCGCCACCCTGGCGCAGGCGTCGATCGCCTATCGCACCTCGCTGCGCGACGCCGACGAGATCTTCGACTATCACATGCAGCAGATGGCGCTGTCGCTGCGTTCCGGCGCGCCGCTGTCAAGCAGCGAAGGACGCGAGTCGGTGGAAGCCGGCGCTGAAAATAATGACCTGATGGTGCAGGTCTGGACGCCGGACGGCGTGCAGGTCTTCCGCACCTTTTCGCGCGCGCGCCTGCCGCAGCGCGCGGTGCTTGGCTTCTCCAACGTGAAGGCCAACGGCACCACCTACCGCATCTTCTCGGTCCAGACCCAGAACCAGACCGTCCAGGTGGCGCAGGACATGGCGGTACGGCGCAAGATCGCCGGTAACCTCGCGCTGCGCACGGTGGGCCCGATCGCGGTGATGATGCCGATCCTGATGCTGGTCGTCTGGTGGGTTGTCAGCGGCTCGCTCGAACCGGTAGCGCGCGTGCGCAAGCAGGTTGCGGCGCGCCAGGCGGACGACCTGTCGCCGGTGTCCGAGTCCGGGCTGCCCGACGAAGTGCTGCCGCTGGTACAGGAACTGAACCTGCTGTTCGGGCGCGTGAAGACGGCATTCGACGCCCAGCAGCATTTCGTGGCCGACGCGGCCCATGAATTGCGCACGCCGCTGGCTGCGCTCAAGCTGCAGGCGCAAAGCCTCGAGCGCGCCGATTCGGAGGAAGCGCGCAGCATCGCGGTGGCCCGCCTGACCGCAGGCATCGAACGCGCCACGCGGCTGGTTGAACAGCTGCTGGTGCTGGCGCGGCAGGAAGCCAGCGCCGCCAGCGGCGTCAAGCTGCAGAACGTGGCGCTGGCCGACCTCGCGCGGCGCACGCTCGGCGACCTGGCCGGACCGGCGCAGGCGAAAGGCATTGACCTTGGGCTTGAGCGCGCCGATAACGTCATGCTCCAGGGCCAGCCTGACGCCCTCGCTATCCTGATGCGCAATCTCGTCGACAACGCCATCAAATACACCCCGGCAGAAGGCAAGGTTGACGTGGAGGTGCGGGCGGACGGTGACGGCGCAACCCTGACCGTGGAAGACAGCGGCCCAGGCATTCCCGCGGAGGAGCGGGAGAGGGTGTTCGACCGCTTCTACCGCATCGCAGGCAGCGAAGCAGGCGGCAGCGGCATCGGCATGGCCATCGTCAAGGCGATCGCCGACCGGCACGGCGCAAAGCTGGTGCTGGACCAGTCGGAACGACTCGGTGGCTTGAGCGTGCGGGTGGAGTTCCCGCGCCTGCGACCGTAGGGCGTTATCCCCTATCCCTGTTGACCGAGGAACTGCCGGACTTCGGACTGGAACTGTTCGGACTGATCCCACATGATGAAGTGGGCGCTCGACGGGATGCGCTTGAGCGTTGCGCCTTTCAGCGGCGCGTATGCTGCCTTGTATGCGCCGTCGATTGCCGCTTCGGTCATGCCGGGAGCCTTCGCCATCACGTACAACACGGTGGTCGGTACGGCCACCTTGTCCAGCTCGGGCCTGAGGTCAGTCACGATCAGTTCGTGGAAGGCGCGCGCAACGACATCCGGGTCGCTTTTCAGTGAATCGTCGAGCGCCCCTGGCCGCATTGCGACGTTATCGACCATGCTGTCGATGGTCGCGGCCGAGCGGGCCTGGCGAGCCGCGGGATCGGCGGTGCGCAACTGCGCAATGAACGCATCGGCCGTCGGCTTGACGCTTTCCGTTGTCGTGCCGGGAGGCCCGAACATCGCGCCGAGGAACGGCAGCATGTCGACCACCATCAGCCTGGATAGCGCGTTCGGATGGCGGCCTGCCACCATCAGGCCAATCGTGCCCCCCATCGAGTGTCCGATGATCGCTGGACGGTCGAGGCCTTGCGCAGCGATGTAGCGCGCGATCTCGCGGGCCACCGGCGCCGCCACTGTACCTTCCGCGTTCTGCCCGCGTGCATGGCCCGCAAATCCGGATACCTGAACGAGGTGGTAGCGGTATCCCGGCACCGCCCGCACCAGTTCGCGCCAGACCCGGGGAGACGACCCAAGACCGGGAATGAGGATGACGTCCTTCCCTTCACCCTCGGTGCTGACGGCAATGCGTTCGGATGTGAATTCTGCTGCTCTCGCGGGAACCAGTGCCGCGCAAGCGACGGCAAGCATGGAAGCCAGGAACAGGCGGCGGCTAAGGGTGGATCGCGACATGGAGTGTCTCCTCAATGGACACGCAGATACTCGATCAATACGTTCAATATTGTCAAGCGGATCCCTTCGCAATTTATCGCTTGACTCGCTTTCACGTGTCAGCTATTGTTTACATGTGAAAGCGAAAAACAATCCATTCGAAGGAGACCAGCTGCTGGCGATGCTGTCGGCCCTGTCCAGTCCCCACAGGCTGCGGATCATCGCGTCGCTGGCGTCGGGCGGCCGCAACTATGTCAGCCAGCTGGCGCGGGAGATTGGCATCAGCCGTCCGCTGCTGCACCTGCACCTCCAAAAGCTCGAAAGCGCCGGCCTGGTGACCAGCCGGCTCGAAGTATCGGACGATGGCAAGGCGCTCAACTACTTTGAAGTCAACCGTTTCAACATCGCGCTCACGCCCGAAGCAATCGCAGAAGCCGTGAAGACCCTGACAACCAACCTTGAGAAGTAGAGAACAAAATGGCCGAACACGTGTACTTGTTGACGCTCTTCCTCCCGCTTGGCACGGCGCTGCTCATCTTCGGCATGAAGTACTACGCCGCGGTCCAGCAGGCCAAGGCGCGCCTTGCCAGCGACGAGGCATACCGCCAGGTGGCGGAGCAGGCGGCAGCGGCGCAGGCTGAAACCGCGGCCACGCTCGCATCGATGAACGCGATGCTGGGCGACGTCAAAGCCCGCCTCGCGGTGGTCGAGAAGATTTTGAGGGAAGTCGAGTAGAGCAGTCCCATTAACCGTGAAAGGAATTGCGATGTCTGAAGTCAGCACAGTAAGGCTTTACCTGTTAAGGGCAATGTACCTGTTGATCGCCGTCGGCCTGGGCTTGGTTATCTGGCCGATGATCATCTCGCCGCCGACGCTCACCGCTAACGCGAACACCGTTATCTGGTCGCTGCTTGGAGGGCTTGCACTGGTGTCGTTACTGGGTGTGCGCTATCCGCTGCAAATGCTGCCGGTGCTTATTTTCGAACTGGTCTGGAAGGTCATCTGGGTCGCGGCATTCGCCATTCCGATGTGGATGGGACCGGGACTCGATGCGTATGCGGCGGAGACGCTGTTTGCGTGCGGGATGGGGATTGTACTCGTTCCGCTGGTGCTGCCGTGGGGCTACGTGGTGAGGCACTACATCAAGGCGCCGTCGACGCCGTGGGGGAGCGCTGCACTGCAGCGTTCTGCTGCCTGAGTTGTGCGCAGGGCGGATGCGCGTGCGCTTGTCCGCCCTGCGATATGGATGACGCTTACTTTTTCTTCGCTTCGTCCTTCGGCCACGGCATTCCCAGCCACGCGGCGTTCAACGCTTTTTGCTCCGCGGTCGGCTTGTCCAGCGCCTTGACCTTCGCCTTGCCCTTTGGCTGCAGCACAGGAGTCAGCTGCACTTCGCGCAGCTCATCGCGGCGGAACATGTGCAGTTTGAACGGCGCCGCTTTCGACAGGTACAGCTTCTCCGACAGGTCCTTGGCCGAAACCTTCAGGCCGTTCACAGCCACCAGCACGTCGCCGGAGGCGATACCGGCTTTCCACGCCGGGCTGTCGCGCTGGACTTCGGTCACAACTGCCGGGTCGCTCCCTTCGCGCATCTTCCAGCCGGCCCACCATTCTTCTTTCTGCTCTTCGTCCTTCGGCACGTCGATCATGTACTGCGTGCCAACCGTCTGCAGCAGGCTGGCAAACGGAATCTCCGTGGTGCCGTCGACATACTGGGTCCACCAGCCGCTCCAGTCAGTGCCGCTGACCTGGCGCAGCGCCGCCTTGACCGCAACCGGATCGTAGCCACCCTGTGCCACCGAGTGCTTGTCGTACAGGACGCGGTGGACGTCTTCGAGGCCTTTGGCGCCCCTGGTCTGGCGGCGCAGTTCGATGTCCATCATCAAACCGAGTACCTGGCCCTTCGAATAGATGTTCACCGACGCGTTGCGCGCGCGCTCGCCGCCAACCGAAATCCATTCGTCAAAGCTCGATTCCGACGCGCTCTGCTGGAAGCGGCCCGGCTGGTGCAGGTAGTCGTCGATGGTCTTCGCGTACTCCTCCATGAATTCCTCGCGCTTCTGCAGGCCTGCGCGCAGCACGATCATTTCATCGAAATACGAGGTGTGGCCTTCCGCGATCCACAGCAGCGGGTTGTAGTTCTCTTTCTGGTATTCGTAAGGAACCATCTCTTTCGGACGGTAGGCCTTGACGTTCCAGGTGTGGAAGAATTCGTGCGCGGCGGTGCGAAGGAAGCCGAGGTAGTCCTTACGCTTGGCGAACATCCAGCGCGGACGCTGGATCACGGTGGAGTTCAGGTGTTCGGTTGCGCCGCCGGCGCCATCGGTCGCGTGGACGATGAACAGATAGCGCTGGAATGGCCACTTGCCGCCATACAGCTTGCCGCCTTCGACCACGATCTTCTTCAGGTCCTCGGTCATCTTCTTGCCGTCGTAGTTACCGCGGCCCCAGATCGCCACCTCGATGGTGCGGCCGTCGACGGTCGTTGTGTGGAATTCGTGGATGCCCGTCTCAATCGGCGAGTCGACCAGCACGTCGTAGTTCGGCGCGACGAAGCAGTGGCCGCACGCGCCCGAGTCCATGCCCGAACGCGACTGCCAGTTGGCCGGTACGTCCAGCTTTACCTTCACCGGCTCGTTGCGGAACGGCGCGGCGTAGACAAACACGCCGCTCGCATCGAGGTAGGCATGGGTGTCGTCGATGTGGCGGGTTCGCTCGCCCAGAACGTTGGCATACACCTCGTAGCTGACAGTCACCGCATCGCCCGGCTTGGTCCGGACCTGCCAGGTGCCCTTGTCGGTCTTCTCAACCTGCAGCGCTTCACCCCTGGCGTCGACTGCCCTGAAAGTGCGCACGCCGTTGGCGAGGTTGAGGATCTGGTAGCGGCCCGTGCGCCAGTTCGGCATCTGCACGTCGAGCGTGGCGCCGCTCACCGCCGGGAAGGTGGCGCGCACTTCGGCCAGGTGCTGGGTGGCGTCGCTGATGCGCAGCTGGTAATCAACGTCGGCGCGCGCGGCGGGTGCGGCGGCGAGCAGGAACAGGGGGAGGGCGTAGGCGAGGAAATTGGGTTTCATGTGCGGCTGTGTGAATGGCGTAACCCGCAAGTGTATATCACGCGATGAAGGCAGGCCAGCGCGGAGTTTCGGTGTATTTATGCGGGCCCCGAATGAAAAACGGCGCCCTGTGCCGGTTGGCAGAGGGCGCCGTCATCACGCGCGAGCGCTTAGAACTTGTGCCACAGGCGCGCGAAGTACGAGGTACCGTTCAGGCCGAACTGCACCGACTCGTACTTGAAGCCGTTGTCGGTCTCGTTCTCATCTTGCACCGTCGGCTTGACGTTGAAGATGTTCGCGCCACCCACGGTCAGCTTGGTCTTGTCGCTGAAGCTGTAGGTGAGGCTCAGGTCTGCCGAGGTCTTGGCCTTGTAGTGCTGGTTAGGTACCGATTCGCTGCCCGACCACGTGCCCAGCGTTTGCGGGCCGAAGTGGATGATCTTGAATTCGGTGCCGACTTTGCCGAGCAGGTATTCGAACGCCAGCGTCGCCTTGCGGCGCGGGCCGCCCTGTTCGATGAACAGGCGCTCGCGCTCGGACAGCAGCACGTCCTCAAAGCCGCTGAACACTGCCGGTGCGTGCACCGCGGTGACTTCGGTCTTGCTGACGTTCATGGCCAGGAAGGTATTCAGCTTGCCTGGCCCGACGTCGGCGCGGTGCGCTACCGTCAGGTCGAGGCCCTGTGTCTTGGTGTCGATCGAGTTGACGAAGAACTGCGCAGCGCCGACGCCGAGGGTATTGAGCAGCGGGATGATCGGTGCGAAATTATCGGCGTCGAAGCGGCCCGAGAACACGATGCGGTCGTCGATGGCGATGCGATACAGGTCGGCCGTCACCGACGTCGATTGCGTTGGGGTCCAGGTTGCGCCCAGCGTGAAGCTGGTCGATTCCTCTTCCTTCAGCTTTGGAATGCCGATGGCGTTAGCCACCGCGCCGCCGTTCGGTGCAAACACCGAGTCGATCGGACGGCCGTTGACGAACTCCGTGAAGGTCGACGAGAAATAAGCCTGCTGCAGCGACGGTGCGCGGAAGCCGGTGCTGGCCGAACCGCGCAGCATGAACGCGTCGGTGAGCTTGTAGGCGGCAGCCAGCTTGCCGGTGACGCTGTTGCCGAAGTCGCTGAACTTCTCGTAGCGCACCGCGCTCAGTACCTTCAGGCGCTCGGTGACGTCGGTTTCGACGTCGATGTAGGCAGCAACGCTGTGGCGGTCACGGTCGGTCACGTCGGCTGGGCGGAAGCCCGGGAAGCCCTGGCTGCCAGGGTCGCCGCCGAATCCTGGACCGTCGGCGTCGATGTAGGAGCCCGGTTCGCCGGCGAAGATCTTGTAGTTCTCGGTGCGGTACTCGGCGCCGAACGCGAGGTTCAGGCCGCTCATGATGCCAGGGTAGAAGCGCGCAACGTCCACGTTGGTGGTCATCTGCTCGGCCGAGAAACCGCCGGCGTCAAACTCGGAGGCGCTGACGCCGCGGCCGCCAGCGAGCAGGTCGGCATTGGCGATCGACGCATTGAGCGTGTTGCGGATCGTGTAGTGCATCTTGTTGTAGCCGTAGGTCTGCGACAGGTCCGCAGTCCAGTCGCCGATATTGGTGCGGTAGCCGAGCGTGCCGTACTGGTCGTCGATCAGCGCGTCGATGTAGGGCGCGAAGCCGTCCGGGTACATGGCCTGCGCATTGCGGGTCGGGATCTGGTCCGGGCCGCGGCCGAAGGCGGCCGACGATGCGTCGCGCTTTTGCAGGCCGGCGGTGAAGTACACCTTGCCGGGGCCGGCCGGGATTTCGCCGTTCAGGTAGACGGTCTGGTTCTCGACCTTGGAGTCGCCGATGGTGCGCAGGCTGCCAGGGTCGGCGCGGTTGGAGCGGTCGCGGTCGAGGTATTCGGCGGTGATGCCGACGACGCCGCCGGCCACAGGCACGCCGCAGTAGCCCGATGCCAGCAGGTTTTCGCCGTCGCCTTCGGAGTACTGGCCGTAGCCGAATACCGTTTCGCAGCCGAGCGATTTTTTCAGTTCGACGTTGATCACGCCGGCGATTGCGTCGGAGCCGTACTGCGCCGCGGCGCCGTCGCGCAGCACCTGGATGTTCTTCACTGCCAGCAGCGGGATCGCGTTCATGTCGGTGCCGGTGTTGCCGCGGTTACGCGCACCGAAGATGTTCACCAGCGACGTGCTGTGGCGGCGCTTGCCGTTCATGAGCACCAGGGTCTGGTCCGAGCCGAGGCCGCGCAGCGCGGCCGAATCGACCAGGTCGGCGCCGTCCGCGCCAGTCTGGCGGGTCGAGTTGAACGATGGCGAAATGTAGGTCAGGGTCTGCGCGAGGTCGAACTGGCTGCCTTGTTCGGCAAGCTTGGTCATCGGGATGAAGTCGACCGGCACGGCGGTTTCGGTGGCCGAGGTGGTGGCGGCGCGGCGCGAGCCGACGATGCTAACGGTTGGCACCACGTCGCCGGACTGGGCCTGCGGCGCGGTCGTGGCCTGGGCGAAGGCGGCTGGAGCGAGGGTGGCCAGGGCGACACTACCGTACAGGCTCATCAGGACCGAACGGCGAAGAGTGGTGAGTTTGAACACGCGGCAATCTCCGAGATAAAAAATTCATTCTAATCACTTATCACGGGTGAAAGTGTGGCTGTGTGACAACATCGTAAATATAGCTGCGTGCGGCTGCCGGCTGCTGCAGATGCATGGTAAAGAGGCGCTGCGAAGGCGAAATCGGTATTTGTCCGAGGCCGCCTCATGGCTTATACTGGGTTTTTATACAGTATTATTTCCACCGCTCAGCGGCGCCATCCTATGTTTCCTGCCTCAATGGCGCAGAGCCTGCCCGACTACGCCGAGCTGTTCTGCCTGACCAATTTCTCCTTCCTGCATG
>CXWL01014301.1_pt1 | contig 20182 bp, 20 predicted proteins | sample 590931 | NCBI WGS metagenome assembly CXWL01 (sample SAMEA3498368, study PRJEB10139) | groundwater metagenome | biome: water well; material: biofilm material | place: Germany | collected 2015-04-27 | reverse complement strand
CGGCGGCGCGGGTCACGCATCCGGCGCCGGCGGGGCCGGCGGCGCGGGCGGCAATGGCGCTGGCGGCGGCGGCGGCGGCTCAGCCGTTGGCGGCAATGGCGGCGCCGGCGGCGCCGGCGGCAACGGCTATGTGCGTGTGGTCACGTGGTTTTGACGACTGCTGCGGGGCCTATTCCTCGCGGAGCGATCGCCACAGGGTCTGGTTCAGCGGCTCCAGCAGATATTGCAGCGCCGTACGCTTGCGCGTCGGCACCACAACTTGGGCCGGCAAGCCGGCGCGTAATCTGCGCGAGCCGTTGCCGCCGCTGCGGTCAAGCGCGCTTCGTTCCTCAGGCGGCACAACCACCTGCACTAGAAAATAGGGCCTGCCCGTGCGTTCGTCGGTGAAGCGATCGGCGGAAACCTGACGAACTTCGCCATGCACGATCGGCAAGTTACGCCCGCCGAAGGCTGTAATGCGCACCTCCGTGACCTGGCCGATCTGAAGATCGTCAGCGTCCTCCGGGCGGACCTGAGCTTCCACGATCAAGTCCTGCCCCTCTGGAACCACGTCCATCAAGCGCTCGCCACCGCGCACGACGCCGCCGACCGTATGCACCTGCAGTCCGACAATCAGGCCATCGGCGGGGGCCCGCAGGCGGGTCTGCTCCAATTGTTCGCGCGCGCCAGCCAATTGCGGCGCAAGTTCCGCCAACATCGCATCGACCCGGCGCAAATCCTGATACCGCTCCTGCTGGGTCGAAGCGATCAGCGCCGTCAATTCGGAACGACGCCCGTTCAACTCGGCGAGTTGGCGCTCGAGCGCTCGCAGTCGCGTCTCTGGGGCGAACTCTTCCTCCGCCAGCGCCCGCATGCCGGCAATCTCTTGCCCGAGCAACATTTCCTGGCGCGCAATCGACGTTATCTCACCGCGATACCCAACGATCCGCGCGTCGTAGGCGCTCCAGGCGCCGCCGCCTATTTCACGTTGGTGACGCTGGAACGCAGCCTCGGCGACCTCGCGGTCGCTCGGATCGAGTGCGGCCCACTCCGGCGGCCGGCTAAGCGTTGTCGTGCCGCCCCGCTCGGCGGTAAGGCGAGCGCGCTGCATCTGCAGATCGACCACCTGGGAAAGCAGCGCCTGCTCTCTTGCGACAAGTTCAGGCGCCCCCAACTCGATCAGTATCTGACCGCGCTCGACGTGATCACCTTCCTTGATGGCGAGGCGCGAAACAACGCCGCCGTCGCGATGTTGAACCGTCTGCCGGTTGCCAGACACCACCACCACGCCCGACGCCACCACGGCCGCGTCGAGCGGGGTCAAGGCGGCCCAGCCGCCAAATCCCAAGAAAAACGCCGCCAGCGCCAACAAGCCGGCGCGGATTTCGTTCTTTCCGGAATCCCCTTCCGCCATTTCTTTGTCGTCGTCTGTGTTGTCGATGGCCTCGACGTTCATGGCCGCCGTCCTCCGTCCGACACTACCACTGGGCGCTGTCCGCCCGCTGGCGGCGGTGCAAACTTCGCGGCAATTTGGTCTCGCGGGCCGAACGCCTCAATGCGGCCGTCCTGAACCACGAGCAATTTGTCAGCGATATTCATGAAGCCGGCGCGGTGAGCCACCACTACAGCCGAAGCGCCGCGTTCACGGCCCGCCTTCAACGCGTTGATGAGCGCCAATTCGCCCTCGGCGTCGAGATGGGCGTTCGGCTCATCCAGAACGATAAATACTGGATCGCGGTAGAGTGCGCGCGCCAGCGCGACACGCTGGGCCTGTCCCGCTGAAATGCCCTTGCCGTTGGGGCCGATCTCGGTGTCATAGCCGCGGGGCATATTGAGGATGAGGTCGTGCACGCCCGCGATCTTGGCGGCGGCGACGACAGCGCGGTCGATCTCTTCTTGGTCGTAGCCAAGCAGATGCTCGAAACGACAAATGTTGTGGGAAATCGTGCCGCCGAAAAGAGCCACCTCCTGAGGTAGATAGCCGACAAACCGGCCAAGCAAATCGGCCGACCAATCGGTGAGTTTGGCGCCATCGAGGCGAACGGCGCCTTGATCGGGATTGGAAGCCCCAGCGATCGCTCGCATCAGGGTCGTTTTTCCCGCGCCACTCGGGCCAACGACGCCGACAATCTCGCCTGGCTCGACGCGAAAACTCGCGCCAGACAGGAGCAACCTGTCCCCCGCAGGTGATCGCACCGAAACAGATTCTACCGAAAGCAGGCCGCGCGGGCTCGGCAGCGTGGTGTGCTCACGTTGATTGTTCTGGGATTTCAGCACCGCCTTGAGGGTTTGGTAGGCTTGGCTGCCCTGCTCGAACTGCCTCCAGGCGCCGACCACGAGCTCCAGTGGCGCATAAGCGCGCGCGGTGAGGATCGAGGCGGCGATGATGCCTCCGGCGGACATTTGCTGATCTACCGCCAGATAGGCGCCTAAACCCAAGGACGCCGATTGCAACATGAGGCGGAAGAAGCGGGTTGAGGAAGAATAGATGGCGTTGGCGCTGGTCGCCTTGCTTGTTGCGTGCGAGAGCTTCTCGCGTGCTTGCAGCTGGCGACGTATGAGCGCGCCTTGCATGCCGAGCGCGCGCGCCGACTCTCCGTGGGCGGCATCCGCCATTTGCATAGAATACATCGCGCCGGATGCTTGGTCGTTGGCGCGCATGGCGCTGCGGATGGCGCGCTGGTTGACCAGGGCGATCCCGACCAGTGCGATCCCGCCGCCGAGCGCCAGCCACCCGATCCAGGGGTGGATCATGAAACAAACGGCGATGTAGAGCGGGGTCCAGGGCGTATCGACCAGCGCCAGGGCCGGCTGACCTGAAATTGCCGCGCGCAAGGCGTCGAACTCGCGCAACACGTGCACCTGTCCCGCGGCCTTCTTGCCTTCGGGGTCCAGGGCGGCGCTCAGCACGCGCGGGGCGAGCAGGCGGTCAAAACGCTTCGCCATGGCCGCCAGCAACCCCATCCGTATCGCGTCAAGGAAAGCGAGCACCGCCAGGGCGCCAAGCAGCACAGCAGAGAGATAAAGCAGCGTCAGAATACCGCCCGAGGCCAGAACCCGGTCATAGACCTGCATCATGTAGATGGAGGGAGCGAGATAAAGGATGTTCAAGGCGGCGCTGAACAGAATGACATAGCCTACATGGCGCCGGCAGGCGTCCAGGGCGGCCCCAATTATGTCAGCGTCAGCTTTCCTACGGTCTGGTTTATTCGTGCCCATGCGGTCCCCTGACCCAATCTCGCAATCGTTTGGGCCCTATACAACATGAAAGCTCAGCCAGCGCGAGCCCTCGGCGCCATTGGATTGAGGGGCCGGTGTCGTGACGTCTCGGAGACATCGCCCCCTGGACACTCGCTGCCACAATTTGCTGCGGCGGTCAGAGCAGCCGACTTGGGCATACCCTAGCGCAACAAAGCGGCGAAAATTGCAGGTAGCATCAAAGCGCCGCTAGCCAGCCCCAGTAATCGCGCTCCCAAGCGGCGCGCGCCGCCTCATGGGCCGCGCGCGCCCTGGCGGGGCGGTCACCATCGAGCGCTCGCACCATCGCCGCAGCAAATGCCTCCGCATTTGCCTCTCGCGCAATCCAGCCACCCGCCCCGACCTGCTCCGGCAAGGCGCCGACCGGCGTCGCCACGCACGGCGTTCCAAGCGCCATGGCCTGCGCAATCACGCCCGATTGCGTGGCCGAGCGATACGGCGCCAACAGCGCGTCGCTTTCGGCGAGCAATCGCTCCATCTCCTCGTGGGGCGCCCAAGCGCGGGCGACGCGCTCGACTTGCGGCAAGGCAAAACGCGCCGCCACCTGGTCGTTGAGCGCGGGGCCGTCGCCTGCGATGGTCAAGCTCCAATCGGCGCGTGCGGAAATTCGGCTCGCGGCTTCAGCCAGAAGCTCGACGCCCTTGTAAGCGATCATGCGCCCGGCGAACAGAAAGCGCGCCGGCCCAACCGCGCGTGCTCGCGGCGGCGCCGGTTCAAACACCGAGGCCAGCGGCGCGACCACAAGCTTCCGGGAAATTCCGCGCGCGCGCAGTTGCGAGGCGGCAAATTCCGAAAGCGCAACCACTCGTGCAGCGCTCGCGAGCAGGAAATTTTGCGTCGCGATTTGTCCGAGCGGCGCGTAATCGCCCGGGTGCGGCGCCGGGTCATGCGCGCAATAGACCAAGGGCAATTTCAAGGTCGCCGCCAGGGGCGAGGCGACTGCGAAATTCATGGCGACGATCACCGCATCGACGCCGTGCGCATGGTCTTCGAGTAGGCTCTTGCTGCGTGCTAACCGCGCCAACGTCGTCAGCGGACGGCGGCGATCCGAGACGATGGCGGCGCCGCGCACGTCTAAGCCAAGTGCGCGAGCGCGATCGAGCGCTGGGTCGTCAGCGCGCAGGGAAAGCCGAACCGAGTCGGCGCCGAATTGGAGACTCAGGCGACGCGCCAAATTCACTGCGAAAGTGCTGCCGCCGCCCTTCGACCAGAACCAGATGAGAAAGCGCTTGGCCATGAGCTAGGATAGCCTCGCCCACGCTTCGGCGGCGCGATCGGCGGCATGCGCCTCAGTATAGCGCGCAACCACGAGCGCACGTGCCGCGGCGCCCGAACGTTGGCGCAACCCCGCATCGTCACTAAGTCGGGACACGGCCTCCGCCAAGGCGCCCGGATCCTCGCACGGTACAAGCAAACCCGCATCACCGGCGCGGACAAAATCAGCACAGCCAGGCGTATCAGCGGCGACAATCGCGCGCCCGCACGCGGCCGCTTCCAATAGCGAGCGCGGCAATCCCTCGCCCCCGCGCGAGGGAAAGCACGCGATATGCACGTCCGCCCAGTATGCGGCGACATCTTCCACCCGTCCGTGCATGACGATGCCAGGCGTAGCGGCCCACAGCGCAAGTTCGCTGTCAGGCACGTGTTCAGGGTTGGCCCGATCAGCGCCGCCAGCAATGTGTAGCTCGATGTCGCGCCCCTCGCTCCGCAATCGGCGCAACGCCGCCACTGCAATGTCCACGCCCTTCGACCACACCAAGCGCGATGCAATGCCAATTCTGATCGGCCCAGTCGGCTCGGCCGCCGGCTTGAATTTTTCCACATCGACGCCCGCCCCCGGCATCAACAACACGCGCGCGTCCGGGAGCGGCGTCCCCGCCTCGATCCAGCGCCGATCCGCTCGGTTCTCCACCAAAAGCAACGCACCGCCATCAACGATCGCGCGCCGCACCTGCCCCGCCAGCCGATCTGACACAAACTTGGTCCACGCCGCGCCACGCACGCCGAGGTAACCACGGCCGGTCACCGCGAGCACGCGGCCAACCCCAGGCACGCCGGCGAGCAGCAAGAGCGCGATTGGCTTGAGTGCAATCGCGTGCACGATGTCGGGCCGTTCGCGCTTCATTAGCGCGCGCACCGACAGCGCCTCGCGGGCCAAGCTGCCTGCGTCAAAACCACCGCGCGCGAACGGCATCTCGATCGCACGCGCGCCCTCGAGGTCGGCGCCGGATAAGCGTGCGGCGACCGACACCTCATAACCCTCAGCGCGAGCTCGGCGCACCAGCGGCATGAAGTGCGAGCGCATGAACCAATCCTCGGTGGCGAGGAAGAGCAATTTCTTGGCCTTCATCGCGTGGCGCTCCAATCGCGCGCGCATTGCTCCAAAGCGGCGCTCACGTCGACGTCGTTTCGCGCGCCATAACCATAGGCGGCTCGGAAGCGGGAATCATCAATCGCGAGGCTCTCAGTCAACGCGGGCGGCGAGAGCATAGAGAGGCCTGGCGCGCGGAACTGGCGCGTCGGACGCCCCAGCCCGCGGCGTAATGCGTCGACAATATCAGGCGTCGAGAGCGCGGGCAGGTCAGCAATGTGGAACACGCCGCCGGGGCCATCGCGATTGGTCAGCGTCGCGATGATCGCCTCCACCATTGAATCTAGCGAGATAAGGCTGCGCTGGTTTTCGACGCCGGCAAACGGCAAGGGAATGTTGGTGTCGGCGATACGCAGCAAGTGTCGGAAATTCCCCTTGGCGGCGGCGCCAAACACCAAAGGCGGGCGCAGCACCAAAGCGCTTTCTCCCGCCCGCGCCAGCACCTCGCGCTCGGCCGCCAGTTTAGCGCGCCCATAGCGATCCTGCGGGTTGGGCGGATCGATCTCCGTCAGCAAGCGCCCACAGGCGTGCGCGGCGATCACCTTGATCGAACTGATGTAAACAAAGCGAGACACCTGAGCCTTGCGGGCTTGGACCGCGAGCCTGGAAGCGCCTTGCACAATCGCGCGCTCCAACTCCCGCTCGGAATAACTCGCGTGCGCAGGTCCGGCCAGATGCACTACCGCCTCAACGCCATCGAGCGCCGCGCGCCAGTTCGTGTCGGGTCCGAGATCGCCGACCAAACACGCATCTGCAAACGGCAAACGCGTGCGCGCCGCCGCGCGCACCGCCGTGCCGCGGGCGTTCAGCGCCGCGACCAACGCCGAGCCGATAAATCCCGATGCGCCGGTGACCAGGACACGCGCCATGTCTCCTCTTGGCCTAGAGCGTGAGCGTTGTCAGCGCGCTTCGTAGCTGCGCAGATCGAGTCGAGCGGCGCCGAGCGGGGTTTGGACCGTCAGCCGCAAGGGCGGGGCAAAGCCAGATTGCGTGGGCAAGCCAAACCAGGCGTCCGCCGTAGGGATCGAGCCGCCCCTCGCGCCGGCGCTGTAGCCCGAGATTGGCTCGTAGCGGAGCGTGCAATTGAGGGCCGGACCGTCATAGCCGCCGCCATTGAACCGCCCCTGCGAGCGGGCCTCCACCCGCAAGCGGTAATGCTGGCGGCCATCGAACACCAGAACAGCGCCGCTGCAGGCGCGCGCGATGCCAATCGCACGCCCAAGCGCCAGCAAGCCCGTCAGCGGATCGTAGGAGGCCGCCTGCTGCGCGGCGCTCGCAGGCGGCGCGCCCCTGTCGCGATAGTCGGGATTGATTTGGGCCACGACCTGGGTGCCCGGACGGGTCAGCTGGATGCGCCGAAACTTGCCGGCATAGGCGTGGGAAATGTCGTAGCGGCGCCAGTTCAGCGCACCCCCAGAAACCGCGCCCGTGGTCGAGGCCGTGATTTCGGTCTGATCGAACAACCGGGCCAGGCCCGAAGTGCGCACGCCCGCCCGCACGGCGTATCGCGTCGGCATCAAAGCAACATCGAAATTGGCGGTTCCCAATTCGATGACGTCAAGCACCGCGGCGCTGTAGCCAAGGCGATAAGTCTGTGCTCGCGCGGGGGTCGCCAAGCACAGCGCCACCGCCAACGCGGCAATGAGTATCCGCACCCGCTGTTCTCCCTGACGCTGGTCGTTTCAATAGACATCGGCGCGCGCGCTGTCACGCAGGGTGCGCATGCGGCCCCAGCAATGGGAACTGAATCAAGTTGTGACTAGCTTAGAATTCCTCGTGCGCGAACATCAGGTCCGCGAGTTCATTATGGCTGCCGACATAGCCCCCGCCGGCGCCGCTCCCCGCATACTCAACCGCCGCCAAGTGCGGCGCCGGCGTAGACGGGCTGAGCGAGAGCCGCAAGCCGCCGCCCAAACGCTCGTTGGCATATTCGTCAGGCACGGGCGCGAACGGCATGTCGACATCGGTGAGCGCGATGGCGCGGATGTGCTCAACCCTCGCTTCAGTGGCGGCTCGTGTGATTTCCATCGCCGCAGCGGTAGCAGCGAGTTCGCCACGAATTTGGCTGAGCTCTTCTTGCGACATTGGCGCTCGAAACGCCGGCAGGTTGGCATAGGGGTCGTCAACAGGAGCGACGCCCGGGTCGCTGCCTAAACCAGACGCCAAACTGGTGCCAACCATGCCGCCGAGTCCAGCCGGCGAAAAAACGGCCGCGGCGATCATCGTGGCTGCGACCCCAGTCAAGCCAGACTTGATAATCGTGTCGCGGACTTCGCGCCGATAATCGTTCTTGGATTCGTCCCGCATGGCCGCTCCTACAGTTCTGCTGCCATCATCCCGCGCGTACAGCCGCTATGCTACACGCCTTAACCGTAACAAAGCCTAAAAATATCGCGGCGCCAAGCGATAAGACGCGCCCGGCAGCCCTTCTTTCCTAAATGTTCGGCGACAATTTGATCCCACGACCCAGGCCGTGGCATGCAATTCGCCATGCACCATCCCTCCCTGCACATACCCCCTCGTGCGGATTCGGCCGCGCGTCTCTTCCTCTTCGCGACGCTTCCCGCGGCAGCAGCTGCAGGGGCACACGGGCTCCCAGCCTTGCTCGCGCTCGCTGGGTTGCTGTCGTTACGCCCGTCCCTCTTGCGGCAAGCTATTGATAACGTGCCGATATATGTTGTATTTCTATTCCTATTCGTCACTTGGGCCGCAATTGCAAGCCTGTGGTCACCGGTTGCCGCACCCACCCAAGCCATCAAACTGATCCTGACTCTCGCGCTGGGCTTAATGTTCGTTGCCGCTGCGGGAGCCGAACCGGGGGCGCGACGGCTGACCCGCGCCGCCAGCATTGCCGCCTTCACCGTTCTATGCGCCCTGTTGGCGCTGGAGGCTTCGGCCGGTTTGCCGCTCAACCGAAGCGCGAACCCAGACGCAATTTATTGGGTGGTGGAACGCAACCCTGCCCGTGGCGCGGTGGTATTATTAGGCCTCGTCTGGCCGCTTGCGGCAGGCGCCTTCGTGAGCGGGCGTCCCCGCTTGGGGCTGGCGACCCTGGCAGCCGGGGGCTATTTCGCTTTCCAGTTCGATCAGCATGCGAATACTGCCGCTTTCGGCCTCGGCCTCGCCGGCTTTGCCTTCGCTTACCTTGCGCCGCGTGCCGCCCTGCTGCTCAGCAGCTTCGGACTGGCGGCCTGGATGCTTGCCGCGCCATTCCTGACGCCGCTGCTCGCAGGAAACCAAGATCTTGTTGGGGCGCTTCCAGAAAGCCTAGCCCATCGCGCCAGCATCTGGAGTTATGTATGCGAGCGCATCGCCGAGCGGCCCTGGCTCGGCCACGGTATGGACGCCTCGCGCACGGTAACAGACACGATCATCTTCAACGGCCAGGCAGTCAAGGCAATCCCGCTCCATCCCCACAGCGGCTCCCTGCAAATCTGGTACGAAAACGGACTCGTCGGCGCACTCTTGGCCGCCGGCGCACTGGCGTTTGGCGGCATCAAGCTGGCCTCGATGTTCGCCAACAATCGCGCCGCTGCAGCTGCTTGCAGCGCGGTTCTGCTGACCTATGGCGTGCTCGCCAATGTCAGTTTCGGCGTCTGGCAGGAATGGTGGAACGCGGCGATGTTGCTGGCGGCGGCCGTGATCGCCGGGTTCGCGCCGCCGAGCGATTACGGCGCCGGCGCCTCGCATGCGGCCAAAGCGGTGCGACGCTAAGTCAGAGCCGCCACAGTGTCACTGCAATGGGCTTCTGTGCACGGTCAAGGAAGCCCCGCACATCCATAACCACGCCCGCGCCATCAGTGAGCAGCGATTGGGCCAACGCCCAGCCGCCCTCACGAAATTCCCTGTGAGCGACTGAGAAAATCACCGCATCGACGGCGCCCAGCGACGCCGCAGGCGATAATTCCACGCCATGCTGCTTGGCCTGGCGCGCGTCGGCGTGCGGATCGCAGGCCAGCACCTCGAACCCGAACGAGCGGATTTCGTCGATGATGTCGAACACCTTCGAATTGCGCACATCCGGCACATCTTCCTTGAAGGTGACGCCCATCACCGCGACGCGCGGCTTGGCGCGTCCCAGCCGCGTCAGCAGCCGAACGCATTCACGCCCGACATAGCGACCCATGCCGTCATTCACGCGACGCCCGGCGAGCACCACTTCCGGATGATAACCGACCTGTTGGGCCTTGTGGGTCAGGTAATACGGATCGACGCCGATGCAGTGGCCGCCGACAAGGCCTGGAGTGAAGCCAAGAAAGTTCCATTTCGTGCGGGCAGCGGCGAGGACATCCCCGGTGTCAATTCCCAGACGCGCATTGATCAGAGCCAATTCGTTCATCAGCGCAATGTTGAGGTCGCGCTGGGTGTTCTCGATCACCTTGGCGGCTTCTGCGACCTTGATCGATGGCGCGCGGTGCACGCCCGCCTCGACGACCGCCTCGTAGGTTTTCGCAACGATTTCGAGCGTGGCTGGATCCTGACCGGAAACGACTTTGACAATGGTCTCGAAACGGTGAGCGACATCGCCGGGATTGATGCGCTCGGGCGAGAAAGCGAGGGTGAAGTCGGTCCCACAGCGAAGCCCAGAAACGGTCTCCAGGATCGGTCCGCACTCCTCCTCGGTGCAGCCAGGATAGACGGTCGATTCGTAGACCACGATATCGCCTCGCTTGAGGGCGGCGCCAACAGTACGGGTGGCGGCGCGCACCGCGCTGAGGTCCGGGGTCAACGCGTCGTCGATCGGGGTTGGTACGGTGACGATGTAGAAATCTGCCCCCTTGAGCGCGGCTGCGTCGGTGGTGATGCGCAGATTCGGTGAGCGCAAATCCTCTGGGGTTGCTTCGCGCGTGCGGTCGTGCCCGTTCTTGAGTTCCTCCACACGCTCGGCGTCGATTTCGAAGCCGACCACCTCGAATCCCTTGCGCGCGAACGCCGCCGCCACCGGCATCCCGACGTAACCCAGACCAATTACAGCTATGCGGCGTTGGTTCATTGGCTTACTTCACCGCTCTGGGCGCCTATACAGCCGCCATTGTGTTGATTTTCCCGGGTCGCCTGCTTATCGAACCGCAGGCGCCGAGACAATGGCGCGCTGACCACCTGTAGCTCCCTGGAAGCCTAATGACACCCGTCCTCGTCACTGGCGCCGCCGGCTTTATCGGCTACCATCTGGCCGAGCGCTTGCTCGCCGCCGGACGCCCGGTGATCGGGCTCGACAATATGAGCGATTATTACGACGTGACGCTCAAGCAGGCGCGCGTACGTCGCTTGCAGGCGCACGCCGGGTTCGAGTTCGCACAGCTGGACCTTGCGGACGCCACAGGCCTTGATGCGCTATTCAAGCGCTACAAATTCGAACTTGTGTTCAACCTCGCCGCGCAAGCTGGCGTGCGCTACTCGCTGACCAACCCGCAAGCCTATGTGAAATCCAACCTCGAGGGCTTCGTCAACATACTTGAATGTTGCCGCTATCATAAGGTCGGGCACCTGGTGTTCGCCTCGTCGAGTTCGGTCTACGGCGCGGTAACCAAGATGCCGTTCTCGGTGCACCAGAACGTCGACCATCCGCTCAGCGTCTATGCGGCCTCGAAGAAGGCCAACGAGCTGCTGGCCCATTCCTACAGTCATCTGTATCGGCTGCCGGCGACAGGGTTGCGCTTCTTCACGGTCTACGGCCCGTGGGGCCGCCCGGACATGGCGATGTTCCTGTTCGCGCGCGCGATTCTGGCGGGCGAGCCGATCGACGTTTTCAATCACGGCCAGATGGAGCGCGATTTCACCTATGTCGACGACATCGTGGAATCGCTGCTGCGTGTGGGTGAGCGGGTGGCGCGCCCCAATCCGGCCTGGCGCGGCGAAGCGCCCGACCCGGCGACCTCAAGCGCGCCTTATCAGCTCTACAATATCGGCAATCACTCGCCGGTGAAATTGATGCGGCTGATCGAGATCATCGAAGAATGTCTCGGCAAGAAAGCGATCAGAAACCTCCTGCCGATGCAGCCGGGCGATGTGCCTGCGACCTTCGCCGATGTCGACGATCTCGCCCGCGATGTCGATTTCGCGCCGACCACGCCGATTGAGATCGGCGTCAAGCGCTTCCTCGACTGGTACCGGGAATATTACAAGGTCTGAAGCCTCGGCTCGAGCCGCAGCACTTCGCTGAAAGCGAGCAACAGGTGGTAGACGATCGACGCCGGCACGGCTTGCGTCATCGGCTTACCCTCGGCGTCGAATTGATCAACCCACGCGCCCGGCGCTGAGCCAGCGAAATAGCGGTCAAAGAGCAGGCGCAACGATTGCGCAACCGGCGCGCGCGGATCGCGGCCGCTTAACTCGTAGAGCCCCAACCAGCCCTTGATCCGCTCTGTGTTGGCCCAAGCACGCGAACTGGCGCGGATCGGCGCTCCGCGTTCATCGACAATATCAAGCACGGCCCCGGCCGCGCCGAGCCCAAAGCGCTCGCCCCAGGCGATCAGCGCCGCGGCATGAGCGCTAAAATCGCCGCCACGCAAACGCTGATATTGCGCCAGGATCCAAGCCCATTCGAAATGGTGGCCGGGCTCAAGAACTTGACCGGCCGTGCGCGACCATTTTCGGTCGAATGTCTCGCCTAACGAGGCGCCGTCGAACAGGCGGTTGGCGAACAGCGTGGTCACCTGGTCGGCCTGCCCCAGAAATCTCTCATCGCCACTTGCTTCAAACGCCGTGAGGCACGCCTCAAGCAAGTGCATGTGCGGGTTCTGCAGGCGCACGCCGTCATCCGGCAGGCGCGCCACGAAGGCTTCATCGGCGCGCATGAAGCTTTGGATGAAGTCGAGCGTGCCATGCAGATACGCCAACACTTCGCTCTCGCGCGCGAGGCGATACCGCCATGCCAGCGCGTAGAGCACGAAGGCGAGGTCGTAGAGATCGGGCGTCGCATCGAGAACGCCGCCTTCGCGCGTAAGCGTCTTGGCCCACGAGCCGTCCGGCAGGCGCGCGCGCTTGAACAAATACTCGCAGCCCATCTCCGATAGCGAGGCGCCTTCCTGCCATCCCAGCAGCGCCGCATGGGAAAAAGCGTAAACCTGCCGGCACATCGTCCGAACACGCTTGTCGCACCGCGCCGTGGGCGCGCCCTCCGGCGACACTTCCTCGAGAAACCCTCCGTGCTCGCGATCCACGCCGCAACGCGCCCAGAACGGCAGCAACGCCCCGAACATCCAGGTCCGCACCTCATTGAACGGAATCTCGCTCATGCTTCACCCCGACGCGCCGTCTTGCGGATTTTGTCGGCCCGACGCAAGCAAGGCCCATGAAGCACCGCATCATCCCCGCGATCATGTCCGGCGGAGCCGGGACCAGGCTCTGGCCCACCTCAACCGACGCGCAACCGAAGCAATTCCACGCCCTGACAGAAGCGCGATCGCTGTTCGCCGAAACGGTGGCGCGCGTCAGCGGAGAAACTGATGCACTCTCCTTTGCGAAGCCCATTGTGCTGTGCGCTTCCCGCCACAAGAGCTGGGTCGAAGCACAATTGACCGAAATTGACGCAAGCCCCTCCGCAATTGTGTACGAGCCGGTCGCACGCAACACCGCCGCCGTCGCAGCCGTGGCCGCCGCCTTGAGCGCCGAGATCGATTCCGACGCGCTCGTGTTGCTGTTGCCGGCAGACCACATCATTGCCGACCGCGAAGGCTTTCATGCCACGCTCGCGCGCGCGGCGCCGCTCGCGCGCGAGCGAATCGTCACACTTGGCATCGATCCCACCCGTCCAGAGACCGGCTACGGCTACATAAAGAACGGCGCGGCGCTGAGCGATGGCGTCTTCGCGATTGACTCTTTTCGTGAGAAACCTAAGCGCGAAATCGCCGAGCAATACTTGGCCGAAGGCGGCTATTCGTGGAACGCTGGCATATTCTTCTTCCATCCGCGCACGATGCTGGAAGAATTCTTCGCCAATGCCGACATCCGCGATCACGCGCTCGCCGCCCTGGCCGCAGCTCACCGCAATGGTCGTGAAATCCACCTCGACTCCGAACACTTCGCCCGCGCCCGTTCCATGCCGTTCGACATCGCTGTGATGGAACACACAAGTAAAGGCGCGGTTGCGCCGTGCGCAGTCGGCTGGGCCGATGTCGGCGCCTGGGACGAGATCTGGCGTCTGGCGACAAAGGATGGACGCGGCAATGCTACCCACGGAGAGGTTGTGGTGCTCGATGGCTCGAACAATCTTTTGCGCGGCGAGGGCGTGAAGGTTTGCGTGTCTGGCCTGAACGACCTCATTGTGATCGCGACGCCCGAAGCCGTGATCGTGGTCCCACGTGACCGCGCGCAGGATGTGAAGCAATTGCGCGAGCTCGCGCTCAAACCTCGGTGACGGAGATCAGAAGTTCCGGGTCTTCCGGCTTCACCCTGTCAAGGTCACCCGCATCAACGCGCCACGCTCGGCGTCGACCAGCGCAACATCGCCGCCATGGGCGCGGGCAATGGAACGGGCGATAGCGAGGCCAAGACCGGCGCCGTTTGGGCTCTTACCTTCACCGTTCCCCAACCGCACGAACGGCTCAAACGCGCTTTCGCGTTGCTCGGCGGGGATGCCTGGCCCGTCGTCGACGACATCGATGCGTATCTGCGCGCCTTCGCGCTTCATGCTAATATGCGCGCGCGTCCCGTATTTTAGCGCGTTCTCCACGAGATTATTAAACAGCCGCTTCAAACCCAGCGACTGGCCAGTGACGACAACACGCTCTTCGCCATTGAACGATACCGGATACCCCGCTTCCAAATGATCGTCAGCAATGCTCTGCAGCAGCGCCGAAAGATCGAGGCGCACGCGTACCTCCTCAGCAGGATCATCGCGGGCGAACGCGATGAAGCTCGCGACTAGAGCCTCGACCTCGCCGATCTCCTTGGCCATGCGGTCGCGCTGATCGGACGGCGCGTTCTCCGCCGCCAGACGCAAGCGCATGAGCGGCGTACGCATATCGTGGGCGACGGCTGCGAGCGTCTTGGTGCGATCAGCGATGAGCGCGCGCAGCCTCGCCTGCATGCTGTTGACCGCGCGCGCCGCGCCCTGCAACTCGCGAGGCCCCTGCTCGAGCACGGGTTCGCTTCGCGGGTCCACTCCCACCGCCTGCACTGCATTGGCGAAACTCTGTATTGGGCGAGCGATCCGGCGCGCGAACACCATCGCCAACAACGTCAACACTGCTAGTGCTGCTGCGATGATCGACGCCGCGCGCGCGATCCACCCAAGCTCAGCCCAGTTTCGCCCCTGGCGCATCGACAACCAACGCCCGTCTGGCAATTGCGCACCTATCTCGAAGCCCGAGATCAACGACACGCCCTCGGGCGCGGGCGCGAATATTGGCGGCATTGGCGCCGCTGGAGGCGTCGGCGCAGTCGCCGCCTCCCAGGTCGATGATGGTGTCGGGGGCGCGGGCGGGGCAGGCGCTGCGTGGTCAGGCAAGTGGAACTCAAACGTGCGCATCGGAGCGCTGCCTGGGCCTTCATCAGGAAGGCGCACAACGAGCCTGTCACTCTCGACATTGGCGCCGCGCGCTTGCCGCGGCGACTCTGCTTGGCTCTCTCGCGCCGCCTTCGCAATGCCAACATGCACATCCTCGATGTCGCGCACGCGAAAAACAAAGGTCTCGCTACGGACAATTCCGGACGCAGACACCCGCACCTGTTCGCGCGCAAGCGAAAGGTCGTCCGCCAGATGCGCGCGAATCCTCTCCATCGGTGGCGATTGGCGGATCATGACCGGTGCAACGCGGCCCACCCGCCATACCATCCCACCTTGTGACCAAGGACGCCCCTCCGCGAGCATATAATCGTAACCTTCTCGGAAATGATCGGCAACGACATCGGCCCGCATGACATCGGGTGGGCGCGGCGGTAGCCAGATCACGATCGCCAGCATCGCCACGAACGCGGCCGCAAGCGCCAGCGCCACAAGCGCGCCAAGATAAGCCGCGATGGGCAGGCCACGTGCTTTATCCATCACGGGCATGGCTTTGCGTCGAAAATGTAACCCTCGCCGCGGACGGTGCGGATGATATCGGGCGCGCCCTTGCGCTCAAGTTTGCGGCGAACGCGGCTGACTTGCACATCCACGGCGCGATCGAACACGTCGCTGTCATTGTTGAACGCATAGTCTAGCAATTGCTCGCGCGTGAGCACGCGCTGAGGGTGCTCGACGAACGCGCGCAGCAGCCGGAACTCGCCACTCGAGAGTGAGATCACAACGCCGTCCGGATCGTGCAGTTCACGCCGCGCGATATCGAGGCGGAACCCAGCGAAGCGAAGCGCATCCCCTTTAGGGGCCGTTTCCGCGTCGCGGGCGCGGCGCAGCACTGCGCGGGCGCGCGCCACCAATTCGCGCGGATTGCAGGGCTTGGCGAGGTAATCGTCAGCGCCAATTTCCAAGCCGACAATGCGGTCGGCGTCGTCGCCGAGCGCCGACAGCATGATGATCGGCGGCGCTCCCCTGCTCGAGAGGCGCTTGCACGCCGAGAGCCCATCTTCGCCAGGCATCATCAGGTCCAGTACAATCAGGTCGGCGCCGTGGCTGTCCAGGAGGCGCTCCATGGCGGCGACGTCCGCGGCGGCGGCGGCGTCAAATCCGGCCCTAGAGAACACTTCGGCCAAGCCGTTGCGTATGTCGGGATCGTCATCGACGATCAGCACGCGCGGCGGCTGGGGCGCATCGGTCATGACCGCCATATTACGGCCGTCTTGACCGCGCCGACAGGAGAAACTCCAGAATCGCCTGTGCACGCCCCTTTGATCATCTCCACGATTCTACTGGGACGGCGTTTCAGGTTTGTTTCAGCGCTGACAAACTGGGGAAACGCACGGGGTTAATAAGGCAGACGTGATCGCCTCACGGGGCGCGCTAAGAAGGATCCGAACATGAGACTTGCAACCGCTTTAGGCGTGGCCTTCGCCTCGCTTGCGATGGCCGCCCACGCCCAGCCGGACCATACACGCGTCATTGTGCGCCATGCTGGAGGGGCGCCGATGAGCGTGGATTCCGATGGCGACGGCTGGATGACGCGCGCCGAGGCGGGCGCGGCCGCCGAGCGTATGTTCGCCGAACTCGACACCAATAACGACGAACGCCTCGATCTCGAGGATCGCGGCGAGGGCGAGTTCGAGTTCAGTATGAACGGGCCGGGCGCTCCCGAACTCGAGGGCGACAATTGCACCACCACAGTGGAGCCTGCAGACGGGGCGGAACGCGCCGAGCGGCGCGTCACCGTGATTTGTCACGGAGAGGGTGAAAATGGCGAGCGGCGAAGTGAACGCCGAGTCACCGTCGAGCGTGGCGGCGAAGCGCCACGGACCGAAAACCGGGAGGAACACCGCGAGCGCCACACCGAGCGCAGCGTGGTGATTATCAACGGCGATCGCGTTTGGAGTAGCGATGGCGATGCGGATGCAACTGCGCCGGCGCCGCCAATGCCGCCTATCCCACCACACGCGACGTTGCTCTTCATGGGGCTGGACGGTCCAGGTGAGGCGGATCTGAACGGTGACGGCGCTATGTCGCTGCAGGAGTTCCGGGCCCAGCATTTGCGCTTCTTTGACGCCAGAGACGCCAACGGAGACGGCCGTGTGCGCCTCGAGGAGCGCCATGTCGCGCCGCCCGCCGCCCCCTCCCCGCCCAGCGCGCCAAACCCGCCCAGCCCGCCGCGTCGGCGCTGATCCGTGCGCCTGCATCCAAAAACGATGGAGGCGGCATCTAGAGATTAACCGCCGCGAATTGACGGCTTACTTGATGAGAGACCTGTGATGACCAAGTTCAGTTTCAAAGCCCTCTGCCTGGCGACTGCGTTCGTCCTGTTCACCCCGCTCGCACTTGCCACGCTCAACCAAGCCGCCCAGATCGTCGCCTGATCCCCCAAACCCGCCAAGCGGCGGCGATCAATGGAAGCGCGGACTTCACCCGGAGTCCGCGCTTTTTTTGTGCAAAGGGCCGCAAACCTTGCGCAAGTTTTAGCATCCAACCCGCCGGGCGCCGGCATCTCATCAGTAAGAGTTTCAACCACGCATCGGAGATCGGCCATGAGAAAATTCCTCGCCATCGTCGCCGCGATCATTCTTTTCGCGCCGGCCGCCTACGCCTTCGTTTATCAAGCAGCTCAGATCGTCGCCTAATCCCCCCACACGCCAAGCAGCGACGATCAATGGCGCGGACTTCAACCGAAGTCCGCGCCCTTTTCTTACCGAGCGCGCGCCCGTAAGAGTGGCGCTGCCCATGAGCCCAGACTTGGTCGCACTCGATATCTTAGCGCGCGGCGTCGCTATTGGGGCGCTCGCCGCGATCGCGAGCGGCTTGTGGTCGGGCGGGATGCGCCAGCCGGCGCGGCTTGCGGGGCTTCTGTTTTGCACCGGCGTCACCGCTTACATAATCAATTCATCGCCGCAACTGACAAGCGCCTTCGCGCCAATCATGGCCCCGATCCATTTCGCGGCTTTCGGCGGAACTGGCCTGTTTTGGTTGTTTATCGTTGCGCTATTCGAGGATCGCTCGGTCTCGGTGCGCACGCTGGGCCCATGGGCGTTGCTGACAGTTATTGGCGTGATCGGTTGGGCGGCGCCGAACACTGCGCAAGAACCGATATGGCTGGTCCACAATTTGGTGGAGGCGAGTTTCGCGGCGCATGCGCTCTACCTCATCTGGCGCAGCTGGCGCGGCGATCTGGTGGAGACACGCCGGCGCCTGCGCGGGCCATTCCTGGGGGTGGTGACGCTTTATGTGATGACGCTTTCGGGTTTCGAGATCGCGGAGGGAATGGGTTTCTTTCGCCCCTGGTTCCGATTGCTGGGCGGGGTCTCGCTGGCGTTATATTGTTCAGCCGGCGCGTTTGTGTTCCTGCGCGCGCGCGGCGAGTTGTTCGGCGCAGCCGAACCTGCGCGAGCTAAGGCTGCGCAGAACGACAGCCTCGATTCCGGCGACCGCGCAGCGCTGGCCAAACTCGAGGCGCTCATGGGCGAAGGCGAGGCCTGGCGGCGCGAGGGGCTCACAATCGGCGTGTTGGCTGAGGAAGTCGGCGTGCCCGAGCACCGCCTGCGGCCATTGATCAACGACCATCTTGGCTTTCGCAATTTCGCGGCGTTCGTGAACGCGCGTCGCATCGAGGCGGCAAAGGCTTTGCTCACCAACCCTGCGAATGCCCGCCAGACGGTCGCCGCCATAGCCTACGACCTCGGCTTCGGCTCGCTCGGGCCGTTCAACCGCGCCTTCAAGGAAGCGACGGGGGTTACGCCGACGGAGTTTCGGCGCGTTGGGCGCCAAGCAGCGGGAGAAAATGCATCGCCGAATTCTTAAATCCTTCGCCGATTCCGAAAATCGCCAGGGTTTTCCAGCGGCGGCGAGACCAGGCGCCAGGCGTCCAGCAGGTTCGCCTCGTTCCAAACCCGGAGACGACACATGGACCTCCTCCTCGATACCGGCCAGCAATGGCTGCTCAATGTGCAAACCGACCTGACGCGCTACGCTATTTTCGCCACCGGCGTCTGGCTCACACTCTGGATCGTGCTGGCGGCTTTGCTGCGTGGACGAAAGATTCGCCCCGAAGCGCCGCCGGCTCAGCAACTCTGGCTGGAGTTCATCGTCTCGCTCCGCTCGATCGCCATCTTCTCCACAATCGGCCTCGCCACCTTCATGCTGGAGCGCTTCGGCATGCTGCCAGGACCAGCCATCGCCGCCGCCTGGGGTCCGGCCTGGTTCTGGGCGAGCCTCGTGCTGATGATCGTCGGCCATGACGCCTATTTCTATTGGGCGCACCGGCTGATGCATCACCCGCGCCTGTTTCGGGTTTTCCACCGCCGCCACCACAAGAGCATGAACCCCTCCCCGTTCACCGCCTACAGCTTCGACCTTGGCGAGGCAGCAATCATGGCGAGCTTCGTGCCGCTTTGGCTGTTGCTGGTTCCCACGCCCTGGGGCGTGAGCGGCCTGTTCATGCTGCACCAGATCGTGCGCAACACGCTGGGGCATTCGGGCTACGAACTGATGCCCGCGCGCGCTGATGGCCGGCCCATGTTCGACTTCCTCACCAGCACGACACACCACGATCTCCACCACGCGCAAGCGGGCTGGAATTATGGCCTCTATTTCACCTGGTGGGACCGCCTCATGGGCACCGAGCATCCGGAATATCATGCTCGTTTTGCAGCCGCCGTCCGCAAGCCGCCGCGCGCACGAGTTCCGCTCGCTGCCGTTCTGGAGCGCCAAGCATGAGCCGGCTTGCGTATCTCGAACAGGCGCTGAGCCTCGTGCATCCAAATCGCCAAACGCCTGCATCTCAGTTTCAGAGACACCCAAACCAGCCCGGAGTAGCCGTCATGACCAAACTCGCCAGCCTCACCATCGCCATGCTTCTGTTCGTCCCGGTCGCCGCGATCTTCCTGCACAACGCAGCCCTTATGGTCGCCTGACCCCTCCCTGAAGGCGACACAAGAAAGGCGCGGACCTCCCCCCGGTCCGCGCCTTTTAGTTTGAAATCTTGGCCTGGACCGCCGGCGCCCTCGCCGGCAACAGTGATTGCAAAAACGCGCCAACGCCAGCATGTGTAGCAA
>CXWL01001958.1_pt1 | contig 20197 bp, 22 predicted proteins | sample 590931 | NCBI WGS metagenome assembly CXWL01 (sample SAMEA3498368, study PRJEB10139) | groundwater metagenome | biome: water well; material: biofilm material | place: Germany | collected 2015-04-27 | reverse complement strand
GCCGGCTGGAGGGTGGACGGATCCTAAGGCTATCGAAGAGGGAGAGCAGATTTACAAGGGCGACGTGAATCCGAACGTCAACTGTGGCAGCTGCCATGGCAAGGACGGCACACCGGTAAAAAAAGGTGCGCGGGATATGCGTGATCCTAAAAATATCTGCCGTTGGTCCGATAGTTTCTGGTTCTGGCGGATATCGGAAGGTATCGCGAAGACGAAAATGAAAGGTTTTAAGAACAGCCTGACAGAGGAGCAGATCTGGCATGTGATGGCGTTTGAGAACATGTTCTCGAACGGGGGCAAACCGCACGACCACTCGTGTTACAAACCTTAAGCAGGCGGGTAACGACAATGCCCTGAACCGGGGCTGAAACCATTCGGTTCGTCCCACGTCGCATGAGAGAAGAAACTATCAGGGCAGTCCAAAATCAAAGGAGGCACCATGTCTATTAGTTTTTCCCGTTATGTGCGCACCGCCGGATTGGTGGGCGCATTTATCATGACTCCATATCTCGGCATCAATGCAGGCGTGGTGTCGGCGGAGACCATCAAGGCCCAACTGGGATTTGCACCCAATGTTCCCCCTCCCATCAAACGAACCGAGCCCGCCAACATTGTGGTCAACCTGACAGCGGATGAGTGGACCGCTCCGCTAAGCGACGATAACAATTATGAGTTCTGGGGTTTTAATAAGAGCGTGCCAGGGCCCATGATCCGCGTCATGGTGGGCGATACGGTTGAAATCCGCATGAAGAACAATAAGGACAGTAAGGAATCTCACAACATTGACTTCCATGCGATCACGGGACCAGGCGGCGGAGCGAGCTTGCTCAATAGCGAGCCAGGGCAGGAGAGCGGGGGAAGGTTTAAGATGATCATCCCTGGCATCTTTTTGTATCACTGCGCCACCGCATCACCATCCATTCCTGAACACGTTGCGAATGGCATGTACGGGACAATCATCGTTGAGCCAGCGGGTGGGCTGAAGCCTGTCGATAAAGAATTCCAGATCACGGAAAGCGAGTTTTACACGAAAGAGGGCTACTCTAAGGGCGATACCTTGGAGTTTTCGTACGAAAATGGGTTAGACGAGCGCCCCTCCCATGTCGTCTATAACGGCCATGCGAGCTCGATGGTCAAGACTCCTCTTCGAGCCAAGGCCGGAGAAACCGTTCGGATTTTCTTCACCAATCCAGGACCCAACTTTGTCGACTCTTTTCAGCTCCTCGAACAGCCGTTCGACAGGGTGTACACCGAAGGTTCTCTGAACGCACCACCGGCGGAGAATGTCAAGGTTGCCAAGGTTCCCGCAGGTGGCGCAGTCGTGGTCGAGTTTAAAGTCAAGGCGGGCACCTATACGTTTGTTGACCCAGTGAAGAATCGACAGAAACAAGGCGCCCTTGGTCTGCTGAAGGTAGACTAGAGGATCCAACCGACTAGGACATCTACAAGAGTCATCCCAAATCAAAGGAGGCGTCATGCCCAATAGTTTGTTCCATAACATGCGTCATGCCGGATTGATCAGCGCATTGGTCATGGCTCCGTGTCTTGCTCTCAATGCAGGCGTAGTATCAGCGGAGACCATCCAGGCCCAACTCACGAAGGCACCCAATGTACCCGCTCCCATCACACGAACCCAGCCCGCAACCGTCGTGGTCAACCTGGAAGCATCCGAGTGGGTGGGTCCGATTAGCGACGACAATAATTATGAGTTCTGGGGTATTAATGGAATGGTGCCAGGGCCGATGATTCGCGTCATGGTGGGCGATACGGTTGAAATCCGCTTGAAGAACAAGAGCGGCAGCAAGCAGAGCCACAATCTTGACTTCACGAAGGTCAGTGGCGCAGCCGCCCTGGTCAATGCGGAGCCCGGGAAGGAAGCTCAGATCACATTTAAGGCCGCTAACCAAGGCGTCTTTGTCTACCAGTCCTCCACTGCAGCGCCATCCAACATACAACATGTTTTGAGTGGCATGCACGGCTTGATCGTCGTTGAGCCAGTTGGTGGGCTGAAGCCTGTCGAAAAAGAATTCTATGTCATGCAGAGCGAATTCTACATGAAGGATGGCAAGAAGAACGATACCCTGGTGTATTCAGAGCAAAAGGTGAAAGACGCGGATGCGTCTTATATCGTGCATAACGGCCATATGACCGCGCTGGTCAAAGTTCCGCTCCGATCGAAAGTAGGAGAGACCACTCGATGGTTCTATGGCAATGCTGGAATCAACTTTGATTCTTCGTGGCACGTCATCGGCGAGATGTTAGACCGGGTCTGGCCAGCAGGTAACGTGGCAAAAGCGCCACTTGAGCATATCCAAAGCACCCTGGTAGAACCAGGTCAAGCGACCATAGGAGAATTTAAAGGCGAAATGCCCGGCACGTTTGTTTCGGTTGACCACTCGCTCTTCCGCACCGAAAAAGGCGCCCTTGGCCTGCTGAAGATAGATGGTCCAACCAATCCTGCCCTGTTCAAAGGGCTGTAGTAATCTACCGGGAACGGATCGTACCAGAGTAACGTAGCACGGGGAGGGAGAGGCTTTGCTTCTCCCTCCCCGTGCTACGATTGGGCATGTGAGTAGCTGTCGGGATTTATCAGTCAACTTCGTGGTAAGACGATCGCAACACCGAGACCGGTACCATCAATGCTGATAGAACAGATTGCTTCTGCGGAAGGTATTGACAAAGCAAGGAGTCTCCTGATATTAAGCATGCGCTTAACACGTCACGGATCTGAGAAGATGTCCTATGCCGATTTTCGAATTTCAACCATCGGCAATCAGGCAGGAGGGTCGGCCATTTCCCTTTCAGCGGCTTCCGACTTACGCGCAAACACTTCTCCAAACCTAAACAAGCATCCCTCGCTGTGTGGTCTGATGTCGTGGGTCACGCAGCAGTCCGGCGGTGCAACAACTTCACATACAGGAGGGTCGAGATGAAAAGCAGAAGAAGCAAATGGATGAGCGGCATCGGGGCTGTTGGGCTGGCTGTCGGATGCCTGGCACTGCCTGGTTTCGGCTCAGGAGTCACCCCGGCCGAAGCCGCTGAGTCGCAGAGCGAGCGGTTTACCGTGCTCGAGTCCCTGAATAATGAGGGAGCGCTGGATAAGGAGACAGGGTTGGTATGGGAGGTGATACCGACGAGAGCGATGACAGTTTGGAAAAGCGCCGCCGGTATCTGTGCGAAAAAGACCGTCGGAGGCAAGAAAGACTGGCGTTTGCCCACACTCAAAGAGTTAGAGACCCTGGCAGATCACACGATCTATCCTCCCCCGGCCCTCCCGACTGGCCACCCATTCTCCAATATTGAGTTTCATGGCTATTGGACGTCGACGGAGCACGAAGACTATTCGTTTAGCGCGTGGGACGTAAACTTCGACTATGGCATCATCGGTAACGATTTTAAGATCAACAAGAACTATGTCTGGTGTGTGCGCGACAACAATTAGCATCAGAATTGACTCTTAGGTTATTAGCTGAGAAGGGGGTGGCGCAAGCCACCCCCTTCTTGTCTCTCCCCGAATCAAACACAGCGTTACAACTGAAAATCCTGTAATACTCGGGCTTCTCCGGCAGATCACCACTGAGGCACTGACCAGCACTCTTGCGCGTCATTACAATGTCGTCCTGTGGATGAGGAAGTAGGGGCTGAGCCCTGTCAGAAGGTCAGGATTCATCAACGATGAACTGATGGCCTGCAAGGTGCGATGTATCGGCGTTTGAATATTCTCTCGTGCAGACTTCGGAAGACCGAACAAGCCTATCCAACGGCCCACCGCTAAGAGATTAGCAGGCTGCGGAAAAACTCGGTGTCTCCATAAAATGCCGGCGAAGTCTTACGTACCGCACAGATGGGACAATAACCATAGGAGGCTCAAAAAGGCCATCCAGCAAGGCCGTAGTGAGCGAAGCAGCGAGGTGTACACTTCGGTATGTTGAGCCTCTGAGCAATGCGAGAACGCCGCTGATGGACTTTTCCACCATCTTGTTAGAGCCCTCAACTTGACGCTAGGCATGTGACATATCTCAGTCCAATCAGGATGAGAACTGCCCCACCCATCGCGTTTTAGTATGGCATCATCGTTTCGATGGCCAGCCTGCTTGGGAAATTGGCTTGAGATAGTCCAAGCACAAGCTCTGCGGCAGCCCATTCCCATGCCCAGAATGGACTGTGGCCTCAAGCAAATGGCGTGATGCACAACGTCCACCTGCAAGGCTCTGAGCGGCGTGAATATGATCTTGTACCCAGCTTGTGGCCCGATAGCGTAAGTCTCTCTGAAGAAGCGGGTTGCGATGAAGACGGTCGGGTCAACCACGGCAAGACTGGATGAACATATACCTCTAACATGCGCACAAAGTAGAACCGCCTTGCACCTGGCTGACCAGATGCAAGGCGGTTCATTCTTTACAATGACACGAAGACGAGATTAATCCTTATCATCCTCATCATCGTCTTTTTTCTTCTTTTCAACCTTCAATACCGGCTGGCCCTGCGCCAAGCTGGCATTGAGATCGTGCTCGGGAACTTTCTTGTGCACCAGGTTCTGGTGGCAATCGATGCACGTGGCGCCTTCCGACTGCATTTTCGCATGCGCGGCCTTGGCTGACGCGCCTGGCGCCTTCACATTCTTGTGGCAAGCCCTGCACGTGAGACTGTCCCACTCTTTTAATTTCATCCTGGCCCGATAGGCCGCCTCCGGGCGATGCTCATTGAATTTTTCCACCGTCGAGTAGTCGGTGGTGAATTCCTTAATGAGAAAGGGCAGCCCGTCAACCACATGCGTGTAAATGGCTTTATGGAAGTTGGAGAAGCCTTGAGGCACGTGGCAATCCTTACAACCAGGATCCGCGCCAAGCGCCCCATAGTGAGAGGACTTCTTCAACTCCTCATACGGATAAATTTCTGAATGGCAGCTGATGCAGAACTCTGTTCTTGAGACAGCGGCTTCACCCCCAAAGACCACGGCGATCAACAGAATGCCGACCACTCCCCCGACAATGAACGTACCGGCCTTCCCTGACATTATTCCTCCCCAGCCTTGTCGGACTTCACTGCTGGCTTGGCGCTCTTCTGGAATTCCTCGTGGAATTTCGGTGTTGGAGGACCAGTGAACGTCCCTTCGAGCTTGAAATGGGCGTGCATCGCCTTGTCGTCTCGCACATACTTCTCAAAATCAAATGAGTACTTCTTGTCGACGGTTGGGGTAAATGGCGTATAGGGCTTTTTCGCACCCTTCCAGGGCGACCCTTCATAGTTCAGGTGACAGGCGCTGCACTTTTCGACGAATTCAAAGTCCTGTCCGGCTTCAGCCAGAGACTCGCGAGGGGTTTCCTTCTTGGACTTTTCGTAGGCCTCCCCGGCCTTCCGGTGGATCTTACGATAGTCGCTGCCGGCTCCATGGCATGATTCACAGCTTACTCCGGTCACGAACTTCTCCGGCTCTTCGACCGTGTAACCGCCCTCTTTCCCAAAGCCGGTGACGTGACAGCCCACGCAATCTTTGTCTTTGCTGTAATCCTTCTTAGGATCAAGCTTTGCCTTGACCATGGCCTCGTCTTTTTTCTTGCCTCGTGTGGCTTTGAGCGAATCCATAGCTTTGGCATGAAGGGTCTTGTCCCACGACTCTCCTTCGCCTTTGTGGCAGTTATAACATTTCTTCCTGCCTTCAAATGTACCTTCAGCAGCAGCAGTTCCGACTAAGACAGCGAACAACGCCGTAGCGGCGAGTGCGATTGTCATGGGATGATTCACAGTAGCTCCTTTCTCCTATAAAAACTATTCGTGGTCCTGCTTGAGCAAGCACGTGTGCATTACTCTATCGTGACCGTGGATGATTTTCAATAACCGTCTTTCCACTTCTGTCTTCTATCATTCAAAAATTAGTTATTCGCGGGCTGTGCAGATGGAATCTTATACACCAAATAGCCTCCCTCTTTATAGACCATCTGGAGGGGTTTAAATTCAAGGATCAACGAGGTTGTCATGGGCAGCATCTGGGCGAGCAGCGTCTTCACACTCTTGTCGTCGGTGAGGAAGTAGGCGCGCACGTTAGTCTCAGAAAGTCCATGCACCGTATGAGAGGTGAACTTGTTGTCCGCTTGCCAACGCTTCACCATTACGTTGAGTCCATGCACATCCCCACTCCCCTTCACGGTGAAGTCCTTGTAGGCGACACCGATGCCATCGGGGCGCATCATCCCAAGTTTGTAGAGGTCCGAGATGTGGACCACGACATAGGCTTCACGCCCGCCGGTCAGTTCACGCAGAATCGCTGCACCCTCTGTTGGCTCTGCCAGTAGGGCGTCAGCAAAGCGTTGAAATTTGCGCTTTTCTTCTTCGCTTGGCGCAGAGCCCCAGAAGTCGCGCTCGTATTTCACGATGGCCTCGGTTCGCGGCCGCCAGGGCATCGGCGTGATAAGAGGCTCACTGAGATGGGAGGTGAAGACCGTCTCTGACCCGGTCAACATTTGAATCTGGCGCGAAGTATCCCACCAGGTCAGAATGGTGGCGTCTTTCGGCATATTCTTGGCAATCACTGATGCCAATATGGACAGCTCGGAGAGCTTACTGTCGACAAAGACCATTGGTTCGCCGACGTGATTTTCCCAGGCAAGCATCACGGGCTTTGTGTTTCCGCGACGAGCGAGATAGGCGGACGCTACCGGTTCCTCCATTCCTTCTACGTGAACCTCTTGCTTGCTAATGCTTAGGTCAGACCATGGACCTAGTTCAAGCTTTGGGAACTTATCAACACCACCTTCTTCCACCAAGCGATAGTGATAGGGGGCTGGACCTGGATCGAACCACAGAAATGCAACCCAACCAAGTAAAAAAAGTCCTCCCGCCACTAGGACTAATCCTAGCAACGGGAGGACTCTACTACCTGGCCGCGTCAGCGCTGCTTCCATCGTCGGCGCGGCGTCTATGGTCACCGCTGGTTCTTCTTACGTCTGCTCCATCCGGCAAGCGCGAGGGTACCTGTCAGAAGCATGCCCCCACCGAGACTGCCGAGCGTAAATTTCCCGTCAGTGGTATCTAAATCAAGCAGGCTACTTGTCTTGGCCTGCTGCTCAAGCTTGGACACCCGTTCCATCAGGACCATCCTATCCTTCAGCTTGGTGTCCTCGTCCATGATTTCGACATAGGCTCGGTTCATGGCTGCCCAGCCGACGGTGTAGGTGTACCCTGGATATTGGTGCGCCAGAGCTACGTGCAGTTGCACCAGATGATCCTCAGCCATCTCGAACAGTTTGAGCTCGATGGCTGTAGGGCTGTTGTTCTTCGACCAGTAGATCTGCCAGAACTGGTCGAACAAGGCCTTAGCCGGTGCTGGAGGGGCAGGCCGGTTGTTCTTTTGACCGGTGAGGAGTCTCGCCTCGTACTGTTTATGGACGACGTTGTGCGCCTCATCGTATTTATCAAGTCCATGAGAGGTGCCGTTATCCATAAACTCCAACCATGCGCGTGCGAAGCTCTCGGAGTGGCACGTTGTGCAGGTCTTGACCCACGCATCCAGTCGCTTCATGCCCCATTCGCCAAATACAGGCTCTCTAATGCCAGGCACGAATGGATAGTTTGCCCAACGAACCTTACGCACCGTGTTGTGACTGAATTTGCCCTGGTACTCCATATGACAGCTCTGGCAGGTGGGGAACTTCTGTCCGCCCTTAACAACTGCATCCTTGAGCTGTACATTAAAATTCCATCTGGCCTTAGAAGCCTGGTAGCCCAGCCCATGCTGCGACGCGTTGTAGGCTTCATAGTTGTTGTGATCGGCCCCGCTGTGACAGGTACCGCAGGCTTCAGGCTTGCGGGAGTCGGCCACCGAGAATTCGTGCCTGGTATGGCAGTTGTCGCACTTATTCTGGTTGGTGTGGCACATGGTGCAGCCGTCAGCGATCTCGCGCTGCGCCATTCCGGCGTAGATGTCCGTCTCAACGTTAGCCCTGTAATCCAGCGCGTGCGACGGACGGCCCCTTGGCCACTGGTTCTTCGGCCATAAAATCGTGTCGCGTTCTGATTCGCGCTCGGCATATTCTAATAGATGGCAGGTGCCGCAGACATCAGAGGTCGTCATCTTGAGGTCCACGCGATGGTCAGCCTTATTCTTGGTATTGATGCCCACGTGGCAATCGATACAGCTGACTTCCTTCAAGTTCTCTTTTGGACCAAGCTTACCAATCGAGCGCAGGTTCGTCTCGACTTCTTCCAGCTTTGCTTTCTTATAGAAGGTGTCGTCGTTCGGGGTCAGCTTGCGAATCTTGTCCAGATTGGCATGCGTGCTTCTCTTCCACATCGCCACCCAACCAGGCGATTCATCGGTGTGGCATTTCACGCACTGCTCGCGCGTCGCGACTTCCTTGACCGATGACGGTGGCTTATAGAACGACATCGGGTCGAAGTACTTACTCATTGCGACCGGCTCCCAATACTGGCCGTACTGTCCTTTCCCCGCGCCTCTGCCTGGATCCAGCCAGCGCTTCGTCAAGGCCTCATGAAACTCCTTGGGACTCGCGGACCGATCAATGTTCAGCGCCTCGAACGTTTCCTTCGGGACACTAGGGTACTGCGCATGCACTGGTGCGGCCAGCAACAGGCCGCAGACAACCATGGCATACTTCGCCAAATGCTTTACGGTCACAGTAATACTCCTTCCGTATATGATGGGCAGCATGGACTGTCCTTCAGAAAATACTTCTGGACACAATACATCATGATGATGTGGTTATAGTTTTCTACTTTACGTTACTCAGAGCACCTTAAAAGAATGCGGTCGGAATATAGCTGAGGTCCACCACACTGTCAAGATATTTCCCATGAAAAATATTCAAACGAGCGCCGTGCAACTCAGCGAGAAATTTAACGGATGATACGACCACTACGGGCGCTCTCGGTCAATAATGACAGTAAGGTTTTCCGTCCCTGGCTTAATCGGCTGACTCATACCTTCCAGATCACCACTTCCAGGCATCGCTTGTCCAGATTTCGACAATCGGGCCACGATGACCACGGTATCGATGTCCGACAGCTTTCGAGATGGCATAGGACTTGTCGAGTCATCAAGCCGGAAGGTGAAGGGTAAGTCGTTCTTCGATGCCCGCACGATCGACACCGGCATTGGTGGACCGGCCACATCCTTCGCAAAAACAAAGAGTGTATCCGGAAGTGTTTTGCCAGCCAGGCTCGGCCCCAACACCACCTTGCCCGTGATCGCACGCGACGCACCGGCCTTTTTGACCGGAGGATGATCAGCCGGCATAGCCGATGAAGCCGCAGGAGCATTCGCCGCTGCCATCATTGGAGCACCACCCATCCGCCGTTTCGCGTCGTCGATAGCGGCCGAGATTTGCTCGGTAAATTCCGGTTCGGAATCCGGAGGCAAGTTCGCGCGCGCCCGTTCCCAATCTTTGACGGCAAGGACGAAATCCTTACGATTGTAGGCCACGGTGCCTGCCAGCATCAGGGCCTTCACGTGATTGGGATCAACCTTCAAAGCCTTGTCGATCAATGTCTCCGGTTTGCCTTCAAGCTTGCGCCCCTGGTGAACTGCAAGCGCATCGGCATAATCAGCAAGCATATCCGCATTGTTCGGATTCAGCTTGAGAGCCTTCTCGAAAGTCGGAACGGCATCGGCATACCGCTCCATGGCCATATAAGAGCGCGCCAGCATGGTCCAGCCTGTTGCATCAGTGGGATTCTGCTCCAACTTCTTCTTGAGCTTGTCGACCATCGCATTGAGCCCCTCGGTCATTTGGCGCTCATTGTCGGCACCGCTCTGAGCCGACATCGGTGACGCCGTCGGGTGCGTCATCGCGGCTGGATTGCCCAATGTCCAATAGAGCACGCCACTGGCTGCCGGAATGGCCAACACTAACGACAGTGCGACAAGCCTAATATTCACAAGCCCTCCGGACATCATCGATGATGTTTCGGTAGAACCAGTCTCCTCCAACACCCGGCGCTCCAGCTCATGTCGAGCCGTCTGATACTGGTCATCCGTCAGCAGCCCGTTGGTGAGATCTTGTTCCAGCTCAGAGAATTGCTGTCGATACACTGGCAACGTTTTTTCCTGTTCATTGGTCAGCTGCGCTGGTCGCTTCAACAACGGGCGCACGATTAATCCCAGGACGGATACGGTCATGGCGGACACAATCGCCCAGAATGTCACGGTCATGATCGCTTCTCTCCTTCTGCCAAGAGTTGTTCAACGCGTCGATGTTCTTCATCCGTCACCGACACTTCGACGACCGTACGTGACCGACGCCGCAACGTAATGACCAGCGCCGTCGCCCCGATCGCCATTAAGGCAAACGGTCCCACCCACAGCAGCGTGGTCGTGGCTTTTAACGGCGGTCGATACAGCACAAAGTCTCCATATCGCGACACAAGAAACTCAATGATCTCCTGGTCGCTCATATTCTTGGCGATCATCTCTCGGACTTCCCGGCGCAAGTCTTCTGCCAGTGGAGCGCTCGAGTCGGCCAAGGTTTGATTTTGACAGACCAGACATCGCAGCTCGACGGCGAGGTGCTTGAGTCGCGCCTCGGCGACGGGATCATCGGTCAATGGCCTGGCTTCCCCGGCCCACGCCGACCCGGACACACACAATATGATGAGCATCACCCAGTTCATTCGGATTCAAGCTGCTTCACAAGTGGGATAATTTTTCTGGCGACTGTGTCAGGAGTCAACGGCCCGATCTGCTTATAACGGATCACGCCCTGCTTGTCGATGACGTACGTTTCAGGAACTCCGTAGACTCCAAAATTGATGCCGACTCGTCCGGCCTCATCCACCCCAACAATCGGGTAGGGATTGCCCCATCGCCTGAGCCAGGTCATGGCTTCGTCCTGCTGATCCTTATAATCCATGCCATAGATCGGCACCTCACCGGACTTGGCCAGCTCCATCAGCACCGGATGCTCGGTCTTACAACCGTTGCACCACGAAGCCCAAAAATTAAGCAGCCACACCTTCCCTTTCAGGTCTGCCGGAGACAACACTTTCGCGCGATCATAGAGCTGCGGCTGGGAAAAATCCGGTATCGCCTTCCCGACCAACGGAGATGGAATTTCGCGCGGATTGAGTGTGAGTCCGATGCCCAGAAAACCGACGACCACGACAAAAATAGACAACGGGAGAAGAAACCGATTCATGCCACTTTTCGCCTAGCTGCTCGCGTGGGTGTAGGCACAGCCGGCTCTTGCTTGCGCCATGCCAGTCGATACCGGCGATCACTGATGGCCAGTGCGCCACCCAACGCCATGATAAAACACCCACCCCAGATCCAATCGATGAACGGCTTATGATAGAGCCTCACACTCCAAGCCCCGTCGTCGATCGGCTCTCCCAATGACACATAGAGGTCGCGCAACAACCCCGGATCAATGGCGGCTTCGGTCATGATTTGATTCTGAACGGGATAGCGTCGCTTTTCAGGATACAAGACCGTGGTTTCACGCCCGTCCCGACTCACATGAAAGGTCCCACGAGCTGCCGTATAATTTGGCCCAACCACATCCTGAGTCCCATCGAATCGGAACATATAGTCGCCGATGGTCGCCGTCTCGCCCACATTCATCCGCACGTCTTTTTCAGTTTCAAACCCCTTCACCATCGTTACCCCGACGATAAAGACCGCAATCCCACAGTGCGCCACAAGCATCCCCCAGTATGATCTGGGTACCGAAGCCAAACGTTCGACGAGACTATTCCCGTTCACATGAGCCAACCGTTCACGCAGCCCAACCGCGGACGTCGTCACAATCCAAATGGCCAGGAGCAGGCCGAGGCTCAGTAGGGGTGTCCAGTTGCCCAGGACAAACGGTAATGTCAGAGCGGATACAAGACTGACCCCAAATGCCCACTTCAACCGCTTCGCCAAATCAGGCACACTCGCCTTCTTCCATTGGGCCAGCGGGCCGATTCCCATTAAAAAGATGGCCGGAACCATTAATGGCACGAAGACGGAATCGAAGTACGGAGGTCCGACAGAAATTTTCCCGAGATCCAGAGCGTCTAAAAACAAGGGGTAGAGTGTGCCTAACAGCACCGAGCCCATCGCGGCCACCAATAACACGTTGTTGGCCAACAGCATGCCTTCTCTCGACAACATCGCGAAGCTGCCGCCCAACCCGACTTTTGGAGCGCGCCAAGCGTACAAGGCCAACGACCCACCGATGACGATCGCCAAAAAGACCAGGATGAAGAGACCTCGCTTCGGATCGGTGGCAAACGCATGCACGGAGGTCAACACACCCGAACGGACGAGAAACGTCCCAAGGAGGCTCAATGAAAAGGCCATGATGGCCAACAGGACGGTCCATACTTTGAATCCACCCCGTTTATCGGTCACGGCTAATGAATGAACCAAGGCCGTTCCCGCTAGCCACGGCATGAACGAGGCGTTTTCAACCGGATCCCAAAACCACCACCCACCCCATCCGAGTTCGTAGTAGGCCCAGCCGCTTCCCATCGCAATACCGATCGTCAAAAAACACCAGGCAACCGTCGTCCATGGCCGAGACCAACGGGCCCAGGCTGCATCAAGATTACCCCCTAATAAGGCAGCGATGGCAAAAGCGAAGGCGACCGAGAAACCGACATAGCCCATATAGAGCATCGGCGGATGGATCACCATCCCTGGGTCCTGCAAGAGCGGGTTCAAGTCCCGTCCCTCAGCAGCAGCAGGAATCAGCCGCTCAAACGGATTGGACACGCTCAACATGAACAGGAGGAACCCCACGCTCACCAAACCCATGACCCCAAGAATCCGGGAACGCGTGGCTTCCGGAAGATGGGCGGAGAAGAGCGTGACCGCAAACATCCAGATGGTCAGGATGAAGGTCCACAAAAGCAGGGATCCTTCATGCGCTCCCCAGATGGCAGCCAGACGATAGTGAAGGGGCAATTGCGAGTTGGAAGTCGCCGCGACATACAACACGGAAAAATCCTTGTCTGCGAAGGCATAGGCCAGGCAGCCGAACGCAGTGAGGACCAATAGGAATTGAGTGCGCGCCGCCGGCTTCGCCACAGCCATCAGGCCCGAGTTCCCGACGGCGGCACCGTAGATGGGGAGAATGCCCTGCACCAGCGCGACGCAGAGCGCGAGAATCAAGGCAAAATGACCGATTTCTGGAATCATAGCGACCCTTTTCTACCATCAGGAACAACGAGAGATTTGCTTTGCTGGGCACCGGAGGCCTTGGCCTTCGCTAGCGCGTCCGCCACTTCTGGGGGCATGTAATTCTCATCGTGTTTTGCGAGGACTTCGCTGGCGACAAACGTGCCGTCGACACCCAATTGCCCTTGCGCAACGGCTCCCTTCCCTTCTTTGAATAGATCGGGGAGAATCCCTTTGTACGTCACCGGCACGCGCTTCGCTGTATCAGTCACGATGAAATGGACGGTCAAACCATCATTCTCACGAACCAGGCTACCGTCTTCAACCATCCCACCGATCCGGAAGCTACGCCCTTGCGGGGCTTCTCCACCGGCAACTTGAGTGGGCGTAAAAAAGAACACAAGATTGCTCTGGAAGGCGTTTAAGATCAGCACGGTCGCCACACCCAAGACAAGCAACCCCAGACCAATAAAGGCAAAACGTTTATGCCGTGGTTTCATCGGTGTCTCCTAACAACCCGGCGCGCTGTTCGGCGCGCGCCGCAGCCCGTCGGCGCCACAAAGCCAGCACTTCCCACCCCATACAGAGCGCCGTGGCGATAAACGAGGTCCACACATACAGCCCGTACCCGCCCATCGCAAAAAAATCCGACGCGCTCCCCCATTGCATCAGCGAACCTCCGCCACTTCCTGACTCACCGCCGGTTTCTCATCCCAGACCGGTAGCGAGTCCCGCTCGACCACGATGCATCGCACGCGGGCGAGAACCACGGCAATGCTATAGAGCCAGAACGCGACCGTCATGATGAGCATCGCCACCAACATGGTCGCCGCCATTTTCGACCCCGTCGACATGCTGACTGAGGCGCCTTGATGCAAGGTGTTCCACCATTGTACCGAAAAATAGATGATCGGCACATTGACGACTCCGACCAACGCAAAGACCGCACTTGACCGGTCGGCGCGACGCATGTCATCGATCGACGTCCGCAAGAGCATGACCCCCGCATACTGGAATAAGAGGATAAGCTCCGAGGTCAGTCTGGCATCCCACACCCACCAGGCACCCCATGTCGGTTTCCCCCACATCGCTCCGGTCAGCAACGCCAAGAACGTAAACATGGCTCCAGTAGGAGCAATCGCCTGCGCCATCATAAAAGACAATCGGGCATTGAGTCCCATTCCGACACCGGCCCAGATAGCCATGACCACATAGAGAAACATGGACATCCAGGCTGCGGGAACGTGAACAAAGATGATCCGGTACGATTCCCCCTGCTGAAAATCTGTCGGCGCAACGAAGAACCCCATATAGAGCCCGACCCCCATCAGCGCCACTGCCACAATCGCAAACCAGGGGATCAGTCGACCTGCTAGGGGATAAAAGGCTTGTGGTGACGAATACTTCGACCAATTCACGGTGATGAGATCCTTCTATTCCAACGCAATGCGTATCGCCGCTGCCGTGGCCCATGGCGCCAGAAAGAGCGAGAGCACCAGACTGGCCCCAAGCAGCGACAGATTTGCTTCGCCGCCGACTCCAGCCATACTACCGGTGACGGCGCCGGCCCCAAAGATCAACACTGGAACATAGAGTGGAAGCACCAGGAGGGCAACCAGTAGACCACTCCCCCGCACGCCAAGAACCAACGCGGCGCCGATCGCACCAATCATACTCAACGTCGGCGTCCCAAGCAAGAGCGACAACGCCAATACTCCCAGGGGTTCTCCATCCAAGCCGAATTGGAGGCCGAGGAGCGGCGAGAGCAGCACCACAGGTAACCCGGAGATCAGCCAATGCGCGAAAACCTTTCCGGCCACCAGGACCGCCAATGGCTGGGGAACCAAGACCATCTGTTCGAGGGCCCCGTCCACATAATCCGCTGTAAATACTCGTGAAAGCGACAATAAACAGGCCAGCAAGGCCGCGACCCACAGCACGCCGGGGCCGATCGTTCTCAACACCGCCGGCTCCGGACCGACGCCCAGGGGAAAGAGGCTGGCCACGATGACGAGAAAGAACACCGACATCGCCGCATCTGAACGACGCCGCATCGCAAGCAAGAGATCCCGCTTGACGATACCACTGACGGCCTCCCACATACTGGAGTGGTTCATCCAGCCAGCCTCAGGTGTTGCAGCCGCTCTGCGGGAAGTGCGACCTCTTGGTGCGTGACCAAGACCGCTAGTCCTCCACGTTGCACATGCGCAAGCAGTCGCTGCGTCACCACATTCGTCGAGGCCGCGTCGAGAGACGTGAACGGTTCATCCAACAGCCACAGGGGGCGCGTGGAAAGCCAGAGCCGCGCCAGAGTGACACGGCGCTTCTGGCCTTGTGAAAGCACTTTGGACGGCAAATGATGAATGGGGCGCTTCAGTCCGATCGCCTCCAAGGCTTCCTTCGCTCCGTTGTGGGAACAAGGTTCCCCGGCCAGGGACGTGGCACTCATCAGATTTTCCAGGGGAGTCAGATCGTCCTTGATCCCGTTCAGGTGCCCAAGATACGTCAGTTGCCCCGCATAGAGTTCTTTGAGTTGATGGATATCCTGACCATCCCAGAGAACCGAACCTTCCTCCGGGGGCAACAGGCTGGAGAAAATCCGAAGCAGGCTGGTTTTTCCGCTGCCGTTTTCACCCACCACGGCCAACAGGGTTCCCGGCTCAACCTTGACATTGAGATCCGAAAACAGCCGACGCTCGCCTCGACGGCAACTGAGTCCAACAGCTTGCAACATAAGGGCTACTCAACAGGAAAAGATCGAGAGTAAGGGAACAGCGCGTGGAAAAACAAGGGGCAGGAAGCCCTGCTTGCACTCAGAGCGATCATCCTATTAACCTGTGCCTGTACGGCTAGATTGAGAATCTGCCATAGTGAATACTCTATGGCATCTATATCGTGAAGGAGAGCTGAAGCATGAGCCAACTGGTTTGTATCGCATTTAAGGATTTGAGCACGGCCGATCAGGTGCTGAACGAACTTCGGGCCATGGAAACTGACTATGTCCTCGACCTGGAAGACGCGGTCATCGTCGTCCGCGATTTGGATGGGAAAGTCCATCTGAAGCAGTGCGTCGATGTGTTCGGCGGTGCGACCACACATGGTGTGTCGCTCGGCGTGTTGTGGGGAGGGCTGATGGGGTTGCTCTTTATGAACCCCCTGGCTGGCCTGATCGGCAGCCTCGCCGGCGGGGCGGGGGCCGGAGCCGTGACCACCGTAGCCAGTGAGTTTGGGTTGTTGAGCGACTATGGGATTCCGGATAATTTCATCAAGGAATTGGGCAGCACGATCAAACAGGGCACCTCAGCCATCTTCTTGTTGATTCGTAACGTTGACGAAGACAAGGTGCTCGCCAGGATTTCACAACACGAAGGAACGATTCTCAAGACGTCACTCAGTAAGGAGCATGAGGAGAAGCTCCGGGCTGCCCTGACCCACGAACACAAACAAAAGATAGCCAAAGCCTAATAGTGCATCCCAGAATGACGTTCGTCCTTAGCGNNATTCGCTCCTTCTGCTTTCCATCCAACAAACAACTCACATTCATGTCCCCCATCACATTGATCGCCGTGCGACAGCGATCGAGGAACCAGTCCACAGTCAGTAAGACTGGGATGTACTGCACGGGTAGCCCAACGGCCGTGAAGACCATGGTCATCGTCACCAGACCAGCTTCCGGAATACCGGCGGCGCCGACCGAAGCAACGATGCTCGTCAGCACGACCAGCAGTTGCTGCTGGAAGCTCAGGTCCATCCCGATCATTTGCGCGATGAAGAGCGCCGCCATCGCCTCGTACAGTGCGGTGCCATCATTGTTAAAATTTGCGCCGACCAGCGCTCCCATGCTCGCGGATTGCTCTCGCAACCCCACACGATCTTTGAGTGCGGCATAAGTCACCGGCATCGTCGCTGTCGAGCTGGCCGTGGAAAAAGCCATGACCAGAGCATCGCGTCCCCCACGAATGAGATCCGCCGGGCGCACCCATGAACCGAATCGGATACGGAGGAGGTAATACCCCGTCTGGATCGCGAGTGCGAGCAGCACGCTGAGCACGAACACTCCAAGCGCCTTGAACGGAGCGAAGCCTTCTGCCCCCACGATACTCGCGACAATACCAAAGACCGCCAACGGCACGACCGCGATAATCCAATGTAAGATCTTGATCAGCGACTCCAGAAAGAGTTCGACAAGATGTCCGACTGTTCCAACCGGCCGCTCGCGCTCCTTGCGGAGAGCCATCCCAAACGCCACGGCGATGAAGATGACTCCGATCACCTTTCCATCGTCACCGAGTGGCCCCAGCAGACTCTTGGGCACATTCTCAAGAAAGAGAGCCAGCGGATTGGCGGATTTTGCCGTTTCGTCGTGCGGAGCTGGTGGCGTCAGTCCCGCCCCTTGTCCTGGCTGAATCACGTTTGCGACGGTTAGACCAACCGTGATCGCAACTAACGTATTTAGCAACAGCAGCCGTGGCAGCCGCGCCGCAAGTGGCCCACCGAGCTGCGTCGTCATGAACGTGTGCACAATCGCCGCGAGGATCAGCGCGGGCGCGAGAGCCCCGAGGAGTCGTAACACAAGCTTCCCAGGCACCGCCAGAACAGCCGCTTGGCTTCCCAGCAGGAGCCCCACCATGACGCCGAGGACCAAGGCAATCCCAATACGCGCATAGAGCGGGACACTCTGCCATCGCGCAAGTACGCTCATCATACCGGCCTCCCACTACCAGTGACACTGGACACCATAATGACATACTGAGGCCAACCGCTGATCGAATGAGGTGATGGCGCCCAGGAGTAAGTCGGCCGCTGCCGCATTGACGCTCCCTGATCGTCTCGCAGCAATATCAATGCAGTGACCATTCCAAATAGACTTGCTATGACCGAACACCACTCACTGCCCCTCAAAGCCATACAGTCGCTGTATGTAGAACCATACGGTCTGATTCAAGGTGCACAACTATACGGCACTCTTCAAATATTCCTGATTATCGATGGGAGTAACCACATCAAACATTCACAAAATCCTTCACTGCTTCAAGAACACAGCACTGCCAAAATCCTATAACGGACTAATTTATTTCATCTATTCCGTCCAGACACATGTGGTGCAGGTCATGCATGTTTTTCACTATCGTCGAGGCTTCAAAACTAGCCTACAGCGTGGAGCATTAACACAGTTACAACCAACCGTGCAGAGGATCTAGCTGGTTTCGGCACGGAGTATTCATATTAGCGATTATATAAAGGCTCAAAAAATGAACAACCCATCATCATTCTGGTTCGGAAAAACAGTATTTGTAGCCGGTGCGACCGGTTTCTTTGGAGGCTGGTTGGTTCGTAAACTCCTCCAGAACGGCGCAGATGTCGTCACCCTAGTCCGTTCAGACAAGCCGAACTCCCAGTTCTTTCTAGAATCGTTCAATGACTCCACACACATATACTGGGGCGATATCACCGACCAAGCCCTGATTGAACGGATATTTGCTGAGCATCCGATTGAAGTATTTTTTCATGCGGCGTACGGTGCGGATGTTCATCGGGTACTCGATGAACCGTTGGAATGCTTCCGCTCCTCGGCGATCAGTACGTGGCAAATTCTCGACTTTCTCAGAACGAATCACCCAAACTGCATTTCCGTCATCAGTTCAACCGACAAGGTGTACGGCCGCCAGCCGATCCCGTACCGGGAGGAGTTTGCGCTCCAGCCGTTACACCCATACGAAGCCGCAAAGGCCGCACAAGATCATGCCGCCCAATGCTATGGGAAGGTTTTCAAATGCCCGGTGGCCGTCACCCGCTGCGGGAATTTCTTTGGCGGCTACGATTTCAACTTAACCCGTTTGATTCCTGGAGTAGTGCAGAGCATCTTGCAGGGCGAGGTTCCAACGCTCCGGTCCAACGGCAGGTTCACCCGTGATTTTCTGTACATCGAGGATGCCGTTGAGGCGCAGTTACTGTTGGCCCAGCGGCTTTCGGAAGATGACTCTCTCTATGGAGAAGCGTTCAACTTCTCGTACGGAGAGCACATTGAAGTGATCGATATTGTGAAACGGATTTGCCACCTGCTCGACGTGCCGGCGGAGGTGGTGGTGAATGAGAAGAGCACCGTGGAAATCCCGAACATGCAGCTCTCCTGCGAAAAGGCTGAACAGCGTCTGAATTGGAAGCCTTCATACAATTTCACAACCGGCCTTGAACGCACGGTGAACTGGTACCGCGAGCAGTTCATCATGCCATCAGTGCAGAATTATAATTGGCTCGAAAGGACGATGGTCTCGTAGGCTGCAGAAAAACTAGCGGTGGGGGGGACCATTGAGTCATATCTGGATGGTGACTGCCCGTGACGCACGGCTGGTGGATCCCCTCGGCCACGAAGCGTCGGGAGACGGTCCGAGCGGTCGCCATGTTGCGATCGAACAGGGAGAGCGCGGCAGCAACGTCTAACCAGCCTGGCGCGTCTTGGATACCCGCAGTCGCTCGATCACTACTCCATCCCCACCCTCCTGCTTCTGCCACCATTCCAGCTCGAACCGGATTCAACACGACATAGCGGAGTGGGCGAGCCATGAGACGAGACCCTACGGTCCAGGAAGTACAAAATCCAAAACTGACCCCGCTTCCGTTTCTCCCTAAATTGTCTTGAGCCCTACCGCAAGATCGCTTACCCTACACAAGATTCAAGCCTGATTGATATCAGGCCCATTGCAGTCATACACAAAAGAAAGGACAGCTCATGCGCGTTATTGTTTCCTGTTTGGCAACCCTACTCTGCCTTGGAACCGCTGGGGCATTCGCGGCAGCCCCAGAGCCCACGACCGAGGAACAAAAAACACTCTATGCGTTAGGACTGGCCATCAACCAATCGCTCAGCAATTTCACCTTGAACGAAGCTGAATTTGAAATCGTGAAGTCCGGCCTCATCGATGGGTTCACAAAACGGCCCCCCAAGGTAGATCTCAAAGCGTATGGCATGAAGATTTCAGAGCTGCAACTGGCCCGCACTGCGGTCATCGCAGAAGTGGAAAAGAAAGCGGGAGCCGCGTTCCTTGCGAAAGCCGCGGCAGAATCCGGCGCCAAGAAAAC
>CXWL01006411.1_pt1 | contig 20198 bp, 15 predicted proteins | sample 590931 | NCBI WGS metagenome assembly CXWL01 (sample SAMEA3498368, study PRJEB10139) | groundwater metagenome | biome: water well; material: biofilm material | place: Germany | collected 2015-04-27 | reverse complement strand
GTGCAAGGTCATCCCCGCAGGTGGCTGCGCCAGCGGCCGGCTGGATTCGACATAGACAAAGCCACCCTCGGCCACCAGCCGCGCTGCCGCGGCGGCGGAGGGCTCGCACAACTCGGCGTCGAAAGGCGGATCGAGCAACACCAGATCCCAGCAGCCTGCTGCCGCCGTGGCCATCCAGGCCATGGCCTCAGTGCGCTCGACACGCAGGTTGGCGGCACCCAACCGCTCGCGCGTGGCGTTCAGGCTGGCCGCCAGCGGTGTATCGCGCTCCAGCANNCGGCGGCGCCGCGCGAGGCCGCCTCGAAGCCCAGCGCGCCACTGCCGGCAAAGGCGTCCAGCACGCGCCAGCCGGCAAGGTCTTGCCCCAACCAATTGAAGAGCGTCTCGCGCACGCGGTCGGGCGTGGGGCGCAGGCCGGGGCGGTCGGCCACCGGGAGCTTGGTCCGCTTCCACTGGCCGCCGATGAGGCGCACTTCGCCGCGCGGGCCACTGACCGGGCGCGCCTTCGCTGGCTTGCCGCCAGGCCAATGCCCGTCCTTAGGCTGGCCGCTGGAGCGCCGTTGGGTGCTCACTGGAGCCCCCTAGGCGCTGCGCGCCGTCCCCCCGGACCGCGCAGCGGGCCCCGAGTGGCCCGTGGGGAGCATTCGCCCTTCGGGCGGCCGTGCGTGCTCATGGTCCGCTCCCGCTACTTGCCCGCCGCGACCTTGGCGATCTCGGCGCGGAATTCCTTCATCAGCGCCGCACCGTCCAGGCCCTTGGGCTTGACTTCGGCATACCAGGCCTGCTCCACCGGATCGACCTTGGCCTTGATCTCGGCCACGAAGGCCGGGCTGGCGGTCTTGACGCTGATGCCGGCCGCCTTCTGGGCCTCGATGCCGGCGGCATCGGCGGCGTCCCAGGCCTTGCCGGCGAGGCGCGCAAAGTGTTCGCCCGAGACCTTGTCGATGGCGTCACGGTCGGCCTTGGCCAGCGCGTTGTAGCGGCCCTCGTTCATCATCATCACGAAACTCACGTTGTACATGCCGCCGGGCACCAGGGTGGCGTGCTTGATCAGGGTGGTGAGCTTGAAGCCCGAGATCGATTCAGCCGGGAAGAAGATGCCATCGGCGACACCGCTCTGCAGCATCTGGAACGACTCGCCCGCCGGCTTGAGCAGCGGGCTGGCGCCCAGCGCCTTGGTGTAGTCGTTGACGACGCCGCCACCGACGCGGACTTTCATATTGGCCAGGTCGGCCAGCGAGCTGATCGGACCCTTGGCCGAGAACATGTGGCCGGGCCCATGCGAGAAGACCGCGATCACCTTCACGCCCTTGTGCTCGTCGAGCCGGGCCAGGTGCCTGTCGTGCATGCGCTGGTAGGCGACCGAGATCGACTCGGCCGAATCGCCGAGAAAGCCGAATTCGGTCATCTTGGTCAGCGCGAAGCGCCCCGGCGTATAGCCGTGCACCGTGAAGCCGGCGTCGATCACGCCGTCCTTGACGGCATCGAAGGTCTGCGGCGCAGCCACCGGGGCCTTGGGCAGCAGGTTGAATTTGACGCGGCCCTGCGTCGCCGTCTCGACCTCCTTGGTCCAGGCGGTCAGGATATTCACCGTCAGCGGGTGGCTCGGTGGCACCCAGGACGAGGTCGTCAGCACGGTCTGCGCCTGCGCGGGCGCCAAGCTCAACACGGCGGCCACGGCGGCCGCCGCGATCACGAGAATCTTGCTCATCTTGGTTCTCCTTGGGGTTGGACAGGGGGACGGGGAAAGCAGCGAAGCAGCGGGGTGGCCGGCAGGTCAGCCGGTGGCGCCGAAGTCGGCGGGCCGGCGCGCCAGAAAGGCAGCAATGCCCTCGCGCGCTGCCGCCGTGCAGGCGGCGGCACCGAAGGCGCGGTAGCCGACCTCCAGCGCGCCGGCCAGCGTGGGCTGCGCCGCAGCGTCAGCCACCGCGGCGGCGATCAGCCCGGCCACGGTGGCACTCAGGAGACGACCGTCAGCCGCCTGCGGCGCTGCCGTGTCGAAGGGTGGCAAGGCCAATGCGCCGTCGGCCAGCGGCCGCACCTGCCCGGCCAGCGCGTGCACGCGAGCCACGGCATGCGCCACGAGGCCATCGAAGTCGTCGGCCAGCGCGTCGATCACACCCAGTGCATGGGCGCGCTCGGCGCTCAGCCGCTCGGCGCGCAGGAGCATGGCGTGGAAGACCGCCGCCGCGCCCGGCCAGCGGCGATAGGGCACGACCATCGCGCCCAGGCCGGGCAGGATGCCCAGCGTGACCTCGGGCAACTGCAGCCAGGCACTGCGCTGCGCCACCAGCGCATGGCAGCGCATCGCCAGCTCGAAGCCGCCGCCCAGGGCCATGCCATTCAGCGCGGCGACCACCGGCTTGGTCATCGCATCCAGGTGCACCAGCAGGCGCGCGCAATCGTGGGCGTACTGCACCGACGCCGCGGCGTCACCCAGCATGCCGGGGAAGCGGCCGATATCGGCGCCGGCACAGAACGCCTTGGCGCCGTAGCCAGTGATGACGAAGCCGGCCACCGCCGGGTCTTGCTCGTGCTGGCGGATGACCGCCAGGATCTCGTCCGTCATCTCGTCGTGCAGCGCATTCAGCGCCTCGGGGCGGCGCAGCGTGATGACCTTGACGCCATCGATCTCGTCCACCAGCAGGTGGCGCTGCGCCGGCTGGTACGCGGCCAGCGGGCGGCGGGCGCAGGGCATGCCGGGTCGATCCAGCGCAAAGCGCTCCAGCACGCGCGCCGCCTCGGCCTCGCCGAGCGCGCGCATCAGCTCCAGCGGCCCCTGCCTGAAGCCCAGCGCGCTGCGGCAGCCGAGGTCGAGATCGGCCGCGCCGCCGATGCCACGATCGAGGATATCCACCGCCTGCGACAGCAGCACGCCAAGCAGGCGGTCGCGGATGCGCGCGCGCTGCGCCTCGCCGACTTCAACCGCACGGCCCGGCGCCGCCGTGGCCCAGCGCTCGACCGAGCGGAAGATGGCCGCCGGCCGGTAGTGCTCACCCTCTTCGTCCGCCTGCAGGGTGTTGGTCTCGACGATGATCGGGTTGCCGTGCGCGAGGTTGAGCACGAAGAACGGCCCGGCGTGCACGAACTCCGCCGCCACGCTGTCGATCTGCGCGGCGCTGGCGCCGTCCAGCAGCAGCGCCGCCTCGTTGCACCAGTTGTCGAAGATGCGGTCGAGCATGAAGCACGGCGCGTCGGTGGTCGCCAGCGGCAGTTTGCCGGTGGCGCAGAAAAAGCGCCGCAGCCAGGCCAGCAGCGCACGGTCGGCGCGCGGCCAGGCGATGACCTCGACCACCGGGTTGCGCCAGGCCGGGGCGAAGAAATGGGTGACCGTGGCGCGCCCGGGGTGCTGCAGGCCGGCAAAGATGCGGGCCGCCGGCAGCGAACTGGTATTGGAGGTGATGACCGCGTCGCTGGCCACGCGCGCCTCGACGTCGGCAAAGATGCGGCGCTTGAGCGCGAGGTCTTCGGTGGCGGCTTCGAGCACCCAGTCGCAGCCGGCGAGGGCGTCGTAGTCGGTGCTGCCGACGATGCCATCGAGCACCGCTGCGGCCGCCGCCGCGCTGAGCTTGCCGCGCGCCACCGCCTTGTCGGCGTAGCCCTGCAGCCGCGCCAGCGCGGCGTCGATCGCCGGCTGGCGGATATCCACCAGCGTGAGCCGCAGGCCCGCCAGCGCGGCCTTCAGGTAGTAGGCGATGTCGGGCCCGATCGAGCCCGCGCCGATGATGCCGATATGGCGCGGTTGCGGGCGCCCGGCGCCAGCGAGCAGCGGGTTGGCGGGGATCAGGACGTTCACTGCGGTCTCCGTGCGTTCAGGCGGCTATGCCGGCTTCGAACAGCGCCGCCACATCGCGTTCGGCCAGGCCCGCTTCGGCGAGCACGGCCCGCGTGTGCTGGCCGTATCTGGGTGCAAAGCCGAAGTCGGTGCCCGCCCCCGGCGCATCCACCGCCATCGGCTGCATGTGCACCACCCGCCCACTGGGCAAGGTGGTGCGCGTCAGCTTGCCGCGCAGTTGCGGCAGCTCGCGCACCTGGCGGATGTCATGGATGCGCGTCGCCGGGATGGTGGCGCCGCGCAGGTCGGCCAGCATCTCGTCGGCCGCGTGCACCGCGGTCACCGCGGCGATATCGCGGTGGATCGCCTCGCGCTCGGCGTGCCGGCCTTCGTTGGTCTGGCGCACCTCATTCGCCACCGCGGCAAACTTGGCTATCGCGGTCAGGCGGCGCCACTGCACGTCGCTGCCGATGGCCAGGAAGATATGGCCGTCGCGCGTGGGGTAGACATTGGTCGGGATGAATTTGCGGTGCTCGTTGCCGGCGCGCGTGATCTCGCCCGGCTGGCAGCCGTAGTCGATCAGCGGCAGCACGGTGATCAGCCATGACGCCGCCGCCTGCAGCATTGAGACATGGATCTCCTTGCCGCTGCCGGTCTCGTGGCGCTCGAGCAGCGCCTGCAGCACGCCGGCGTAGACCTCGTCGCCGGCCTTCAGATCGATGACCGGGATGCCGGTGAGCATCGGCGGGCCGTCGCGCGCGCCCGTCACTTCCATATAGCCGGCCATCGCCTGGATCACCGGGTCGTAGCCGGGCGCCTCGGGGTAGAGCGGCCCCTGCGCCGAGATGCCGGCCCAGATCAGGCCGGGCTTGACCGCGCGCAGGGTGGCCGGCGTGATGCCCAGGCCCTGGTAGCGCGAGGGCACGGTATTGCAGCAGAAGATATCGACATCGAGCTTGCGGATCAGGCGCGCCAGCAGTTCCTGGCCGCGCGCATCCTTCAGGTTCAACGCGATCGCCTCTTTGCCGACATTGGGCGCCACGAAATAGCTGCGCCGGTCGTCGTCGGCGTCTTCCGTCAGGCGGCTGCCGATATAGCGATTGGGGTCGCCCGGCAGGCCCGCGCCGCTGGGCGTGGCCTCGATGCGGATGACACGCCAGCCGAGCTGGGCAAAACGCAGCGTCGCATAGGGCAGCGACAGCGCCTGCTCGAGCGACAGCACGGTGCGACGCCTCATGGCGCGACCCGGGGTGTCGGCCGCAGCGCCGGCAAGGCGCCGTGCAGTGCGCGATAGACCCGCTCGGGCGTGAACGGCAGGCTCGTGATGCGCACCCCGGTGGCGTTGTAGATGGCGCTGGCGGTGGCCGCCGCGATGCAGATCGCCGGTGCCTCGCCCACCCCCTTGGCGCCCTGCGGGCCTTCGCCGTCCATCGACTCGATGAAGCTGATATCCATGGCCGGGATCTCGGGCGCGGTGATCAGCTTGTAATCGCGGAAGTTGGGGTTGCGGATCACGCCGCCCTCGACCTGCAGGTTCTCCGTCAGCGCATAGCCCTGGCCCATCACGATGCCGCCCTCGATCTGGCCTTCGATGCCCAGGCGGTTGAGCACGCGGCCGACATCGTGCGCCGCCGTCACGCGAACCATGCGCACGGCGCCGGTGGCGGTATCCACCTCGACCTCCACCACCTGCGCGGCCCAGGCGTAGGCGGCCGAGACATCGCCCTTGTAGCCCTTGTCCTGGTGCACGCTGGGCGGCTCGTAATAGAAGCTGGTCATCACCAGTTCGGCGCGCTCGCTGAAGTGCAGGCCGCGCAGAAAACGCGCCAGCGGCATGACGGTCTCGCCGCTGGCCAGGCGCACGATGCACCCGCCGGCGAGGCCCAGCGACTCGGCGGCGCAGTCGAACTGGGTTGCGGCCGCGGCCAGGATCTTGGCCCTGGCCTTGCGCGCCGCGCCGATCGCCGAATTGCCGGCGATGAAGGTGGTGCGGCTGGCGTGCACGCCGACGTCCCAGGGCGTGATATCGGTATCGTTGTTGACCACCGTCACCGCAGAGATGGACAGGCCCAGCTCTTCGCACACCAGTTGCGCCAGTACGGTCTCGGAGCCCTGGCCGATCTCGGACGCGCCGGTGATCAGCGTGAGATGGCCGAAATCGTCGAGCTTGAGCATGGTGCCGCAGCCATCGGACGGATAGATCTTGGCGCCACCGCCGACGTGCAGCATCGACGCGATGCCCACGCCGCGCTTCACGGCACCGGGCGCATGGCGCAGCGCCGCGTACTCGCGATGTTTGCGCTGGAAGCCGCTGCGCGCGGCCGCCGTGCGCAGGCAATCCTGGAAGCCGCAACTGCGAAAGACCATGCCCTGGCCGCTGACCTCGCCCGCCTGCTGCGCGTTCTTCAAGCGGAAATCGAGCGGGTCCATGGCCAGCGCCTCGGCCATCTTGTCCATGTGCGCCTCGACCGCGAAAGTGGCCTGCAGGTTGCCGTAGCCGCGGAACGACCCGGCGTAAGGATTGTTCGAATACACCGCCACCGTGTGGTAGTCGCAATGCGGCACGCGGTACAGCGACGAGAAGGTCTGCATCATCACGAACGGCGTCGTCGCACCCCAGGATGTGTAGGCGCCGTTGTCGTGCAGCGTGTGCACCGTGCGGAAGGTCAGCGTGCCGTCGCGCTTGCAGCCCGAGCGCAGCGTCAGGCGCACCGGCTGGCGTGTCGGCGAGGCGAGAAACTCTTCCTCGCGGCTGAATACCAGGCGCACCGGCCGGCCGGTGGCGCGCGCCAGCCAGACGCAGATCACCTCGAAGGGGTAGATGTCGAGCTTGGAGCCGAAGCCGCCGCCGATGGGCGGCTGGATGATGCGGATGCGGCCCGCGTCCATGCCCAGGATCTCGGCAAACTCGCGCTTGTGCAGGAACGGCACCTGCGTGTTGGAGTAGAGCAGCAGGTTGCCCCGGCCGTCGAACTCGGCGATCACGCCCGACACGCCCATGCAGCAATGCGTGACGTAGTGCAGCTCGAAGATATCTTCGACGACGACGTCGGATTCGGCCTCGCCCTGCAGCACGTCGCCATGGCCGTAGTCGAAGCGCATCGCGATGTTGTCGGCCTTGCCGGCCAGCCCCACCGGCGCGCCCGCGGCGGCGCCCGCGATGGGCGGATGCACCAGCGGCGCACCGGGCGCGAGCGCGGCCTCGGCGTCGGCGACCACCGGCAGGTCTTCGTACTCGACCACGATCAGGCGCAGCGCCGCCTGCGCAATGGCCTCGCTGTCGGCCGCCACGGCGGCGATTTCGTCGCGCTGGCTGCGCACGCGGTCGCGCTTGAGCGGCAGGTGGTCCTTGGCCACGCCGATCGGGCGCTGGTCGGGCACATCGGCGGCGGTGAGCACGCAATGCACACCGGGCAAGGCACGCGCCGCCGAGGTATCGATGCGCTTGATGCGCGCATGCACGCGTGCCGAGCGCAGGATCGCCGCGTGCAGCTGCCCCGGCAGCTGGATATCGTGGACGTAGCGCGTCTTGCCGCTGGCCTTCTCGGGCGCATCCAGCTTGGGGATGCGCCTGCCGATCAGGCTGGCCGTGCCCGGCGGCTTGGCAGCGGTCTCACTCATTTCGCGGCTCCAGCTTCGACGATGGCATCGACGATCTTCTGGTAGCCGGTGCAGCGGCACAGGTTGCCCTCGATGGCACGCCGGGCGGCCGCCGCGTCGGGCTGCGGCTGGGTCGCGAGCAGGTGCGCGCCCTGCACCATCATGCCCGGCGTGCAGAAGCCGCACTGCACGGCGCCGTGCGCCACCAGCGCCTGCTGCAGCGCCTGCGCCCGTGGGTCGCCGGCCAGGCCTTCGACGGTGGTGAGTTCGCGGCCGTCGCAGTCCAGCGCGAACAGCAGGCACGAGTTGACCGAGCGGCCATCGACGATGATCGTGCAGGCGCCGCATTCGCCCTCGCCGCAGCCGTATTTGGTGCCGGTCAGGCCGACCACGTCGCGCAGCATCTGCAGCGCGCTCATCTCGGTGCCGACGCTGGCGCGGCGCTGCACGCCGTTGAGCGTGAACCGGATTTCAGTCGTCAGCGACATCGTCGAGCATCCTTCGTGTCATGTTGCGCACCAGCTCCAGGCGGTACCAGGCGCTGGCGCGCACGTCGTCGATGGGCTTCGCCTCGCTGGCGGCGCAGTCGGCCGCCCGCGCTGCCAGCGCGGGCGCCGGCGGCTGGCCTTCGAGCAGGCCTTCGGTGCGCCGCGCACGCAATGGCGTCGGCCCCACCGCGCCCAGCGCCAGGCGCACACCCGACAGGCGGCCAGCGTCGTCACGCTGGGCGGCAAAGGCGATCGAGATCGCCGAGATATCCAGCGCCGGCCGCGTGCCCGTCTTGTAGTAGCGGCTGATCTGCCCGCGCGGCGCCACCGGCACGCGCACCGCAGTGAGAAGCTCGTCGGCGCGGCGCTGGGTGCGCCCGGGCGCGGTGAAGAAGCCGTCGATCGGCAGCACACGCCGCGCGACCGAGCCGTCACCCGCCAGCGATGCGAGTTCGACTTCGGCGTCCAGCGCCAGCAGCGGCGTCAGCAGATCGCCGGCCGGCGAGGCGTTGCAGATATTGCCGCCGACGGTGGCCGCATTGCGGATCTGGTCGCTGGCAAAGTGGTCGGCGGCCAGCGCGAGCAGCGGGGCATGGGCGCGCACCAGCGGATGCGTCAGCAGCGTCGCCACGGTGGTCAATGCGCCCAGGTGCAGCCTGCCGCCTTCAAGCACGATCGCATCGAGCCCGGCAACGCGGCGGATATTGAGCAGCGTGCGCGCGGGCGGCACCCGGCCGGCACGCACCTGCGGCATGAGGTCGGTGCCGCCGGCCAGCACGGTGGCGCCACCGCTGTCGGCCAGCGCCGCCAACGCCTGCACCAGATCGGCCGGCGCGAGGTAGCGCTGGATAGCGCCCAGCGTGACATCGAGCGGTGCACTCATGCCGCCCCCTTGGCGCTGCGCGCCTTCCCCCCGAGGGGGATTGAGTGCCTTCGGAGCGGCCGTGCGGCACTCATCCCGGGACCTCCGCGTCGCGGTGATCGAAGCGCACGGGCTCGACAAAGCGGCCAAAGACGCCGACCAGCCGCTGCGTGATCTCGCCCACGCTGGCGTAGGTCATGACGGCCTCGACGAGCGCCGGCATCAGGTTGGCGCCGCTGCGCGCATCGGCCTCCACGCGGCCCAGCGCGCGCGCCACCGCGGCCGCATCGCGCTCGGCGCGCACGCGCTGCAAGGCGGCGACCTGCGCGCGCGCATCGTCGGCACGGTAGGGATGCATCTCGACGCGGTGGTCGGGCTCGGTCTCGTTGCGGTAGCGGTTGACGCCCACCTTCGCGAAGGCACCCGACTCGATGGCGCGCTGCATGCGGTAGGCCTGCGCCGAGACGCGCGACTGGATCTCGCCCTCGGCGACCAGCTTGACGATGCCCCCCGCCGCGTCGGTCTCTTCGATGATGCGCTGCATTTCGGCGCGCATCTGGTTGGTCAGCGTCTCGACGTAATACGAGCCGCCCAGCGGGTCGGCCGTTTCGGCCAGGCCCATTTCTTCCACCAGCAACTGCATCGTGCGCAGCGACAGGCGCTGCGCATATTCGCTGGGGATGGTGTAGGCCTCGTCGTAGCAGCACAGCGCCATCGTCTGCGCGCCCGAGAGCGCGGCGATCAGTGCGTAATAGGCGCCGCGCACGATATTGTTCTCGGGCTGCTCCAGCGTCAGCCCGCCGCCGCCGCCACCGGCGATCATGCGCAGCCACATCGAGCCGGGCTGCGTGGCGCCGTACTCTTCCTTCATGATCTGCGCCCACAGCCCGCGGCCGGCGCGGAATTTGGCGACCTGCTCGAAGATATTGCCGAAGATATTGAAGTTGTACGACAGCCGGCCGGCGAATTCGTCCACCGGCAGGCCGCGCTGGATGACCTCGTCGGCATAGGCGCGCGCGATGCAGAAGGCCCAGGCCATCTCCTGCGTCGGTGTCGCGCCCGATTCGCGGATGTGATAGCCGCACACCGAGACCGGGCTGTATTTGGGCGCATGCTCGGCGCAGTATTCGATGGTGTCGCCGACCAGCCGGATCGATGGCGCCACCGGATAGATCCAGGTGCCGCGGCCGATGAACTCCTTCAGGATGTCGTTCTGCGCCGTGCCGCGCAGGCGCTTGAGGTCGAAGCCGCGTTTCTCGGCCATCACCAGGTACATCGCGATCAGGATCGCGGCCGCGCCGTTGATCGTCAGCGAGACCGTGATCTGGTCCAGGTCGATGCCCTCGAAGGCGGTCTCGAAATCGCGCAGCGTATCCACCGCCATGCCGACGCGGCCGATCTCGCCCTCGGCCTGCGCGTCGTCGGAATCGATGCCGCACTGGGTCGGCAGGTCGAACGCCACGTTGAGCCCGGTCTGGCCGTTGGCGATGAGGAATTTGAAGCGCTGGTTGGTATCGGCAGCGTTGCCGAAACCGGTGTACTGGCGCATCGTGAACGGCTGCTTGCGGTACATCAGCGGGTGGATGCCGCGCGTGAACGGGTAGGCGCCGGGCGCGCCGAGCATCGCCGTGCCGCCGCTGGCCGCGAGGTCATCCGCGGTGTACAGCGGCTCGATCGCGAGGCCGGATTCGTTGCGCACGGCGCGCACCGGGGTCGTGGGGCTGGCGCGCTTCATGAGGTATGGGCCTTGATGAAATCGCAGATGGCATCCAGCCGCGAGCCGGTCTGGAATACGCCTTTGAAGCCCAGCGCGCGCAGCGCATCGTGGTCTTGCGCCGGCAGGTTGCCGCCGATGACCCACAGCTTGCCGCCCAGGCCGGCCGCTTCGAGCAGTGGCTTCAGGCGGGTGCAGAACGGCAGGTGCGAGCCGGCCATGCTGGACAGCGCGATGACGTCGGCGCCTTCGCGCAGCGCAGCCGCCACCACCTGTTCGGGCGTCTGGCGCAGGCCCGTGTAGTGCACGTCGAAGCCGGCGTCGAGCATGGCGCGCACGACGACCTTGGCACCCTGGTCGTGGCCGTCCAGGCCGGGCTTGGCGAGCACCACCTTGATGGGTTTGCCGGCGATCACGACGACACCTCCTTGGCGATGATGAGTTTGAGGATCTCACTCGTCCCCCCGCCGATGAGGGTGAAGCGCACATCGCGCAGGTAGCGCTGCACCGGGTATTCCATGGCATAGCCGTAGCTGGCCAGCACGCGTGCGGCCTGGTCGCAGATGCGCGCCGCGGCCTCGCTGGCATAGAGCTTGGCCATCGCCGCTTCCTGGTGGTGCGGCCGGCCGGCGCCGTGCAGCCAGGCGGCACAGTGCACCAGGTGGGTGGCGGCCGCCAGCTCGGTGGCCATCTCGGCCAGCTTGAACTGGATTGCCTGGTAGCGGTTGATGGCCTTGCCGAACTGCTTGCGCTGCGCGGCATAGCCTACGGCGGCGGCCAGCGCGGCGCGCGCCACGCCCAGCGCCATGGCGCCGGTGATGATGCGGATCTCGGCCAGCGTCCTGCGCAGGTGAGCCTCGCCGTCGCCCTCTTGCCTGGACAGGCGGTGGCTGTCGGGCACGAAGCAGTCGTCGAAGCCGACCTCCGAAGTCGGCAGCGCCCACACGCCCATCTTGTGGATCTCGCGCCCGACCGCAAAGCCCTTGAAATGCTTCTCGACCAGGAAGATCGTGAGCCCCTCGCCGGCCCGGGCGAAGACCGTGAAGAAGTCGGCCACCGGCGCCGAGGTGATCCAGGTCTTGCGCCCGTTGAGCAGGTAGCCACCATCGACTTTCTTCGCGCTGGTGGCGATGGCGGCCAGGTCCGACCCGGCGTCGGGCTCGGTCATGCACAGGGCCCCGATCAACTCGCCACGCAGCGCCGGCTTGAACAAGCGGCCGATGATGTCGGCGTTGCCCAGCATGTGCAGGAATTTGGTGCCCATCAGCGACTGCATCGCCGCCGCACCGGCCAGCGACATCGAGCCGCGCGCGATTTCGGCCAGCGCGAGCGAGAACTCCAGCAGCCCGACGCCGCTGCCGCCGACGTCTTCCGGGTAGCGCATGCCGAAGAGGCCCAGCGCCGCCAGCTCGCCGAACAGCGCACGTGGAAACGCATGCGCCTCGTCCAGCGCCGCCGCCTGCGGCGCGATGCGCTCGTCGCTGAAGCGCGCAAACGCCTCAAGGATCGCGCGTTGATCGTCGCTGAGGTCGAAATTCATATCACTGCGGGCGGCGCTGGCATTGCCCGCGAAGCAGGGAAGTACGACTCATCGCAAATCACCTTCGCCCATGCCGTAGTCGCGAACCGCAGCCTCGCGTGAGATGGCGCCGTTGCGCACTTCTTCGGCGATGACCTTGCGGTCGCGCAGGTGCGGGTCGCCCCAGCCACCACCCCCGTTGGCCACCTGGTGATAGACGGTGCCACGCGGCACGCCCGTGATCAGGTCCTTGTTGCGCGGCACCACCGTCTGGCCGTCGGGGTAGGTCAGGCGAATGAAGTTGAGCCCCGCGCCGTGCCCGCCGGCCAGGCCGAAGGCGCCCTCGAAGTCGCCATCGCCAAAGGTCACGAGCTGGGTATCGTCGGAGCCGATCTCGAAGATCGTCTCCACGCCCAGGCCGCCGCGCCACTGGCCGGCGCCGGCCGAATCGCAGAGCAGCTCGTGCCTGACCAGGCGGTGCGGCGTCTGCCGCTCGAACATCTCGTAGTCCTGGTCGAGCACGCCGCCCGATGCGTCGATCATGCCGATGTGGTCGTAGCCGTCACAGCCCTGCATCGCACCCGATCCGCCCTTCAGGCCCATGAAGCCGATATCGACATATTTCTCGCCGCTCTTGGGGTCGATGCCGGTGGTCAGCGATGCCAGCAGGTTGTTCCAGCCCGCCGTCACGCGGTCGGGCAGCACCGGCGCCAGCGCGCGCTGGATGGCGTCGGCATTGGGCGGGCACAGGTGGTTGCCGAAGGTCGTCGCCTTCGGGTAGGCGGCGTTGAGGATGGTGCCCTCGGGTATGACGATGCTGATCGGCTCGACCATGCCCTCGTTGTGCGGGATATCGGGGTTGACCATCTGCAGCAGGGTCAGGATGGTGGCCGACGCGCTGGACGTGAAGGTGCCGTTGACGAAGCCGTTGGTCTGCGCATCGGTGCGCGAATAGTCGAAGACGATGCGCTTGTCGTGCACCTCGATATCGACGCGGATGGTGTAGGTGCTGCCCTCGTGGCGGCCGTCGTAATAGACGCGGCCTTCGCCGCTGTAGCGGCCATTGGGGATCTTGGCGATCTCGGCTTCCATCATGCGCCGGGTGGCGTCAAAGAGGGCCTGCTTGTGGGCGCGGTAGCTGGCCACGCCATATTTGCGCAGCAGCTCGACGAAGCGCCGCTCGCCCACCGTGCAGGCGCCCATTTCGGCCTTCATGTCGTGCTGCACGATATCCAGCCGCACATTGGCGAAGATCAGGTTCCAGACATCCTGGCGCAGCCGGCCGCGCTCGACGATCTTCACCGCCGGGATGCGCAGCGCCTCTTGCCACACCTCCACGGCGTTGGGGTTGTAGCCGCCGGCCACCGCGCCGCCGATATCGGCCTGGTGGCCCTTCACCGCCGTCCAGCCCACCAGCTCGTCGTCCAGGAAGACCGGCTTGAACGCCGCCACGTCGTTGTTCTGGTTGCCCAGCGTGAAGACGTCGTTGTGGAAGAAGACGTCGCCGGGGTAGATCTCGCCGTCGAAGGTCTTGCGGATGTGCTTGCACACCGGCGCCAGCGAGAAGGCCAGGATCGGTAGGTTCTCGGTCTGTTCGAGCATGCGGCCTTCGGCGTCGTACAGGCCGGTCACATAGTCCTTGGCCTCGCACAGGATGGGGCTGCGCGTGGTCATCTCCATCGACAGGCTCATCTCGTCGGTGATCGACTTGAAGGTGCGCGCATAGACCGAGAGCAGGATCGGGTCGATGGTCATGCGTGGGCCTCCTCGGGCTGGTGCGCCAGGTTCGCGCCGAGCAGATCTGCACGCCCCTTGGCGTAGAGCACGAAGGAGCCCAGCGCATCGACGACGCAGTCGTAGCCATCGCTGATGAAGATGGCCGTCGTCTGCTGCTCCACCAGCGCCGGCCCGGTGAGGCGGTGGCCGCTGCGCATGCGGTGGCCGTCATGGATGGCGATCTCGGCGTAGGCATCGCGCTCGGGGATATAGACGCTGCGCCGGCCCTTCAGCGCCGCGCTCGCGTCGGCGTCGCCTGCGGCCTGGCTGCGCGTGGCCGGACGCTCGGTGGCGCCGATGGCCTGCAGCCGCACATTGATGATCTCGACCTGCGCGCCCTCGGCCTGCAGCGAGTAGCCGAACAGGCGCTGGTGCTCGGCATGGAAAGCGGCCGCGATGGCGAGCGCGTCGCACCGCCCGATCAGATCCAGCGGCAGTGGCACCGAGACCTCGTGGTACTGCTTGATATAGCGGCAATCGAGCCGCAGCTCGACGCGCTGGCGCGCGGGCGGGATGCGTTCTTCGTCCAGCAGCCTCGAGCCTTCGGCCGCCATCGCCTCGACCAGGGCAGCCAGGCGCACCCAGTCGATGCTGTCCAGGCGGGCCACGAAGGTGCGCACGAAGTCGTGCCGCAACTCGCACATCAGCATGCCCAGCGCACACAACACCGAAGCCTCGCGCGGCACGATCTGCAGCGGGATGCCCAGTTCGCTGCAGATCAGGCAGCCGTGGATCGGCCCGGCGCCGCCGCCGGGGATGAGCGGGAATTCGCGCGGGTCGAAGCCGCGCTTGATGGTCACCTCGCGCACGCCCTGCGCCATGTTGTTGCAGGCCACGCGGTACATGCCGGCAGCGGCCTGCTCGACCGTGAGCCCCATCGGCCGGGCGATATGTTCTTCGATGGCGCGCCGGGCCGCCGGCACGTCCAGCGTCATGCGGCCACCGGCAAAGAAGGCCGGGTCGAGGTAACCCAGCACGACGTTGGCGTCGGTCGTGGTGGGCAGGCGGCCGCCGCGGCCGTAGCACGCCGGGCCGGGGTCGGCGCCGGCGCTTTGCGGGCCCATGCGCAGCAGGCCGCCTTCGTCGAGCCAGCCGATCGAGCCGCCGCCGGCGCCGATGGTGTGGATATCGAGCATCGGCAGCGCAATCTTGTGGCGCGCGATCTCGCCGTCGTTCTTGACCATCGGTGCGCCCACCGCCACCGAGGCCTCGAAACTGGTGCCCCCCATGTCGGTGGTGATGCAGCGCTGCTGGCCGTGCGCGCTGGCGTAGAACAGCCCCGCCCCGGGGCCGCCGGCGGGCCCGGAAAGGAGCGTCAACGCCGCCTTGTCGCGCGCCGCCTGCGGCGAAATCACGCCACCGTTGGATTGCATGATCAGCAGCAGGCCGCCAAAGCCGATGCCCGCCAGCCGCTCCACCAACTGGTCGAGATAGTGGCCGAGCTTGGGGCCGACGTAGGCGTTGAGCGCGGTGGTGCTGACGCGCTCGTAGAAGCGGATCGCGGGCAGCACCTCGGTCGAGACCGACAGGTAGGCGCCGGGCAGCTCGCGCCGCACGATGGCGGCTGCCGCCTGCTCGTGCGCCGGGTTGGCGTAGGAGTTCATGAAGCACACCGCCACCGCCTGCACGCCGTCGGCGCGCCACTGCGCCACTGCCGTGCGCACGGCGTCCAGGTCGAGCGGCGTGAGCTCGTTGCCGTCGCGGTCGATGCGCCCGGCGATACCCAGCCGCCGCGCGCGCGGCACGAGCGGGCGCACGTTGGTATAGCGGTTGTTGTATTGCTCCTCGCGCACGCCGCGGCGCATCTCCAGCGCGTCGCGCACGCCTTCGGTGGTGAGCAGTGCGCAGCGCGCGCCGGTGCTGGTGAGGGTGGCGTTGGTGGTCACCGTGGTGCCGTGCACGATGGTGTCGATGCGGCGCACGAAGTCGGCCACGGCCAGTGGCGGGTCCATCGCCGCAGCGATCTGCGCCAGCCCTTCGACGACCGCGATCGACGGGTCGGCCGGGGTCGACAGGGTCTTGTGGATGCAGGGCGGTTCACCGTCACGCGCCAGCACGAAATCGGTGAAGGTGCCACCCACGTCGATGCCCAGCTTCAGTGTCATGCGACGTGCTCCCCGTGTGCGGCGGTGGCGGCGACGAGCTGCCGCAGGTCTTCCTTGCGCACCTTGCCCAGCGCAGTGCGCGGCAGCGCGTCGACCACGAGCACGTCGCTGGGGTGCTTGAAGCGCGCCAGCCGGTGGGTGAACAGCGCCAGCACGCGCTCGCGGGTCAGCACCGCGCCGGCCGCCGGCACGACCACCGCGACGACGGCCTCGCCCCAGCGCTCGTCGGGCCGGCCGACGACCGCCGCCTCGGCGATCTCGGGGCAGGCCAGCAGCACCTCTTCGACTTCGGCCGGGCTGATGTTCTCGCCGCCCGAAATGATCATGTCCTTGAGCCGGCCATCGACGGTGAGATAGCCCTCGTCGTCGCGATGCCCGCTGTCGCCCGAGTGGTACCAGCCACCCGCCAGCGCGGTGGCGCTGGCGGCCGGGTCGCCCCAGTAGCCGTTCATGACATTGCGGCCGCGCACCAGGATTTCGCCGCTGGCGCCCGGCGCCACGTCGCAACCCTGCGCATCGACGATGCGCAACTCGCAACCCGCCGCCGCACGCCCGGTGGTGCCGGCCTTGCGCCGGGCGTCCGCGGCATGCAGGCAGGCCGCGATGGGTGCGGTCTCGGTGGCGCCCCACACCAGCACCAGCGGCACGCCACGCGCGTGCACGGCCTGCACCAGGCGCTGTGGCACCCGCGTGGAGCCGGTGCTGATCATGCGCAGGCTGGACAGGTCGGCGCCGGCCCAGCGCGGGTGCGCGACCAGCGCCTCCAGTTGCGCCGGCACCAGCACGGCCAGCGTGATGCGCTCGCGCTCGATGGCGTCGAAGGTGGCGTCGGCGTCGAAGCGGGCGTGCAGGGTCACCGTGCAGCCCTCGCGCAGCGCCGGCGTGGTCTGGATATTCAGGCCGCCGACGTGAAACATCGGCAGCGTGGTCAGCACGCGGTCGTCGGCCGTCATGGCGTGCATGTCCACGCTGGCGTCGGCGTTGGCGGCGATCGCGTCATGGCTCAGCAGCACGCCCTTGGGGCGGCCCGTGGAACCCGAGGTCCAGCACAGCAGCAGGGGCGCGGCGCCATCGAGGGCCACGTCGGGCAGCGCGCCGTGCCGGGCCTGCTCGATGAAGGCGGCCCAGCCCGTCCATCCCGATGGGCAGGGCCCGGGCGCGACACAGCGCGTGGCCGCGGGCGCGACGGCGTGCCAGGCGCTGGCCACGGCGAAGCTCTCGTCCACGACCAGCAGTGCAGGCGGACAGTCGTGCAACAGGGCAAGGTGTTCGGGCGGCGCCAGGCGCCAGTTCAGCGGCATGAAGACGGCCCCCAGCCGCGCACAGGCGAAGAGCGTGGCCAGCATGTCGGGGCTGTTCAGGCCGAGCCAGGCGACACAGTGGCCGCGCACCACGCCGGTGGCGGCCAGCGCGGCGGCAATCTCGTCCCGGCGCGCCGCCAGGTCGGCGTAGGACCACGCCCCCTGCGCAAACCGCAGCGCGGGCTTGCCGGGGGTGCGCCTGGCGCTGGCAGTGATCCAGTCGGCGGCGTTCATGGCCGGGCGTCGCCCACCTCGAGCACCACCGCCATCGCGGTGTCGCCCGCCGCGCAGCCGGTGAAGAGGCCGTATCCGCCGCCGCGCACGGCCAGTTCCTCGATCAGCTCGATGATGGCGCGCGTGCCCATCGGCGCTTGCGGGTGGCCCCAGACCAGCGAACAGCCAAAGCGGTTCATGGCCTGCCAATCGATGCCGGTGGCACGCGCAAAGAGGATGTCATTGAGCGCAAACGGGTTGTGCGTCTTGACGGCAGCCATCTGCCCGATGCTGCGGCCGGCCTGCGCCAGCGCGCGCCGTGCCGCGGGCACGGTGGCCTCGGGCATGTACGCGAGCTCGGCGCGGGCCAGGCCAAAGCCGTGCAACCGCACGGCGATCTTCGGGTCCGCCGCCAGCTCGCGCGCCACCTCACGGGTGGTCACGAGCAGCGCGGCGCTGCCGTCGGCTGGGTGGGTCTGGCCGCCATAGGTGACCGTGCCGCCCGGGGCCACCGGCCTGAGCGCGGCCAGCCCCTCGGGGGTGGAATGGGCGATGCCCTCGTCGCCCTGCAGCACCGCGCCGACCTTCTTGTAGCCCGGCGCGGGCACCTCGAAGGGCAGCGTCATGAAACGCTTGAGAAACGCCGAATCGTCAACCAGCGCCTGCGCGTACTGGGCTTCGCGGTGCAGCACCACCTCGTGCTGCTCGGCAGTGGTGATGCGGTGGCGGGCGGCCACATTCTCGGCGGTGGCGAGCATGGCGTGCCCGCCCAGCGGATCGCAGCCGAAGTTGTCCATCACCCAGTCTTCGGCCGCCCCGGTGCCGCCGGGGCCGCGCGGGTTGGGGTAGTACAGGTGCGGGCCGTTGGAGGTGCGGTCGCAGTTGACCACCAGCGCCCGCGTGGCCAGGCCGACCTCGATCTCCTGCGCCGCCGCCAGCAGGGTGCGCACGCCGGTGGCGCAGGCCTGCATCAGCGTCGGCCCGCCCGCCTGCGTGGCGCCGATCAGGCCGGCGAGCCAGGGCAGGCCATAGAACGAGTGCTTCTGCGGCACCGAGAACCCGAGCACGCCGTAGTCGAAGCCGGCCGCGTCGATATGCCGCCGGGCCAGCTCGCGGCGCGCCACATGCGCCGCAAACTCGATGCTGTGCAGGTGCGCAAAGCTGCCCTGCCAGCGCGCGAACGGCGTGCTCCAGTAGGCGCCATACGGGATTTCGGCCTTGAAATTCATGCGCCGTTGCCCCGCTTGCGGCCCGCCACCTTGCCGTTCAGCCCGGTGGCCTGGATGAAGGCACGCTGCGCGTGCAGCAGGTGCTCGTGCATGGCCGCGGCGGCAGCGTCGCCGTCGCCGGCGGCGAGCGCCGCGGTGATGCGCCTGAGGCCACGCAGCACCACCTTGCGCACGGCCGCGTCGTCCAGCGTCAGCGCCCGGATGTGCTGCATGTGGTCGGCATACAGCTCCACCACCCGCACCAGGCGGGCGTTGGGCACGAGGGCCAGCCAGGCCGCGCGCCAGGCGACGTTGGCGTCGCGAAAGGCGTCGCCGTCACCGGCGCGGTGGGCGGCCAGCGCGGCGGCCAGCGCGGCCTCGATCGGCGCACGCAGCCGTGCGTCCACCGCCAGCGGCGCCATGCCTCGCATTGCCGCCGGCTCGATGAGGAAGCGCACTTCGTAGATGTCGTCGACATCGCGGCGGCTCAGCGCCGGCACCGTGAAACTGCGCCGGTCTGCCGCCAGCAGGCCCTCGTTCGCCAACCTGGCCATCGCCTCGCGCACCGGCGTGCGCGAGACGCCCATCTGCGCCGCGAGTGGCACCTCCTGCAGGGCCTGGCCGGCCAGGATGGCGCCGCTGCGCAACTGGGCGCGCAAGGCGTGATAGACCTGCTCACCCAGCGCCTGCGGGCGTTCAACGGGCTTGAGCGAGCGATGGGGCACGGGCGGTCTCCCGGTACCGATCCCGGGGGCCGGGCGGCATGCTCTGGATACTGTATGCAGAGCGTCGCCGATGGCAAGCGGGAGTTCCCGCCCGGCGCCTGCGCCGGTTTGCGCCAGATCAAACCGGGCGCACGCCAGCGTGCCGCCGGCGGCCGAACTGGGCCGGATTCAAAGCGCTGTTCGGCAGTTCGGCCGCCGGCCGCGCTTTCGACAATGCGCTGTCATCGACCCGGCAGAGTTTTCCCAGCACGCCTCCTGCGGACCCCGACCATGCCCTATTCGCGCGGTTTTATCGCCGGGCTGCTGATGCGCCTGCTGGCCACCGCGCGCCACCGCATCCTGCTGGAGATGTGCGCCTGGTTCATCGGCGTGTGGTGGGGCAGCGCGTGGTTGATCCTGTGGTTCGAGACCGGCAGCAACCCACGCATGGGTGATCTGCCATTCGCGATCTACCAGTTGCTGGTGACGATGACGACTTCGGGCGACGCCGCCGTCGTGCCCCTCACCGCGGGCGGCCGCTTCGTGATGGGCGCGGCGCTGATCCTGTCCAAGCTGCTGACGGCACTGCTGTGCGCGCTGGCGGCGGCGGTGGTCATCGAGCGCAAGGTCAAGGAAGAAATGGGGCTGAAGATGCACAAACTCGACAAGCACGTGGTCCTGGTGGGCTGGAATATGAAGGGGCCGCGACTCATCGCCACGCTGCGCTCGGCGCCCGGCGGCGCCACGCTGCCGATCGTGGTGATGGCCGATCTGGAGAGCAAGCCGGTGGACGATGCGCTGGTGTTTTTCACGCGCTCGCCCCACCCGATCCGCGGCGACGCGCTGGCGCGCGCCTGCCTGCCTGCGGCCGCCACGGTGGTGGTGCTGGCCGACTACAACGAACGCCAGCATGCCGACGCGCTGAGCGCCGTC
>CXWL01020984.1_pt1 | contig 20204 bp, 21 predicted proteins | sample 590931 | NCBI WGS metagenome assembly CXWL01 (sample SAMEA3498368, study PRJEB10139) | groundwater metagenome | biome: water well; material: biofilm material | place: Germany | collected 2015-04-27 | reverse complement strand
TCGCGGGTACATTGCTGACCCGCGAGGCCCAGAGCCCAGCCCGGAGCGCGTCCACAAGCCATTTGTTTACAGTACTTGCGGCGCGCCTTCCGGACTTGGCGCGGGCTTTGAAAGAACGGCGAGCGTCGCCCAGCTCGGTGCCGGCGATCTCGACCGCTCCGGAGGCCCCATGTTGCATCCGCCCCGCCCATTTCGTCTCGCAGCTCTGGTCTTTTCCATGACACTGGGGGTTGCGGCCAGCGCCGACGCCTTGACCGGTGTCGCCTTCGTCCACGGCAAGGGTGGCGCGGATCTCGCCAACCAGACGGTCGCCAACGGCTACTGGACGGCCGACATGATCAAGACCACGACCAAGAACTACACGGTCCCCTACGTGGTCGCCCACTACGACGGCACGCAGGTGATGTGGGACGCGGCCAACCAGGTCGCCGGCCAGCTCTACTCCTTCATCACCACGCGCGGCGTCACCGACCTGGTGATCGAGACTCACAGCTTCGGTGGCGTGGTGGTGCGCTGGATGATGTCGAACCCGACCTACGACAGCCGCTACCCGACGATCATCGCCGCCACCCGCTGGGTCAACTCGATCGCCGCCCCGCAGAAGGGCAGCGAGGCCGCCAACCTGGCCGGCACCCTGTCGGGCTCCTGGCTCACCGGCTGGCTGGTGAGCCTGGTGGGTCAGGACAACGCCTCCACGCGCAATTGCCGCACCGCCGACATGGCCTACTACAACACCTATTGGCTCAAGGGGACGAGTGGTCGCCCGGCCCTGCCCAAGCCGGTGTACTGGATCTCCGGCTGGGGCCTGTGGAACGACTACTGGACCAAGTTCCACTCCGAGGACTTCGGATTGGCGACGCTGTCCGGGGTTGCCGGCATGCCCGGCGAGGACGACGGCATGGTCTCGGAGTACAGCGCGCAGGCGGTCGGCATCTCGTGGTTCCGCACCGAGGCCAACCATCACCACAACCGGCGCAACGACTACAAGAAGATCGGCGCCTCCCTCGCTACCGACTTCTGAGCCCGGAGACCCACGACCATGTCTGCTCTGCCCTTGCGCCTGTCCAGTCTCCTCCTTGCCCTCTCGCCGAGCCTGGTGTCGGCCGGCGAGGCCGGTTCGCTGCCCGCCGGCAGCCCCTATCTCCGCCCGGCGCTCGCCTCGCCGGTGACCATTTCGCAACGCTTCGTCGTCGACGGCGAGCGCCTGCAGGCCGGCGGCGTGGCCTTGCCGCTGACGGCTCCCGAGGGTGCCCTGGTGGTGCTCGTGCCGCGCGCCGGCGTCGTCCTCGACCGCGCCCCTGAGCTCGCCCTGGTCGATGCGGGCGGCTTTCGCCGGGAAGCCGGGAAGGCCCTCTCGGGCGTCGCCACACCGCGCGCGTTCGACCAGCCCGACCTCGCCGACTTCGACCTGCCGTCGCGAGCTCAGGTGCTCGAGCTGGGTCGGCTGCCGGCCGGGCGCTACACCCTGACCGGCGCCGACGACGTCGCGGCGGTGCTGGTTGCCGAACCCAACAGTCAGCTCGTGATGCGGGCCCGCGCGACGCCGCTCGCCGTCCGCAGCGGCGAATTGCTGGTGGTCGAGACGGTGCTCGTCGCCGCCGGCCAGCCGGTTCGCGGAGCCACCATCCGCCTGCGCTACAGCGACGCCGCCGGTGGCCATGAGCTGCTGCTCGCTGAGCGCAGTGCCGGTCGCTACACGACGCGTATCGCGCCGCTCGCCGGCGAGGCGCTGTCGCGGCTCGACCTGCGCCTGGACGCCAGCGGCGACCTGGCCGACGGCACGCCATTCGCTCGCACCGGGCTCGCCGGGGCGATGGTGACCCGCGCCGCCGCGGACTTCGACAGCGCCGCCGTCGAGTGGAGCGGCGAAGGCCTGCGGACGGAGATCGCCGGGGCGTCCGGGCGCTACCGCCTGGAGGCGACCTTCGCTCTCGCCGGTGCCGGCTCCGAGCCCGCCGCCGTCGCCTACAGCCGCGAGGACTTCACGCTGGCAGATGGTCGACGCGTCGTCACCCTCGCCGTGCCCCCAGCCGCCGCCGGCGCCGATCGCGTCGCCCTGCGACTCCTGAACGTCGACACCCTCGGTCTCGAGCGCGAGACCGAGCTCGACCTCGCGGTGCCCGGTGAGCCCCTGACCGCGACGGTCGGCGCCGATGGCGACCGCCAGGGCTTGCCCGTCTCCAAGCTCCGCGCCCGCCAACAGTTCAACGAGGACCCCTGAGATGGCCGCCTTCGAGACCGACGAACCGACCCCCGTCGACGAGCTGACGAAGCCCGGCGCGCGCCACCGCGAGCCCCTCGACCGCCGCCTGACCATCCTGCGGACGATCAGCCCGCTGGTGTCGATCGAGCAGGACTGGGTCGACTCCGACTTCGTCGCGGCCCGCATCTGGACCGAGTAAGGGCCCCTGCGAGAGCCACCGCCATGCGAGTGATCTGGCCGCGTCGTCCGCCGGCACCCCCGCCGCCCCTGCCCGCCGCCGCGCGCGGGCGGGCGCTGGCGTGGGTGCTGTTGATGGCCGCCCTGGCCGTCTTGCTGGTCGCCCGGGTGGCGGCCGCGCCAGGGCCGGTCAGCCCGCGTCTGCCGGCGACGCTGGTTTTGCGCTGACGGCGGGCTCCCCGCCACCGAACAGCGCCGGCATCAGCAGGAAGTCGGCCACCACCGCCACCAGGATGGCGGCGGCCGACAGCGCCCCGAACCGTGAGATCGGCGAGAAGCGCGACAGTGCGCAGACGCCAAAGCCCGCCGCCAGGACGACGCCGGTGATCGAGTAGGCGGCGGCGTTGCCGGCCACGCTGCTGACCACCGCGGCGTGGCCGCCGAGCTCGGGGGCGAGCTCGCGGTAGTGGGCCAGGGTGTGGATCGTGTCGTCCACCGCCAGGCCGAGCGTCGTCGACGCCACCATCACGGTTGCCAGGTCGAGGGGCACGCCGAGCCAGCCCATGCCGCCGAAGACGAGCAGGATGGGCAGGACGTTGGGGATCAGCGCCAGCAGCGTGAGCCGGGGCGACCGCAGGAGCAGGAAGAAGGTGGCGCCGACCATCGCCAGAGTGAGGCCGAACGAGCTTGCCAGCGTGCTGAGCAGACTCTCCTGGGTCGACAGCAGGAGGGGCATGATGCCGCCGGTTTCCACGCGCGCCGTCGGCAGCTCTTCGGCGGCGACGGCGCGCAGGCGCGCCAACAGCGGGTCGAGCAGGTCGTAGCCGCTCGTCCGCGTGAACACCAGCAGCCGTGCGGTCCCCTCGTCGGGCGACAGCAGGCGGCCCAAGGCCCGGGCCGAAGCCGGGCGGACCAGCATCTCGCGCAGCGCCGTGGCGCGCAGCTCGTTGATCCCGAGCAGCGGGCCGGCCTGCCCCGCCGGGCTCTGGCGCAGGGCGGCGTCGACCAGGTCGCCGGCGCCGACGACGCCGAGGACGCCATCCTCCCCGCGCAGGAGCTCGGCCAACCAGCTCAGTTGGGCAAGGTGGGCGCCGTCGCCGAAGGTGCCGGGCGGCGCGGTGAGCACCAGGTCGACCGCGCCGGTGCCGATGCCGAGCGCCTCGAGACGGGCGTTGGCCACCCGCACCGGGTGGTCGCTCGCCAGGTAGGTGAGGGCGTTGCTTTCGCTGCGCAGCCGCGGCAGTCCGCTGGCGGCCAGCAGGCTCGAGAGCAGGGTGGCGGCGAGGACCCAGCCGCGGTGGCGAGCGGCGACGCCGGCAATCGCTGAGCCGCTGCGGCCGGCGGCTTGCTCGACCAGGCCGTGACCGCCCCGGGGCGGCCGTGGCAGGGCGGCGAGGAGAGCCGGCAGCAAGGTGTAGGCGGCGGCGGCCATCGCGGCGAGGCCCATCGCGGTCCACAGCCCGAGGGCGCGGATGGGCCCCACCGGGCTGGTGACGAGGGAGCCGAAGCCGGTGAGGCTGCTGGCGGTGGCCCAGAAGACGGCGGTGCCCTTGTCAGCGAAGGCGGCGAGCACCGCTTCGGTTGGCGGCGCGCCATCGGCGAGCTCGAGATCGCGGAAGCGCGTCACCAGATGGATGGCGGTGGCCAGAGCCGTGACGAACAACAGCGGCGGGAGGATGGCCAGCACCAGGTTGAGCTTGACCCCGGCATAGCCCATGAGGCCGAGCACCAGGACCTCGCAGAAGCCGACGAAGGCGAGCGGCACGACCACCCCGGCCAAGGCATGCGGCGCCAGCAGCGCGCGCCCGGCGCGAGCGCCGGGGACGGGGGCGGGGCGAAAGCTGACGGCCAACAGCACCGCCGCGAGGCCAATCAGCAGAGGAAAGAACAGCTCGAGCACTTCAGCCGAGGAGCGATCGAGTGCCTCGTCGAGCGGCGGCAGGCCGGCGAGGAGGACCTCGACGCCGGGCGGCGCATCAGCGGTAGCTTCGCGGATGGCCGCCAGGCCGTCGGCGCTGCGATCGCCGAGGGTGACGAGGAGGCTGGCGGCGACGCCGCCTTCCGCGTCGGCGCCTCCGACGATGCCGGTGCCGCGAGCGAGGCTGTCGCCGAGCAGGGCGCCAGGCAGCCCGCCCGGTAGCCCGGCGCCGGCAGGCGGCCACACCGCGGGCCGGCCGAGCGTCGACCACGGCCCGAGCACGTCGGCGACCGACGGCTGCCGTTCCAGACGTTCCTCGACGGCGCGCAGCCAGGCGACCCCGGCGGGTGTCCACAGCCCCGCGCCGACCACGCCGACGCGGGCCACCCGGTCACTGCCAAAGACCTCGCGGAGCTCGCCGTAGCGCGCCACCGCCGGGTCGCCGGCGAGGAGGAACACCTCGGGCGAGTTGTCGGTGCGCAGGCGGGCGACGCCGGGGAGGCAGGCGACGGCGATCGCTGCTGCCACCAGGAGGACCCGACGCCGGCGCCTGACGAGGCGGGTGAGGAAAGCCGACATGAATGCGGTGTCGCGCTTCCTCAGCGATTGGCCGGCGGCGTGGCGCCGGCGGCGTCCGCGGCTGCCGACACCGCGACCGCCTCGATCGTCACGTTGACCACCTTGGCCGCCGACAGGATGAACTTGCTCGGGTCCTTCATACCCCACTCGACGTAGGGGATCGCGAGGGTGGCCGTCAGGCCATACCCCGCGCCTTGACGACGGAGCTCGCCAGCGATCGCCATCGGGTGGCTCGCGCCGTGGATCTCGAGGCCGCCGGCCAGGGTGCAGGGGGTCGGACTGTCGTTCGCCGGCAGCGCGCCGACCACCCGCTCGGGCCGCCAGGTGATGGTCGGATAGCGCCCGCTCTCGAGGACCTTGGCGTGCATGTCCTCGTCGCGTCCGCGGCTGCCGGTCTCGAGGCTCCGCGCGTCGATGACCACCTCACCGCTCAGGCTGCTGGTCGCCGGGTCGAGCTCGAGTCGGCCGCTCGCGAGCTGCGCCGTGCCGTGGACGAGGTGCAGGGTGGTGTCGAGGGTGAACGTGATCTTGGTCGTGGCCGGGTCGAGCCGGTAGCTCTCGGCGCGAACGCTCGTCGCGGCGCCGAGCATTGCGAGGACGCACAGGGCAACACGGGCAACGCGGCTGGACATGGGCACGGGCTTCATCGAGGCGCCTCCTTCGGGTGGGTTCGACAGTCGGTTGGACAGCTGGGCGGGCTTGCCGGCACCAGCCGCGGCCGGCGGAGTAGGCCGGCCGCCAGCCGCAACAGCAGGGCGACGCCAGGGGCTCGGTCGCGGTCGAGCACGGCGAGCATGGAGGCAAAGACCGCGGGATCACGGGCGAAGGTGGCGAGCAGGCGCCGGCGCAGCCAGGCGTGCCGCTCGGCGAGGAGCAAGCCGTGGGTGGCCAGGAACGGGATGCGCACCAGGCGACGGTGGGCGCGCGCGTAGCCCGCGAGGTCGCCGCTGGCCAGGGCGGCAGCCAGCAGCTCGGCGCCGGCGAATCCGAGGCCGAGCCCCTCGCCGGTGATCGCGTCGACGTAGCCGGCGGCGTCGCCGACGAGGGCCACTCGCCCCTTGGCGACGCGGCCCACCGGCTGCAGGAACGGCCCGGCGCCGCGGTCCGTCGAGCGGGGCGCGCCGGCCGCCAGCCGCTCCGCCAGGGTCGGAAAGCAGGCGAGCAGTTGGTCGAAGCGGGGCCGTGACGCCGGCGAGAGGCCCACCGCCGCGCCGGGCAGGGCCCGCCAGAGGAGCGCGACCCCGACGTAGCGGTCGCCGGGCGGGCCGACGGGCGTGACATAGGCCTCGACGCTGGCCGCGGCAGCGCGCCGCGGGTCGTCCGCCCAATGCACCTCGACGCGATCGCTCCACGGTGCCAGGGCAACGTGCCGGCGGACACCGAAGCGGGCTCCCCGTCGCTCGCGGCGGACGGCCCCCAGGCCGCTCCAGGTACGGACCGCGGAGCGCAGGCCGTCGGCGCCGACCACGAAGCGGGCGGCGACCGGCCCCTGGTCCGTGACGACGCCGCCACCGCCGAGGCCGGTCGCGCGCACGCCGAAGCGCAGCTCGGCCCCCGCCGCGCGAGCCCGTTCGACGAGCGCCGCATGGAGGTCGAGTCGACGTACGCCGTAGCCCGGGCCGTCGGTGAAGAGGCCGTCGGCGAGGTGCTCGGTGCTGACGAAACGAATGCCGGTAAAGGCGGCGCCAAGGGCGGCGGGGTCGACCCCGAGAGTCCGCAGGGCGCGGGCCCCTGAGGGCATCAGGCCCTCGCCGCAGGCCTTGTCGCGTGGCGTCGCGCTGCCCGCCTCGAGCACGGTGACGGCCAAGCCGTGGCGGCGCGCCGCGATCGCGGTGGCGAGGCCGACCGGGCCGCCACCGACCACGGCGACGTCGATCATCGGTCCGTCCCGCCAGCGCGGCGGAGGCGCCGGAAGGCGCGCTCGGAGCGCGCCATGGCGCCGAGCAGGCGCAGGGGGCCGACCTGTTCCGGCGGATGGAGCGCAGCGACGAGGAGCAGGCGGAGGCTCTCCTGGCGGCGGATCTTGCCCGACGAGGTGCGCAGGAGCGTGCCGGGAGCGAGGACCTCGACGCGCTCGGCGAGGAGACCGGTGGTGGTCAACAGGCTGGCGCGGACCCGGGCGGCGAGGGTCTCGCGACCGCGCCGACCGAGTGGCCGCGGGCTCTCGACCATGACGACCAGCTCCTCGGTGGCGGCCCCCGCGGGCAGGTGGCTCGCGGCGGCGACGCAGCCGGTGCGCACGCCGGGCAGGGACGATACGGCCTGCTCGATGTCGTCGGGCAGATGGTTGCGCCCGCGCAGGATCACCAGGTCCTTGGCGCGACCGGTGAGGAAGAGCTCGCCATCGAGGAGGAAACCCAGGTCGCCGGTGTCGAGCCAGCCGTCCACCAGCACTCGGGCGGTGGCCTCCGGCTGCCCGAGGTAGCCGGCCATCAGACTCGGGCCGCGGGCGAAGACGCGCCCGACGCGACCCGCGGGGACGTCGTTGCCGTCGCCGTCGCGGATCGCGACCGCGAAACCGGGCAGTGGCCGGCCGACGGATGCGAGCTCGACCGGCATCGGGTCGTTGCCGTCCGGTGCGGGCGCGGCCAGCAGGCCGTCCGGCGGCGCGGCGGCCGGTGCCTGCTCCTCCACCGCGGCGCCGGGCGCCAGACTCGCGCGGGCGAAGCAGGCGCTCTTGAAGGGCCGCCCGAGAGACGAGAACGTCACCGCCAGGGCGGCCTCGGAGAGACCGTACACCGGGGTCAGCGCCTCGCGGCGAAAGCCCCAGCGGGCGAAGCGAACGCAGAAGGCGCGGAGGACGGCCGGCGATACCGCCTCGGCACCGTTCAGGGCCGCCTGCCAATGCGAAAGGTCGACCCCCGCGAGCTCCTCGTCGCGGATCTTGGCGACGCAGAGGCCATAGGCGAAGTTCGGCGCCGGCGAGACGGTGGCGCGCCAACACGAGAGGGCGCGGAGCCAGATCGCTGGCCGGCTGACGAACACCTCGGGGCCGATCAAGGTGAGGTCGGTTGGACGGTGGAGGGCGGGCAGCACACAGCCGATGAGGCCCATGTCGTGGTAGAGGGGCAGCCACGACAGGCCGCTGTGACGCACCCCGGGCCGGTCGGGCCAGAGGTCGGAGAGGATTCTGCCCTGGGCGAGGATGGCGCGATGCGACAGCGCGACCGGCTTGGGATCGACCGTGGTGCCGGAGGAGAACTGCACCAGCGCCAGGTCCTCGGCATCGACCGTCGCCGCAGCCTGTTCGACGGCGGTGATCGGCAGCTCATGGGCCGACTCCGCCAGCTCGGCGAGCGTCAGGCATCCGAGCCGCGGTCGCGCCGTCGCCATGGCCTCGCCGAGGAGCCGCCGAACCAGGCGGTCGGCGAGCACCAGCACGGCACCGGAGACCTGGACCATGCGCGCGGTGCGCTGGTGGTACTCGTCCAGGCGGCCGAGACGCACCGGCGGGTAGAGCGGCACCGGCACGCCGCCGGCGAGGAGCGCACCGAAGAAGCCGGCGAAGAACTCGCGGCCGGTGGGAAAGACCAGCGCCACCCGCTCGCCGCGGCCGAGGCCGCGGGCGAGCAGGCCGCGGGCGGTTTGGCGGGCGTCGGCGGCCACTTCTGCCCAGGAGACGAACGAGGCGTTCTCGTGTCGGTCGACAAAGCGCAGCCCGGTGTCCGGCGACGTCGCCGCCCGCGCGAGCGCGGCTCCGACGGTCGCCGCCGCCGTCGGCACCGCGCCAGGGGCGCTCACCCGAGCGTCTCCGGGCCAGCCGCGGCGCCGTCCGTGGCGAGCTTGTCGCGGACCAGGGCGACTAACTGGCCGGCGGTCTCGACGGCGGCCTCCTCGCCCACCTCCAGGCTGACCCGGAAGCGGTTCTCGACCTCCATCACCAGCGTCAAGAGGCGCAGCGAGTCGAGGGCAAGGCTGGCGACCAGCGGGCTGTCGATGGTGAGCTCGCCGGTGAAGTCGAGGTGCTGGCGGGCGACGGCGACGATGCCGTCGAGGATCTCGTCGTCGTTCATGGTGGTGTCGTCTCGCGCGCGACCGCCGGCAGCAGGCGGGGCAGGGCGGCGAAATGCGGGTCCCAGTTGCAGTGCGCGCGCAGCGCCTGCTCCTCGACACGGATGCGTCGGCGCAGCAGCGCCGCGTTGGCAACCGAGAAGACGACCGCGGTGAGCCAGGCACCGTGCAGCAGCGGCAGGGCGACTCCCTCGAGCACCACCGCGAGGTAGTTGGGGTGACGAAGGAAGCGATACGGGCCGCCCGGTTCGGCGGTGGTCCCCGGAACGACGATGACGCGGGCGTTCCAGCGTCGGCCGAGGGTCGCGATGCACCAGTAGCGCAGGCCCTGGGCAACCAGAAGGACGGCGCCCATGCTCCCGGCGAGGAGCGGGTGGCAGCCGCGGCCGAGGAGGTAGACCTCGAGCGGGCAGGCAACGAGGAACCCGGTGTGGAGCGCGACCATCAGCGGGTAGTGCTCGCCACCCACCTCGATGCCGCCGGCCGCGAGCGCGATGCGGGCGTTGCGTCGCGACAACGCGAGCTCCAGCAAGCGCTCGCCGGCGTAGACGGCGACCAGCGCGGCGTAGGCGAGACGGGTGTCGAGCAAACCGAACTACCAGCGCAGGAGGACGAGCTCGGAGCAGAAGCCCGGGCCCATCGCGAGCAGCATCCCGAGGCTGCCGGCCGGCGGTCGCGCGCTGTCCATGGTGTCGCGCAGCACCAGCAGCACCGACGTCGACGACAGGTTGCCGACCTCGCGCAGGCTGCGCCAGGTGACGTCGAGGGCTCCGGGCTGGCACTCGAGGGCCTCCGCCATCGCCTCGAGCACCTTCGGGCCGCCAGGGTGGCAGACCCAAGAGGCGATGTCGCCGCGGACGAGACCTTGCCCGGCAAGGAAGGCGTCGACGTCACGGCGGAGATGGGTCCGCACCACCTCGGGCACCTCGGCCGAGAGGACGATGCGGAAGCCGTTCTCCGAGATGTCCCAGCCCATGACGCGCTCGGAGTTGGGATAGAAGACGGACCGGGTGGCGAGCACCGTCGGCCCGAGCTGGGCGGCCCCAGCGGCAGAGCGGCCGTCGGCGCGCGCCGCAGCCAGCCTTCTCGCCCGCGCCTCGCCGACCACCACCACCGCCGCCGCGCCGTCGCCAAAGAGGCCGGAGGCGATCAGGTTGGGGATCGAGAGGTCGTCGTGTTGGAGGGTCAGCGAGCACAGCTCGACGGAGAGCAGAACCGCCACCTCGTCCGGGAAGGCGCGCACGTAGTCAGCGGCCCTGGCGATGCCGGCAGCGCCGGCGACGCAGCCCAGGCCGAAGACCGGTAAACGTTTGGTTGCGGGCGGCAGCGGCATGCGCCCGACCAGGCGCGCGTCGAGCGACGGGGTGGCGATGCCGGTGACCGTCACCGTCATCAACTGGGCGACGTCGGTGGTGGCGAGGCCGGCGCGTGCCAGGGCGTCGCGGACGGCGGCCTCGCCGATCTCCTCGGCGACGCGGATCCAGGCGTCGTTCGCCTTGCCCCAGGTGTCGAGGTGGTCGTACTCCTCCATCGGCAGTGCGAGGTGACGGCCGCCCACGAGGACGTTGCGGTGCAGTTGGTCGAGTCGCGCCAGGTTGTGGTGCCGACGCGCCCAGTGCGTCCGCATCGCCGCGAGTAGCGTCTCCTGGTCGTAATAGTGGCGGGGAAAGGCGCGACCGACGGCGGCGATCTGCACGGGCGGGCCTCGGAGGCTCGGTTCTGGGAAACGCGTCAGGTCGCGGCGCGCCGCAGACCGACGGCGCGGGCGAGCCCCGCGAGCAGGAGACCGGAGAGGAGGTAGACGACCAGGCGGTGCTCGGCCAGCGTCCACCACGGTTCGCGTGGCAGGCGGGCGACCATGGCGACGTCGAGAATCTGCAGCGGACCGCGAAACAGCCAGGCGAGACAGCCGACGACGACGCCGTCGAACCACGGGCTGGCGTTGCCGCGTGACTGCACCAGCAGGAACAGGACCACCAGCCCCACCGCCTCGAGCAACCAGACCCAGACGCCGAGGCGTCCGAACACCATCCCGCCGACCAAGTCGACGCCCTGGAGGTGAATGGTCGCCGGCGTCAGCCCGAGCGTGTCGACGGTGAACGCGGCGCCGGCAAACAGGAGCAGGAGCAGCGGCACGGCGAGGGCGACGAAGCGAAGCACCCAGGCATCATAGCCCGCGCCCGCGAGCCGCTCCCCTAACCTACGTTACGTCCCGGCGCCGGTTCACCCCAGCGACCCACGCACTCGGCGCAGGGGCAGAGGTCGCGGAGGTAGTCGAAGCGGTAGATGCCGGTGGCGTGGCCGTCGGACCAGCGGATCGAGATCGCGTAGTTGCCCACCGGCTCGATGCCGGTCGGCTCGACCGGCTGGCGCGGCGGGTGGAACTCGAAGGTCGCGGTGTGGCCCTGACAGCCGGCGCACGGGCACCAGCCGCGCAGGTCGTGGTACGAAACGTCGCCGGCGTGGCCGTCGGTCCAGGCGAGGTGCAGGGCGCGCAGGTCGGCCTGGCGACGGGCTTCGGTCAGGTAGAGCATGGAGCGAGCCTAGCATCCGTCCCTGGCGGAGGACGCCTCGGCCCGCGACCGGCCGAAAACCAGTGCGAAGAATCGGCGTACAGTGGGGTGAGGGGCTGGTATCTGCCTTGCTAGATCTGGTCCTCAGGTCGCCCCCGTCACAGCCCGGCCCGCGTGTTGGCCGGCGACGTGGGGCGCCCGCACCGACCGCTGTCCGGTCGCGTGTCCCCATCCGTTGAACATGGAGGCTTTTACCGTGAACAAGCGCTTCTTGAACCGCTTCTTGACCTTTTCCGCGCTGGCCCTACTCGCGCCGTTGGCCGGCCAGGCGCAGTCCAACCGGCTCGAGCTGACCCCTTTCGCTGCCTACCACTGGGGAGGCACGATCACCACCGAGGCGAGCGACCTCTTCCTGCATGACGTCGACGTCAAGGACAGCGAAGCCTTCGGCGTGACGCTCGACATTCCCATCAGCCGCTACTTCCAGCTCGAGCTCCTGGCCAGTCGGCAGCAGAGCGAGCTCGAGGTCGACCGCGGCCTGTTCGACGACAACTCCTTCATTGCTGACGTCGACGTCGACTACTTTCACGTCGGCATGCTCTGGCAGGCCGGCGGCGGCCAGGTAGTGCCGTTCTTCGTCGTCTCCGGTGGCGTCACCCGACTCGACCCCGCGGTACCGGGAGCCGACGCCGAGTCGCGTCCCTCCCTGTCGATGGGCGGCGGCGTCAAGATCTTCGTCAACGAGCACCTGGGCTTCCGCTTCGAGGGCCGCGGTTTCTACACCGACCTGGCCAAGGACGACAACCGGCACTGCGATCACCACTGCTACGACGACAGCCAGAACGACTTCAGCCAGGGCGTCGCGGACGTCGGCTTGATTCTGCGTTTTTAAAGTGACCTTACGAACGCCCCGGGGCCCGCTCGCGGTCGCGGGGCGCGTTTCGAGCTGGGCTCAGGCCGCGGCCGGCTCGACGCGGTTCCGGCCACCCTTCTTTGCCTGGTAGAGCGAGCGGTCGGCGATTGCGATGAGGTCGCGGACGGTCGGCTGCTCGGCCTCGCCGACCTCGGCGAGCGACCCGAGGCCGATCGAAACGGTGGCGTGGACCACGGTGCCGTCGTCCATCGTCAGCCCCGCCCTCTCGATGGCGTGGCGGACCTTCTCGGCCACTCTCGTCGCGCTGTCGATGTCGGTCTCGGGCAACACCAGCAGGAACTCCTCGCCGCCGTAGCGACCGATCGCGTCGGTGCCGCGCAGCTCGCTCTGCAGCACTTGGGCGACGCGCTTGAGCAGAGCGTCTCCGGCGAGGTGCCCAAACTGGTCGTTGATCTCCTTGAAGTGGTCGAGGTCGGCCATGCCGATGGTGAGCGGGCGACGGTAGCGCAGTGCCCGCTGGAGCTCGCGCTCGAGCTGCTCCAGGATGGCCTCGCGCCGTAACAGTCCGGTGAGGCTCTCGTAGGTCGCCGACTCGAACAGGCGGGCGTTCTCGAACACCGTCGCGACGTGATGGGAAAGGAGCTCGAGCAGCTCGATCTCCTCGGCCCGGTAGTCCTGCCCCGTCTCCTTGCGGCCGAGCAGCAGGACGCCGACGAGCTCGTTCGGTCCCATGAGCGGTACCGCGAGCTCCGCCCGCAGGGCCATCAATCGCTGCCGAAACGACGGACTGCGCGACGACAGCTGGGCGGCGAGCAGAGGGCGCTTGGTGTGCCGCAGGTGTGCCACGCCCGGGTCATGGGGTGACAGCAGGAAGGACTGGTCGAAGTTCTTGTTGAAATCGACCTCGCTCGACGCCAGGGTGACCAGGAGGCCGGTCTTCGGGTCGGCCAGGAGCAGGGTTGCGGCGCGGACCCCGAAGATGTGGCCGAGTCGCGTTACCAGGTGCTTACCCATGATCGGCAACTTGCCGAGCACGGCGAGCTCGCCGGCGAGCGCGGTGAGCTGTTGTCGCAGCGCCTGGCGCTCGGGGAAGAAGCGCCGATCGATCAGGCCCTGGAGGAAGCGGCGCAAGGGGGAGAAGAGCAGGCCGAGCAGCAGCGTCGCCGCCGAGATCACCCACACCGACTGCCGCCCGGTGCCGCCCACGAGCTGCGAGAACATGGCGCCACCGGCACCCAGCGCGGAGTAGAAGACCAGGATCAGGGTCGAGGTGAGAGCGGTATAGACCAGGCTCCGCCGCACCACCAGCTCGAGGTCGAACAGGTGGTAGCGGAAGATGGCGACGAAGGTAGCAACCGGGTAACAGATGAGGAGCAGGGGGAAGTAACGGTCCACCCACTGCGGCAGCTGGTGGTCGAACAGCGAGAAGGTGGTGGACAGCCAGACCCAGAGAACCCATGGCATCGAGCCGAGCAGAACCAGGCCGGCCTGATGGCGGCCCTCCGCCTCGGGATGGCGGGCCGCCTGCGTGCCGAGCAGGAGGACGACCGCCAAGGCCCAGATCGGCAGCCCGACGCTGTCGAGGAGCTCTTGCGCCCGCGCCGTGGTCCACGGGAACACCTGGCGCCCGGCCAGCTCCTCGACGAGGACCGTCACGCCGGCCGTGCCGCCGAGCAGGAAGCCAAGCGCGTAGTACGCGGGAACCAGCAGGCGATGGCGCACCACCCAGGGGTGGCGGGTGGGGATCAACGACGCCAGGTGGAGCTCGACGCCGATCTCGAGGCCGTTGAGGAAGTGCACGGCAGCGACCGTCAGGGCGAGCAGCAGCGGCTCGCCGACTACGCGACCCGGCAGCGCCAGCTCCATCGCCACTGCCGAGGTGAGCACCAGGAGCAGTCGGGCTCGCAGGTCGCCCGAGCGCTGAAAGAGCACCAGCAGCCCGAGACCGAGGTGAGCGAGGACGGCACCGACGGCGACCAGGAACTGGTCCCAGGGATAGGTGACGCCGGGCGTGACCGGCAGAGTCAGGGGCTGGCCGTCGCGGAGGACCGCGAACGGCACCGGCCGGCCGCGCTCGAAGCGCTCGGCACAGAGGTCGTAGTCGCTGCGCTTGAGCGTCGGCGTGCCGGCGATGTCGACCAACAGATCGCCCGTCTCGAGGCCGGCGTTCGCCGCCGGCATGTCGGCGATCGCCTCGGTGATCACGATGCCGCCGTTGCCCTGCTCGAGGAACACACCGATCCGGCGGTCGGCGCTGCGCTTGCCTTCCAGGATCTGCAGGTAGAGCAGGCACAGCACCGCTACGCCGAGCCCGGCAGCTAGGGCCAGGCGACTCGTCTGGCGAAGAGGAGAGGCCGCGGACATGCCGTCGATTCAGACCTTGCGGGCAGTATAGCGCCCGTGTCCGGCGCGCGGCGCGGCGCGGGGACCAGTCATGGGTCGTCGACCGTGCCGGCAGGAGTCCACGGGCCGCAGCGGAGGATCCGCCTGGCGGCGCGAGCCAGGCCGACGACGGTCCCGTCTTGGCGGATCACCGCCTCGCCATAGCGGCTGCAGGTGGGCGTGAACCGGCAGCGCACGCCGACGGCAGGCATGAGCCGCGAAAGCGTCAGCTGATAGGCGCGGATCGCGCCGAGGAGCAGATGCGAGGAAGGCTGGACGCGCGCTGGCAGCGCGAGGTCGACCGCCAGGGCGAGGGCGACCAGAAAGCGACCGCGCGGGCGTGCCACGAGCCCGGGCCCGCCTTGGCCCGGCACGGCCAGTAGCGTCCGGCCGCCCGCGGTCAGTTGTGGCCGGCCGAGAGCATGGCCGAGAACGCGGCGATGCCGATGACGAAGACGATGTAGAGCGCCACGAGGCCGAGCAGCACGGTGCCGACGATGCCGAGGATCCAACCTGCCTTGGCGACGCCCTCACCGGCCGCCGGCGCGGTGCCGGCCTTGATCGCCTTGAGCTCGGCACTGCCGAGGAACCAGGCGACCGGGCCGAGGATCTGGCAGCAGACCAGGCTGAGGATGCCGAGCACGAGGGCGGTGATCGCCCGGTTGCTGCCGTTGCCGCCGCCGGTGGGCGGTGGCGGCGGTGCCGGCGGCGCGCCATAGTCACCACCGATCGGCGGCGGCGGTGGGATGGACGGGGGCGGGGGCGGCGGCGGCGCGAAGGGCTCGCTCATGGCGGGTCCGTTCTCCAGAACGCAGTCGTCGGCGCGCGGTCCGAGGACCGTCCGCCGACGAGGGCTAGTGGCACTAGAAGCGGTTGGCGTACTCGCTGATGCCAGGGATCAACAGCCGCTTGCCGTCGAGAGCCTTGACGATCATCATGATGTGGAGCACCAGGACGCCGAGGAAAACGACCATCGGCAGCAGGGCGAACAGGCATGCGAGCGGCCCGAGGACGCTGCCGACGACGAAATTGACGATGCTCAGGACGACGAAGAGGATGATCTCGGCGACGCAGAGCACCAAGCCGTGCTTGGCGTGCCACTGCACGTTGGCGTCGTCCTTCTCGACGAGCAGGGGAACGAGCGCCAGCAGGCCAAGGTAGGACAGGACCAGCATCAGACCCTTGGAACCGGCGCCACCCGGGGCGGCGGCTGGGGGCGGCGGTAGAAACGGCGGTGGCGGTGGGGTCGGCGGTAGGGGTTCGGACATGGGACGACCTCTCCTCGTAGGGTTCTGGCTCGTAGGGTTCTGGACGAGCTTGCGGGCGAGCGAAGTGCTGCTGTTCAGTGTACATCAAGGATCGCTGCCACCTCGGCCAGCGGGCTCGTGGGCCGCCTCGCCTGCCCCCGCACCGAGGTCGCGGAGGGCGGACCGAAGCTCCGGCTCGAGATGCCGCCAAAAGCGTAGCTCGAAGGTGACGTGTTCGCCGTAGACGACCTCGTCGAGCTCGACTGCCGGCGGCCGGACCAGGCGCTGGACGCCGCCCACCCGGTCGTAGGCGACCACGACCCGCAGCCGCGTCGTCGGCACGCTCCATTCCCGTTGGGCCGCCGCGACCGCCTCGCGCGCCGCGCCGGCGTAGGCGCGGGCCAGGCCCCCCTTGCCCAGCTTGACGCCGCCGAACCACCGCACGACCACGAGGAGCGCGTCGGCGAGGTCGGCGCCGTGGAGGACGCGCAGGATGGGCACTCCGGCCGTGCCGCTCGGCTCGCCGTCGTCGTTACTGCGTTCGCTCGCGGGGTTGCCCAGGCGCCAAGCCCAGCAGTGATGGGTGGCGTCGGGGTAGCGCCGCCGCACGGCGTCGAGGGCGAGGTTCGCCGCGGCGGCGTCGCTCGCCGGCAGAAGCAGTGCAAGGAAGCGCGAGCCCTTGTCGCGCAGCTCCCCCTCGGCCGCGGCGGCCGGACGTTGGTAGGCACCCGGTACCGACTCGAGGGGGCTCGTCGCTGGCGCCGCCACCGTCTGGCTACTTGGCGAGGACCCGCTCGTAGATCGCACGGTAGCGCTCGACGACCGGTGCCTCGGAGAACACCTCGACCGCGCGCCGCCGCGACGCCAGACCCATGGCGCGCCGTCGCGGCTCGTCGGAGAGCAGCGCGATGGCCGCCGCCGCCATTCCGTCGACGTCGCCGACGGGACGCAGGTGGCCGTTCTCACCCTCGATCACCACCTCGGGGATACCGCCGGCGCGGCTGGCGATGATCGGCACTTCGCAGGCCATGGCCTCGAGCGCGGCAAGACCGAAGCTCTCGTACTCCGACGGCAGCAGGAAGAGGTCGGCCCCGACCAGCACCTCTTCGACAACCGGCAGGTTACCGATGAAGGTGATGCTCGAGCACTCGGCGCAACCCCGACAGCGCTGCTCGACCTTGGCGCGGTCCGGGCCGTCGCCGACGAGGAGCAAGCGGGCCGGCATGACCTGCCGCACCTTGAGGAAGATCTCGACCACGTCGAGCAGCCGTTTCACCGGGCGGAAGTTCGAGATGTGAATCAGGATCTTCTCGCCGGGGCGGGCGAAGCGACGCGCGCCGGGTTGGTCGCGGACGCGCTCGAAGCGCTCCGGCTCGATGAAGTTGGGCACCACTTCGATCGGCCGCCGGATGGCGAAGTGGTCGAAGGTGGCGGTGCGCAGGTAGCTCGAGACGGCGGTGACGGCGTCGCTCTTCTCGATCGAATAGCGGGTGGTCTCGAGGAAGCTCGGATCGTTGCCGACGAGGGTGATGTCGGTGCCGTGGAGGGTGGTGACGACCTTGAGCGGCTGCGGCGCCAGAATCTCGCGAGCAAGCACCGCCGACACCGCGTTGGGTACTGCGTAGTGCACGTGCATGACGTCGAGGGCGTGATGGCGCGCGACCTCGACCATCTTGGTGGCGAGCGCCAGGGAGTAGGGCGGGTACTCGAACAGCGGATAGTGCGGGACGACCACCTCGTGGTACTGCAGGCGCGGGTCGAGGAGCGACAGCCGCGACGGCAATGCGTAGCTGATGACGTGTACCTCGTCGCCACGGCGGGCGAGGGCCATCGCCAGCTCGGTGGCGACGACGCCGGAGCCGCCGAAGGTTGGGTAGCAGCTGATGCCGATGCGCATGGACGGAGTCTCCGCGAGAGTCAGCGCAGGCCGCTCGGCAGGAGCGACCACGGGTTGGCGACGGCGAGCGGTGTGCGACTCCAGAACGGCTCGCCGAGGGCCACCCCGATCAGCTGGCCGAAGTGCCGCGCCCGCCCCTCGATGGCGAGCGCGAACTCGGGGCTCGAGACCTTGGTGCCCGGCTCGCCGCGGGTGTCGCCCGGACGGTAGAGCTGGCTGTCGTAGGCGGCCAGGGCGTCGAGCTTGCGCGGCCAGGTGGCGGTGACGTCGACCACGAAGCTCGGCGGGTAGAGGTCGTGCTGCATGTAGGCGAAGACCGCCGCCGGCCGATGGGGCGAGCCCTCGCCGCGCCGGCGCAGGCCAGCGTAGAAGCAGGCGTCGACCACCAGGCGGTGGCCGCGGGCGTGATCCGGATGTCGATCCTCGACCGGCGTCGGGGCGAGGACGAGCTCCGGGCGGCGGCAGCGCAGCAAGGTGATGACCGCATCCTCCTCTGCCTCGCCGGTGCGCAGGGCGCCGTCGCCGCAGTCGAGCAGGTCGAGGGTCACCGCGCCGAGTGCCGCGGCGGCCCGCTCGGTCTCGGCCCGTCGCTCCTCGACCGCGCCGCGGGTGCCGCGCTCGCCGCGAGTGAGGTGGACGATGCCGACGCGTCGGCCGGCGGCGGCGAGGAGGGCCAGCGTGCCGCCGCAGCCGATCTCGACGTCGTCGGGATGCGGTCCGAAGGCCAGCACGTCGACCGTCGCGTCGTCGCTCACGAACCCGCCCCCGGAGCCACTCATGGCGTCACCACCTGCAACCACCGCGGGTCGTCGCCCAGCTGCTCGAACAGGGCGTCGACGAAGCGCTCGCCGTACTTGCCGCTGAAGTGGGCCGCCGACACCACGCGCTCCTGGAGTCTGCCACCCGGCAACACCGCCTCGCGCAGGCGCTCGGCGCGCCCGACGCGGGTCTCGCCCTGGCGCGCGGCGGCCGCCGTCACCTTGCCGGCAAACAGCTCCAGGGTCTTCTCGATGCTCTCGCGGGTCTTCTCCCACGGGCGCTCGAGGCTCGGATCGAGGGCCTGTGCCGGTGCTCGGAGGGCGTCGAGCTCGGCGCGGATGCGCGCCGTCGCCGGGCCGACGAAGTCTTCGCCGGCTGCCGCCATGAGCCGTCGAGGCAGCTCGTCGCCGGCGGCCATGAGCTCGCCGAGCGACAGGCCGAGGTCTGCCAGGTGGCCGCGCTGGTGAGCGTCGAGAACAACGGCTTGGGGCCGCAGGGCGACCCTGGGGGCGGCACCGAGACACTCGTAGCTCGGCGCGACCTGCGGCAGATAGGCGAGCTCCCCGGGGCCGAGGACGATGACGCTGGTACCCAGCACCGCGTCCTGGATCGCCGGGCGGGCCAGCACCCCGGGGCTGACGATCGACGGGTTGTCGGCGAGGATCTCGAGCAGCTCGGCGAGCGGTCGAACGTCGTTCTCGCGGCCGCGGAGAAACCAGTGGTCATCGCCGGCCCAGGCGATGCGCCGTCGCTCGCCGCCGGCGAGCAGGAAGAGCGGCGAGGCCCCTGGTTGCGGCGCCACCTGGAGGGCGTAGCCGCGCTGGCGGATGGCGTCGTCGACCGCCCGCTGACGCTCGCTCAGAACCAACCGCTCTTCGACCAGGCGTTGCAGGTGCGGCCGTTCGGCGGCCTTGAGCGCTGGGTGGAGGGCATCGAGGAGGAGCGGGCACCGCGGGCCGAGCAGGCGCACGAAGAGGCGACTGAACGCCTCGCCGAAGCGGGCGTCGGGACGGGTGAAGGCGGCGAGCTCGCCGAGCCAGGCGGCATAGCGGTCCCCCGGCACGGCCGTCGCCAGGGCGCCGAGGAGGGTAGGCAGCTCGCGGCCGAGCGTGCGCATGCCGAGGGGTACGAGCGGCTGGGGATCGGGGCCGAGGTCGAGCGCGGTGAGGCCGCCGGTGCCGGGCACGGCGACCGCCGTGCTCTCGGCCCAGTCGTGGTCTTCGGTCGCCACCCAGTAGACGGCAACCGCCGGCTGCCCCTGGCGCTCGATCGCTGCCGCCAGTCGGGCCGCCGCCACCGCCTTGGTCAGGGCGTAGAGCGGGCCGCCGAGAAGCCCCGGCTGCTGCCCCGTGACGACGACGTGGCAGGCGGGGTCGGCGAGCTTGGCGGCGAGCTCTGCGGCGCCCGGGTGTCCATAGGAGACATTGGTCGCTGCGACGCTCTGCGCGAGAGCCGCGCGGGCGGCGAGGGCGCTCGCCGACAGGCTCGGCGGCGCGCCCGGAACGGCGCCGGGGGCGAGGAAGCTGGCGGGCGCCAGGAGGTCCCGGTCGCGACCCTCCAGGAAGGCGCCGGCCAGGCCGCCGATGCGACCTGTGGCGATGAGGTCGACGGCGACAGGGGCGGGAGCGGGGGCGGGCGAGGGGG
>CXWL01125435.1_pt1 | contig 20210 bp, 20 predicted proteins | sample 590931 | NCBI WGS metagenome assembly CXWL01 (sample SAMEA3498368, study PRJEB10139) | groundwater metagenome | biome: water well; material: biofilm material | place: Germany | collected 2015-04-27 | reverse complement strand
GCGTGACCCTCAGGACCCCAAGCACCTGATGGGTGCCAGCGCCGACCTGCTGCAGCAGGTGGCCGGGGAGCTGGGGCTGAAGGTCGAGGTGCTGTATGCCGGCAAGCGCTCCGAGGCGCTGGACGAGGTACGCACCGGGCGCATGGACCTGCTCGCCGATGCACCGCTGACCCTCAATGAGCTGGAATCGCTGGACTACATCCACCCGGCGCTGGTGCAGAACGACTATCTGGTCTGGACCCGCAAGGATTCGACCCTCAGCTATACCCAGCCGGGAGACCTGGCAGGCCATCCCGGCGCCGTGTCGGNNACTCAAGCGCCTGCCGAATCTGACCCAGGTCTTCCAGACCTTGCTCCTGGGGGAGGTGGACTATGTGCTGGCGCCTCGCTACGCAGGCATGGCCATGGCCCAGACCCTGGGCATGACGGCGGATCTGGCGGCGTTTCCCCAGCCCATCGACAAACCGGGGCTGTTCCTTGCGCTGTCCCATAACTCCGCCTGCAATGACCCATGGTTGCGCGGACAGTTGGCCAAAAAGATGACAGAATTGCCCGCGTCCGGTCTGACGGAGGCCGTGCTGCAGCGCAATCTGGAGCGCTGGAAAGCACATTTGAAACAGCCCGTCAGCGCCTTAAAACAGTAGGGATTTTTAGTGACTATTCGACCTCTTTTCGCTGCCTTGGCCGTTGTGGCTCTGGCAGGTTGTGCCGCCGATCCGGCGCCGAATGAGCAAATGCGCCTGACCGCCCAGACCCTGGAGCAGGCCACCGCCGTGGGTGCCACGGCCGATGAAGTGCCCGAGCTGAAACTGGCCGAGGGCAAATACACCCAGGCCCAGGCCGACATGGCCGACCAATCGTTCAAGGATGCCCGCATGCAGGCCGAACAGGCCGAGCTGGATGCGCGGCTGGCCGAAGCCAAGGTTTTGACCCTCAAGAGCGAGGAACAGCTGAACGTGCTCAACACCCGTATTGCCCGCCTGCGCAAGCAACTGGGGGACGCTCAATGAATGCGAAAATGGGTGTGCTCGGCAGCCTGTTGCTGATCGGTCTTTACGGCTGCGCGGGGCAGCACAGCGATGCTTCCCTGCAGCAGGCCAACGCTGACTTCCAGAAGGTCAAGGAGGATTCGAATGTCCTGCGCATTGCGCCCAAGGACGTGATCCGTGCCGGCGAATCGCTGGCCCGCGCCGATCGTCTATCGAGCTACTGGGGCAGCGGTGCGGACGTGCAGCACTATGCCTACCTCAGCCAGCGCTACAGCGAAATCGCCCGTCAGCACACCGAGAAAGCGCTCAACGAGGAACGTGCCGCCAAGCTCGAATTGGAGCGCCAGCGCCTGCAACTGGCGTTGCGCGAGGCCAAGCTGCTGAGCGTGCAACAGCAGGGTAAATGGCTCGAAGAGCAGATCATCAGCCTGGCCACGACCCAGACTGATCGCGGTCTGGTGATGACCCTCGGTGATGTGCTGTTCGACACCGGTGAGGCTGAACTGAAAAGCTCGGCCAATCGCACTGTGCTGAAGATCGTCCAGTTCCTCCAGCTCAATCCCAAGCGTGTGGTGCGCATCGAGGGCTACACGGACAGCACCGGTGGCAAGCAGGAAAACCGCAAACTGTCCCGGGATCGGGCCCAGGCGGTAGCGGACATGCTGATGGACCTGGGCATTGACGACAAACGCATTCAAGTCGAAGGCTATGGTGATGAATACCCGGTCGAAGCCAATGCTTCGGAGCGGGGGCGGGCGCAGAATCGTCGCGTCGAAATCGTTTTCTCCGACGAAAAAGGCCAGCTCGGCGCTGCCCGCTAAGGTCAGCGTTACTGGAAAATCCGGCTCTCCTTGAGACGCCGGGTTTTTTTTCGCCTGCCAATCGGTGCACAAAACCGTACAGTTTTTGCTGACACTGGGCGGTACGCTCGATTATTGTGGTAACTGTTCCCGTACACTTTGAAACTGTGCTGAAACTGTACCTACAAAAATAAAACGCCCGTGCAATCGAGTGCCGCGTCATGACCAATCTTCTGCTCTATCAACGTATCGCTCAGCAGCTCGCTGAGGATATCCGGCGCGGCGTCTATCAGCCCGGCGAACGTGTGCCTTCGGTGCGCAAAATGAGTTCGCAACTCAACGTCAGCCATGCCACGGTGCTCCAGGCTTATGCCAACCTGGAAGACCAGGGCTTGATTCGCGCGCGTCCGCAGTCGGGTTACTACGTGCACCAGACCCCCGCGCTCACCGCGCCGACGCCGGACATTGCCCGGGTCGAACGGCCGGGGCTGGTGACACGCAGCAGCATCATCCAGCAGGTGCTGGTGGAGTCCCGTCGTGAAGGGGTCTTTCCCCTGGGTGCTGCGGTGCCCAGTGTCGATTACCTGCCGGTGCGGGCATTGCACCAGCAGTTGGCCAAGGTCACGCGCTTTCACAGCCCGCGGGCGTTCAGCTACATGTTCAGCCCGGGTTTTGAGCCGCTGCGCCGTCAGGTAGCCATTCGCATGCGCGATGCAGGGGTGGTGGTCGATCCCTCTGAAGTGGTCATTACCCACGGCTGTGTCGACGCCCTGCAGATGTCCCTGCGAGTGCTGACTCGCCCGGGCGACCTTATCGCCGCTGAATCACCCACTTATTACGGCCTGCTGCAATTGGCCGATCTGCTGGGACTCAAGGTCATCGAGATTCCCAGCGACCCGTCCACGGGTATGAGTCTGGAGGCTCTGCAACTGGCGGCCAACCAGTGGTCGATCAAGGCGCTGGTGCTGACCACGCGCCTGAGCAATCCGCTGGGTGGAACCATGCCGGAAGAACGGCAGAAACAACTGCTGCGCCTGGCCTCGGATTTCGACATTCAGGTGGTCGAAGACGATATCTACGGCGAATTGATGTTCGAGCAGGGGCGCACCAAGTCCCTCAAGGCCTATGACCGGCTGGATCGGGTGATCTACTGCTCGAGCTTTTCCAAGACCTTGTCACCCGGTGTGCGCATCGGCTGGATGATCGCCGGCAAGTATCAGCAGGAAATTCAGCGTCTGCAGACCTTCAGCACCCATTCGGCATGCAGCGTCACGCAGATGGCGATCGCCGCTTACCTGGAGAATGGTGGTTACGACCGGCACTTGCGCTACATCCGTCAGGAGTACCGCAAGAACCTCAGTGCGTTCCAGTTGGCGGTGCAGCAGTACTTCCCGGAAGGCACGCAAATGACCCGACCCACGGGCGGCTTCATTCTCTGGGTCAGTTTGCCGGGGCGGGTCAATACTCAGGAACTGCACGTGCGTGCCCTGCAGCAGGGGATCAGCATCGCGCCGGGGCTGATTTTCAGTAACACCGAACAGTTCAACCACTGTATTCGGCTCAACTGCGGGATCCCGTGGAATCGGGAGGCCGAACGGACGTTGATGACCCTGGGGATGCTGGCCACACAGCTGTGCCAGGAAACAGCCAGTGGTTTTTGAGATTGACTGGCATTACCTGCTTGTCAGCGGTCCTCCAACAAGCGAGCATATGGCCCTCTGCCGTTAGTGCTGTAAGGCTCATGAAAGCGATTTTCCCCATTGGTATGGTGTTGGCCTGTCTGCTGAGTGTCTTCGATGGGGGCTTCATTTTGGCTGCCAACGCTGCAGACAAGCCGGTTGCCACGCCCCGGGAGCAGTCGGTAAAAAAAGCGGTACCAGTGAAAAAAAACGACGCCACGAAAAAAGCTGCCCCGCAGAAAAAGCGTCCACCCATTGCCTCGAAATCAAAATCGGCCAGCGAACTGGTGAGAACCACTGACTTGCCGTCCACCAAAGTCGATCTGAGCTTGCCGCCCGAGATGGTCAGGCAATTGCAGCCGCTGGGTTCGGTTCCACTCGTAAAACGCACGCCATTGTTGCCGCCCTTGTTTGGCGAGAAACCTAAGGAAGACGGTAAATTTCAGCTCAATGGCCGGTTGATTTCCAACGAATTGCAGTTGCAGATGCGCAACGAAGATCATCGGGAAATCGAGGGTGCAGCCCTGGAATTCCAGTTCAATCAGTAAAACCCGACGGCAGGTGTGACCTGCCGGCCAGAGACTTTGTCGCAAGACTGACCGGTCACGCACAAATGCGCGAAAAACCCTTGGACAGACAATTTCAAACGGCTGTTTAAGGGCGTACTCTTGTCCCCGTCATTCAACACATTACCCATCTTGAGGTTGTCGTCATGCAGTGCCGAGAAGGCTGCGGCGCTTGCTGCATAGCCCCTTCCATCAGTACCCCGATCCCGGGCATGCCCAATGGCAAGCCGGCGGGCGAACGTTGTGTGCAACTTTCTGTCGATAATCTGTGCAGGATTTTCGGTCAACCCGAGCGGCCGGCAGTCTGCGGTGCGTTTCAGGCGGATATCGAAGTCTGTGGCACCAGCCAGGAAGAGGCCATCACGCTGATCGGATGGTGGGAGCAGATGACCGCGGCGTAGTGTGTTCAACGAACGGAACTTCAACAATAAGGAACAAGACTATGGGTTCGCTGCATCGTATCGCTGTGTTGTGTGGTTTGACCGCCGTGCTGGCCTCGACCATGGCTCAGGCTGAAGACTGGAAAGTCGCCAAGAATGAAGACGGGATCAAGATTTCCCTGAGTGAAATCCCGGGCTCCGACTACAAGTCTTACCAGGGCGTGACCCTGATGAAGACCACGGTCGCCAAGCTGCGCGCGTTGCAGGAAGACGTGGCGGGTGCCTGCACCTGGATTCATGAGTGCAAAATGCAGAAGCTGCTCAAGCATGAAGGCGACCAGAGCTGGACCTACACCCAATTCAATACGCCGTGGCCTGTCACCCCGCGTGATTCGGTGCGGCACGTGACCACCGTCGAGAACGCCGATGGCAGCCTGACCCGCAACCTCGAAGGCGTGCCCAAGTACATTCCCGAAGAGAAAGGTTTCGTTCGTGTTACTCAGGTTAAAGGCTTCTGGAAGTTCGTGCCCAAGGGCGATCAGGTCGAAGTGACTTATCAAGTGCACACCGAGCCAGGTGGCAGCGTACCGGCAATGGTTGCCAACAAGTTCGTGGTCGATGCCCCGTTCGAAACCCTCAAGGCCTTGAAGACGCGCGCCGAGAAATAAGCATCCTGTGCCGGAACGGGTTTTTCCGTTCCGGCGCTGCTGACGCCGGGAACGATTTCCGATCCTTCGCGGTCGAGATACAGGTAAGCCCATTGGCGGGCTTTGCCGAGGAGGCAGCGATGCAAAAGTGGCAAATCACCTTTGTTGATGATCACGGTGAGCAAAGCGTCGAGCAATTCGACTGCGAGCAAAAACCGGACATGGAAAAGGCGGCACAGTTGATTCGCGCCAAACTGCTCCCGGTTTCGGCCGAGCTGGATCTCAATGACCTGGAAGGTCGCACCGCCGAACCGACGGTCAAAAGCCTTAAAACCCAGAACAGCATTCAAATCCTCGCGATCACCCCGATTCCTTGACCCCTCCCGATTCAGGCCTTGGCAGCCGCTCTGACTTGGGGCTACTCTGCATTCGAGATCAGCGAATGGATCGCTAAGGTCTGGTCTTGTCAGCTACATGCTTGTTTCCCGGCGGCAACCGGGTTGCCGCAGCACTCGCCAGAAAGGTGCAGGGAGTACGGAAAGTCTATCCATCTGATTGCGGAGGACGTTTCATGAGCACAGCCTATCAAGAAGACATCAGCAGCAGCGTGCTGCGCCGCATGAAAGAAGGCGGTTTTGATTTTTCACGGTTCCATCCCATCGAGTTCTACGCCATTTTCCCCGACGAGGAGCGGGCACGCAGGGCGGCAGGGCAGTTTCGCGGTGAGTCCTTGAATGCACAGATCAGTGTGCGTGACGACGGCGCCTGGTATCTGGAACTGAGTAAGGTGATGTTCGCCACCTATGGCGGAATCGGCGATTTTGAACAGGACTTTGAAGCGGTGGTAGAGCCTTTGGGTGGGATTATCGAGGGCTGGGGTGTCAAGCACGAGGTACGAGGGCAACTCGCATAACATCATGAACAGCGACACTATGCAGCGACGGCTGACCCTTGGGTCAGCCGTTTTCGTATGGGCAGGAAAAAGCCGGATAAAAAAAAGCCACCTGAGCAGGTGGCCAAAAGGGAAGAGAGGTGGGCAGAACGCTGTCGGACAGCTGCGTTCTGCGAGGTAGGACAATTATCGGCAAGCGCCGGCGAGCAGTGAAATGAACTGTGGCTATGCTCCTAATAGCCATCCTCATTGCCATTCCGTGGAGCGTTGGCGTTCAGGTTGGAGCATCCACTGCACAGGAATGGTGCGGTGCTTGCGGCGTCATCAAGCAACCTATTGAAATTGAAGGGTTATTGCCGCTGGCACGGGCCTTGCGAAGGCAAAGTGTCCGAGTGACAAGGAGTACGGCATGATCCGCACCTATTTTGACGAGATGTACGACGCGGGTGGCCAGGTCCGTCCGCACTACCGGGAATTCGCCCGTTGGTTGGCCGAAACGCCTGACGAGCTGTTGGCACAACGCCGACGCGAGGCCGATCTGCTGTTTCATCGCGCCGGTATTACCTTCACCCTTTACGGCGACGAGCAGGGCACCGAGCGCCTGATTCCTTTCGATACCATCCCCCGCAGCATTCCCGCCAGCGAGTGGCGCATCGTCGAGCGTGGCTGCATACAAAGGGTCAAGGCCCTGAATATGTTCCTCGCCGACCTGTACCACGAGCAGCGGATCATCAAGGCCGGCATTATTGCCCCGGAACAGGTACTGGCCAACGAGCAATACCAGCTCGCCATGCAGGGTCTGGACCTGCATCGCGATATCTACTCGCATATCTCTGGCGTCGACCTGGTACGCGACGGCGATGGCACCTACTACGTGCTCGAGGACAACCTGCGCACCCCCAGCGGTGTCAGCTACATGCTCGAAGACCGCAAGATGATGATGCGCCTGTTCCCGGAGTTGTTCGCCGCGCAGCGTATTGCACCCATCGATCATTATCCCAATCTGTTGCTCGACACACTGAAAAGCTCCAGCCCCATCGATGACCCCAGTGTCGTGGTGCTGACCCCGGGGCGCTTCAACAGTGCCTTCTTCGAGCACGCCTTCCTTGCCCGGGAAATGGGCGTGGAACTGGTGGAGGGCGCGGATCTGTTCGTGCGTGATGACAAAGTCTTCATGCGCACCACGGATGGGCCGAAGGCCGTCGATGTGATCTACCGACGCCTCGACGATGCCTTCCTCGATCCATTGGCCTTCAATCCGGATTCAATGCTCGGGGTCCCGGGGCTGCTGTCGTCCTATCGCAGCGGTAACGTGGTGCTGGCCAATGCCATCGGCACCGGAGTGGCAGATGACAAGTCGGTGTATCCGTATGTCACCGAGATGATTCGTTTCTACCTCGACGAAGAGCCGATCCTGCAAAACGTGCCGACCTGGCAGTGTCGCAATCCATCGGAGCTGTCACACGTGCTGGCCCATCTGCCGGAGTTGGTGGTCAAGGAAACCCAGGGGTCCGGGGGCTACGGCATGCTGGTCGGCCCCGCTGCGACAGCCGCAGAGATCGAACTGTTTCGGGCACGGATCAAGGCCAAGCCGCACGCCTATATCGCCCAACCGACGTTATCGCTGTCGACCTGCCCGACCTTTGTCGAAAACGGTATCGCGCCGCGCCATATCGACCTGCGGCCGTTCGTCCTGTCCGGGCGTGAAACCCGCGTGGTGCCTGGCGGATTGACCCGAGTCGCGCTGCGTGAGGGCTCGTTGGTGGTCAACTCCTCACAGGGTGGTGGCACCAAGGACACCTGGGTCGTCGAGGATTGAAGGAAACTTGCCATGTTGAGTAGAACTGCTTCGGACCTGTATTGGATGTCGCGTTATCTGGAGCGGGCGGAAAACCTCGCACGGATGCTCGACATCAGCTATTCGCTGTCGCTGATGCCGCAGGACGGCCGCGGCGACGGCTTGCATGAACTGGCAATGCCCTTGCTGATCACCGGCACACTGGACGATTACCTGGAGCGCCACGGGGCGCTGCACGCCGAGCGCCTGCTGCACTTCTTCGCCCTCGATGCGGCCAATCCCGCCAGCATTTACAGCTGCCTGGGCGCGGCGCGGGCCAGTGCGCATGCAGTGCGTGGGCGAATTACCGCCGACATGTGGGAAAACATCAACGCGACCTGGCTGGAAATACGCGGCATTGCCGAGCAGGGCCTGGGTCGCTATGGCATGAGCCGCTTTTGCGAGTGGATCAAGGAGCGTTCGCACCTGTTTCGCGGTGCCTCCTACGGCACCATCATGCGCAACGATGCCTTCCGTTTCATTCGTCTGGGGACCTTCGTCGAGCGCGCCGACAACACCCTGAGACTGCTGGATGCGCGCTACGAAATGGCCGGCGACCAGGCGGAAGCCGTCAGTGATGGCACTGCTCACGCTTACTACCAGTGGAGCGCCTTGTTGCGGGCGTTGTCGTCATTCGAGGCTTACACCGAAATCTATCGCGATGCACCGGGCGCCCGTCAGGTCGCCGAGCTGTTGTTGCTGCGGGCCGACGTGCCGCGTTCGTTGCGCGCCTGCACCGAGGAGATCGATCAGATCCTCGCCCAGCTTCCCGGTATCAACGGTCGGCCGGCGCAACGCCTCGCGGCGGAAATGGACGCACGCCTGCGCTACACCGGAATCAACGAAATCCTCGACGAAGGGCTGCACGCCTGGCTGAACGAGTTCATCCCGCTGGTGCGCCAGTTGGGCAACGCCATACACAGTTCCTACCTGGAGGCGGCATGAGACTTTCCATTAGCCACGAAACCACCTACCACTACGATGATCAGGTGCGAGCGAGCATTCAGTATGTGCGCCTGACGCCCCACGACAGCGAGCGCCAGCACGTACTCAGTTGGCAGTTGGAGCTGCCGCGACCGGTGCGCGCCCAACTCGACCCCTTCGGCAATATCCTGCATGTGCTGACGCTGGACGAACCGCACGATGCGATCATCATTGGCGCGCGCGGTCTGGTCGAGATTGATGAGCAGCGCGAGGCTGAACACGAACNNGCATTCGCCGAACAGCAGTGTAAGCAACGGCGAGACCGCAGCGCGCTGATCGACCTGATGCACGGTCTGAACCGACACATGACCTACACACCTGGTTCTACCGCGGTGGAAACCCGCGCCGCGGACGCCTTCGCCGGACGCGCAGGTGTCTGTCAGGATCACGCCCACGCGTTTATCGCCTGCGCCCGCAGTCTCGGGGTTCCGGCGCGTTATGTGTCGGGGTACCTGTACAGTGAAAACAGCGAGCATCTGGCCAGCCATGCCTGGGCCGAAGCCTGGATCGACGATGCCTGGTACAGCTTCGACGTCACCAACCAACTGGCCCGGCCGGAGCGTCATTTGAAGCTGGCAGTCGGCCTCGATTACCTGGACGCCTGCCCGGTGCGCGGGATGCGTCGCGGCGGCGGCTACGAGCAGATGCACGCCAAGGTACTTGTCTCGCCCATGCCGCTGCCGGTGATCACCGTGCAGCAGCAATAGTCGACCATCAGGGATTGGTTTTGCGCCCGGCCATGTGCCGCAGATAGTCGACGAGCATCTGCAACTCGGCGTCTGGCAACACCGCGGTGGAGAAGCCCGGCATCTTCGCCTGCGGCCATTGGCGCAGGCTCTGCGGATCGCGAATGTAGCGGGTGAGGAATTCGGCGCCGAAATATTCAGTGGGGCTGTAGGGAATGTTCAGGTCCGGACCGAATTGCGCGTCCCCCGCGCCATTAAGGCGATGGCAGGCCAAGCAGTTCTTCTGGAATAGGGCGAAGCCTTGATTGATTGGGTCATTGGCGGCCAGGGCCGGGTCAGGCAGCAGGGCAGGGAAGCGTTCGGCAACGGCAGCCAGGCGCTTGATGCTGGCGACCTGGAAGGGCCACTGTTCAGGGCTGATATGCCCGATTTCCGGGTGGGTCCACACCAGATAGAACGGCCCTGCGCTGGGTTTGCCGCTCGCCAGGGGCGGCCAGGGTTGCGCCGGGTCCTCGATGGCCAGCCATGCCTTTGCGCCTTGGGTATTCATGAGCGGTGCAGCTGGCAGTTCGGCGGCAAAACCGTCCAGGGCCACCGCCTGCAAGTGGTCCGAATCCTTGATACCCGCCAGCAGGACCGCCAGCGGTACGGCGCGGTACTGCATGTCGCGTTTGTAGGAGACATCGTCAGTGACGGTGATGGTTCGCGCCTGCGGCAATTGCAGCAATTCCCGGGTCTGCCAAGTGCGGCTGCCGTTGCCCAGGTCCAGCACCAGTTGCGCGGCCTGTAAAGGCAGGCCAAGCAACAGGGCGGCAAGGAAGAGTAGGGTTTTCACGTGATCGCCATCCGGTCGTGGTTATGCCGTGAAGGTTGGCACAGGCACGATAGCTCGAACAGCGGACACAGCAGATATTGCGTAGGAGAGCATAAGTTGTGGGCGCTGGCTTATCCGATGACCTTCGTCAGGTTCGGCAAAATCAGCAGCAGGGTAGTGGCGAACAGAATGAGCCCGGCTTGACGCACTTTTGGTTGTTTGAACATGGCTGACCGCCTTTTTTGTTATTTCCTGAGCGTCGAATGCTTGCCTGCATTTCTCCATGACGGCAAAGCGCTTTTTCTTACTTCTCTGGGTACGGGGGCCTCGGCAAAACCCGACGACAACCTCGTACTCTTACCTTAGGGGCCGCACGGGCTGCGGTTTAGATCCATTTCATATCAGCTTGGTGCGGAAAGTTTCTAAAAGCGCATAAGGCCTATTGCCAGCTGCTGTGCCGCCCTTTTGCTAGACAGTCCGCCGTCCTGAAACGGTTAACCCGATAGCTGACTACCGTTCGTCTGAGCGTCGACGTCAAGGTTATTGAGCGCTTGAGTCATTGAATCCAACGTCGCACAGCATAAGGTGACGTTTCATTGACCTGCTGCCTGCCTGGCCCTACGAGGATGTCATGACCCAAGCCTTGATTTTCGATGCGATACGCACTCCCCGTGGCCGTGGCAAGGCCGACGGTGCGCTGTACAGCGTCAAACCGGTGAGTCTGCTGGCCGGTCTGTTGGCGGCGTTGCAACAGCGCACGCAACTGGATACCAGTCAGGTCGATGACATCGTCCTGGGGTGCGTCACCCCGGTGGGTGATCAGGGGGCTGACATCGCCAAGACCGCCGCGTTGGTGGCCGATTGGGATGTCAGCGTCGCCGGCGTGCAGATCAACCGGTTCTGTGCCTCGGGCCTTGAGGCGGTCAACCTTGGCGCGATGAAAGTGCGTTCCGGCTTCGAGGACCTGGTGGTGGTCGGTGGCGTCGAGTCAATGTCGCGGGTCCCCATGGGCAGCGACGGTGGGGCTTGGGCGATGGACCCACAGACTAACCTGCACACGCACTTCACTGCGCAGGGCGTCGGCGCTGATCTAATTGCCACGCTTGAAGGCTTCAGCCGCGAGGACGTCGACCGTTTCGCCCTGCAATCCCAACTCAAGGCGGCTCGCGCCCGGGCAGATGGCTCCTTCAGCAAATCCCTGGTGCCGGTGCAGGACCAGAACGGCATTGTGTTGCTTGATCATGACGAATTCATTCGCGCCGACTCGACGCTCGAAGGCCTGGGCAAGCTTAAGCCGAGCTTCGAAATGATCGGCCAGATGGGTTTCGACGCCACCGCGCTGCGGGTCTACAGCCATGTCGAACGGATTCACCACGTGCATACGCCGGGCAACAGTTCGGGGATCGTCGACGGCGCTGCGCTGATGCTGGTTGGCTCCGAAGCCAAGGGCAAAGCCCTGGGTTTGCAGGCGCGTGCGCGAATTGTCGCCACCGCCGTCACCAGCACCGACCCGACCATCATGCTCACCGGGCCCGCGCCAGCGACGCGCAAGGCCTTGGCCAAGGCCGGGTTGCGGGTTGAAGACATCGATCTGTTCGAGGTCAACGAAGCCTTCGCCTCGGTGGTGCTCAAGTTCATCAAGGACATGGCCGTCGACCCGGCCAAGGTCAACGTCAACGGAGGCTCGATTGCCCTGGGTCATCCGCTGGGTGCTACCGGCTGCGCGATTCTCGGCACCTTGCTTGATGAACTGGAGGTGCGCCAGCAACGCTATGGCCTGGCCACACTCTGTGTCGGCGGCGGCATGGGTATCGCCACCATCATCGAGCGCCTTTGAGCCCCCTGACTGCGAGGAACTGTTCCATGAATGAAGCCATTCGTTACGAAGCAGGCCAGGACCGCATCGTGGTGCTGACCATCGACATGCCCGGCCAGAGCGCCAACACCATGAACGCGGCGTACGGCGCAGCCATGGCCACGTGTGTGGCGCGTCTGTTGGCGGAAAAGGAATCGATCGCCGGGGTGATCATCACCTCGGCGAAAAAGACCTTTTTCGCCGGCGGCGACCTCAACGAGCTGATCAAGGTCGACAAGGCGCACGCCAAGGCCTTTTACGACCGGGTGCTGGAGCTCAAGCAACAATTGCGAACCCTGGAAACCCTCGGCAAGCCCGTCGTGGCGGCGATCAACGGTGCGGCATTGGGCGGTGGCTGGGAGATCTGCCTGGCGTGCCATCATCGGATTGCACTGGACCATCCCTCGTTGCAGATCGGCCTGCCGGAAGTGACCCTGGGCCTGTTGCCAGGCGGCGGTGGGGTAGTGCGCATGGTGCGCAAACTGGGACTGGAAAAAGCCCTGCCGTATTTGCTAGAAGGCAAGAAGGTGCGGGCGGCGCAAGCCCTGCAGGCTGGGCTGGTGGATCAGTTGGCGGTTGATCGTGACGAGCTGCTGGCTAAGGCCCGCGCCTGGATCCTGGCCAACCCCGCGCCGCAACAACCCTGGGATGTGAAGGGTTACCAGATTCCCGGCGGCACGCCCTCCCATCCCAAGGTCGCGCAAATGCTCGCCATCGCCCCGTCGATCCTGCGCAGCAAGACCCAGGGCTGCATGCCAGCCCCGGAAAAGATCCTTTGTGCGGCGGTCGAGGGCGCGCAGGTGGATTTCGACACCGCGCAGTTGATCGAGACCCGTTACTTCACAGAGCTGACCACCGGCCAGGTGGCGAAGAACATGATCGGGACCTTCTGGTTCCAACTCAACCAGATCAACGCCGGCGGTTCGCGGCCTCAGAGCTTTGCCCCCTATGTGACGCGCAAGGTCGGGGTGCTGGGCGCGGGCATGATGGGCGCCGGAATAGCCTATGTCAGCGCCGTCGCCGGGATCGAGGTGGTACTCAAGGACATCAATCTGGCGGCGGCCGAGAAGGGCAAGGCGCATTCGGCGGCATTACTCGACAAGAAGGTTGCCCGTGGCCAGCTCAGCAGCGAGCAACGCGATATCACGCTGGCACGCATCCAGCCCACTGCCCAGGATGCCGATCTCGCGGGTTGCGACCTGATTATCGAAGCCGTCTTCGAAGACCGCGAACTCAAGGTCAGGGTTTCGGCGGCGGCGCAGCAGGTGGTCGGTGACCAGGCGCTGATCGCCTCCAACACCTCGACCTTGCCGATCACCGGCCTCGCCCGGGCAGTCCCGGATCCGAGCAAGTTCATTGGCCTGCATTTCTTCAGCCCGGTGGACAAGATGCCTTTGGTGGAAATCATCAAAGGTGCGCAAACCAGCGACGAGAGCCTGGCCCGAGGCTTCGATTTTGTCCTGCAAATCAAAAAGACTCCAATTGTGGTCAATGACAGTCGCGGCTTCTTCACCTCGCGAGTCTTTGGCACCTTCACCAACGAAGGGATTGCCATGCTTGGCGAGGGGGTTGCCGCGCCGTTGATCGAAACCGAGGCGCGCAAGGCCGGGATGCCCATCGGTCCGCTGGCGATTTCCGACGAAGTCTCGCTGAGCCTCATGAGTCATATCCGCCAGCAGACCGCCAAAGACCTGGAGGCCGAAGACCGGCCGCTGCCCAGTCATCCGGCGTTCGCCATGATCGACCTGATGCTCAACCAGTATCAGCGTGCAGGCAAGGCGGCCGGCGCGGGTTTCTATGACTATCCGCCAGGGGCGCAGAAGCACCTGTGGCCTGAGCTGAAAGCGCGTTTCGAGCGCGCCGACCGGCAAATCCCGGCCAAGGATGTGCGCGACCGCCTGTTGTTCGTACAAGCCCTGGAAACCGTGCGCTGTGTCGAGGAGGGCGTGCTGATGTCGACGGCGGACGCCAACATCGGCTCGATTTTCGGCATCGGCTTTGCGCCCTGGACGGGCGGGGCGCTGCAGTTCATCAACCAGTATGGGGTCAAGGATTTCGTCGCGCGCAGCCAGTATCTGACCGAGCAATATGGCGAACGCTTCACCCCGCCGGCGTTGCTGCTGGCGAAAGCGTCGCGGGGCGAGCTGTTTTAAGCGCATGATGGGGATTGGAGGGCTTGCCTTGTCACGGTGTTTCGAGGCAGGCTCTGGGGTGTTCATTATTCCCATCATCGTGTCAGGTATTTTTTATGTCGCTACGCATCTGCATTCTGGAAACCGACAACCTGCGTCCAGAACTGGTCGATCAATACCAGGGTTACGGGCAGATGTTCCAGCGTCTGTTTTCCCAACAGCCGATCGCTGCCGAGTTCACCGTCTATAACGTGGTGCAGGGCGAATACCCCAGCGACGACCTGAGCTTCGATGCCTACCTGGTTACCGGCAGCAAGGCCGATTCGTTCGGCACCGACCCTTGGATCGAAACCCTGCGCACCTACCTGTTGGCGCGTTACGAGCGTGGCGACAAGCTGCTGGGTGTGTGTTTCGGCCATCAATTGCTGGCCCTGCTGCTGGGTGGCAAGAGTGAACGCGCTACCCAGGGGTGGGGCGTCGGCACTCACAGCTATAAACTGGCGGCCAAAGCGCCGTGGATGAGTCCGGTGCGGGAAGAGTTGACGTTATTGATCAGCCATCAGGATCAGGTCACTCAGTTGCCGGAAAACGCCACGGTGATCGCCTCCAGCGATTTCTGCCCGTACGCCGCCTATCATATCAACGATCAGGTGCTGTGCTTCCAGGGCCACCCGGAATTCATTCACGACTATTCGCGGGCGTTGCTCGATATCCGCCAGGAATTTCTTGGCGAACAGATCTATCAGAAGGGCGTGGCCAGCCTGGCCCAGGACCATCATGGCACCACGGTTGCCGAGTGGATGATGCGTTTTGTTGCCCACAAGCCGCAAAACCAGGCGTCCTGATTCGCCGTCAGTGCAGCCGGCGGCTGAACCCTCGCTGAACGCTCCGGGGAATGGTCAAAGGCTGCCTGTTTCATAGGTTTACTCAAATAAACCGGAGGCGTAAGCTGCGCGCGTTTTCATTAATTGCGGAGACCCACAGTGGGTACTTGTTCGAGTGACAGTTGTCGACCGGTTTTGCTGACCGGCACCTTCTCGGCAAGATAACGCGCAATCCCTGTTGCCGTTGTCGCGCTGAAAAACAGCGAACAGCGGCATCCCGATCCCGGTCCCAGGCGGCCGATTCCCTTTGCCCCTTTCATCGACACTTGCCCTGGCCCATGGTGCCGGGACAGCGCTCGGCCGTATCTGGCTGTTGGTCTCCCCGTTGCCACCGTATCGAGGCAAGGAATAGCGCCATGCAAGCCATCAACAACATCAACCTCAATTCGCTGGTCGACACCCTGGTCAGCCTCAGCGCCGCGTTCATCCTCGGAGGCCTGATCGGCTTCGAGCGTCAGTACCGGCAACGCACGGCGGGCCTGCGCACCAATGTGCTGGTGGCGGTCGGTGCGGCAATTTTTGTCGACATGGCCAACCGCCTGGGCGGTGCCGAAGGCGCGGTGCGCGTGGTGGCCTACGTGGTCTCCGGGATCGGCTTTCTCGGCGCTGGGGTGATCATGCGTGAAGAGGGCAACGTACGCGGCCTGAATACTGCCGCCACGCTGTGGGCATCGGCGGCGGTGGGGGCGTGCGCCGGCGCCGACCTGGTCCTCGAAGCGCTGCTGGGCACGTTATTTGTGCTGGCGGCCAACACCTTGCTGCGACCTATCGTCAACAACATCAACCGCCAGCCGATGGATGTGGTGTCTGCCGAGGTCACGAATATCGTTTACGTCATCGCCCGACGCTCGACGCAGAAAGCGGTTTTTGCCTTGCTGGAAGCCGAACTTGAGCGCAGCAACTATCCGGCCAGCGATGTCGATGTGCATGCCTTTGGCAGTGACGAAGTGGAAATCGAGGCGACCTTGGCCACGACCTCTGTCGACGGCGACGAACTGGATGCGCTGGTGGCGCGGCTGAGCCTGTCGCCGTTGGTGCAGCAGGCGTTCTGGAGTCCGAGTACGACCGAGTAGTAGGCATCCTCCGGATGCGCCGCCCTGTGCTATGCGCTGGCTGCATGGGATGCGGATCGATTAAAAAACAGGGTGGTCAATGGAACTGTTTCTTTCGGAATAGTCCTACAGAAAGCCGTGGGCATTGTCCTTAGTCTTACAGGTTCTTGAAAGGGCAGGGTGTTAGCCAGCCCCATCGTCATTGCAGAGTCCGTCACCTATGCCGAATAAAGCCTTGCGTATCCTGATCGCCGATGAACAGCATTTTCATCGAATGAAAATCGAACGTGGCCTCAACCAGCTTGGTTACTACCGAATCGCCCCCGTGCACTCGCTTGCCGAGCTGCTCACTGTCGTCGAGTACGGCTGCGAAGCCTTCGACCTGGTGATCTTCAATGCCGGGCTGACCGTGGGCACTGGCCTGGATCCCCTGGCGTTCTGCCAGGATAACCTGCAGATCCGCCACGCCCTGATCTACGATGCCGGCCAGGCTGGATTGAACCCGGTGCCTGCGGCGCGGTGGCACAATGTCCAGATGACCCGGGCAGTGTTGCCGAATCAGGAAACCCTCGAAAGCCTGATGCTCAGGGTTGACGCACCCCTTCCTCTTTCCACATGTGCAAACGCCCGTCAACAAGAGGGCTTGCGCGCCTGAGTTTGCCCAGTTGCAGGCTGCCGCTCGTCGGAACTGTCAGATCTGACAGGTAGCCTGTACTCATTTGTCGTGCAATAGTCATTGCGCAGTCGCTGTGCCAGCCAAGGCACACGTACTACATCAGGAATAAACATGAGCTCACTGTTGATCGTCGATGATCATCCGGTAATTCGTGCCGCTCTGAAAATAGTTCTTGGGGCACTCAAGGACGCCAACCACCGCACGCTCTTCCACGACATCCGGGAGGCGTCCAACGCTGCCGATGCACAACTGTTGCTGCGCCAGCATTGTCCCACGCTGGTGGTGCTGGACCTGAACATGCCCGGGCTCAGCGGGCTCGACTTTCTCAGCCGATTGCAGCGTGACAAGGTCCAGACGCGGGTCGTGGTATTCACGGCCAATGAGCCGCGGTTTTATGCCGAGCGTTGCACCCGGGCCGGCGCTCTGGGGTTCGTTGAAAAAACCAATGACCTGCAGGAGCTGTGTAACGCCATCAAGGCGCTAATGAGTGGCTATACCTACTTCCCTCGACTGGACACCAGTTCGGTAAACCTGAGCAGCATGGAAGTCGACGAGAAAAAACTGATCGACTCGCTCTCGGACCGCGAGCTGACGATTTTTCAATCCCTTGCCCGAGGTGCCACCAATAAGGAAATTGCCGAGAACATGCACCTGAGCCACAAGACCGTCAGCACCTACCGTACCCGAATGATCATCAAACTTAACGTCAAGTCCCTGGTACACCTGAGGGATTTTGCCAAGCGCAACCATCTACTGTGAGGAAGCCTGTCGATGCGTGCCTGGTGGCGGGTTCCATTGCTGCTCAGCCTGGTGTGGTCCCATGCCGCTCCCGCCGCTGAACCAGAGCCTCTGCAACTGTTGGGGCGCTCAAGCGTCGAAGGCTATCGGGTTGAACTGAACCCGACGGACTGGCGCTGGCTCAGGGACAAGGGGCACCTGCGACTGGGCACCTCGGCCCCGGATTACCCGCCCTTTGAAAACACCATCAACGAGCACAATTTCGAAGGCGTCACGGCGGACTTTGCGGCGTTGATTGCCCAGTTGCTGCGGACCCCGGTCGAGGTCAAGCGTTACCCGTCCCGTGAGGCTGCGATTGTCGCACTCAAACAGGGAGAGATAGATCTGCTGGGTTCCGCCAACGGTTTTGAAGCGGCAGATTCGGGGTTGACGATGTCCCGCCCTTACGCCGAGGACGCTCCGATACTGGTGAGTCGGGTGGGTGACAGTGCGCGATTGACTGCGGATCTTACCGATCTGCGGGTGGCGATGCTCGACCACTACTTGCGCCCCGAGACCATCAAGGCCGCTTATCCCAATGTTCGCCTGGAACTCTATCCCTCAACCTTGAGCGCCATGGGCGCCGTGGCATTTGGTGGCGCGGACGCCTACCTGGGTGACTCCATCAGCGCGAGTTACCTAATCAACAAAAACTACCTGAGCAACGTCGAACTGGCGCAATTCACGCGCATGGAAGTCAATGCATTCGGGTTTGCGCTGCAGCAGGACAACAGGCGACTGCGACGTATCATCGATGGCGCATTGGCGGCGATTCCGGACCAGGAGCGCACCACCATCCTGCGCCGCTGGAGCGCCGGCAGCCATTTCAGCAACGCCCAGCGCGTGCAATTGAGTGCCAGTGAACAGCGTTGGCTGGACCGACATCCCTCGGTCAAAGTGGGCTTCATGGGGAATTTCGCGCCCCTGGCCTTTACCGATGAAAATGCCCGGTTCAGCGGCCTCAGTGCCCAGGTACTGGACCGCATAAGCCTGCGCACCGGTCTGAAGTTCGAGGCATTGCGCGGTGACTCATTCAACGAGCAGATCGAGCGACTCAAGTCCGGACAACTGGACCTGATGGCGGTCATTACCCCCAGTATCGAGCGTCAAGAGACATTGCGCTTCACCCGGCCGTACCTGAGCAACCCCTACGTACTGGTCTGCACCCTGGGCAGCAAGGCGCCCATTACCTTGAATGATCTGGCGGGAAAACGCGTGGCGGTGGTCGGGCGCAACGCCCTGCGCGAGCTGATTCTGAGCCATGCGCCGGATGTGCGTTTCATCGAAGTAGACAGCCCCGCCCAGGCCATGGAGCTGGTTGCCAGTGGTGGTGCCGATGCGGCATTGAACTCATTGATCAGCGCTCGCTACATCATCGCCAGGCAATACCGCGGCAAGCTGCAAGTGGCCAGCACTGTGGGGGCCGAGCCGGTGCACATCAGTTTTGCCACCCAGCGCGGCGCGCTTGAACTGCACTCGATCCTCAACAAGGCCCTGCTCAGCATTGGGCCGGAAGAAATGGACGAGTTGGCCGGCCGCTGGCGCAGCGGGCTGCCGGTCGATGACAGCTATTGGTCGCGGCATCGCACCTCGATCATTCAGGGATTCGTTGCGGCCGGGTTGTTGTTGCTGCTGGCCGTGGGCTGGATCACCTACCAGCGCAGTTTGATTCGCAAGCGCCAGGTGCTACTGGACCAGGTGCAGCAAGCCAGGGTCGACGCCGACGATGCCAACCGCGCCAAGAGCACGTTCCTGGCGACCATGAGCCATGAAATTCGCACCCCGATGAACGCCCTGATCGGCATGCTCGAGTTGGCCACCAAGCGGGCGGAGCAGGGCGTGACCGATCGGATGGCCATTGAGGTGGCGAGCGAGGCTGCGCGGCATCTGCTGGAGTTGATCGGCGATATTCTCGATATCTCGCGGATCGAGTCCGGGCATTTGTCCCTGACCCCGGAACGGGCCAATCTGCGTGGGCTGGTCGAGTCGGTCAGCAAGGTATTCGAAGGACTGGCACGGCAAAAAAACCTGTCATGGCAAGTCGAATACGATGTACACAGCCCCCAGGACGCGCTGGTCGACCCGATGCGTTTCAAGCAGATTCTTTCCAACCTTCTGAACAATGCCATCAAGTTCACCCGCGAGGGCTACGTTCGCCTGGCGTTGCACGTCGAGCCGGGCACGCTTGCCGGCCAGCTGAATGTGCGTTTGCTGATCGAAGACAGCGGGGTCGGTATCAGCGACGTCGATCAGCAGCGGCTGTTCAACCCGTTTGTACAAGCTGCCGGAAATGGCCAGGACGCTCGGGGCGGCTCCGGCCTGGGCCTGGTGATCAGCCGTTCCCTGTGCGAAATGATGGGTGGAACTTTGCAGTTGAGCAGCGAGCCGGGCCTGGGCACGCGAATCGAAGTCAGCCTGCAACTGCCGGCCCTGGCGATGCTGGCGGACGCGCCCGGAACCGCCGACACGCCCGTCGAGTCCCCGCGCCCGCTGAATGTGCTGGTGGTGGACGATTACCCGGCCAATCGCCTGCTGCTGGCCGAGCAACTCGGTCATCTCG